>WBZQ01001016.1_pt1 | contig 20275 bp, 16 predicted proteins | sample 5204251 | NCBI WGS metagenome assembly WBZQ01 (sample SAMN12412402, study PRJNA552823) | activated sludge metagenome | isolation source: activated sludge from nitrification reactor of wastewater treatment plant... | place: USA: Virginia | collected 2017-09
ACGGCTTTGAAAACCAGAGGCGGTCGCGACTTGAGTCAATGCGGCGACAGAGACTGGCGTCGAGGTTCCTGGGGATTCAGGTCGAAAGGATTGTGGCGATACATTCTCAAACGCTTTTGAGAAATCAGATGATGGAGACGTGTCATCATCGAAGGGAATGGCCGCCCTGGATTTACTCATGTTAAGACTCCTTCAAGTTCCTGAGTCGGTCGAGCAGTAGGGGTCTGTGGGGACTGAACCATGGAAATGACTTCTCCCGCAAAGGCTCGGGCGTTCTTAATGGCATCCTCTAAGTGATAGACATCCTTCGGATCGAGATCTTCAAGACAGCCCCCATAGGAAAAGAGGGCTCGATAGACTTCCCGTTCTATGATGTGGGTCTTAAAGATCGTGACCTTACTGTCGGTGAGCTGTTGCGCGATATGTGTGTAACTCTTGGTCCGAATCGCCACTTTTGTCCGTGTGAAGAGGATCGCGTGAGGTATGGTGCGATTGAAAGCTTTCTGTTGCTGTCTGACCAATTGAAGTGCTTTTGCCGCGCCGCGAGCATCGAGATCAGAAGGCTGTAACGGGATGATCACAAGATCGGCTCGACTAATGGCGTAGGCGACCAACATGTTGGCCGTTCCTTCGAGATCGATAATCACAAACGGAGACTCTTGTTTGGCCTTATCGATGTCATCAAGGATGGTTTGTTCGGTCGGGGATTTCCTGACAGTTAAAGTGGGCGGCTTATCCGGTAGCCTCGACCAGGTGTCGATGTAGGTTTCAGGATCTGCATCAAGGACCGTGACACGTATCCCTTTCTGAGCCAATTCAGTGGCGAGTAACAACGCCGCCGTTGTTTTCCCGCAACCACCTTTTGGACTGGCGAGAGCAATTACGGGCATCCCCTACCCTCCTCTGTCAGGTCTGGTGTTTCTCGTGTACATGAGTATGGTAGCTTAGTTGGTAGCTGTTGTCTAGCGAATTAGTAACAGAAGGCCAGCGGGTACTAAAAAGATATCTATAAGACAGATGGAGGCCATCAGATTGCGAAATGATACCTTTTGGATGTCCACAATATATATGCAACTAATATAGTTATGCATACAATATGTATAATTTATGTATTAGATATCAGGTGGCTATCAGATAGCTAATAGATTGCTTGTAGTAATCTGATAGCGTTCAGATACTAACAAGATATCAATAAGAAACCATGTTCAACTGAGCATCCGTCAGATCACGGTAGGGAAGTCAGCAACACGGCTTCTCGGTGAAAAATGGTCAACCTTATTGGAAGAAGGGGAGTATGGGAGGGGCGGAAAAGACAGGATGCCCTCCAAGGACGAGGACGATTCGACGATCACGCTACGGCTGATGCGACGGACGAGGAAACCAGTCGGGGTGTTTGGTCATCAACCGATGGTGATAGGGATATCTCGTGAGGAGACGATAATGAAGAATCTTCCGTACCACATCGGGACTCGGGATGAGGCCGACCTCACGCAGGCTGGACTGAATCTCCGAGGACAGTTCGTCTCGTTCGAGGGCAGAGAGGAGGGGAGTCAACCGTTTGAGTTCCGTGAGATCCTCCAGATCGAGTTGATCATACCGGGTGACGAGCGCTTTGAACTCAGCTGGCTTCTCCAGCTGAGGGAGCCACTGCACCAAGTAGGTCGGGGCGACTCGGTGTCGAGCCACTTCGCTCGTGGTGACCAATCCCATGGTACCCAGCGTCTTCAGGTGTTTCTGGACCGTCATCCACGCGAGCTTCGTGTCAGTCACTAATCGATCGATAGAGATCCGGACTTCACGCTCGCCAACACCGTACGTCTTCTTGAGCAAGTGCAGGTATAACAGCTGCGCAGGAGGGGAGAGGGACAGCACACGAGGATCCTCCATGGTGAGATGCAGACGGTCCAGATACTCCTGCCGCCAGTCAGATGACAGCCTATCTGTTCCTTCAAGGGCGAACTCCGGTGGGAGGAAGTCGGCGACTTCGGCTTCTTCATCAAACGGTTGGGAGGTCTGAGAGGTGATTGGATTTGTCATTTCAAATTAGACCTCTAAACCTAGAGGGGATATGGAGTCAAGCGATTACTAATTAGACGAATATAAGAGTCGGGGATTCCGACAATCCCCGAAGTATATTGACAGCAGGTGATGAGGGGCGTAGAAGCGGGAGACTGGGGTTTAAAGCTCAAAGCGGGGATGGGGACGAGTCGACACGAACGTTCTCATGGTCTCCGGCCGGGCCGGATCGGGTCGGTCTACCTGCAACCTTGGAGACCTCGGGCAGGACGTAATCATTATAGGACAGAGGAACTGACATCGATGAATGACCCGCAGACGACCGCGCTGGCACCACGAGCCGACACCACTATAGTAAACGGTCCCGGTGGCGACGCGCATCCAATCGTCCGGATCGATCGCACCGGGCTCATTCGAGTGGAATTGGAGATCGACCGGTTTTGCCAGGATCTGACGCGAGCGGGGTGGGTGCAGCCGAGCACGGTATCGACCTATCAGAAACGCCTCCGGTTCTTTCTGGCGTGGCTCAAAACTATCCCTGAAAATCCGCCCTGGGCCTGGTCCCTCGAACTCATGTATGCCTATCGATCCTATCTCGACCAGACCTTTCGGTCGCCCCGTGCCAAGAATGGCTATGTGGTCGCTCTCCGGCAATTCGGGAGTTCATTGAAGACGCTGTATCTGCGGCCGATGGATCCGGCGGAATTCGTGAAGGGCTGGAAGACCATTCGATCCCCGCAGCGACGGCCGCTCCCGGTGGCGGACGCGAAGAAGCTGCTGTCGCAATTGGCGAGCGATCCACGGCATACGCCGCTGCAGCGACTGCGCAATGAAGCGCTGGCGTATCTCATGTTGAAGACGGGCTTGCGGGAGATTGAAGTGAGTCGGGCCACGATTGGCGATCTGCAGCCGGGGGAGCCGGGGCAGTACTGGCGGCTCTATGTCCATGGCAAGGGGCATTTGATGGCCGATGAATGGGTGAAGGTGTTGCCGGAAGTCTACGAGAAGATTCAGGCGTATCTGATGTGTCGGGGAGGGACGTTGCTGCCCGATGCGCCGCTCTTTGCCACGACGGCGCCGTGCAAATCGGATGGCGCCGAACGAAAGAGTGCGGGGCGGCCATTGGGGACGCGCAGCATTCAACGGATCATCACGGAAGGGTTGCTATTGGCGGAAGCCAAGCATCCGGGGATTGTGGTCCATAGTTTGCGTCATTCGGCGGCCACCTATGCGACCTTGAATGGGGCGCCACCCAGTCAGGTGCAGCGGATGATGCGGCATAAACACTATGGCACCACGGAGCACTATGTGCGGGAGGCCCAGCAGATGCTGGAGGGGGCGGAGGGAAAGATTACACAGATCTGACGACCGTCGTTATCCATGACTGGAACAGGCTAACGGCTCATCAACGGTACCTCTTTATATTACTGGCGAGGTCATCTCCATTTCGGTAAACCCACCACATATTTGAGCCCGTCTCCGTGTCATTCTAATCAGCTAATCGTATTCAGGGAAGGCTTGGGCATAGCCGTCTTCAGGGAATCTGATCAGATACAGGGTGTATCACATTCGATTCACTGGATCAGACATGTGGTTTCCCAGCTGAAACTAAATCACTGTTTATCATGCGCATCCATACGATGAACCGTCCGCACAATTCTTGCTTAGGTACACAAATGTTGAATGCAGGGGCTTGATCGTAAACTGATACTTCGTCCCACATTTAGGTCGTCGTTCATGGATTACTCAGAAGACAGTAACTTGAACAACAAAGTGATGTAAAAAGGCCTTATTTTATAGCGATTCGCACTGACAGGCGTTGTCTTAATTGCTGACTCCTGAGTAAGGCAGAGGTGACCAAGCCGAGCTGATTCCTATTATTTAGGGAGGAAACCACTCATGCCAGCAAACCCGATCGAATTTGCAAATCAACTGATCTATGGCGATATGGGTAGCGCAGAGCTGGGGTCTTCGGCCCACCTTCCGGCAAACGGGCTAAATCACCTGCGGTGGACCCTGACGTTCAAACCAAATTCCCCCACATCGACGGTAACGGGTCAGCAATTTTTGACTCATCACCTTGACTACATGTTGGCTAGCTACGAAGAGTGGCAAAGCAAGTATTTTCTGCCACCGGTTCGACCTTGGGATGGACAAGACATGTATCCCGGTACGATGCCCGAAGGCCCAACCATGCCGGTCACGCTCAACGGAAGCGCATTTCCCAGTGGCTGGACGCCGAACGACCTGGGCAATGCTGTAAGAACCTACTACAACAACATGCGGCATTACTTTAATGGTACCGAGATGAACCAGGACGAAATCAAAGCGCCATACAGCTACCGGTATTTCGCATTCATGAAGTGGGTCAGCGATCTAAGGAAACGCCTACTAGGTCAACCGGTGCTTCCCGTGGCGACCGTGTTCGATAAGGATGGCATTGTCCTGACAAGTAAGGACTTTACAGATATTTTCTATGCAGTGCATCACATCTGGCATCCAGATGGCCCAATCGGAACCGGCTGGACGACAGCGACGCCATATTTCAGAACGAGTGTCGGACAGCATATCGGGAAGAAGGAAATCAGCCGAACCCAAGTCGGCGCCGAATTCTTCGCGTTTCACCGGGACCATCTCGAGATCTTCGACCGTTGGCTGGCCCGCACGGGCCAACCGCCTATCCAGTCTCACAACACCTGTGCGCACGATACGGCTGGAGCCGGCTCGCCGCCTTCGGGGGTACAAGCCAACAGTTCTGGTAATCCGAGAGTGGATTGGAGCTCTTCTGCCGTCAATCCCACGGTCAATTTCAACCCGATCCACAATACCGACTGGAATGGCGATCTGCGTCAATTCGACAATTTGGGCTTGATGGGACAATTGTTCGCCACGGACAATAACCAGTTTTTCCCGATGATCGACGTTACCGGTTGGACCGATACCGGATATCACGGCGAAGGACATGTCTTAAACGGCGATCTTATTGAGGCGGTCACGAATAATCACGTGCCGCGATTCTTCGCATGGCATGGTTTTATCGATGATCTCTGGACAAAGCGGCGCCCCGATTTCAACGTTATGGATTTTGTGTTATCGACCAACGTCGTATTCCCATCTCCTCAGGTACTCACCATCATTCGTGATCTCAACGCATCCACTGATAGTGTTGAACCAACCAATGCCATTTCAGGAGTGAATCTTACCAGCGGCAACGGAACGTTGAACGTCAAAATCAATGTACGCACCGACCCATTTAATCGCCCTCTCGAGCTCAAATTACGTTGTGATGTATTGCGGGAAAGCGTCAACAACACGCCACTCATTTCCATCACGCGCGACCTGATCTTAACGACGGGCACGCCAGTCAATCCGAATGAGCGTCAGCAGAATACGGACTTTGTGGAGAGTTTCATATTTGACGGTTCGGCAGGTACAGTTGACAGCTTAGGGCAAGGACCTTTCGTTTCAGACAATCTACTTTTTTCTCCCACGGCCACAGGTTTCCAAAACAGTCTCATTCGCATTACCGGTTATCTAACATGTAATCGAATGGCCGACGGATCCGTAGCTTCGGTTTCAGGCACGATCTTGAGCAATGGAATCACGCTAACGGGCAGCGGCACCTCGTTTCAAAGTCAACTCAAAGAAGGCGACCTGATTCGAGCCAACAATCAGGTCAGGATTGTGGCGAAGATCAATTCAAACACATCAATTGATTTGCTTGATGCATTTGTACCGAACCTCGCGCCTGGAACGGCTTATGTGCGCCTGGATGGCTTCGATTATGAGAAAAGGATCGACCTGCCTTTAATACAAGAAAAACAACCGCCGGAAATCACCACCTATTTAAACCGGAGTACCTTCAGCAAAGATCAAGTGGATGCCATCGCATCCGGCGGTCAGAGCGTTTTTGAGGATTCATTTTATGTGATTCTGCAAGATCGCACGACGAGGGCGGCAACCATTACCTGGCCAGCAACGGTGGAACCGCAACTTCGAAATCTGATTGCACCACCCGTTTACGGCGCGGGTCTCCACACCAATGCCGCCCACCAGCCGCTCGTGGAACTGAAAGATCTTTCCGACAATCCGGTCCCGGGAATTTCGGTCGACATTACTTCAATTGCTCAGGAAAGCCCAGGCCTTCACCCGGCGATTACACAGAGGGTGACCTACACCTGCCGCGTTACATTTACGAGTGTGGCAGTTTTCGCGGGCATGACTCCGGGAGATACCGAGAACCTGAAACTTGTTATTACGGCAACCGACCGCGCTGGCAACAGGGTTGTGGACGATTCGAAAAGGGTTCGCCTGCAGATTAATGCGAACCCTTACATGTTGGACGGCCCAACCTCCTGGCTCAGTATCGATACAAGGGTATTCAAAATACAACAGGGCCAGGCTAGATTTGGCGTGGCGGCCGGATGGACCGATCCCAATAGTTTTATCAAGGATGTCATCACGAACTTACGCAGCGGCGGAGGAACCGCCGGCGGTGAAAGCTTCGACTCGTTGACGCAGGACCAGACGGCATCGTTATTGGAATATTCGACTCAGGTGAACGGCCTCAACATCTACAATTTTGCGCTCGCAAAAATACGTTTGCAGAGTGTCACCGGCGCGACCAACGTTCGGGCTTCTTTCCGCTTACTCAGGTGGGGGGCCGCCAATGTCGAATTCGACAATATGCTTGCCTACCGAAGCGCGTCGAGCGGCATCGCATTGCTTGGGAAGACTACAACGAATGAATTGGCGGCCATCCCGTTTTTTGCCGAATCGCGGGTATCAGTTTCGACTCCCATGGGAATGCAGTCCGATCCCTTCAACCTCTTTACTTTCCCCGCCACAGGGGGCAGCGAGGCAGCGAGCTTCTTCGGGGTGTATTTGGATATCAATCAGAGTGAGAACCGTTTTCCTGACACCTATACCGGCGATGGCGGTTTCAGCGGAGCGCTATATTCGATACGAAACCTCCTGATGGGACATCATCAATGTATGCTCGTTGAAGTGGTCTATGCAGGAGATCCCACACCCAATGGCGCTACGCCGGGGACCACAGACAACCTGGCGCAGAGGAATCTTTTAATCGTGCAGACCGCCAATCCCGGCAACGAAATCACTCGCACGGTCCAACATTTATTCGATATCGATTTGACCAGGAAAATCGGCCTGCACCGCCACCAAACCCAAGATCAACATCATGAGCAACATGGCGACCATGCAACTGGAGCAGCCGCAGAACACGACCATGAAGAAATGGATCTGGATAAGCATCTCTGCCCTTCGGAGAATTGTTGCGAACCAATCGAGGTAATGTCACCACGTGTACGTCTTTCTGAATCGGAAATGCAAATGTCTCACATGCGACATCTGGAAACCGGATGGCTGGCCCAGTTCCCAGAAATCTTGAAGGAAAAACTGACTGCGATTCATGAGGCCGAGCGGAATCGCAAACGCTGGGAATTTGATCCGGTCGAGTGGAAGCCCGGAACGGGGTTAGATGAACTCGTGTTTTTCTGGAACAATCTGCCGAAGGATTCCGTGGTGGAGGTGTACATTCCCGGCGCCCCGGTTACCGAGATCTTTAATTTCCGCAATTTGCGCCATGCTCCGGGCACCGTAAGGATTGTCAATGAAAACACGCTTCGACTTGTTGTTGATCAGATTACCTACCTTCCCATTCCACCATTTTATGGAGACAATCTCGCTGGTTTGATCACGGTTCAGCTACCGCAAGGCATCAAGAAGGGACAACGTTTCAAGGTGGACGTTGTACAAATGCGCCTGGATGAAACGAGAGTTCTGGGCGGGTTCCAGCTAAACATTCAGGTCGAGAAAGCGTTGGAACTGGTCGAGCACGAAAGACGAACTCTCGAACTCTTCCATCAACGATTAAGCCTCACTTCGGAGAAGAGTCGTTGGCTACCCGTCCTCCAAAAGCAGCTTGAGTTGACCCGGAGGAAAGCAAAAGGCCTGGTGGATTTGGCGAACGAAGAGCATCCTTCTGATCGCCCGCTGCAATGGACGGACCCAACAGAAAAGCAAAAGGGACAGCGACTGAGAGTAATCCTTGAAAAGATTCAGATTCTTGATGACCGTGAACCCTTCTTCAAAGGCAAGGGTGAATTCAGATTCTATTCGAAGATTTTTACACCGGACAATGACGGAATCATCTCAAAACACACCTTTCCCAGTAGTGGATACTTCTCTCGGGGAGCAGCCGCAGGAGACAATGAAATCCAACTTGAACAGGAAATATTCGAAGATTTTGTCGAGAAGGCGCTCTACATACAGATCGGCGGAGTGGAGCTCGATACGATAGATCATGACGATCAGCTGTGTGCCTATAAGCGGCTGTTCAAGGGCAAACCGTTGGAGTGGATCGGAGAATATGCTGCTCACAGTGGAGAAATGAATATTGAAGATGTCGGCGGTTGGAGGCTTTGGTACCGTATTGAATATTCCGGATAAACGAGCTTCAGACGGAGGGATGCTGCGTTGACCGTGTTGGAGCGTTGAGAAAAAATGGGAGTCCATCGCAAAGCGGGGACAAACAGAGTTCATGGGCTCGTACTAGGAACAGAAGTCATGACAATCGTGCTTGGAGTGCCTGCGGTTTGAGATGGGTTTCATCATGGGTACCCTTTGCGTCAACGATTGCCGTGCGCCGACGTCCGGAACTGCAATTTGGGCTATCGCTTCAGAGCGGGTTTCTGCGGATGAGTAGCCGGCTGAACGACGAAGCTTTAAGGGTGTGGGAATCGATTCTAAGGTCATTCATTGCGTATAGGCTCAAAACTATCTACCCACTCCTTTGCGAGACTGGCGACTGCGCCAGAAATCTGGATTAATGCCAATGTTAAGGATCGTGCACGCGAGTTTGAAATATCATTGTGATCTTTTATTAGTTCTGTAGGAATCTGAAACACCCACATCAGATGAGGCCTACTCTCGTTACCTTGAATGGGAGTAATGGTATACCGGATATGGGGAACGGCAACATCATTCATGTCCTTACGCTCCCGGCTAGGTAAGTCGATAGGGATTGCTGGCGTAGCCACGTTTTGTTGCGGCGGTCGCAAGCAATGCCAGTTTTGTCCGAGATCCAGCGAGCCTCGGGGTAGACAATGCACGTCGTGACTTCCCGTGATGATCGTATGTGTAAATAGGGCACTATCGTTTCCGTCCGTTTTCCGCTTTGGTTTAGCTCGTGGCCACCATGTGTTTGTCGCGGTATCCCCGGTCGATGTTACAGACACGAGAAGGGGCGGGGAATAGTTGATGTCACCGGCGGCGGCTGATTTCTTCATGTCACACTGCTCAAGCGCCTTTAGAATCCGCTTTGCTATGGCGGAATCGGCGGCCGAGTTCAATGACAGAATGAGATCGGGGAAAGACATGAGTATATCAGCACTCTGGGTTTTTACTGGTCCAGGAGGCTGCGATGAGCACTGGTGTAACAACGGTTGTTGCGGATCTTCGAGTAAGGTGGCGAATGCACTCTGGAGCATGAGTGCACCCATAGAATGTCCAATCATTACCAAGGGACTCTCGGGCCTACAGTCACCTGGGCGATCGGCGGGCACTGCGACCTTTGTGTTGTCTATAATACTGCGGATCGTTTCCTGGAGCTGAATGCTCCCGCCGATATCCTCAGCGACTTTGTAGCGGTTCCAAAAGAAGGTTTCTGTCCATAACGGTATCTTGCTTCCCAAGGAACCGGGATCACCGTTCCATGCAATATAGATCCCGACAACGCGTCTACCTGAATACCCGCCATCTATGTGCTGACGCTCTACTTCACGGAGCGCCAGACTTTCAAGGGCTAAACGGAAGAAGTGAAAATGCTTATCACTGTCGGGATTGCTGACGGCTGTCGATGGAGTGCGTTTCCAACTTGCTCCGTGATGCCAGCCATGAATGAACACCACAACCAGCGCCCCATTTGGGTTGAGTTGGGATGCCCGTGCCTTGCGGATGCAGTCGGTGGCAGCGGCGATCTGTTTTGAGTCAACATACGCTCCGTCGTCGCTGAACTGGATAACTGCAAGATCGAAGGATGGTTCGCTTGGGTGGGTATCAGAGGTTCCGTTTTGTAGGTGATGGCGGCGTTCTCCGCGACCTCCATTGGGATCGATTGTCACAGTGAAGACGGACCCAGAATCATATGTTGAATCAGTTAACATAGTTTTCTCCTCTCGGTGTTCAAGCCGTCGGTCAATCGCGAAAAGAGAGATTTATTAAGGTGCAGGAGTGTTCGACGTGCACTTCCGATATTCGGTGTCAACTCGACCAATTGCGTGGAGCACACTTGCTCCTTCAGACGCGAACCCGGGTCCTCAATGGCGATCTCGAGGCCGCGTTCCGTGGTTGGTATCCGCAGTTCCGACAGATCGCTGCCTGACCCCCGGGTTTTTGATGGTCTCCACATACAGCGTCGCTGTCAGGGCGCCTGCTGGACCTGACGCTGTTTCTCAAGCAACGCACGAAGCGCGATATGGTATGACAGCTCGGATGGTCGAGTGGTCTCTATGACCATTGGGGCACCCTGAGACTGCCATGCGGCCGCGATGACGTGACGAGAGGAGTCAGGGAAGCCCGTATGATCACCATCCGCTACGGAGCTCCTCAGCACGACCATGAGTTTAGATAGGAGGGCGCGATTGCGGGTGGTTCCTGGAGGGCATACGAAGATCGTCTTCGCCAGAGCTCCGGGTGATCCTTTGAGTGTTTCAATCTCCCACCATAATCCGCTAGTTTCCGCGACGCCAACCACGATAAGGCCGGCGCGCATCATCTGAGCCTTGACGAATTGTTGCCACTCGTTGTCCTGGAGGCTCCACCGTGCTGCACCCACGGGTGCTTCAGGTTGAGAGGGATCTGCGATGGCAACGACAGGACCGAGGTACGTAAGACCGAGAACGATCATCTCCTCGAGGGTTCCATACTCCGCACCAGGGTCAAAGCCTCGTAATGGCCACGGAAGTCGGGCTCCAACCAGTGGCACCTGTTCTTTGTCGAATGATCGTAAAAACAACACTGGGGGCCGTGAATCGTATGTTGTCACTTCAGCGGCGGACTGCATCGTCGATCGGCGGGCGTAAATACGAAGCTGCCGTGCGCCACTGAACAACAAACGCCCCACGACAAGAAAGACGAGCGTCACAGTCAAAGCGATTTCCCCTCCCTCAACACCTTTCTTGATATCCACCACTGCCAGTTGCCGCCCTGCCGCGTCGAGAAGTTTTGTTCCCGATTCCAAGAAGACGTTGAATGCGATACCTTCCAAAAGTACGGACAGTGCCAGGAGACCCCATACGTGACCACACCCTTTACGGCGCAAGGCGCGCACATCAGGAAAGTCGAGGAGCCGCGCGAATTCGACGAGCGATCCAGTTCCAAAGAGAGGTTCGGCAAACAGACTGCGCTCGAAGTCCTTGGCGCGTATGAGTTCATATGGTCCCAGGATGAAAGCTAACGCAATAAAGAGATCAATGACCAATGCACCCAGAGCAAAAAGATGCAGTGGAAATTGATCGCCAGGTAGGAACGCCGCTGCAAGGTCGACGACGAGCGCTGAGAGAAACTTGACAACGCCAAGCGTCAATATGGTGACTGCGACGCCTCGTGATCCGTTCGCGAGTGATGACAACGTCCACACATAGAGGACGACGATGACGAACAAGGCGGCGCCCATTACAAAGCACAAGGGTACAGCCAGCCAGTTACGAGAATACGGTCCAGATTCCGATAGCACGCCGTACACGGGTAGGAATACCGACGTCATCAGCATCACGAGCCCGCCAGTTGACATCACCAGGGCGAAGGCTCTCAAGAAACGCCGGGACAGGAGGACATAGGCATATCGCTCTGCTAACTTGCTTATGTCCAATACGTCTACGACGGGTGCGTGATTCACCGTTCCGCCTTCAGGTCACAGAGTGACTCTGGATACCGAGGCTAGAGTCCTTCAGGACACAGGGTTAGCACCATACAATCCTAGTTGTAAACTGGAAGAGGGCTAGTTACAGACAGTTCCCAGCCAGTCGGTACTCGAATCCTGAACAATGAACACCACTCGATGTTTCGAAAGTTGGTATCCACGCACGAAGAAGGTAAGATTTTGCCTCTTGATGACCTTACCACCCCCAATAGATGACAACATCACTAGCGTCACACTCATATCGTGCACACCTGAATGAATTCCCGCTTCCACCAACAGCCGAAATCGAGGAGATAAGATGGTGAGGGTAGCAGGTTTAATGTTATGACCTGGAGAAGAATAGCTTGTTTAGATCCGAATTGTCTTCGCCAGCTCCAAGGCCATCTACTCATCCATCCCAGACACCGTGAAGGACATGCCGCCTTGCGCTGGGCTGAAGACCATCCCGTTCCTGATCAACTGCGCGCGTACGGGTCCGAGACTCGTGCCCTTCACATTGCAAATCGCCTGGTTAGTAGTGGCTGAGGAAGCGCTCCGCCGCATGCGTTCTCCGATGTTCTTGCTCGGCCAGCCGTCTCGTGGTCGTGATGCTCTCATGGCGCATCATGTCCTGGACGGCCGTCAATGGAGCTCGTTTTGCAAGCGCTTGTTTCCCTGCTGTGTGACGGAGTGAGAGCGGCGTAATGCCCGCTCGCGTAATCTGTGCGCGTTTGAGCGCGTTCGCAATCCTTCGACGCATTTCGCGTGTGGGCATCCGCCGTTCTTCCTCGTCCGTGTAGACAGTGAAGAGGGGCGCCTCTTCAGGAATTCTTCCGTCTGGATAGCGTCGTCGGAGGTACTCGTCGAGTTCCTCCTTCAGCGGTTTCACCAGCAAGACGGGTTCTTCCTTCTGCTTCCCTTTACTTTTGAGAAACAGCCACGCCTCAGTCCCAATCATTCGGACGTCTTTGATATCGGCGACGGCGAGCTCGTGTTCCCGAGCGGCCGTCTTCAGCATCAGGCGGCAGATGATGGCATCGCGCTGGTGACTCAGCCGAGTACGATCGAAACTGTTCAGAAGACGCTTAATCTCGGAGAGTGTCAACCAGTCTGTTGCCAGCCAGACGGGCTGCCGAGGGGTCACGACCTGAGTCCAGGGATTGTGTGTGAGTCTGCCAACCTTCACGAGATAGGACCCCCAGCGCTTCAGCACAGCAAGATGCAGAGCTTGGGTCCGGAGAGAGCCAGGCTGATCGGTTCGGTAGGTGCCAAAGGCATAGGCTAATTGAACAGTCAGGGCTCGTTCTGGATAGGAAGAGCCCCACCAGTCCATAAAGGCCTTCAGTTTGCGGTGATACGTGTCGAGCGTCTCCGGTGAGAGTGACACCTGATCTTCGAGAAACGTCTCGATCCACTGCTCGGCTTCCGCGTAGGTGACGAGAGAAAGCCGCGCGTCTGTCTGACGCTCACGCTGATCGTGTGTAGGCATTCTGGACTCCTTCCCTACAAGATTCTACAGGGTCTCAATTCGTAAATCAATATATATTCTTAATGTATTCTATTGAGCCCTGGTAGACCTTAAGCTACCTGCCCTTCCCCATCTCGTACGACGCGCGGCGCGGGTTGTGAAGGAGGGGGAATGGGTAGCCTATTTCTACCAGGGCCTAGTGGGAGTGTGGACCGCGACTGATCTGCTGCGGGGACATCCCAAGAAGGGCTATGCGCCACATCGACCCGACAATCCACACGAAGTCTCCAGAACCCCTGGATCAAGAGCGTAGCACTCGATCGCAGCGTCAGACCCGTTGGGCCTGTTTCCTGTAACCCTCAGGTTGAAAGAATGCACTCGTGTGCGAGTACGGGTGCCGGAGAATGGAAGGGAAGGAGGTGAGCGGGCGAGTCGGATCGGTACCAATCGACGAGAGTGTTTGGATGGCGGATGAGCGCCATTCGTGAGTTCCCCATGGCCTTCCTAAGCCAGTCAGTGCGTAACGCATTAATAATTCTGGAGAAGTACAGGTTCTGTATATAGAACCAGCAACGGGATGCGACATTTTAGCGGCTAAATTAAATGTGTTTTATGTGAATAAGTTTCTTATTATACATATTGTAATGAGTAATAGTTTTGTATATAAGTCGTTTTACACACTTATGGAGACGAACAGTACATGAATACGAATAGTGTGTGCATGATTCTCGTAAGGCAAATGATCATGAACCGGAATAGTCAGGAGTCTGCCGTCACAAGACTGACTCCGTCCACGCACGTGAACTGAGTACCCTTGATGAAAAATCTTGAGGAAGACGTCTCCACCAAGGAGCGCGCCAAGCGAAAAATCGAGCGTGATCTTGGCCCCTTGCTGCTCGCGTGGTTGTCCGATCCGCAGACCGTCGAAGTCATGCTGAACGCCGACGGTCGTCTGTGGTGCGAACGCCTCGGCCATCGCATGCAGTGCATCGGCGAGCTCCCCGCTGCCCGTGCCGAAGCCATCATTCGCACCGTCGCCGGATATCTCGATAAAACGATCACACGCCAACACCCTATTCTTGAAGGGGAGTTACCCCTTGATGGCTCACGCTTTGCCGGTCAAGTTCCTCCCATCGTCACGGCGCCGACCTTCGCCATCCGAAAGCGGGCGGTGGCGGTGTTTACGCTCGATCAGTACGTCGAGAACGGCATCATGTCCATCGAACAACAGGAGGTCCTTCTCAGCGCGATTGCCGCCAGTCGGAACATCGTGGTGGTGGGCGGCACAGGGTCCGGCAAGACGACCCTCGTGAACGCGCTCATTGCGGCCATGATTCAGCAGTTCCCTGATGCCCGCATCGTCTTGATTGAAGACACTGGGGAAATTCAATGCAGCGCCACGAACTCTGTGGCCTATCACACCTCCCTGGATGTACCGATGGCGCATCTGCTGAAAACGACGTTACGCATGCGACCCGACCGCATTCTCGTGGGTGAAGTGCGCGGGCCGGAAGCCCTCGATCTCCTCATGGCCTGGAACACCGGCCATGACGGAGGCATCGCGACCCTCCACGCCAATAATGCACGGAGTGCCTTGTCGCGATTGGCCCTCCTCATCAGCATGAGTCAGGACTACCCGAAACCGATCGAACCGCTCATCGGGGAAGCCGTGCACGTCATCGTGCACATCGCGCGGACGGCCGATGGCCGTCGGGTGCAGGAGATTCTGGAAGTCAGCGGATACGAACACGGGCACTATCATCTTCGTTCACTCATCTAACCAGGAGTGTGTCTATGTCGAGGTCTGAGTCCTTGCCGTGGTGGAAGTCATCGTGGTGGGTACAGCTGGGCCTGTTGGCGATCGTATTGCTGGCGGCGCTGCCCGATGTGGCCTCGGCTGCGTTGGGCGGCGGCGGCGGATTGCCTTATGAAGCGCCGTTGGTCTGCCTTCGGGCCTCCATCACCGGCCCGGTAGCCTTTTCGATCTCCCTGCTTGCCATCGTCGGTGTCTTAGGCATTTTGATTTTTGGCGGCGAGCTCACCGGCTTCATGAAGACCCTGATCTTTATCGTGCTGCTCGTGGCGATCATCGTGGGCGCACAGAATTTCCTGACCACGTTCTTCGGAGCCGGTGCAGAAATCGCGTCCCGCGCAGATGAGTTCCTGTCAGTCGCACGGAGTCCTATTCATCCAGCAAGTGGGAGGCTGAGCTGATCATGGCGCTGCGCACGGTGCCGATCAGACGCGTGACGCATCGCGAGAACCTGTTCATGAGCGGCGATCGAGAGCTCGTACTCTTTACCGGCGGAGTAGCCGCCGCCTTAATTCTGACGGCACAAACGCTTCTCGCCACGGTGGTCGGGATCGTGGTGTGGGTCGGGGTCCTCTATGTCCTCCGGCTCATGGCGAAGGCCGACCCGAAGATGCGTGGCGTGTATCTGCGGAGTCTGCGCTATGCCGCCTATTATCCGCCGCGCAGTACCCCCTGGCATGAGAACAGCGCGAGGCAAGGAAATCAGTACGCATGATGGCGCTGACGATCATGATTGCCCTGGTGGGCCTCCTCTTGGTGCTGGCCTTGGTCCAGCGCATTCGAGAAGCGGACGCCATCCACAAGCTCAACAAGCATCGGTCGACCGACGCGGGCGTGGCGGACCTCTTGGTCTATGCGGCGGTGGTTGATGACGGGGTGATCGTCGGCAAAAACGGCTCGTTCATGGCGGCCTGGTTGTACCAAGCCGATGACCACGCCAGTAGCACGGAGCCGCAGCGCGAAGCGGTGTCGTTCCGCATCAATCAAGCGCTGAGCACCTTGGGCAACGGCTGGATGCTCCATGTGGACGCAGTGCGTCGGCCCTCGTCCAGCTATTCCGAGCCAGGCCTCTCCCACTTTCCCGATCCCCTCTGCGCCGCGATTGATGAAGAACGTCGCCGCCAGTTCGAGGGCTTGGGCACGATGTACGAAGGGTATTTTGTCCTGACCCTCACGTATCTGCCGCCGCTCCTCGCGGAGCGTCAGTTTGTCGAGTTGATGTTCGACGACGATCAACCCTCCACGAATTCTCAAGAGCAGACGAGGGGGTTGATCGAGCAATTCAAACGAGACTGTCTGTCGTTCGAATCACGGATCTCTACCGCGATTCAATTGCATCGACTCTGCGGCCAGCAGCTGGTGACGGAGGAGGGGGCGACCATCACGCACGATGAGTTCCTCCGCTGGCTTCAATATTGTGTGACGGGCCTCAATCATCCGGTGCTCCTGCCATCGAATCCGATGTATCTGGATCAACTGCTCGGTGGGCAAGAATGGTGGTCCGGGGTCATTCCCAAGATCGGGCGCAAGTTTCTGCAGGTCGTGGCGATCGAAGGCTTTCCGCTGGAAGCCCATCCCGGCATCCTCGGTGCGCTCGCAGAACTCCCGGCGGACTATCGGTGGTCGTCGCGCTACATCTTCATGGACCAACACCAGGCGGTGCAGGACCTCACCAAGTATCGGCGGAAGTGGAAACAAAAAGTACGGGGGTTCATGGATCAGCTGTTCAACACGAATACCGGACCGCTCGATCAAGATGCCCTGACGATGGTGGCCGACGCGGATGCGGCGATCGCCGAGATCAATGGTGGTTTGGTTGGGGTGGGGTATTACACGAGCGTCGTGGTGCTGATGCACGAGGACCGTGCCACGGTCGAAGCCCTCGCTCGCAAGACAGAAAAAGCGATCAACCATCTGGGATTTACCGCGCGGATCGAAACCATCAACACGATGGACGCCTTTCTCGGCAGTCTCCCGGGCCACGGCGTCGAAAACGTCCGGCGTCCGCCGCTCAATACCATGAACCTGGCCGATCTCTTGCCGACCAGTACGATCTGGACGGGGAGTGCGACCGCGCCTTGTCCGATGTATCCGCCGCAGGCTCCGGCCTTGATGCATTGTGTCACCCACGGCTCCACCCCCTTTCGCCTGAACCTCCACGTCCGCGATGTCGGCCACACCCTCATGCTGGGACCGACGGGCGCGGGAAAATCCACGCACCTGGCCCTGATAGCCGCACAACTACGGCGCTATGCAGGGATGTCGATCTATGTGTTCGATAAAGGCCGTTCGATGGCTCCACTCGCGGCGGGGATTCGCGCCCACACGAACGGCACGAGCGGGCTGCATTTCACCGTGGCGGACGATGAGAGTGCGTTGGCCTTTTGTCCGTTGCAACGGTTGGAGACGAAAGGTGATCGCGCCTGGGCAATGGAATGGCTCGATGCCATCCTGTTGCTCAACGGGGTCGCGACGACGCCCACGCAGCGCAACGGGATTGCGGAAACGATTCTTGCGCTCTACGCGAACGCAGAATCCCATCGTGCCACGACGAAACAAGATCCGCCGCCCACGACCCTCTCCGATTTCGTGACTATGGTGCAAGACGAGCAGATTCGCGAAACGTTGAAGCCCTACACGATCAGTGGCGCGATGGGCCACCTGCTCGATGCGGAACGCGACGGACTCGCGCTCGCCGATTTCACCGTCTTTGAAGTGGAGGAGTTAATGGGACTCGGCGACAAGTTCGCCTTGCCGGTGTTGCTGTATCTCTTTCGCCGGATCGAACGGGCGCTCAAGGGCCAACCGGCGGCGATCCTCATCGATGAAGCCTGGTTGCTGCTGGGCCATCCCGCGTTTCGCGAGAAGATCCGGGAATGGCTGAAAGTCTTGCGCAAGGCCAACTGTCTGGTGCTGATGGCGACACAGAGCCTGTCCGATGCGGCCAACTCCGGCATCTTGGATGTGATCGTGGAATCAACCGCGACCAAGATCTTTTTGCCGAATGTATTTGCGCGTGACGTGGACACGGCGGCGCTGTATCGGCGCATGGGATTGAACGAGCGGCAGATCGAAATTGTCGCAAGCGCGATCCCGAAGCGCCAGTATTACTACGTCTCGGAACAGGGCCGTCGCTTGTACGATCTCGCGCTCGGTCCCCTGGCGCTTGCGTTTGTTGGAACCTCGGATAAGGACTCGCTCACGGCCATTCAGGAGTTGGAAGCGCAATACGGCTCAGCATGGACCGAGGCATGGCTGACGCGACGCGGGTTGAGTCTCCGGGATTATGGCCTCACGGAATCCTTCGCTGAACAAGGAGTGGCACGATGACGACGGTGGCGCGAATCCGACAACTGTTAGCGAACGAAGTCATTCCCAATGGCGACCCTCGCCAGTCAGCCGAGCTGGTCGAGGGTGGTCGGCGGGCCGGTGAACAGCCGAACCCCTACCTGTCGGCTCGCCGCACCTGGAACGATCTCATGCGGGCCTCAACGGCCTCCCGTCGTTCATGGGAAATGCTAGCGCTCCTCTGTCTCCTGATTGTGCTGGCCTCGGTCGGTGGGATGACCTACATCGGCAGCCAGTCCAAGTTCATTCCCTATCGCTATGACGTGGACCAGCATGGTCGCGCCGTGGCGGTAGGTCCGATGGACGCAGCCAGTCCGACCGATCCTCGGGTGTTGGCGGCAGCGGTGTCTGGTTTCATCGAACAGGCGCGTCGCGTGTCGGCGGACATTGCGCTCCAACGCAAGGCGGTGTTTGCCGTCTACGCCATGCTGAATCAACAGGACCAGGCCTTCGTGAAGATGAATCACTGGCTCAACGGCTCGGACGACGTGAACCCCTTCAAGCGGGCGGAGACAGAGACCGTGAGTGTAGACATTACCTCGGTGCTGCAGCAAACCGCCGATACCTGGGAAGTGAGTTGGCAAGAGACGGTGTGGGACCGGAAAGGCGATGTCAAAGCGACACCGGTGCCGATGCGAGCGCTGGTCACAGTCTATGTGGTGGAGCCGACAGCCGACACCAGCGAAGAGCAAGTCCGTCAGAATCCAATCGGGCTCTTCGTGCGTGATTTCTCCTGGTCGAAACAATTGTGAGAGGACGGTGACGATGATGAAACACCTTTGGACCGTACTGCTCCTCAGTCTGCTCCCGATCCAGGCGAGTGCTCATGAGGACCCGATTGCCGAGGAGTATTTCACCGGCAAAAATCCACCGCTCACACAGCAAGAACGGGAGGCGCTGGCGATCGGCGAGAAGGACAGTGCCGAAACCGGGCAAGCCGCCGTCGCCCCGAGCGGCGTCATCAAGTTCCCCTATGGCTCCCATCAAATCGGCCTCATCTGTGCGCCGCTCCACGTCTGCGATGTCGCGCTGCAACCAGGCGAGCAGGTGAATGCGATCAATGTCGGCGACAACGTACGCTGGTCAATCGATGCGGCCATTACGGGAAGCGGCCCGGACGAAGTGCAACATCTGATTATCAAAGTACGGGATGTGGGCCTCGACACTTCGGTGGTGGTCTCGACCAATCGCCGGGCCTACTACCTCCGGCTTCGATCCCATCGCACCCGCTACATGCCGCAGGTCGCGTTCAGTTATCCAGAAGACGCCACCGTCGCATTGGCCGTGCTCAAAGCGCGACAGAGCCGCGAGACGCGCGATCAGACCATCAGGAGCACCGGCGACTATTTCCCACGATTACATTTTGACTATGACGTGTCCGGGTCGGCGGCCTGGAAACCCGTGCGCGTGTACAACGACGGCACCAGAACCGTGATCCAAATGCCGCCATCGATCACACAAACGGAAGCACCGATCTTGTTGGTCGTGCGGAAAGACGGCGGTCTCTTCAGCGGCACCGAGGAGATCATGGTGAACTACAACCTCCAGGGGGATCGTTACATCGTGGATACGGTTTTTGAGAAAGCTGTGCTACTGGCCGGTGTCGGTTCGAACCAAGACCGCGTGACGATTGAGAGGAGGAAATAACCATGGGACGGCGAGGAGTGCTGCTGCTCGCGCTCACACTCAGCGGCTGCGCCACGGCGCT
>WBZQ01001017.1_pt1 | contig 20270 bp, 15 predicted proteins | sample 5204251 | NCBI WGS metagenome assembly WBZQ01 (sample SAMN12412402, study PRJNA552823) | activated sludge metagenome | isolation source: activated sludge from nitrification reactor of wastewater treatment plant... | place: USA: Virginia | collected 2017-09
GCCCAGGGCTTGCTTCTGCGGGAGCGCGCGCCGGGCGTCAGCGTGGACCAGATCCTGGCCGCGACGGCCGCGCGACTGTTGATCGCGGGGGATGTTCCGGAAATGCCGCTCCCCCCGGCGGCATGACGTCCAGCGCGGCGCGGCCAATCGGTAGCGCCTCGATCGATATCCGCAACAAGGAAGCCATCATGTCACAGATGTCATCCCAGCCATCCAGCAACGGCGCGGCGCTTCTGGACCAGCTCGGTCTTGGCGGACGCGGTGCCGGCTGGAACCAGATCGTCGCGGATCTGTCGACGCAGCAGAAGTCGCTGGCCGACCTGACGGCGACACAGTACCAGCACCTGCACGCGAGGCACGGCGGCGTCGCCCAGGCGATGGTGGACACCCTGCGCCGCACCTGGGGAACCCCGCTCTCCCCGATGGAGGCGTGGCAGGCGCTGTCGGACTATGTGACCGATGCGGGTCAGCGCGGCGTGCTGTTCCTGGACATCATGCGCCAGGTCGGCAACGACGCGGTGGCGCAGATGAACGGCGCCGGCGCCCCCGTGCTGGTCTACGATTGGCGGATGGTCGTCGACGGCCGAAGCCTGGAGCGTCCCGTCAACTATGCGCTGGTGGAAATCCTGTCGCCCGACGGCAACCCGATGGACCCCACACGCCGTCCCTACATCATCATCGATCCGCGCGCTGGCCACGGCGCCGGCATCGGAGGCTTCAAGTCCGACAGCCAGGTCGGCGTGGCCCTGGCGCACAACCACCCCGTCTACTTCGTCATCTTCTTCCAGCAGCCCGAACCGAACCAGACCCTGGCGGATGTGACCGCGGCGGAAGGGCGCTTCGTGCGCGAAGTCGCGTTGCGCCATCCCGACGCCCCCAAGCCGGTGATCGTCGGCAACTGCCAGGGCGGCTGGGCCAGCATGCTGCTGGCGGCGTCCAATCCGCATGTCACCGGGCCGATCGTGGTGAACGGCGCGCCCATGAGTTACTGGGCCGGTGTCCGCGGGCGGAAGCAACTGCGCTATCTCGGCGGGCTGTCCGGCGGGGCGGTGCCCGCGTTGCTGATGTCCGACCTGGGCGGCGGCCGCTTCGACGGCGCGCACCTGGTGCAGAACTTCGAGCAGATGAACCCCGGCGCCACGAAGTGGATGAAATACTACGAAGTCTTCGCCAACGCCGACACCGAGGGCCCGCGCTTCATCGGCTTTGAACGCTGGTGGTCCAGCTTCTATTTCCTGAACGACTCGGAAATTCGCTGGATCGTCGAAAACCTGTTCGTCGGCAACCGGTTGCAGTACGGCGACGCGCATCTGGGCGGGCGGGCGCCGGTGGACCTGAAGCGGATCAAGGCGCCGATCATCGTGTTTGCCAGCCAGGGCGACGACATCACACCGCCGCAACAGGCGTTGAACTGGATCCCCTCCGTCTATGGTGATGAACGTGAAATCCGCTCGCGCGGGCAGCGCATCATCTACATGGTGCATGATCAGGTCGGCCATCTCGGCATCTTCGTCTCGGCCAAGGTCGCACAGAAGGAGCACAACCAGATCGTCTCCACGCTGGAGCTGATCGAGGCGCTGGCCCCTGGCCTGTATGAAATGCGGATCGAGAAGCAGACCGGTGAGGGCATCGACGCCGAGTACGTGGTCGCGATCGAGGAACGTTCGGTTGCCGACCTGCGCGGGTTGGACGACGGCGCCGACGATGAACGTCCCTTCGCCATCGTGGACAGGCTGTCGCGCCTGGGCGTCGATGCGTACGAAATGTTCATGCGGCCCGCGGTGAAGGCGATGGTGACCCCGGCCGTTTCCGAAGCGCTGGTCAAGTCCCATCCGCTGCGCCTTCGCCGCACGCTGGTGTCCGACCAGAACCCGATCGTGCGGCCGGTGGCTGCGATGGCCGAAACGGTGCGAGCGGCCCGCAAGCCCGCCGCACCCGACAATCCGTTCCTGCAGACCGAACGCCTGTTCGCCTCGATGGTCGAGAAGACCCTCACGTTCTGGACTGACGTCGGCGACGCCCACAAGGAACTGATGTTCTACGCGCTGTATGCCAATCCGTTCCTTGCGCCGCTGGCGCCACCGCGCGCGACTGATCCGAATGCCGGGTTTGGCGACCCGCTGCGGGAACTGCCGCAGGTGCGCGAAGCGCTGGCCAGCATGTCGCGCGGCGGCTTCGCCGAGGCCGTGATCCGCATGCTGATCCTGATGGCACGCTCCCGCGGCGGGGTGCGGCAATCGCGGCTGGAACGGTCGAACACGATCCTGAGCACGACGTCGCCCTTCCGCGAACTGGGTGACGCAGCCCGGACCGAGATGATCCACGGCCAGACCTTGATCATCGACTTCGAACCGGAACTGGCGATCACGACCCTGCCCACCCTGCTGCCCGAAGCGGCGGACCGCGAGCGGGCGATCGAACTGGTCGAACTGATTGCCGGCGATCCGGCAGAAATGGCCGAAGCCACCATCCGGATGCTGGCGCGCCTCCGCCAGACGCTGTCTGTCTCGGTGAAAACCACGCCGGCCGAGATGGTCCTGGCCGAACCCGCCGCGGCGGAACCGCCCGCCCTGGCACGCACGGCTGATCGTTCCGGACCGGCACCACGCCGGTCGCGGACCGGGGCCGAGGTGGTCGGCGAATGACCCGCGCCAACAAGCTTTTCGACGAACTGGAGATCGGCGACACCGCGTCGATCGTCCGAATCGTCACGCCCGACGACCTGTATGTCTTCGCGCATGTCAGCGGCAACCTGAACCCGGTCAACCTGCCCGGTTCCGCTGGGGTGGAGACCGACGCCTCCCCAAACCCCGCACCGTCCATGTGGCTCGGCTCGCTCTTCTCGGCCGTGCTGGGCAATCTGCTGCCCGGTCCGGGGACCCTGTACGAATCCCAGACGTTGCGGTTCCACAACCGCGCGCATGCCGGCGATCATCTTCTGGTGAAGGTGCGCGTCACCGGCAAGCGCCCGCCTGGAACGGTGGTGCTGGAGACACGCATCGAGCACAAGGACAACCTGATCGTCGATGGCGTTGCCGAGGTGCAGGCGCCGCTGACCCGGCAGACGGTGGACGAACAGATCCTTCCCGGACTGCTGCTGCAAAGCCACCGGCATTCGGCCCGTCTGTTCGCCGCCTGTCGCGATCTGCCGCCGATGCCGACAGCCGTGGTGGCGCCCGAGGAGGAAAGCGCCCTGCTCGGCCCCATGGGCGCCGCGCGCGCCGGCTTGATCACGCCGATCCTGATCGGCAACGCCGCAAGGATCAGGGCACTCGCCGCCGCCCATGACCTGGATCTGAACGGTGTCGTGATCGAGGACCTGCCAAGCCACGATGCGGCAGCGGCGCGGGCCGTCGAGATGGTGCATCAGGGCGCCGCGCGCGCGGTGATGAAGGGCCACCTGCACACCGATGAACTGCTCCGCCATGTCGTCAAGTCACATGGCGGATTGCGGGAGAACCGGCGGATCAGCCATGTTTTCGTGATGGATGCGCCGTCGTTGCCGAACCTGCTGCTGGTGACCGACGCCGCCATCAACATCGCGCCGGCCCTGGAAGACAAGGTCGACATCACGCAGAACGCCATCGACCTGGCACGATCCCTGGGGATCGCTACGCCCAAGGTCGGGGTCCTGTCGGCGGTGGAGACCGTCAATCCGAAAATCCAGTCGTCGCTGGATGCGGCCGTGCTGTCGAAGATGGCGGAACGGGGCCAGATCACCGGCGGGATCGTGGATGGTCCGCTCGCCATGGACAACGCCATCAGCCTGGCGGCGGCGCGAACGAAGGGCCTGGCGTCAGCGGTCGCGGGACAGGCCGATGTGCTCGTCGTCCCGAACCTGGAAGCCGGGAACATGACGGCCAAGCAGCTGACCTACGCGGCGCAGGCGGAAGGGGCGGGCATCGTGATCGGCGCCAAGGTGCCGATCCTGTTGACCAGCCGAGCGGACGACGAGCGATCGCGGATGTTCTCGTGTGCGGTGGCGGTGCTGTATGCTCATTGGCTGGCCACAGGCAACAGTGCGGTCATGAGCGAGGTCGAGCAGGAGACGACCTGATGAGCCGCCATGTTCTGACGCTGAACGCCGGGTCCTCGTCGATCAAGTTCGCCCTGTTCAGCGCCGATAATGCCGATCCGGCGGCGCTGGCGGTCGGACTGTCCGAGATGCTGGGCGCCGAGCGCCGCATGAGGGTCCGTGACGCCGACGGTGTCGTGACCCACGAAGAAGCCTGGGCCGATGACCCCGGCGCGCCGTTCCATACACATGCCCTGGCCCGGGTGCTGGCCTGGCGTCAGACCGCGTTCGCAACGGCCAACGTGGTCGGTGTGGGCCACCGGGTCGTGCATGGCGGCACGCGGTTTGATGCACCCGTCATGATCGATGACACGGTATTGTCCCATCTGCGGAGCCTGGTGCCGCTGGCGCCGTTGCATCAGCCGCACAACCTTGCCGGTATCGCGGCCGCGCAGGCGGCGTGGCCAGGGGTGCCACAGGTCGCCTGCTTCGACACCGCCTTCCACCGCGCGCATCCCTTCGTGAACGACGTTTTCGCCCTGCCGCGCGACTTCTTCGAAATGGGCGTGCGGCGTTATGGGTTTCACGGCCTATCCTACGAGTACATCACGCAGCGGCTCCGGCGGATCGGCCCCCTGCATGCGGCCGGCCGGGTGATCGTCGCGCATCTGGGCAACGGCGCGTCCATGTGCGCGATCCGGGACGGCCAGTCGATCGCCAGCTCGATGGGCTTCACCGCGTTGGACGGGCTGCCGATGGGAACGCGGTGTGGCCAGCTCGATCCCGGGGTCGTGCTGTACCTGATGCAGGAAAAGGGCATGAGCGCCGCGGCGATCACCGATCTGCTGTATCGCGAGTCGGGGCTGAAGGGTCTGTCCGGTATCTCCCACGACATGCGGGACCTGGAGGCATCGGACCGGGAGGAAGCGCGACAGGCCATCGAATACTTCGTGTTCCGCATCCGCAGGGAGCTGGGCGGTCTGGCCGCTTCGCTGGAAGGGCTGGATGCCGTCGTGTTCTGCGGCGGGATCGGGGAGCACGCCTGGCGGGTGCGGGAACGTGTGCTGGAAGGGATGGGCTGGCTTGGCATCGACCTCGACCGCGGCGCCAATCGGCTGGGGAATGAGGTCATCTCGTCGCCCCAGTCGCGCGTGCGGGTCTTCGTCATCCCAACCGACGAGGAGGCGATGATCGCGGCCCATACAATGGAGCTGCTGGCGTCGACAGCGACAGTCTGCCCCTGATACAACAGACCCACGACGCGCTACCCACTGTCCCGTTCGGGTGATCGCGCCCTGGCTTGCGCCCCCGCGCCTGATCCGGGCTTCGATCGCCCGATGGAGAGAAATCGCGATATGCACGCCGGTCCCACCGTGGCGTCGGGCCAGGTCGTCGCCCTTCGACTGATCGACCTGGCCTATGAAATCGACCTCAAGAAGGCCGAGGCATTATGGTCGGGCCGCGCGCAGGGCGGCAGCGCCCGCGGCAGGCTGTCGACGACTTCGCCGAAGGCGGTCTCGTTCGGGGTGCCGCCCCTGGCGCTGGAACTGGGACCGGTCAACATGACATTGGCCGGTCAACCGCGCACGGTATCGGCCAGTGTGCGCCTCTACGACTTCGGCATCGCCGCCCTGGCCATCAAGGTACCGGTCGAAGGCCTGGCCTGGGAAGCCTTCGTGCACCTGGTGAATGGTGTCGATCGCGCCGTCGGGCCTGACGCCGTCTGCGACGTATGGGACACGCTGGCCGCGACCCTGCGCCGCCTGTTGGCCGAGGCGCTGGACCGCCCGACCGCGACCCCGTTGCAGGAAGACTATCTTCTCGCGGTCGTGAATGCCCTCGACAGCCCGCTGAGCGCCGACGAACTCATGTCGCAGGTCGATCTGGTACCCCTGCTTTCCGGCGAGGAGAGGCCGCTGTCCGAAGCCTCGCGCCGCGATCTGCTGCGGCATCGGTTCTCCTATTACCAGGATGACCTGGCGGTGATCACCTGGGACCGCGCGTTCATCTACGAGCCGCGGTCCGAAACCGACGTAAGTGATGTCCTGGAGATGGCGAATGCGCAGTTGCTGGAGATGCGGACCTACGACGAAATGCTCGACGAGGAACTACCTCGCATGCGCGCGATGGTCGAAGCCGCTCGGCATGTATTGACACTTCTGGCGTCTCGTCGCTACGCGCGTCTGGCTCGTCGTCTCCACGCTCTGGTCTCGGAAGTCAGTGAACTGACAGAACGGGTCGACAATGCGTTGCAGGTCACCGAGGATGTCTACCTGGCTCGGGTCTACGGCGCCGCGATCGAGTTGTTCCGGGTGCCCAACGTCAGCGAAGCGGTCAACCGCAAGCTGGCAAGCATTCGCGAGACCTATACCGCGCTACACAGTGAAGCGGCCGGCGGCCGAGCGGAGGTGCTGGAGATCGCGATCGTGGCGCTGATCGTGGCGGAGATCGCAATTACCCTGGTTGGGCACTGACGTCGCGATCAGGCTGAAGCCATGCCGGTTAGTCGGTCGCGCTCCCGCACCACGTCGTCCCGCATGATCTTCCACCATGGATAGTATTGTCCGGTTTCCGCATATCGCACGATCGCCTCGAAACACGGCCGCAAGGCGTGATCGATGGGACGCTGACCGCGCCGGCAGTAGTCCTGCAGAAGCGCATCCGCCGAGCGACCGCGCAGGTCGTCAAGGCTCGACACGCCCATATCAGCCAGATCCGATTCAAAACCAATCCACGGGCCACGCACCGGGGCCAACTGGAGACGCAGGCGGCTTGCCGCCTCAGATCGATCGCTTCGCATGTGCGAAATGATGCCACAGGCCGAAAATCCCGACAAGATGGCAATTCATCCAGGTCTATCGGGATTTGGGCGTGACGATCGCGGCGGGTTGGAGCAAGGAGTGCCCAGGTATGTGAACAGGGACAAGCGATGGCAGGCACGCCGACCTATGCCACCCCGGCAGGATTCCTCGGACTGAGCCGCGCAGATCGAGCCGCTGCGTTCACGGTAGCCGGCGCTCCGCTGGACATCGGAACCACCAACCGGTCGGGCACGCGGGAAGGGCCGGCCGCCATCCGACGCGCCAGCCGGATGCTGGTGGATGGTGCCCATCCTGGGTTCTGGGTCGATCCGCTGACGCTGGATCTGGCCGATATCGGCGACTTCGACCTGGCCCTGGGCGACATCCCGGGCTCACTCGCCCGGATCGAGGCGCAGGCGGACGGTCTCGCCCACCTGCTCTGTCTCGGCGGGGAGCACGGCATCACATTGCCGCTGCTGCGGTCATTGCGTCGGCGTCTCGGTGGGCCGGTGGCGCTGGTGCATTTCGACGCCCATGTCGACACCTGGGCCGATAATTTTGGTCAGGCCTATGCCCATGGCTCGGTCTTCTATCACGCGATCCGCGAAGACCTGGTCGATCCGACCCGGATGATCCAGATCGGCATCCGCTCTCCGATACAGCGCGAGGTGTGGGATTGGACGGTCGGACAGGGGGTCACGATCCTGTACGCGATCGATGTCCACATGCAGGGTCCGGCCGCCGTGGCGGACCGCATCAGAACCGTCGTGGGCGCCGCCCCCGCCTATCTGAGCTTCGACATCGACGCGCTCGACCCCGCCTTCGCACCGGGTACCGGCACGCCCGAGATCGGCGGCCTGGCCAGTTGGCAGGCACAGGCGATCCTGCGCGGGCTGGGCGGCGTACGTTTCCAGGGCATGGATGTGGTTGAAGTGGCGCCCGCCTATGACACCGCGGAGATCACCGCGCTCGCCGCCGCGACGGTCGTCTGGGAGTATCTGGCCCTGCTGAACGCATGATTGTTCGGCGCCATGCGCTGACATTCTCCCACATATTGCAGAATTGCATTGCATCCCAGGACCGGTTTCCCCTATACGGCGCGTCCGCTTCGGCCCCCCCCTCGGGAGACCGCGGCATTCACCGACGCCTCGCACGTGCCGCGAGCCCCCCGGGGCACAGCAACGACGTAAGCGTCCTTTTCGGTCGAGCCGGCTTTCGGGCCGGGGTCGTTAGGGAGCTGCCTATGTTTGCTGATCAGGTCGCGGCGACGCGAAGTACGCGCATCGCCTGAGCCCGTTGCCGGAGAGCGCCACGCGCCTCTGCTGATGGTTTCTGTTTTCCCCATCGTCGTTCGGCCGAGCTGATTGCTTGGCCGTTTGCTGCTGCGAGGAATATCGCGATGTCCGCCCTGCGAGTCCGTTCCGCCGTCTCTCCGCTCCGCCGCCATGCCCGCGACTTGGCGATGCCTGTTCCCGTTGCCGCACCGCTGCGCACGGTCGACGCCCTGATCGCCGAAGAGCGGCCGGAGGAACCGATCCACTGCATCCGCCCCGCCGTCCTGACCGCGACCGCGCAGGACTTCGTGGCGGCGTTTCCTGGCGATGTCTTGTACGCCGTGAAGTGCAACCCGGACCCGGCGGTACTGCGCGCCCTGTGGGCGGGCGGCGTGCGTCATTTCGACTGCGCATCGCCCAAGGAAATCCATCTGGTACGCCAGATGTTCCCGGGTGCCGAGATTCATTTCATGCATCCCATCAAGGCGCGCGGCGCGATCCGTGACGCCTGGTCGGTGCATGGCGTGCGCGACTTCGTGCTCGACAGTGCCGCGGAACTGGACAAGATCCGGGCCGAGACCACCCTGCGCGGCGCGCATCAGGACCTGGGCCTGGTCGTGCGCCTGGCCCTGCCCAAGGGTGGCGCCGTGCTGGACCTGTCCGGCAAGTTCGGCGCCGAGGCCCATGACGCCGCCGCCCTGCTGCGCGCCGCCCGCCCGCATGCCGCTCGGCTGGGGGTCGCGTTCCATGTCGGCTCGCAGTGCATGGACCCGTTGGCCTGGCGGAAGGCCCTGGCGACGGCTGGCGCGGTGATCAAGGCGGCTGGCGTCAGCATCGACATCATCGATGTCGGCGGCGGCTTCCCGGTCGCGTATCCCGACATGGAACCCGTGGCGCTGGGCGCGTTCATGGCCGAGATCGAGGACGGTTTCGACCGCCTCGGCCTGCAAGGCGTTCGCCTGTGGGCGGAGCCGGGGCGCGCGCTGGTCGCCGCCGGCGGCTCGGTTGTCGTGCAGGTGCAGGCGCGCCGTGGTGACATGCTGTATATCAATGACGGCGTGTACGGCAGCCTGGCCGATGCCGGTGTGCTGGGATTCCGCTATCCCGCGCGGCGCATCCGTCCGGGCGCGGCAACGGATGACGTGGCTGAGCTCGACTTCGGCTTCTTCGGCCCGACCTGCGACAGCGCCGACGTGATGCGCGGCCCGTTCAGCCTGCCCGCGGACATCGCCGAGGGCGACTGGATCGAGATCGGCCAGCTTGGTGCCTATGGCGCGTGCCTGCGTACCGGGTTCAACGGTTTCGACCGGGCCCGCATCGCCGAGGTGTGCGACCCGCCGATTGGACGCGAAAGCGCCCACGGATACGCGCAAGCCGCCTGAATCCGCCTTCCCCTACCGTCCCGTACTGCAAGGATAACGAACCATGGTCAAACATACCGTGTTTGGTGGTCGCCTGGTGATGCTGGGCTTTGGCAGCATCGGCCAGGGCGTGTTGCCCCTGATCCTGCGTCACATCGACATGCCGGTGGACCGGATCCATGTGATCAGCGCGGACCGGCGCGGCGGCGACGTTGCCGCCGCGTATCGCGTCCGCTTCACCGAGATGCCGGTCACGCGGGAGAACTATCGCGACGTCCTCGGCGCCGAACTGCGGCGCGGCGACTTCCTGCTGAACCTGTCGGTCGATGTGTCGTCGGTCGCGCTGGTCGCGCTGTGCCGTGAATTGGGCGCGCTGTATCTGGACACCTGCGTCGAGCCCTGGGCCGGCGGCTACACTGATCCGACCCTGACGGCATCGGACCGCAGCAACTACGCCTTGCGGGAAAGCGCGCTGGCGCTGGTTCGGCCCGGCAGGGGTGACCCGACAGCCGTCATGACGCACGGGGCCAATCCCGGCCTGGTGTCGCATTTCGTCAAGCAGGCGCTGCTGAACATCGCGGCCGATTCCGGCCACGAGGTCGCCATGCCGACCACCCGCGACGAATGGGCCGGCCTGGCGCATGCGCTGGGCGTCAAGGTGATCCACATCGCGGAGCGGGACACGCAAACGGCCGACCTGGCGAAGAAGCCCGGTGAGTTCGTCAACACGTGGTCGATCGATGGTTTCGTTGGCGAGGGGAACCAGCCGGCGGAACTGGGCTGGGGCACGCATGAAAAGGCCTTGCCGCCGGACGGGCAACGGCATCAATCCGGCTGCGACGCGGCGATCTACCTGAACCGTCGCGGCGCCTCGACACGGGTGCGAAGCTGGACGCCGCTGGAAGGCCCCTTCCACGGCTTCCTGATCACGCACAACGAATCGATCTCGATCGCCGACTACTACACCCTGGCCGAGGGCGGCACCGTCCGCCACCGGCCGACCGTGCACTATGCCTATCACCCGTGCGACGACGCGGTTCTGTCGCTGCACGAGATCGCGGGCAAGAACTGGCGCATGCAGGCGGAAAAGCGCCTGATGATGCACGAGATCGTGCGCGGCATCGATGAGCTGGGCGTGCTGCTGATGGGCCACGCGCGCGGTGCGTACTGGTACGGCTCCCGCCTCTCGATCGAGGAGGCGCGCCGGCTGGCGCCCCACAACAACGCGACCTCCCTGCAGGTCACCGCGGCGGTGCTGGGTGGCATGGTCTGGGCGATCGAGAACCCGACAGCCGGCGTCGTCGAGGCAGATCACCTCGATCACGCGCGCGTGCTGGCGGTCGCCGGACCGTATCTGGGCGAGGTGGTCGGCGCCTACTCCGACTGGACGCCGCTGGAGAATCGCGGGCAATTGTTCGCGAAGGATGTGGATACGACCTGCCCCTGGCAGTTCAGCAACTTCCGCGTCGCGTAAGCCCGCACCGGCCGCTCGGCTTTCCGGCCGAGCGGCGCTGCCGGGTGCCATCAAAGTTTCATCCCGCATGCAAGGGATTCGTATAGCACGGCACTTCCGCGACATGCGCGATGGGAGGACGGACAGTGCCAGTGTCAACCGGGAGCGATCACAAGGACGCGAAGTCCTGGCTGGATCTTGAACTCGAGGACGATCTCGACGAGGAACTGGAGCAGGCAATCGACGACACCAGAATTCCCGCGGAACTGCGCGAGATTCTGAAAACCCGCAAGAAAAGCACGATCGACCGGAACTTCTATTTTCGGGAACTGGTCCGCCTGCAAGCCGAACTCGTCAAGCTGCAGGACTGGGTCGCGCATCGGCGGTTGAAGCTGGTGATCTTGTTCGAGGGGCGTGACAGCGCCGGCAAGGGCGGCGCGATCAAGCGGATCACGCAACGGGTGAACCCGCGCACATGCCGCGTGGTCGCCTTGCCCGCGCCATCCGATCGCGAGAAGACCCAATGGTATTTCCAACGCTATGTCCCGCACCTGCCGGCCGCGGGTGAGATCGTTCTGTTCGATCGGAGTTGGTACAATCGCGCCGGCGTCGAACGCGTGATGGGCTTCGCCACCGAGACCGAGGTCGAGGAGTTCTTCCGCGACGTCCCGGATTTTGAGCGGATGCTTGTCCGCTCGGGCATCGTGGTGGTGAAATACTGGTTCTCGATCACGGATCAGGAACAGCAGCTTCGCTTCCTGATGCGCATTCATGATCCCATCAAGCAGTGGAAACTGTCGCCGATGGACCTGCAGTCCCGCGTCCGGTGGGAGCAGTATACCAAGGCGAAGGAGGAGATGTTCGAACGCACGAACATCCCCGAAGCGCCGTGGTACATCGTCGAAGGCAACGACAAGAAGCGCGCGCGCCTGAACTGCATCGCGCATCTCCTGTCGGTCATTCCGTACGAGGAAGTACCGCACGAGCCGGTGACATTGCCCGAGCGCGTGTTCGATCCCAATTACGAGCGCCGCACGTTGCCGGCCAATCTCTACGTCCCGGAGCAGTACTGAACAGGCGGCGATCCGCCGGGGGATGGCTGGTTCGCGTCAGTGCGCGACCCAGCCACCGTCCACGGAAATCGGCACACCGGTCATGGTTCGCGCGTGCTCGGAACACAGGAACACCACGAGGCCGCCGATGTCCTCGGGCGTCGAGAACGTCGCCATCGCCTGCTTCTCGGTCAGGAATGCGTGCTTCAGGGTTTCGACATCGGTGCCTTCGGCGGCCGCACGGTCTTCAAGCTGCTTCTGCACCAGCGGTGTCAGGACCCAACCCGGGCAGATCGCGTTGACGGTGATGCCGTCATTGGCGGTTTCCAGGGCCGCGACCTTGGTCATGCCCAGCACGCCATGCTTGGCCGCGACATAGGCAACCTTCTGGGCACTGCCCACCAGCCCATGCGCCGAGGCAATGTTGATGATCCGGCCCCAGCCGCGTTGCTTCATCCCCGGGATCACGGCCTTCATGCCATGAAAGACGCCGGAGAGGTTGATCGCGATGATCGAGTCCCACCGGTCGGTCGGGAAGTCTTCGATGTTGGCGGTGAACTGGACGCCGGCATTGTTCACCAGGATGTCGACGGCGCCGAGGGTTTCGGTCGCGCCGGTGATCATGGCGGCGATGTCCCCCGCCTTTGAGATATCGGCCGCCGAATAGCTGACCCGCACGCCAAATTCATCGGCGATGGCGGCCCGGATCGCGCCGATTTTCGCGGCCTCACCAAATCCGTTCAGCACAAGATCGGCACCGGCGCCAGCAAGCATGCGCGCGATGCCCAGGCCGATACCGCTGGTCGATCCGGTAACCACCGCCACTTTACCTTGGAGTGTCATGCTCGGGACTTCCATGTGATCAATGGACTCATCCCGGCGAGTATGCTGCTCGGCCGTGCCCGCGCGATGGCAGAGGGATGAAACTTCCCGGACATCGGAGGCCGCGGGACCGTCAGGTTGACCAAGATGGCGTCGCGTGTCTCGGTCCCGACGCCATGTCGATCAGTGCGATGGACTGACCCGCGTCTATCGGCGACGCCAGCCCTGGGTCATGCGATCCACCACCACGCCGATCCCCAATTGGCCAATCTTGGCGATCATATTGGCGCCCAGGATCACCACCGCCATCCCCGCCGCCGCGCTGGCCTGCCCGGCCTCATCCATGTGGACCACCGCGACCGAGGCAGGCTTGGTGTCCGGCCCGTAGAGGAAGATCACCGCCGAGACGGTAGTCATCGTATTGACGAACAGATAGATCGCGATCTCCAGGATCGCCGGCAGGCAGATCGGCAGCGTCACGCGCCAGAATGTCACCCAGACCGGCACCTGCAACAACGCGCCGACGGATTCGAATTCGGCATCAAGCTGGCGGATCGCGGCGGTCGCGGTCAGATGGCACACGGTGTAGAAATGGGTGACCGAGTTGAGCACCAGGATGCCGATCGTGGCATACAGGAATCCCAGCGGATTGCCCGGCTGGTTGAAGAACAGGATATAGGCCAGCCCCAGCACCAGGCCCGGCACCGCCAGCGGCAACGTCGTCGCCAGTCGCACGATCGGGGGCAATACGCCACCCTTCGGACCCCGATCCAGCAGATAGGCCACGACGAAGACCAGCACCGACCCGATCACGGCCGCCGCGGCCGACATCTTCAATGAGACGAGGAAGGAATCCCAACCCGAGGAGTCGAAGCGGCTGAAGTCGTAGTTCTCGAGCGTCAGGGTCAGGTTGTAGGGCCAGAACTTGATCAAGGACCCCCAGACCGCGACACCGACCACGGCCACCAGCAACGCGGACACCACCACGCAGAAGACCAGCAGCGGCAGATCGCGCGGCCGCCGGGGCGTCGGCACATACGGTACGGCACGGCCCGACAACGCCGCCGACTGGCGCTTCTGGGCCCAGGATTCCAGCAGATACGCACCGACGGCCGGCAGCAGCAGCAGCATGCCGACCACGGCACCCATGTTGAAGTTCTGCAGCCCCACGACCTGCTTGTAGACATCGGTGGCGAGCACGTTGAACTGCCCGCCGATCACCTTCGGAATGCCGAAATCGGTGACCACCAGCGTGAACACCACAACCGCCGACGACACCAGGCCGAACCGGGTCGCGGGCAGCGTGACCGTCCGCAGGATCCGCCTGCGGGAGGCCTTCAGGACCTCCGCCGCCTCGAACAGCCGAGCATCGGCGGCGGAGAGGGCGACGCCGAGGATCAGGATCGCGTGCGGCAGGGTGTAGAACACCTGCGCCACCACGATGCCCCACGGGCCGTAGATCGAGCCGCCGATCAGCGGGCTCAGCATGCCCTGGTTGCCGAACAGATAGATCAGGGACAAAGCCGGCAGCAGCGATGGCGCCAGGATCGGCAGCAGGGCGACCGCACGGAACACCGGCTTGAACGGAATGCAGGACCGTTGCAGCGCATAGGCGTACAGAAACGCGGCCGGAACGACGATGATCGCCGTGACGCCGGCGGTCCAGACACTGTTCCAGATCGACGATGCCAGCGACGGCGTGGACAGATAGGTGACATAGTTCGTGAGCCCGACGAATCCGCCGTCCGGCCCCTCGAAGCTGCGCCACAAAAGCAGCGCCAGCGGCACCACCAGCGCGCCCGCCAGGAACAGCCCGGCCACGGCCAGGCCAACCTGCATCACCCGCGCATCGGCCGACATCACCAGCCGAACCGGCGCCCCCGGCACTTCGCCCGGGCGGCGGATCACGGCGTCAGACATCGGTGCGGAACACCATGATGCGGGACGCGGGCAACCATAGTGGCAGGGTCTGCCTGTCACGCGAGATCTCGCGGCCGAGCGATTCGGACGGCAGGTCGGCTTCGACGTTGATCGGGCCGCATTCCAGGACCAGTCGGCAGACCGGACCCAGGAACTCGGTGGCGATGACGTTGGCTTCCATGGCCCCGGGCTTGCCCTCGGCGTTGCCGCCGACCACGGCGTGCTCGGGCCTGACGAAGGCACGCACAGGCGTGCCGGCGGGCAGTTCGCGTGCCCCGTCCGCCGGCAGGCGCAGGCCGTGCACGTCCAGGGTCCCGGGCTCGGTCACGGTGGCGTCGAAGGCCGTGCTCCGCCCGATGAAGGTGGCCACGAAGGCGCTGGCGGGATTGCGGTAGATCTCCTCGGGCGCGCCCACCTGCTCGATGCGACCGTTGCTCATGACGACGATCCGGTCGGAGACGCTCATGGCCTCCTCCTGGTCGTGCGTCACCATGATCGTCGTGACACCCAGCCGGCGTTGCAGCGCGCGGATCTCGGAGCGCAGATGCTGGCGCACGATCGCGTCCAGCGCCGATAGCGGCTCATCCAGCAGCAGCAGGCCGGGTTCGTTGGCCAGCGCGCGCGCGAGGGCCACCCGCTGCTGCTGCCCGCCGGACAACTGCGCGGGGAATTTGTGGATGTGTTCGGTCAGGCCGACGATGCCGACCAGTTCGATCACCCGCTCCTGCACCCGCGGCCGGGGCCAGGCGGCACCGCGCAGGCCGTAGGAGATGTTCTGCGCCACGGTCATGTGCGGGAACAGGGCGTAGGACTGGAACACGATCCCGAAGTCCCGCTGCCCGGGCGGCAGGCCGGTGATGTCGCGTCCAGCCTGGAGGATGCGCCCCTCGCTCGCCGGGTCCAGCCCGGCGATGGCCCGCAGCAAGGTCGTCTTGCCGCAGCCGGACGGGCCGACGAACGAGACGAACTCGCTCGTCCGCACATCCATCGATACGTCGCGCAGGGCGGTGAAGGCGCCGAAGCGCTTCCAGACGTTCTGCACCTTCAGATAGTCGTCTTCGCGCGCGCTTGCCATGCCCGATGCGGGCGGCTTGTCCAACATGGCGACTTCCATCCGCGACCTCCGCTTGATCTGACGTCCTGGAGCGCTGTGGAGCAACCCGACCCGATCAGCGCTGCCCAGGGTGTTCCTTGATCACCCGATCGACATGGCTCCGCATGAGGCTCAGCGCGGCGCCGACTTGGCGTCGAAGCGGGTCGCCCATTCCTTCAGGATCCGATCCCGGTCGGCGGCGATCTTGGTGACGTCGGCGTTGATCATCCGCGCCTCGAAATCCGCGGGATAACCCTTGACCTCGGGCGTCACGCCCGGCAGGGCCAGCACCGCATAATACTTCCCGTACAACGCCATCGCCGCGCTGCTGACCGCGAAGTCGGCCAGTCGCTCCGCCGCGGCCTGGTTCTTCGTCCCCTTGACGATCGCGGTGCCTTCCAGGTCGTAGCCGACGCCGTCGGTCGGCACGATGATGTCGATCGGGGCGCCCTGGTTCTTCAGCGTGACCGAACGCATGTCCAGCGAGATGCCGACCGCGTACTCGCCCCGGGCGGCGTTGTTGCAGGGCGTGGAGCCCGAATGGGTGTAGACCGCGACGTTCTCGTGCAACTTGGTCATGAAGTCGAAGGCCGGTGCCTCGCCCTTCGTGGCGATCCAGCCCGCGACCGTCAGGAAGCCGGTGCCCGAGGAGTTCGGGTTCGGCATCGCGATCTGGCCCTTGTAGGCCGGGTTCAGCAGGTCGGTCCAGGTCGTGGGCTTGGCCAGGCCCTTCTGCTGGGCCACGACCGTGTTGAAGCAGACCGCCGAGACGAAGGCGTCCATGCCGGTCCAGGTCATCGGCGACTTGGAGGAACGGAAGGCCGGCTTCAGCACCTCGGCGCCCTTCGGGCTGTAACCCTGCAGCATGTCCTGGCCGTCCATCATCAGCAGGCTGTAGACGGACAGGCCCCAGATGACATCGGCGCGCGGATTGGCCTTTTCGGCCATCAGGCGCGCAGTGATGACGCCCGTCGAATCGCGGACCCAGGCGATCTCGACATCCTTCAGCGCCGTTTCGGCGGCCTGCTTGAATGGCGCAAGCTGCTCGTTCTCAAGCGCGGTGTAGACCGTCAGGCGGGTCTTCTGAGCCGCGGCGCCGGTCGCGAGCACGCTGAGTGCCAGTCCGCAGGTCGCGGCAAGCAGGGAAAGGCGCATCGTCAGGTCCCCTAATTCGTTCCAGTGACGCTGCTTCTAGGAGTCCCATGCCGCCTCGGCACGTTACCCTTGTGTTGCACCCCCCGGCCGCTCACCACGGGTCAGCCGAGCTTCGATCTCGGTCAGGGCGGCGGGCAGGTCGGCAATGCTGTCGATCGTCAGGTCGGCGCCTGCCGCCTGCATCTCGGCCGAGGCCCGGGCACGGATTTCGGCGCGCGTCGCTTCCGGCGTGGCCGAGAGTTCCTCGGCCGACATTCCGGCGATGTTGCCGGTCAGCGCCAGCCCGATCGTCCAGGTGCCGGCGTTGACGCCTTCCCCGATGCCGGGCGGCGTGTCGTCGACCTTCACCACGTTATGCGCCGGCCAGACCCCCATCTGCGCCATCGCATGCCACATCATCAGCGGGCTGGGCCGCCCCTCGGGCAGGTCCCCCGCGCAAACCACGATGTCGGGCGCATAGCCCGCCGCGGCGGCCAGTGGCAGCAGTTCGGCCATGATCGGGCGGGTGTAGCCCGTGGTGGAGCCGATCTTCATCCCCCGCGCCCGTGCCCAGGCCAGCGCTTCCAATGCGCCGGGGATGATGTCGGCATGATCGCGGATGGCGGCGATATTCATCGGTTCGAACACCGCCAGCACCCGGTCGATTGTCGCTTCGCCGGGGACCTCGCCCTGGGCGTCGCGCCACGCGGCGACGATATGCGGCAGCTTCATCAGCGTGGCGATGTGGTCACGCTTGGCCATGCCCATCGGGCCGCGGGCGTCGGCGATCGTCATGTCCACCCCGAACTCCGCGAACGCCCGCACAAACGCGCCCATCGGCGCTCGGCTTCCATGGTCGACCACGGTGCCGGCCCAGTCGAGGATTACCGCCTTCAGCATTGTCATACGCCTTGTGCATGAGGGGGCGGCTCGTGCCCCAGAAAATCGGCCATCGTTTCCTCGCCGATCGCGAACGCCGTGCTGGCCCCGGTGCCGGACGTGACCAGGGCCAGGCGGACGCCATCGGCTACCGTCTCGGTGAAGGCCACGTCGGGGCCGGATGGATAGATGCCGACCCAGCGCTCGATCACCTCGGGATCGCGCTGCCCGGTCACAAGACGGAACTCGTCCAGCATCAGATCGTCGATCGCACGCGGCTGGAACGGGTCCGGAGTCGGGTCGTAGGAATGACTGTCGCCCACCACGAGAGACCCGTCCGCGTGCTGCACGACGATCAGATGGATGCAATGCGCCAGATGCTCGGCCTGTTCGGCCCGCAATTGCGCCTCCAGCGCGCCGAGCCGCGGCCCCTGGTAGCCAAGGTAGCGGACCAGACCCAGATCGCTCATGAGCGGGGCGGGAAACCGGACGCCGGGATCGGCGAGTCGCAGCATGTGCAGCTTGCAGAGCGTGACGCCGCGGCGCGCCATCACTTCGGGGAACAGGCTCACGAGGTCGGTACCCGGGCACACCACGATGTGACGGGCGCGGACGGCGCCGGTCGCGGTGTGGACCGCGCCCGGTTCCACGGCCCGCACGGCGGTGCGCGACAGGAACGTTACACCCTGGGACTGGAGCCAGGCGGTCAGTTGCGGGATCGCATCGCGGCTTTCCACCCGCAGTTCATGCGGTGACCGCAGCGCGCCCAGCAGGCCCGGGTCGAGCATCGGGGCCACCGCGCGCAGGGCCGCCTGATCGAGCAGTTGGCAATCCCGCCCCATCGGGCCAGCAGCGAAATCCGCCAGCACATCCATCGCCGCGGGACGCCTTGCCACCATCAGCAGGCCGCGCTGGTGCACGTTGATCCCCGCCTCGGGCGCGATCAGGGCCCACACGTCGCGCGATCGCATCGCTCGGCGCCAGACCAGGCCTTCCTGCTGCCCGGTGACGGTCACGAAGCCGAAATTGCGCACCGAAGCGCCGGCCGCACGGGCGTCACGGTCGATCACGACCACGCGCAGGCCCTGGCGGAGCCCCGCCAGCGCATGGGCGAGGCCCACGATCCCGGCCCCGGTCACAGCAAGATCATAGGGTTCGCTGGTCATGAGCCGCGCGTACGAGTCCCGCTGCCGATGAGCAAGCGCAAGGATATGACAAAAACGCGCCCGATACGTCATCGTGGGCCCAGTGGGCCGACCGGGGGCCAAAGAGTCCGCCAAAATGCGGTCGAGCAGCGCCGTGATCATCTGTCCAACGCCGACAGTGGCGATGTTGCTGCGCAACCTTCGGGTCATGGTGGCGACTATTGGGACGTCCGCTCAGACGCCCGGGGGGATGAGACTGGAGACGATTGTCGCGACTGAGTGGCCCGGGCGTCGGATTAGAATGGTCGAGATGTTGCCCGATCATGGGGACCCCCGGACGATCAAGTAGCACGATGGTGGTGGTCTTGGTTCAGATCGTTGATGAAATTGTATCCATGCCCCCAGAGAAGGTTGGACGTGGGTTCCTTTCCCCACGCCACCACCCTTTCTCAGAACCGTTCTCCCCCCATGCCTGGTGGCTGAAAAAGCCCAGGTTCCGCGCGGTCTTTCGCCTGAACCTTGATACTGCGCAGGCAGAACGACCGGCTGATTTTCTCTCCCAAGGGCCGGTTTTCTCCAAGGCTTGAGACTCGGCCGATTTAGTCTACAAGGTATTGTGGCCGCTATATCAACTAGATAGACGAGCGGACCCCTGGCAAAGTTGTTGTTTCGTTCGCCCCTCCGAAGATCCCTGAGCACCAATTTTCGTACGCCTGCACGCGGCCAGTGGTGTGACTACCGCATACGGGACGCATTGGAAGAATCCACCCGGCTGCCGAGCGGTGACCGTCTGCCGGCTATGCACACGCCCCGTATTCGCTGCGACGCTGAGGCTGTGCCACCCTCTCCGGAGCGTCCAAGCCGCCGAATTCTGGTGGTGATCATGTGCGTGGCCTCGTGCTGGTCATGTGTCGGCATCAACGCGCCGGTCATGCGGCTCCAATTGGCGCCAGGGCGTGAGCGATGCGTGATTGGGCGTGCAGGCTCAACGATCGGTACCGGTCATGCCATGGCTGTCCTCGGGCTGGGCACACAGCTCAGAACAACCAGCGAGTATGAGTTGAGCCCGCGCTGCTCGGGAGTACGGACTGCACGAAAGGGACCTGCGACGAATTTGCTCGACTTGGCGATTGACTCGCAATGAATCAGCGACTGAGGGGTGACTGTTCCCCAACGTGGCATCGCTCTGCAATTTGTCGACCTGCTCTTGGATTTCGCGCATCACCCTCATTCGTGCTGCGACGAGCCGGGGTAGGTTGAGGCCATAAAGCCGCACAGAACGCTCGACGCGTTCCACCTCGGATCCAACGCAAAAACGCCC
>WBZQ01001018.1_pt1 | contig 20266 bp, 19 predicted proteins | sample 5204251 | NCBI WGS metagenome assembly WBZQ01 (sample SAMN12412402, study PRJNA552823) | activated sludge metagenome | isolation source: activated sludge from nitrification reactor of wastewater treatment plant... | place: USA: Virginia | collected 2017-09
GTCACGGTGTCGCCGGATCCGCACGGTCAGCCCGGCGCGCCGGGCGCGGGTGACGGCCTGGCGCACCGGTGCCATGTCCGGCCCGGACAGCTTGAACCGGTCCGGATACAGGATCGCCTCGTCGCCGAGTTCCAGGGCGTTGATGCCGGCGTCGGCGAACGCCTTGGCGCCGGTCGCGCTGGCCCCCATCACCCCCGGCGCCCAGCCGTAGGTCAGGCACAACCGCAGCCATTCGGCGATGGCCGCCGGCCAGGCGCGCGGGTCGCCGACCGGGTCGCCGCTGGCCAGGCACACCCCGACCTCCACCCGGTAGGTGATGGCGGCCCGCCCGTTGGGTGCGAACACCACCGACTTGTCCCGACGGGTGGCGAAGTAACCGAGGGAGTCGTCCTTGCCGTACCGCTCCAGCAGCGCCCGGATGGCGGTCTCGTCGTCGCCGGTCAGTGCGTTGTCGGCGCGCTGGGAGCGGAACAGCACGATGGCCGCGACCATCAGCGCCAGCGCCCCGAACAGGCCGAGCAGCGCGTTGACCCAGATGTGGGTGTGGCCCTCGAAGGACTCCTTGCCGAACCCGGAGAACGCGACCACCCGGTTGATGACGTACGGCAGCCGGTCGGCCCGGGCGAGCGTGCCGGGGAACAGTGTGACCAGACCCCAGCCGATGCCGATCCCGACGGCCATGCCCGCGACCAGCGTCGCGGCGGCCTTGAGCAGCGCGGCGCGGCGAACCCTGGCCCAGAACTGGCGGTAGGACAGCCCGACCAGGATCAGCGCGACGATGTGGACGGCCAGGCCAATGATCTCGCCGGCTTCCCGAACCGCGCCCTCGTTCGGATCGCCCAGGCCGGCGAGGTTCAGGGCGACCGAGGCCCCCAGATAGATCATCAGGATCCACCAGGCGATCCGCTTGCGGGCCACCAGCGCAGCGGCCAGCAGTGCCAGCACGAACGCCCAGGCGAAGCTGGTGTCGGGGAAGTTGAAGATGTAGTCGTTGACGAACTCGCGCGGCACCTCGATCAGCGCCCGGAACAGCGGGGACACGCTGGCGATCAGCGACAACGTGGCGATGACACCGATCGTGGTACCGGCCAGGCTGGGCACCCAGCTGAACCGGCTCCCCGCGCGGGTGGCCGGCAGCGCGGGACTGTTGGTCCTCATGAGCAGCGAGGATATGCGGCGGGCCTGAGAGCCTGGTGGCGGCATCGCCGGTGCCGGGAAAATCCTGCGGTTCGGGTGCCGGTCATCGTGATCTGCTGGAGCCCATGACTGGGTGGAATCGGATATCGGTGGTGGTGACCGGTGCGGTGGGTGTTGTCGCACTCGCCGGCTGTGGTGGTTCGGGAAGGAACGGGAACGACGAGAACCCCGGTTCCTCGGCGGCCGCCGCCACTTCCGCACAGGTCGCCTCGGAACAAGCCACCGCAACTTACCCGGAGGAAACCTGGTGAACAAGCGCGCATGGGTGGCGGCTTTCGCCATCTTCGGTTTCATGCTCATCGTCGGCGGCGCGCTCGTCGGCTATCTCCCGCTAAAGATCTTCGAAGGTGGTTCCACGGGTTTGGTGGAATGCCCCACGGCCCTCGGCTCTTGGTCTCCGGTTGACGAGGAACATGTGGCGTCGTGCCTGATTGTTCGCGGCGAGGCCAAGACCGCGGGCATCCTCGCCATCTCACTTGGCGTCGGCTCGCTACTTTCGTCAGTGGCGGTCGGCGCACTCGGGAGCACCGGCCGGCCGAAGCAGAACTACCCGGCGGCCTGATCGGCATACCGTCGCCGATCGACGAGCGGCCAATGAGGGAACGAGGGCTCCGCCAGGTACGCCTGCGGGCAGGCCGTCCTGGGGAAATGCGGACGCCGTTGGCCGTTCGTTCCGTAACTGGACGCTCGTGGCTCAAACGGGCCGCAGACTCAGGAGTCCCCGGCACTCATCGACCGGCGGATCTCCTCTAGCTTCTCGGCGGCAGCCTTTTGCCGGGCCTCGAACTGCTGCTCGACGCGGCGGCCCTCGGGGGTCTCGGTGGCCAGCTCCGGTGACCCGATAGCCGTGCCGAACCGGGTCTCGATCTTCTCCCGGACCATGTCGAAGGTCGGCACGCCGCCGGCGGTGTAGCCGGTTTCGGCCGGCGCGGCGCCGGTCTCGACGGGTGCGAAGACCCCGGGCGGCTCGACGATCTCGCCGATCACCTCGACGGCGTCCGGGTCCTCGGGAGCCGGGCTCACAGCAGCGTCATCAGCGGACATGACGTCACGCTACCGGCTCACCAGACCGGGCCGGTGTACTTCTCGCCCGGCCCGTGACCGGGCTCTTCGGGGTCGATGCTGGCCTCGCGGAACGCCAGCTGCAGGCTCTTGAGGCCGTCGCGCAACGGTCCCGCGTGCGGTCCGAGGTATTCCACCGAGGAGGTGATCAGCCCGGCCAGTGCGGTGATCAGCCGTCGAGCCTCGTCCAGGTCGCGGTGCGGGCTGTTGTCCGGGTCGGGATCGGACAGTCCGATCTTCTCCGCGGCCGCGCTCATCAGCATGACGGCGGCGCGGGTGATCACCTCGACGGCGGGGATCTCGGCGAGTTCCCGCACCGGCGTCGTTTCCGGGGCTTCGTCGATTCTCGGTTCATCGGTCATGGCTGCTAGACTTCCATGCGCGACCGTCCCGGCTTACGCCAGGACAGCAAGTGGAGTCCCGCTCCCACCGCTCACCGCTTGGGTGTAGCGGTCCGGTCACCGGCATCGGCGATGCCTGGTTCTGCCCGTGGGCAGGCAGCCTCGGCTGCGACTGGTCGGCATCGGGCCCTGCTCTTGAGCAGGGCTTTGCTGTTCCTAGTGAACAGCACTGTTCGTAATGGACAGTATGCCGGGTGGAGCTCGTTCCACCGGCTGCCCGGCCCCGGCCCGGTCTCACATGACAGACCGAACCAGGGAGGCCACATCAGCACTGAGACCCGCGTCAACGAGCGCATACGTGTACCTGAAGTCCGTTTGATCGGCCCCGGTGGGGAGCAGGTAGGCATCGTGCGTATCGAAGATGCACTCCGTGTCGCCGCGGATGCCGATCTGGACCTCGTCGAAGTTGCCCCCAACGCCAGGCCGCCGGTCTGCAAGATCATGGACTACGGCAAGTTCAAGTACGAGACGGCTCTCAAGGAGCGCGAGTCTCGCAAGAACCAGCAGCAGACCGTCGTCAAGGAACAGAAGCTGCGTCCCAAGATCGACGACCACGACTACGAGACCAAAAAGGGTCACGTGGTGCGCTTCCTGGAAGCCGGGTCGAAGGTCAAGGTGACCATCATGTTCCGCGGCCGCGAGCAGTCCAGGCCCGAACTGGGCTACCGACTGCTGCAGCGCCTGGGCGCCGACGTCGCCGAACACGGCTACATCGAAACCTCGGCCAAGCAGGACGGCCGCAACATGACGATGGTGCTGGCCCCGCACCGCGGCGCGAAGACGCGCGCCCAGGCAGCGGAGCAGGCCGGGGGTCAGTCCGGCGCACCGGCCGGTGACGCGCCTGGCGACGCCGAGTCCACCCAGTAGTACCGAAGAACCGAATCACCAACCAACCGAAGGATTTCCATGCCCAAGGCCAAGACTCACAGCGGCGCCTCCAAGCGGTTCCGGCGCACCGGAACCGGCAAGATCGTGCGCCAGAAGGCCGGCCGTCGGCACCTTCTCGAGCACAAGGCGAGCAAGCGCACCCGTCGCCTCGACGGTCGCACCACCGTTGCCGCCAACGACACCGCCCGGGTGAACAAGCTGCTCAACGGCTAACGCCGAGCGCAGTTTCCTCCCCGTCGAACAGCTACACCCGGAAAGAACAGGAAGACCTCAATGGCACGCGTGAAAAGGGCTGTCAACGCCCAGAAGAAGCGCCGCAGCGTCCTCAAGGCATCTAAGGGCTACCGCGGACAGCGGTCGCGGCTCTACCGCAAGGCCAAGGAACAGCAGCTGCACTCGCTGACCTATGCCTACCGTGACCGTCGGGCCCGCAAGGGTGAGTTCCGCAAGCTGTGGATCGCCCGTATCAACGCCGCGGCCCGCGCCAACGACATCACCTACAACCGGCTGATCCAGGGCCTCAAGCTCGCCGGCATCGAGGTGGACCGCAAGAACTTGGCCGAGATCGCCGTGAGCGACCCGGCCGCGTTCACCGCTCTGGTCGCCGCCGCCCGTGCGGCACTGCCGGCCGATGTCAACGCCCCGTCGGGAGAGGCCGCCTGAGCCCGACGACTGCACTGACCGAGCGTTCGGCCCGGGTGAGCGCGGCAGCCAAGCTGCTGCGGCACCCGGGCCGAAAGCGTGCCGGGCGCTTTCTGGCCGAGGGACCCAACCTGGTAGAGGCCGCGCTGGCACGCGGCCTGGCACTCGAGGTGTTCGCCACTGCCGACGCCGAGCTCAAACACTCCCAGCTGCTGGCACGCGCCGATGTCCCCGTGCACCGGATCACGGAGCGGGCCGCCAAGGCACTGTCGGAAACGGTCACCCCACCCGGGCTGGTCGCGGTGTGCACCCTGCCCGAGATCGGCATCGCCGACCTGGAGGCGCCCCGCCTGGTGCTGGTGGTGGTCGGGTTGGGTGAACCCGGGAACGCCGGGACCATGATCCGTACCGCCCACGCGATGGCCGCCGACGCCGTCGTGCTCACCGGCAACAGCGTCGATCCCTACAACGGCAAATGCCTGCGCGCCTCCGCGGGCAGCATCTTCGCCATCCCAGTGATCACCGACCCCGACGCGGCGGCCGTGCTCACCGCGCTGCGCGGCGCCGGGCTGCAACTGCTGGCCACCACGCTCGACGGCGAGCAAGTCCTGGACACCGCCGACCTCACCGCCCCGACGGCCTGGGTGTTCGGCCCGGAGGCCCACGGCCTGGACCCGGAATTGGCGGCCGCCGCCGACCATCGGGTCCGGATCCGGATGCCCGGCGACGCCGAAAGCCTCAACGTGGCCGCGGCTGCAGCTATCTGTCTCTACCAGAGCGCCGCCGCGCAGGTGTGACGCGGTCGGTCGGCGCGTTCGTTGCCGACCCATTCCGCGAGCGCATAGCCTGGCCGGGTGGATCCTCAACGTGCCGACGATTCCGCGCACCCGGATCCGGCCGTTGACGCGGACGCCGCCACCGCGGTCCGGTCCGCCGTCGCCTGGCTGACCGAGACCAATCACAGCACCGGCCTGGTGTCGTTGATCCGGCGTGCCCGCCGCGCGCTGCCCGGGGACCCGGAGTTCGGTGACCCCCTGTCGACCGCCGGCGACGACGCGCCCAGCACCGCCGCCCGCGCCGCCGACCGGTTGATCCGCGACCGCGAATCGGCGTCCCGCGAGGTGGGCCTGGCCGGTCTGCAGCTGTGGCAGGCGATCAGCGAGAAAGTTTCCCGAAAACCGGCCAACGCCGAGGTCACCATCGTGTTCACCGACCTGGTGGGCTTCTCCACCTGGTCGCTGGCGGCCGGCGACGACGCCACCCTGCGGCTGCTGCGCAAGGTGGCCGCCGCCATCGAACCGCCGTTGCTCGATCGCGGCGGGCATATCGTCAAGCGGATGGGCGACGGCCTGATGGCGGTGTTCCGGGGCGGCCCGGACATCGCCGTCGCCGGGGTGCTCGCCGCCGTCGACGCCCTCGCCGAGGTCGAGGTCGACGGTTACACCCCGCGGATGCGCGCCGGCCTGCACACCGGGCGCCCGCAGCGCATTGGCGGCGACTGGCTGGGCGTCGACGTCAACATCGCCGCCCGGGTGATGGAACGCGCCACCCGCGGCGGGGTGATGATCTCCGGACAGACCCTGGAACGCATCCCGCCGGAACGGCTCGACGAGCTCGGCGTCTACCCGAAAAAGGTGCGCCGGCAGCTGTTCGCGGCCAAACCCGCCGGTGTACCCGCCGACCTGACGATGTACCGGCTGTTGGCCACCGCCCGGCCGGTGACCGAGGACGAGTACGACGACTGACCTGGACGGGGACCGGCGCGGCGATCGGTGAAGCAGCCCGGTGGCGGCCCGGTGCCGCAATATTCGTCGCGACCGACAGCGGGCTGACCTACACGCAGTGGCACACCGCCGCGCTGTGTTCGCCCACCCGGTCCTGCATGCTGACCGGCCGCAACCACCACGTGAACCGGTTCGCCTCCAGCACCGAGGGGTCCACCGGATTCCCCGGATCCGCCGCCCGACTGCCCGCCGAATGCGCCACCATCGGCCAGGTGCTGCAGGACAACGGCTACAGCACCTTCTGTATCGGGAAGAACCACAATGTGCCCGAGGAAGACATCGCCGCAGGTGGCAGCCGGTCGGAATGGCCGCTGCAGAAGGGATTCGACCGGTTCTACGGCTTCCTGGGCGGGGAGACCAACCAGTGGTACCCGGATCTGGTCGAAGACAACCAGTTCATCGAGCCCCCGGCCACCCCCGAACAGGGCTACCACGGGACTGGGTGCTGGCCCGGATGATCAAGAAGGGCGTCATGCCCGAGGGCACCGCGCTCACCCCGATCAACCCGATGGCGGCCGACGTTGCGCTGGAGGCCGATGCGGTCCGACCGTGGAACACCCTCAACGCCGACGAGAAGCGGCTGTTCTCCCGGATGGCCGAGGTGTTTGCCGGGTTCTCCGAGTACAGCGACACCCAGGTCGGGCGGATCGTGGACTACCTGGAGCAGACCGGGCAGCGGGACAACACGCTGATCCTGTACTGCGCCGACAACGGCGCCTCCGGCGAGGGCTCGCCGAACGGGTCGGTCAACGAGAACAAGTTCTTCAACGGCTATCCCGACGACTTGGCCCAGAACATGGCCCATCTCGACCAGCTGGGCACCCCGCAGACCTACAACCACTATCCGACCGGCTGGGCGACCGCGTTCTGCGCGCCATTCCAGATGTTCAAGCGGTATGCGCAATTCTCCGGCGGCACCTGCGATCCGCTGGTCGTCTCCTGGCCCAAGGGAATGAGGGCCCGCGGCGAGATCCGCCACCAGTACCACCACGTCACCGACATCGTCCCGACTCTCCTCGACGTGATCGGTGTGCAGATGCCGGAGGTCTATCGGGGCGTCAAGCAGTACCCGGTGAACGGCGTCTCGATGCGCTACACCTTCGACCAGCCGCAGGCCGCCACCACCAAGAAGCAGCAGTACTACGCCATGCTGGGCACCCGCGGGATCTGGGCCGACGGTTGGAAGGCCGCCACCGAACACGCCCCACTCAGCAGCAAGGGTCACTTCGACTCCGACCGATGGGCGCTGTACCACGTCGACGAGGACCGCTCGGAGTTGACGAACCTCGCCGACGAGCACCCGGACAAGCTCAAGGAACTCATCGACGCCTGGTTCACCGAGGCCGACGCCAACTTCGTGCTACCGCTGGATGACCGCTCGGCCGTCGAGGTCATCTCTGTGGAACGTCCGCAATTGGAACCCAAACGCGACCGCTACCTGTACTACCCGGACGCCGCGGGTGTTCCCGAGGCCGTGGCGGTCAGCATCCGTGGCCGGTCCTACCGGATCGTCGCCGAGGTCGACGTCACGCGAGAGTCCCAGGGGGTGATCTTCGCCCAGGGCTCCCGGTTCGGCGGGCACAGCCTGTTCATCAAGGACAACAAGTTGCACTACGTCTACAACTTCCTGGGCATCGCTCCCGAGCAGGTGTTCGTCTCCCCGCCGTTGAAGCCGGGGCGACAGACGCTGGGCATGGAGTTCATCCGGGACCATCCACGGGGTCGCCGTCGACGTCAGCGGCAAGAAGTACATCGACGTCGCGCGCGACGCCGAGGCGGTGTTCGCCGCGAACTGACGGGTACTCAGGCGAAGGCGTCGGCCAGGGCCCGGTCCCAGTCGGCTCGCCACGACTGCCGGGGGTGGTTCAGCAACTCACCGTCGGACAGCCACTCGTAAAGCTCCGCGTAGGTGGCGGTGCGGCCGCCCTCGATGCGCCGATTCAGCATCCGCGGGGTCAGCTCGTCGAACCGGTCGATCCCCATGGATGCCACCAGCTGCGCGGCGCTGGCCACGGTGGCCTGCTGGAAATTGCGCACCCGAATCGACTTGTCCTCGACCACCAGCACCCGGGCGCGCTCCGGATCCTGGGTAGCCACGCCGGTCGGGCAGTGGTTGGTGTGGCATTTGCGGGCTTGGATGCAGCCGACGGAGAACATCATCGCCCGCGCCGCCATGGTGAAGTCGGCACCCTGGATGATCCGGCTGACGATGTCGAACCCGGTGGCCACCTTGCCCGAGGCGCCGATCCGGACCCGGTCGCGCAGCCCGACGCCGGTCAGCGCGTTGTGCACCAGGATCAGGCCCTCGGTCAGCGGCATGCCGACGAAATCCTCGAATTCCTGCGGTGCCGCGCCGGTACCGCCCTCGGCGCCGTCGACGATGATGAAGTCCGGGGTGATGCCGGTCTCCAGCATGGCCTTGCAGATGGACAGGAACTCACTGCGCGACCCGACGCACAGTTTGAAACCCACCGGCTTGCCGCCGGAGAGCCGGCGCAGGGTGGCGATGAATTCCATCAGCCCTACCGGGGTGCGGAAGGCACTGTGGGTGGGCGGGGAGATGACCGTCTGCCCGACGGGCACGCCGCGGGTGACGGCGATCTCCTCGGTCACCTTCGAGCCGGGCAGCACCCCGCCGAGCCCGGGCTTGGCGCCCTGGGAAAGTTTGATCGAGATCGCCTTGACCGCCGGGGTCGCCGCCTTGGCCGCGAAGGCGTCCGGATCGAAGGCGCCGTCGGCGTCGCGGCAGCCGAAATACGCCGAGGCGATCTCCCAGATCAGATCCCCGCCGGGTTTCAGGTGGTACGGGCTCATCCCACCCTCGCCGGTGTCGTGGGCGAAGCCCCCCAGCGCCGCGCCGGTGTTGAGCGCCTCGATAGCCTGCGCTGACAGCGCACCGAAACTCATCGCCGACACGTTCAGCAGCGCGATGTCATACGGCTGGGTGCAGTCCGGGCCGCCCAGGCGCACCCGTGGGGCCAGGTCGGTCGCGAACTTTGCCTGCAGCGAGTGGGCCAGGAACTCATGGCAGGGCGCATAGACGTCGCGCTGGGTGCCGAACGGCTCCTCACCCTTGCCCTTGGTGCCCTTGGCCCGCTCGTAGACGATATCGCGGACCTCGCGCGGGAACGGTGTGTCCTCGGTGTCGGATTCGATGAAGTACTGCCGGATCTCCGGGCGCAGTTCCTCCATCAGGAACCGGGCGTGCCCGAGGATCGGGTAGGCCCGCAGGATGGCGTGTCGGCGCTGGATCAGGTCGTGGGTTCCGACCGCGGCCACCAGCAGCAGCGGGACCGCAGCGGCCACCCACCACGGGCTGACGGCAAACGCCAGCCACCCGGCCGTGACGGCGAGAATCCAGATCAGTGCGATGGGCGCGGCACGCTTCATCGCGTGAGGGTAAACCGGGGTCCCGGCCCGACCGGGTTCAGGAGAACCTAACCCCGCCGTGACCCCGGACCACACCGCTCGTCGGAGCGGCGGCGCCGCACCACTAGGATTTCGCCTGGATCCCGCACGTCGGGCGGGCGATCGGCGTAAGGAGCAGCGTGGCCCAGGATGTGGAGGGTTCGGACAAGGACCCGGGTGCGAACCTGACCGACGAGGCGCTCACCGCAGCCGTGCAGGCTGCCGTGGCGGCCTTCGCCGCGGCGGCCGACCTGACCGCGCTGGCCACCGCCAAGACCGAGCACCTCGGTGACCGTGCGCCGCTGGCGCTGGCCCGCCAGGGCCTGGCGACGCTGCCCAAGTCCGACCGCGCCGAGGCCGGCAAGCGGGTCAACACCGCCCGTACCGCCGCCAACACCGCCTACGACGAGCGCCTGGCCGCGCTGCGCGCCGAGCGCGACGCCGCCGTGCTGGTCGCCGAACGTATCGACGTCACCCTGCCGTCGACCCGGGCCGCCCAGGGGGCCCGGCACCCGATCACCATCCTCGCCGAGCACGTCGCCGACACCTTCGTCGCGATGGGCTGGGAGCTGGCCGAGGGCCCGGAGGTGGAGACCGAACAGTTCAACTTCGATGCGCTGAACTTCGGCCCCGATCACCCGGCGCGCAGCGAATCCGACACCTTCCACATCGCCCCGGAGGGCTCCCGTCAACTGCTGCGTACCCATACCTCGCCGGTGCAGGTCCGCGCGCTGCTGGCCCGCGAGCTGCCGGTGTACATCGTCTCGATCGGCCGGACCTTCCGTACCGACGAGCTCGACTCCACCCACACCCCGGTGTTCCACCAGGTCGAGGGACTCGCGGTGGACCGCGGCCTGACCATGGCGCACCTCAAGGGCACCCTGGACGCCTTCGCTCGCTCGGAGTTCGGCCCGAACGCCCGCACCCGGATCCGCCCGCATTTCTTTCCGTTCACCGAACCGTCGGCGGAGTTCGACGTGTGGTTCGAGGGCAAAAAGGGCGGTCCGGGCTGGGTGGAGTGGGGCGGCTGCGGCATGGTCAACCCCAACGTGCTGATCGCGGCCGGCATCGACCCGGCCGAATACTCCGGCTTCGCCTTCGGCATGGGCCTGGAGCGAACCCTGCAGTTCCGCAACGGCATTCCCGACATGCGCGACATGGTCGAGGGTGACGTCCGGTTCTCCCTGCCGTTCGGAGTTGGTGTCTGATGCGACTGCCCTACAGCTGGCTGCGCGAAACCGTCCGCGCCGGAGCGCCGGACTGGGACGCCACCCCCGCCGAACTGGAACAGGCGCTGATCCGCGTCGGCCACGAGGTCGAGGACATCCTCACCCTCGGGCCGGTCACCGGGCCGCTGAAGATCGGCCGGGTCGTCGAGATCGAGGAACTCACCGAGTTCAAGAAGCCGATCCGGGCCTGCAAGGTCGACGTCGGAGAAGAGCTTCCCCGCGAGATTGTCTGCGGCGCCCGCAATTTCACCGTCGGCGACCTGGTGGTGGCGGCGCTGCCGGGCGCGGTCCTGCCGGGTGATTTCGTCATCGCCACCCGCAAGACCTACGGACGCACCTCCGACGGGATGATCTGCTCGGCCGCCGAACTCGGCCTGGGCACAGACCATTCCGGGATCATGGTGTTCCCTGCGGGTACCGCAGAGCCCGGCAGTGTTGATGGCGCCGGGCCTCGCACCCGCGGAACTACACCGCTCGTCGAACCCGGCGCGGACGGTCACGCGGTACTCGGTCTCGATGATGTGGTGTTCGACCTGGCCATCACCCCCGACCGTGGCTACGGCCTGTCGGTGCGCGGCATCGCCCGCGAGATCGCCTGCGCCTACGACCTCGACTTCGCCGACCCGGCCGAGGTTCCCGCGTTGCCCGTCGACGGCGAGGCCTGGCCGCTGACCGTCGACCCGGCCACCGGTGTCAGCCGGTTCGCCCTGCGCCCGGTCACCGGCATCGACGCGCACGCGGTGTCGCCGTGGTGGCTGCAGCGCCGGCTGCTGCTGTCGGGCATCCGGCCCATCTCGGCGGCCGTCGACGTCACCAACTACGTCATGCTCGAACTCGGCCATCCCATGCACGCCCACGACCGGTCCAAGATCCACGGCGGCTTCGGCGTCCGGTTCGCCCGGGCGGGGGAGAAGGTCACCACGCTCGACGACGTCGAGCGCACCCTGGACGCCGGCGACGTGCTGATCGTCGACGACGCCGGCACAGCCGCCATCGGCGGTGTGATGGGTGCCGGCAGCACCGAGATCGAACCCGGCGTCTCCACCGACGTGCTGCTGGAGGCCGCGGTCTGGGAACCGGCCGCGGTATCGCGCACCCAGCGGCGCCTGCACCTGGTCAGCGAGGCCGGCCGGCGCTACGAACGCGCCGTCGACCCGGCCATCTCGGTGGCCGCGCTGGACCGCTGCGCTGCTCTGTTGGCCGAGATCGCCGGCGGCACAGCCGAACCCAGCCTGACCGACTGGCGCGGTGACCCACCGCGCACCGACTGGTTCCCGGCTCCGGTGCGGATGCCCGCCGACCTGCCGGACCGCACCGCCGGACTGGCCTATCCCGACGGCACCGCGGTGCGCCGGCTGACCCAGATCGGCGCCACCGTCGCGAGCGACGGCGACGACCTGGTGGTCACCCCGCCGAGCTGGCGGCCCGACCTGGTTCAGCCCGCCGACCTGGTGGAAGAGGTGCTGCGGCTGGAGGGGCTGGACTGCATCGGCTCGGTGCTGCCCACCGCCCCGGCCGGGCGCGGGCTCACCGCCGCCCAGCGGCGGCGCCGTGCGGTCGGCAAGTCGCTGGCGCTCACCGGTTTCGTCGAGGTGCTCACGTCGCCGTTCGTGGCGCCCGCGGTGTTCGACGAGTGGGGTCTGGCCGACGACGATCCGCGCCGGCGCACCACCCGGGTGCTCAACCCGCTGGAATCCGAGAAGCCCGCGCTGGCCACCACGCTGCTGCCGGCGCTGCTGGAGGCGTTGAACCGCAATGTTTCCCGCGGGACCACCGACGTCGTGCTGTTCGCCGTGGCGCAGGTGGTGACGCCGACCGAGCAGACCGGTGCCATCGGCCGGATCCCGACCGACCGTCGTCCCACCGACGCCGAGATCGCCGCGCTGGACGCCTCGCTGCCCGCGCAGCCGGTGCACGTCGCCGCGGTGCTGGCCGGGCTGCGCGAACCCCGCGGGCCGTGGGGCCCGGGACGACCGGCCGATGCCACCGACGCGTTCGAGGCGGTCCGGGTGATCGCCCGCGCCGCGGGGGTGGAGGTGACCCTGCGCGCCGCCGACCCGCTGCCCTGGCATCCGGGCCGTTGCGCGCAGGTGCTGGTCACCGATCCGTCGACCGGCGAGCAGATCGGTATCGGCTACGCCGGGCAGCTGCACCCGGGTGTCGTCGAGCGCGCTGGACTGCCCAAGGGCACCTGTGCCGTCGAGCTGGATCTGGACGCCATCCCGGTCGCCGATGCGCTGCCCGCGCCGCGGGTGTCGCCGTTCCCGGCGGTCTTCCAGGACGTCAGCCTGATCGTCGACGACGCGGTCGCTGCTGCCGATGTGCTGGACGTCGTCCGCTCCGGCGCCGGTGAGCTGCTGGAGTCGGTCGAGCTGTTCGACGTCTACACCGGCCCGCAGATCGGCGAGGGCCGCAAGTCCCTGACCCTGGCGCTGCGGTTCCGGGCCCTGGACCGTACTCTCACCGAGGACGAGGCCAGTGCCGCGCGTGACGCCGCGGTCGCCGCGGCGGCCGGCCGGTTGGGTGCGGTTCAGCGGGCCTGAACTTGGGGGAAGGGCAATCTAGACATGGACTCCGCAAGTTACGCCGCAATCGCGGCGGCATTGGTGTTGGCCGGTTGTTCCGGTGGCCACACGCCGGAAGCCGTCACCTAGACGGTAACGGTCACCCAAACCGTAGAACGCACCGCGGCCGCAGCGACAACGACCAGCAGCGCGACCACGACGACCACTGCGAGTGCGACTCCGGCGGTTCCGGTGATCGACAGGCTGGAGATCTTCACGACGGATCTCGGCGGCGGCAGGGTCGGTCCGGGTCGCTACCAGCTGCACCAGAGGTATTCTTCGAGCCCGCCGTATGTGCACATCAAGTACGGCTGGACGTCGCACGTGGGAGACCAGCAACTCTCCGGCCACGACTGCACCGCCGTCGGTACCGTCACGGGCCCCGGTGGTTTCGAGGACGTCCAGCACACCGATGCCTGCAGTCGCAGCACGAGCACGATAGGTGATTCGGTGACGCTCAATGCCGTCGGCACCTACAACGTCACGGTCTCGGTGACCCCGAAGGACGGCCAGGAGATCACCGCGACCGAGACCATCGAAGTGATTGCGATGGACAAGTAGCCGGCGCTCAGCTGGCCTGATCTGACGGGGCCGGCTCAGATCGGCATCCGGTAGCCGAAGTACTCGTAGTCCTCGTGTGAGCCGCCCTGGCCCTTGCCGATGTCCGCGAAGGACTCCACGAACTCGACGGCGCCGACCCATTTGACGTGTTTGAAACCGAGTTCGACCTCGTTGCGCAGCCGCAGCGGGGCGCCGTGCGCGGCACCGAGCGGCTCGTCGTTCATCTCGTAGGCCAGCAGGGTGGTCGGATTGCGCATGTGCTCGATCTTGTGGCTGTCGTAGTACGGTTCGGCGCCGGGCTCCCCGTTGTCGGCGAAGGAATAGAACACCGCGTAGCGGGCCGACGGCAGCGGCTCGACGACCGCCATGATGTCCGACACCAGGACGCCGCCCCACTTGGCGATCCCGGACCAGCCCTGGATGCAGTAGTGCTGGGTGATCTGCTCATGCTTGTCCATCGCACGTAGATCGGCGAGAGTGAAGTCCCGGGGATGGGCGACCAGGCCGCCGACCCGCAGCCGGTAGGAAGCCCAGTCGTCGGCCGCCAACGCCGCAAAGGCGTCGCGGTCCGGCATCTTGCCGTTGGGCCAGAAGTACTGGGAGATATCGCTTTCCGAGTAGGTGCCCTTGGGCACGAACCACTCCATCAGCCCCTTGAGCCAGCCGATGGAAGCACGCCCGACGGCCTGAATCACCCGCGGGTAGCGCAGCGTGAAGGGGCTGGCGGCCAGCCAAAACACCACGATCACGGCCATCGCGATCAGGTAGATCACTAGTGCCCACAGTGAGTTGGTGTCGGTGCCGAAGATGATGTGGTTGAGGTTGCCGACCAGGCCGGTGGCGAACACCATGATGGTGTGCATGGCGATGAAGATCACCATCCACACCAGGACCAGGAAGTGCAGCGTGCGCGCCACCTGCCGATTGGTCGGCCCGGCACCCAGCCCGAACCGCGCCGCGATGGCCGGGGCCTGCAGCAGCCCGGTGACGAACGCCAGCGGGGCGAACACGAACACCGTCAGGAAATAGGCGATCAACTGCAGTCCGTTGTAGGCGACGAAGCCCTCGTTGGGCGGAAAGTCCAGGGAGGCATACTGAATCGCCGTCGACGCGGCGTTGGGCAGCACGTCCCACGACTGCGGGACGATCCGGCGCCACTGGCCGGTGGAAAACAGCAGCACGTAGAACACCACGCCGTTGATCAGCCACAACACGTCGAAGCAGAAGTGCCACCAGCGCGCCAGCCCGATCGAGTGCCGCAGGCCGGGCAATCCGAGCCAGCGCGGCAGGGACACCGAATCGTCCTTGGCGGTCCACACCCGCCACGGGTCCTCCGGGTTGATCCGATCGGCGGGCACCGGTCCGCGCATCCGCAGCCAGGCGGTGCCCGGGGTACTGCCGGAGTTCAGGTACAGCCGGGGATGATCGGCCAGGATCTGCAGGCCGGCCCGGATGATGAACATCATGAAGACGATGTTGAACAGGTGCTGCCAGCGCAGCCAGCCGGGCATCCCGGGTGCGACGTCGGGGTGGGGAGTGGTGTCGGTCCCCGGATACCGATTGATGAAGTCGGTCATCCAACCGTAGTTGCGCAGGTGCTGGGCGATCGCGACGGCCAGCACCAGGCCGACGGCGGTCAGCGGGATCAACCACAGCGAACTGACCCACCGGCCGCGGATCCGGATCGCCGGTGCGCGTGCCGGCTCCTCGGTCATCCCGCCCGACCACTCGTCGACCGGGACGCGTTCACCGAAAATGTCCACGCGATCGCTGCTCATAGGTATCAACGGTAGTCCGATATGTGCCGCTTACCTGGGCGTTTCCTGGGACATTTCCGCGCACTGGAATGAACTTGCAACGTAATGCATAACAATGCAGAATGCTGGGAATGACGACTGTCGCGCTCGCCGGAGCCAGTGGCTACGCCGGTGGTGAGATCCTCCGGCTACTGCTCGGCCACCCCGCCTACGCCGACGGGCGCCTGTCCATCGGGACGCTGACCGCCGCGGCCAGCGCCGGCACCACCCTCGGGTCACACCACCCGCACTTGCTGCCGCTGGCCGACCGGGTCCTCGAACCCACCGAGATCGACCGGCTGGCCGGCCACGACGTGGTGTTTCTCGGACTGCCGCACGGACATTCGGGCGCCATCGCCGAACAACTCGGCCCCGACGTACTGGTCGTGGACTGCGGCGCGGATTTCCGGCTCACCGACCCGGGCGTGTGGGAGCGCTTCTACGGCTCCGCCCACGCCGGCACCTGGCCCTACGGCCTGCCCGAGCTGCCCGGGCATCGCGACGCCCTGCGCGGCACCACCCGGATCGCCGTCCCCGGCTGCTATCCCACCTCGGCGCTGCTGGCCCTGTGGCCCGCGGTGGCCGCCGGCCTGATCACCCCGGCGGTCAACGTCGTCGCGGTCAGCGGCACCTCCGGCGCCGGACGCGCCGCCAAGGTCGACCTGCTGGCCGCCGAGGTCATCGGTTCGGCCCGCGCCTACAACATCGGCGGCGCGCACCGGCACACCCCGGAAATCGCCCAGGGCCTGGCCGCGCTGACCGAGGACCCGGTCACCGTGTCCTTCACCCCGGTGCTGATCCCCACCGCACGCGGCATCCTCGCCACCTGCACCGCACCCACCACGGCCGGCATCGAGGAATTCCGCGCCGCCTACGAAAAGGCCTACGCCGACGAGCCGTTCGTGCATCTGCTGCCCGACGGACAACTGCCTCGCACCGGATCGGTGATCGGCTGCAACGCCGCCCAACTGGCCATCGCCGTCGACACCGACGCCCAGACCTTCGTCGCCGTCTGCGCCATCGACAACCTGGTCAAGGGCACCGCGGGTGCGGCCGTCCAATCGATGAACCTGGCCCTGGGCTGGCCGGAAACCGAAGGCCTCTCGATCGTAGGAACCGCGCCATGACGACGCAGAGCGAAGCGATGCGGAGGAATGGGGCGAAAGGAGCAGAAACGCCGTGAACCTGGAGAACTCGACCCCCACCGCGCACCCCGCACAACGGCTGCTGCGCAGCCAGGGAGTCACCGCGCCCGAGGGCTTCCGGGCCGCCGGCATCGCCGCCGGCATCAAAGCCAGCGGCAAACCCGACCTGGCCCTGGTGTTCAACGAGGGCCCGGATTACGCCGCCGCCGGCGTCTTCACCCGCAACCAGGTCAAGGCCGCCCCGGTGCGGTGGTCGCAGCAGGTGCTCGGTACCGGCCGGCTGCGCACCGTCATCCTCAATTCCGGCGGCGCCAACGCCTGCACCGGACCCGGGGGATTCCAGGACACCCACGCCACCGCCGAGGCGGTCGCCGCGGCCCTGTCGCACTGGGGCACCGAAACCGGAGCCATCGAGGTCGCCGTCTGCTCGACCGGACTGATCGGCGACCGGCTGCCTCTTGCCAAGGTGCTCGCCGGGGTCACCGAGATCGTGCACGAGATGGCCGGCGGCCTGCACGGCGGCGACGACGCGGCCCGGGCCATCATGACCACCGACACCGTGCCGAAACAGGTTGCGCTGCACCACGCGGTCTCCCCGGACGCCAACTGGACCATGGGCGGGATGGCCAAGGGGGCGGGCATGCTGGCACCGTCGCTGGCCACCATGCTGGTGGTGCTCACCACCGACGCCGTCGCCGACCCCGGCGCCCTGGACACCGCGCTGCGCCGGGCCGCCGCGCTGACCTTCGACCGGCTCGACGTCGACGGCGCCACCTCCACCAACGACACCGTGCTGCTGCTGTCCTCGGGAGCCAGCGGCATCCGCCCCACCCAGGACGACCTGGACGCCGCCGTGTTCGCGGTGTGCGACGACCTGTGCGCGCAGATGCAGGCCGACGCCGAGGGCGTCACGAAGCGGGTCACCATCACCGTCGCCGGAGCCCCCGGCGACGACGAGGCGCTGACCGCCGCCCGGATCATCGGCCGCGACTCCCTGGTCAAGACCGCGCTGTTCGGATCCGACCCCAACTGGGGCCGGGTGCTCGCCGCCGTCGGGATGTCCCCGTTCCCGCTGGAGCCCGACCGGATCACCGTGTCGTTCAATGGATTCCCGGTATGCGTCGACGGTGCCGGAGCACCCGGTGCCCGCGACGTCGACCTGTCCGGCCCGGACATCGCAGTGCTCGTCGACCTGCGGCTCGGCGAGGGTTCGGCAACCATCCGCACCACCGACCTGTCGCACGCGTACGTCGAAGAGAACTCGGCCTATAGCTCATGATCCGTCTCCTCCTCCTCGCTTCGCTCGGCATCGTCGACGGATGTTCATCATGACCTCGTCCAATCTCCCCACACCGGTCAAGGCCCAGGTGCTGGCCACCGCGCTGCCGTGGCTCAAACAGCTGCACGACAAGATCGTCGTCGTCAAATACGGCGGCAACGCCATGACCGACGAGACGCTCAAGGCCGCCTTCGCCGCCGACATGGTGTTCCTGCGCAACTGCGGCATCCACCCGGTGGTGGTGCACGGCGGCGGCCCGCAGATCTCCGCCATGCTGAAGCGGCTCGGCATCGAAGGGGACTTCAAGGGCGGCTTCCGGGTTACCACCCCCGAGGTCCTCGACGTCGCCCGGATGGTGCTGTTCGGCCAGGTCGGCCGGGAGCTGGTCAACCTGATCAATGCGCACGGGCCGTACGCCGTCGGCATCACCGGAGAGGACGCCGCACTTTTCACCGCGGTGCGGCGGCGCGTCCGGGTCGACGGGGTGGCCACCGACATCGGCCTGGTCGGCGACGTCGACCAGGTCAACCCGGCCGCCGTCCTCGACCTCATCGGGGCGGGCCGGATCCCGGTCATCTCCACCATCGCCCCGGACGTCGACGGCGTGGTGCACAACATCAACGCCGACACCGCAGCCGCCGCGGTCGCCGAGGCGCTCGGCGCCGAGAAGCTGCTGATGCTCACCGACGTCGAGGGCCTCTACACCGACTGGCCCGACCGCGGCTCGCTGGTCTCCGAAATCGACACCGCCGCACTGGAACAACTGCTCCCGCGACTGGAATCCGGCATGGTACCCAAGATCGAGGCGTGCCTGCGCGCGGTCAACGGCGGGGTTCCCAGCGCGCACGTCATCGACGGCCGAGTCGAACACTGCGTACTGGTCGAGCTGTTCACCGACGAGGGAACCGGCACCAAAGTGGTGTCCCCGGAAGGCACCGCGCATGAGTAACTCCGAGCTGCAACAGCGTTGGTCCGACGTCATGATGAACAACTACGGCACACCGCCGCTGGCCCTGGTCAGCGGCGAGGGTGCGGTGGTCACCGACGCCGACGGCAAGACCTACGTCGACTTCCTGGCCGGCATCGCTGTCAACGTCCTCGGCCACCGCCACCCGGCGGTCATCGAGGCGGTCACCGCGCAGCTGAACACGCTGGGCCACACCTCGAATCTGTATGCCACCGAGCCGGGCATCGCTCTGGCCGAGGTGCTCGCCGGGCAGCTGGGCGCCCCGGCGCGGGTGCTGTTCTGCAACTCCGGCACCGAGGCGAACGAGGCGGCCTTCAAGATCACCCGGCTGACCGGGCGCACGAAAATCGTTGCCGCCGAAGGAGCGTTCCACGGGCGTACCATGGGTTCGCTCGCGCTGACCGGCCAGCCCACCAAACGGGCACCGTTCGAACCGCTGCCCGGTGAAGTCACCTTCGTGCCCTACGGCGACGCCGACGCCCTGGCCGCCGCGGTCACCGACGAGACCGCCGCGGTGTTCCTGGAACCGATCATGGGGGAGGGCGGCGTCGTCACCCCGCCCGCCGACTACCTGGTCCGTGCCCGGGAGATCACCGCCGCGCACGGCACCCTGCTGGCCCTCGACGAGGTGCAGACCGGCATCGGCCGCACCGGCACCTTCTACGCCCACCAGCACGACGGCATCACCCCCGACCTGATCACCCTGGCCAAGGGCCTCGGCGGCGGCCTGCCGATCGGCGCCTGCCTGGCCGTCGGCGACACCGCCGACCTGCTGCAACCCGGCATGCACGGCAGCACCTTCGGCGGCAACCCGGTCTGCACCGCGGCCGGACTGGCCGTGGTTCGGACCCTGGCCGCCGACGACCTGGTGCACCGCGCCGACGTCGCCGGCAAGACGCTGGCCTCTGGCATCGAGGCCATCGGGCACCCGCTGGTCGACCACGTCCGCGGCCGGGGCCTGCTGCTCGGCGTCGTGCTGCGCGAACCCGCCGCCAAGAACGTGGAAACCGCCGCCCGCGACGCCGGATTCCTGGTCAACGCCGCCGCCCCCGACGTGGTGCGGCTGGCCCCGCCTCTGATCATCACCGACAAGCAGGTCGACGCCTTCCTGGCCGCACTGCCCACCATCCTCGACACCGCGCAGGAGACCGCATGACCATCCGCCACTTTCTGCGCGACGACGACCTCAGCCCCGCCGAGCAGGCCGAGGTGCTGGCCCTGGCAGCCGAGCTCAAGGCCGCGCCGTTCTCCCGTCGGCCCCTCGACGGCCCGCGCGGCGTCGCGGTGATCTTCGAGAAGAACTCCACCCGAACCCGGTTCTCCTTCGAGATGGGCATCGCGCA
>WBZQ01001019.1_pt1 | contig 20254 bp, 19 predicted proteins | sample 5204251 | NCBI WGS metagenome assembly WBZQ01 (sample SAMN12412402, study PRJNA552823) | activated sludge metagenome | isolation source: activated sludge from nitrification reactor of wastewater treatment plant... | place: USA: Virginia | collected 2017-09
AAGTTGGTTTTGAATTGCAACGTGCGCTGGCTTGTCTCGGAGAAGTGTGTGCCGTAGATCAGGCTGATTGTGACTTGGCGGATGTTTCCGCTATTCGCGAGTTGGTGCGAGTATCTAAACCTGATGTGATCGTCAACCCTGCCGCGTATACTGCAGTGGACAAGGCAGAATCAGAGCCTGGGTTGGCTCATGCCGTTAATGCTGTTGCACCAGGAATCCTAGGGGAAGAAGCGGCGAGGCTGGGCGCGTGGGTAGTGCATTACTCAACCGATTATGTGTTCGATGGTACAAAGCTCGAGGCCTATACGGAAGATGATCCGACCAACCCACAAAGTGTCTATGGGCGGACCAAAAGGGACGGAGAGATCGCACTACGAGAAAGCGGAGCGCGACACCTGATCTTTCGTACGAGCTGGGTAGTCGGAGCCCATGGAAACAATTTTGCGAAAACCATTCTGCGATTGGCGCTTGAGCGGGAACAGTTAACGGTGGTAGCCGATCAATATGGAGCTCCAACATCGGCAGCCTTGCTGGCAGATGTGACGGCTCAATTGGTCCGACAAAGGCAGAGTGAGGGGGCGGATCGTTTCTCTTACGGTTTGTACCATCTGGTTGCAGGCGGCGACACAACGTGGTGCGAGTATGCGAGGTTTGTCGTGTCGGAAGCTCTGGCTGCAGGGAAACCACTTAAGCTCGTGCCGGAGACCATTCGAGGGATTCGCTCATCAGAATATCCCACCGCTGCTAAGCGCCCAGCTAATTCACGGTTGGACACTGGCGAGTTGCGTAGGACTTTTGGTTTCGAGTTGCCTGATTGGCAGAATGGGGTACGGCATGTGCTGCAACAGATTCTGGATGATGGTGAGTTGCGGGTAGCAAGTCGCAAGTTGTAGGTAGTAAAAGGTAAACCATATGACTCAACTCACGACCGACCACCCACCACTGGCCACTCGCCAAAGAAAAGGCATCATCCTGGCTGGAGGAGCCGGGACCAGGCTACATCCGGCAACATTGGCGATCAGCAAACAGCTGTTGCCGGTATTCGACAAACCGATGATCTATTATCCGCTCAGTGTGCTTATGCTAGCGGGAATTCGGGACATACTCATCATCTCTACGCCGCAGGACACTCCACGGTTTGAGCAACTGCTCCAAACTGGTAGGCAATGGGGCTTGAATTTACAGTATGCGGTGCAGCCCTCGCCGGATGGCCTTGCGCAGGCATTCATCATCGGCGAATCGTTTATCGGGATTGCTCCATCAGCGTTAGTTCTGGGGGATAACATCTTCTATGGGCATGACCTTCACCGCTTGCTCGGCAACGCAATGGCGCGCACGAACGGGGCAAGCGTCTTTGCCTACCATGTGCAAGATCCGGAGCGGTACGGAGTGGTCGAGTTCGACGGACAGGGGAAGGCGCTCTCACTAGAAGAAAAACCCAAGCAGCCGAAATCCGGCTACGCCCTAACCGGTCTGTATTTCTACGACCAGCACGTTGTTGAGTTGACCAAGAGACTGAAGCCCTCCGTCCGCGGTGAACTGGAAATCACGGATCTGAACAGACTGTATCTGGAGCAGAGCGCCTTGAGTGTCGAAATTATGGGGCGAGGCTATGCCTGGCTGGACACCGGCACGCATGAATCATTGCTGGAGGCGAGTCAATTTATTGCCACCCTGGAAAATCGCCAAGGCTTAAAGGTGGCGTGTCCAGAGGAAATTGCGTACAGGCAGCGGTGGATCGACGCCGGTCAATTGGAGAGACTTGCACGGCCATTGATGAGCAGTGGGTACGGGAAATATCTCTTGAGGATGATCGCTGGAGATGTGTTCAAGTGAATGTTCAGAGTATTGCCCTCTCGGAGGTGGTTTCTTTTGAGGAAAGCCAAGAGGCTCGGCCATTCATGGGATGAAATCTATAAAGAAACGTTTTTGTTGTGAGCAAGGGAAAGGCCTCATGATGAGCTCTATGCTCCGAAGCGCCTTGTTCGTAAGAGATCTCAGCCGGCAATTCCGATACGTTGTAGACCTTGGGCTCTGGAGCTAAGAGATTGCTTTCCCCGGATGGCTCACATTCGAAGCCAATCAAAGCTGATGTTAGTAGATGATAAGCCTCTGAAAAATAGCCACTCATGGTTAGTCGGGAACGTCTTAAATCAGGGTGAATGGGCGGATTCAGCAGTCTCATGAATGACTAGCCTAGTTGCAGCTGGAGAGTTTGTCGACACCGATAGGTAGTTTTGAAAATAGTTTGGCTGCGAGAAGATCAGTGAATAGGCAAGATATTTCGCGGAGAAAATAAACAGGAATCGTGAGTGCTGAAAAGTATCGGCCATTCGAACGAGAACCTACGAACCCATCTGAGCTGGCCGAGTTTGGGATATCTATCTGGCTGGATGCGTGATGGTTTCGATTGTTATTTTCCTGTTGGATGACGCGAGTTCCCGAATAGCTAGAGAAGGACGTACCCGTGCCAGGTAACCCAACTCGCCATGAATCGTCCAATATTGTATGGCATCGGGCTACTGTGACACGAACCTGTCGTGAGAAGCGAAATGGCCATCGCGGCGGAATTATCTGGTTTACCGGGCTGTCAGGGGCAGGGAAATCGACGTTGGCACACGCGGTGGAAGCGACTCTCCATCAAGCTGGTTGCCAAACCTTTGTGCTGGATGGAGACAATATGCGCCATGGGCTTTGTGGTGATTTGGGATTTTCACCTCACGACCGCCATGAAAATATCCGACGCATTGGCGAGGTGGCGAAGCTGTTTATGGACGCGGGCGTGATCGTTCTCACTGCATTTATCTCGCCGTATTGCGCCGACCGCGCACGGGTGCGTGGCATGGTTGAGCAAGGAGACTTTATTGAGATCTATTGCGACGCATCCATGGCCATTTGCGAATCGCGCGATGTGAAAGGCATGTACAAGAAGGCGAGAGCTGGACAAATTCCTCAATTCACCGGGATCTCCTCTCCCTATGAAGTGCCCGCAACCCCTGAACTGGCTGTCAGGACAGGAACCGAATCTCTTGAGGTCTGTGCGAGACAGGTGATCGATGAATTGATGCGTCGTGGTTTCGTATGGCCCGTGGAGGTTGCACAAGACAGCGAGAATAAATGATGAGCGGTATCGGTGCTCATCGTGAAGATCTCAGCCGGTATAGCGGCATCCGCTCCAGAGGCTCGATCCTAAGGCAGGTCTGATTAATCTTGTTTTTGCTCGACCGTCTCTCACGATACTGGAGAGTCGACTAGTTTCTTCTCAAGCTTCGAGTTATATCATCATACTTCCTCAGGTGTGGTGAAGTAGTTGTCACAGCGTGAGGAGATCAAGTCATTGTAGTACAGGTGGAGACACTTAATGGCGATAGCGCCTCATTCTCACGGTTTGGGTAATACATGATTTTGAACGGTTACTGATCAAGGCACACGGAGTTTTGTAATCACTGTGTGAATAGTGAAAAAATCAGGAACGTCCATCGGAAATATGGGGAGCAGGTCTTTCGATTGTTTGCTCAATGGGAGCTGATTTGGTAGAGTCCCACCATTCGCTTGCAGAAATTGCTACAGCTCAGTCTGTAAAGTTAGGACTGGGGGAATGATGGCTTGCGTAATTCCCACTTGTCTCTGGTGGTGCACTCAATAAAAAGGGTGATGAATGGATAAATTTGGAATCGATAGCCATAAACTCATCTATCATCCACAACGTGTCACGCAGTTTTTGGATGCAGGCGATGAGTGGGAAAAGGCAAAGGCCGTCTACCCAATTTATATCGAGGTGTCCCCTGTGGGTGCCTGTAACCATCGATGTACGTTCTGCGCCGTTGATTACATCGGTTACAAGAGTCGAATGCTGGATGTCGAGATGTTCTCAGAGCGCGTTGCTGAAATGGGGCGTCTGGGAGTCAAGAGCATCATGTTTGCCGGAGAAGGCGAGCCGCTCCTTCATCGGAACATCAATGAGATCGTCAGTGCTACCAGCACTGCCGGTATCGATATATCGTTTACGACCAATGCCACGGCGCTGAACGAGGCGTTCATCGAGCGGTCCCTTCCGCTGACTTCGTGGATCAAGACTTCGGTGAATGCGGGGACGGCAGCGAGTTATGCCAAGATTCATTGCACGAAAGAGCGAGACTTTGATCGGGTGATTGCCAATCTTAAGAATGCGGTCGCCGCCAAGAGACGGGCCGGATTGCGGTGTGCGTTGGGAGCGCAAGCTGTGTTACTGCCAGAGAATGCGCATGAGATGGAACTGCTTGCGAAAATTTGCCGGGATGAAATCGGTCTTGATTATCTTGTTGTCAAACCATATTCTCAACACCTGTTCAGTGAGACGCACATGTACGAGGATATCAACTACAGCAACTATCTGGCGCTGGCCGATACGCTTCGGGTTCTCAATACCGAGACCTTCCATGTGGTGTTTCGTGAAAATACGATGAAGAAATACGCTCAAGATGAGAGTGATCGCTATACCAAATGCAATGCCACTCCGTTCTTTTGGGCCTATATCATGGCCGATGGCGCGGTGTATGGCTGTAGCGCGTATCTGCTTGACGAGCGTTTTGCGTATGGAAACATTAATGAGCGGACGTTTCAGTCGATTTGGGAAGGCCCTGAACGGAAAACCAATTTTCACTATGTGCGGCATGAATTGAATATTAAAGACTGTCGCAAGAATTGCCGGATGGATGAGGTGAATCGATATTTATTCACGCTGCGCGAAGAGAAAATTGAGCACGTTAATTTCATTTGAGTTGATGCGACTGCGCCAGTCATACATGAGGGATAACGTCGTATGAAGTGTGTGGTTACGGGAGGGGCAGGATTCATCGGAAGTCACTTAACGGAACTCTTGCTCCACAAGGGGCATAACGTCATCGTTGTGGACAACCTCACATCCGGTCGGATGAGCAATCTGAAAGCTGCGACCAGTAATCCACGGTGTACCTTCGTTCAGGCGGACATTCGCGATCTCCCGTCTTTGCAACCGGCTTTTCGAGAAGTGGACTGGGTTTTTCACCTTGCGGGGCTTGCGGATATCGTCCCCTCAATTGAAATGCCGGCACAGTATTACAGCACGAACGTCACCGGCACGTTCAATGTGCTAGAGTGTGCGCGGATGTGCGGCGCAAGGCGGTTCGTCTACGCAGCCTCCTCGTCAAGCTACGGTATTCCGGATATCTATCCGACGCCAGAATCATCTCCGATCAAACCGCAATATCCCTATGCGCTGACGAAGTATCTGGGCGAGGAGCTGGTACTGCATTGGGCTCAGGTCTATAAACTTCCCGCGCTTTCATTGCGGCTCTTCAATGTCTACGGAACACGTTCTCGAACAAGCGGGGCCTACGGGGCCGTCTTCGGTGTATTTCTAGCACAGAAGCTAAACGGGCATCCCTATACCGTCGTCGGCGATGGCAAGCAAACCCGTGACTTCACCTACGTGACGGACGTTGCCGGCGCGTTTCTTGCCGCGGCTGAGTCCTCGGTCACGGGTGTCGCGATGAACGTGGGCAGCGGCAATCATTACAGTGTCAATCGTCTGGTCGAACTCTTGGGAGGATCGGTCGTGCATATCCCCAAGCGTCCGGGTGAACCTGATTGCACGTTTGCATCCGTCGAAAAAATTGAAACCTTCCTGAGCTGGAAGGCGAAGGTTACGTTTGAAGCCGGGGTGGAAATGATGTTGAGGAATATCAACGACTGGAAGGATGCGCCAGTATGGGATCCTTCAAGTATCAGCCAGGCGACCCAAGCGTGGTTTCAGCACTTGGGTGTCTAAGGAGAAGAATAGTGATCCAAGAGATTGCTCTTGCTGCTCGGGTGGTTGAATTTTCTGATCTCATCACTCGTTGTGAAGTAACCCACAGGGATGGGTCGGCTCTGTTCCTTGAAGCGGGAATGGAGGATCTCTGGCGCCGATTGAATCAACTCCGTAATGATGGGGGGCATCTCTATGTGATCGGCAACGGAGGAAGCGCCGCCGTGGCGAGCCATGCCGTCACCGACTTCTTCAACGTTGCCAAGTTGAGAGCGACAACGTTGCACGAGAGTTCTCTGATGACCTGCATGTCGAATGATTTTGGGTACGAGAACGCACTCGGGCGAATGGTCAAGCAACTGGTCAAAGCGGGTGATGTGGTGATTGCCATCAGTAGTTCGGGGAAGTCCATGAATATCAGGAATGCCGTGACGGAAGCGACCATTGCGGGAGGTTACGTTGTGACATTCAGTGGGTTTGCGCAGGACAATCCGCTCCGCTTTCTCGGGGATCTGAATCTCTGGATCAATTCGGCGGATTATGGATTGGTGGAAGTCGGTCATCAGTTCCTGTTGCACAATCTCTCCGACAGGTTCGGGGTGGGTCTGGTGGGTTGATACGGTATGTCGAGCAGAAAGATCCTTAGCCTAGATGAACTTGCAGGCCGATCCCATGAACTCAGGGAGCAGGGTAAACGTGTCGTTCTCTGTCATGGCACCTTCGACCTCATGCATACCGGCCATATTCGCTATCTGCAACGCGCGAAAAAAGAAGGCGATGTCCTCCTTGTGACGGTGACTGCGGACGCATACGTCAACAAAGGTCCTGGTCGTCCTATCTTTAACGAACTGCTACGCGCCGAAAATCTCGCGGCATTGGAGTGCGTGGATTTCGTCGCGATCAACTATGCCGTGACTGCTGTCGATGCCCTGCATCAAATCAAGCCGAGCGTCTACGCCAAGGGAAGCGAGTATCGCTCTCATGGCAATGATGTGACGGGAAACATCATTCGTGAGCAGGAGGCCGTACACGCGCATGGCGGTGAAATCTTTTACACGGATGAGATCACATTTAGCTCCAGCAGTCTGCTGAACGAACATTTCGGGGTGTTCAGTCCCGATACCAAGGACTATCTTGATCGGTTTCGTGTGAAGTGGCCTGATCGTGAAATCCATCGCATGGTCGAAGTCCTTGATACGCTCAATGTATTGGTCGTCGGCGACGCCATCATCGATCAGTATCATTATGTGTCCCCATTGGGACAGACTGGGAAGGGCAACGTGCTGGCCGTGCAGTATGATACCGAGGAGCAATTTGCGGGTGGCTCGATGGCGGTTGCCAACCATATTGCTCGATTTGCCAAATCGGTGACCTTGGTTGCGGGGCTGGGTGACACCCAGAGTCATGAGGGGTTTATCCGAGAGAAGTTGCATCAGAACATTACACCGATTTTTTCGTATTTCAAGAATGCGCCGACGGTCACCAAAAGACGGTTTGTCGACAGTGATCTCTCAAAACTCTTCGAGGTGTACTTTTTCCATGACGAGCCGATGTTGGAGGATTCCGGAACGTACATTCACCAGTGGTTGACGGACCATCTTGCAAAATTTGATGTCGTTGTGGTTGCCGATTTCGGCAATGGGTTTATTTCCAACGACATGGTTCGATTGCTGTGTGCCAAGTCGCGGTTTCTTGCGGTCAATACGCAGATCAATAGTGGAAATCGGGGTTATCACGTCATCAATCGGTATCCGTCCGCAAGTTTTGCGTCGCTGAACGAGCCGGAGCTGCGGTTGGCGGCGCACAACAGGCATGATCCGTTGGAGAAGGTCGCTGAATCCATCGCCGCGAATATCGGTGCCGGTCATTTGGCGATCACGCGTGGGACCAAAGGGATGATGATGTTTGACGCCAAGGAAAACGCGTTTCACAAAGTGCCGGCCCTCTCTTCCCGAGTGATTGATCGTATCGGTGCGGGGGATGCACTTCTTTCCTTAACGTCTCTCTGCCTCGGCAGAGGGTTCCCAAGCGAAGTCGCCGCCTTTGTGGGAAGCGTGGCAGCGGCGATGGATGTACAGATCGTGTGTAATCGTGAGCCGATTGATCCCGTTGCGCTAAAAAAATACGTATCGACCTTGCTGAAATAATTGAGGAGACGGTTGCCGATGCATGACCAGACCAAGAGGAGCTTGTTCAGTGCCATGCTCCGTATCAGGCGGGTCGAGGAAGCGCTGGCGACTCGTTATGCCGAACAGATGATGCGGTGCCCGATGCACTTGTGTATCGGGCAAGAAGCTATTGCCGTCGGTGTGTGTGCAGCTCTGCGCAAAGAGGATAAAGTGTTTAGCAATCATCGCGCGCATGGTCACTACCTGGCCAAAGGTGGTGATCTCAGCGCGATGGTCGCTGAGCTGTATGGCCGGGTGACAGGTTGCTGTGGAGGCCGGGGAGGCTCCATGCATCTCGTTGATTTGGATGTCGGATTTATGGGCGCCACGCCGATTGTCGGTGGGACGGTTCCGTTAGCAGTTGGTTCCGCGTGGGCCGCCTCGCTCAAAGGAACTCCTGATGTTACGGTGAGCTTCTTGGGTGATGGGTGTTTTGAGGAAGGCGTGGTGCATGAATCGCTGAATTTCTCGGCATTACACCGGTTACCGATCATTTTTGTCTGCGAGAACAACGATTTTTCCGTATATACCCGCCGCGACGAACGCCAGCCCAATCGTCCTATCTATCGGATTGCCGAGGCCCACGGCATGCCCGCTGTCGCGGCAGACGGCAATGATGTGGAGATGGTTAGCTCGCTCGTACGGACAGCAGTAGAAAATGCTCGCAATGGGCGCGGACCGCAGTTCTTGGAGTTTGATGCCTACCGTTGGCGAGAACACTGCGGGCCTGATTTCGATGACCACCTCAAGTACCGATCTGTACAGGAAATTGAATCGGGTATGAATAATTGCCCGATTGATCGGTACAGGAAAGTCTTACTGCAGAGCGGCTGTCTCGATCAGCAAGCCTGTACTGGGATCGAGGCTCAGATTCGGAAAGAAGTATCCGCCGCATTCGAATTTGCCCTGGCGAGCAGCAAACCGACTATCAAGGATGCCTGGGAGAAGGTGTATGCATGATGTCGCGGAGCGTCAACTGACGTTTGCTGAAGCCATACGCGAAAGCCTGGATCAGGCGATGGAGAAGGATTCGCGCGTCATCGTGATCGGCGAGGGGGTTCCTGATCCGAAAGCGATTTTCAACACCACGGCCGGGTTGTGTCAAAAGTATGGAGCGCGTCGGGTGTTCGATATGCCGCTGTCGGAAAACGGGCTTACCGGGGCCTGTATCGGTGCGGCATTGTCTGGTATCCGGCCGGTCATGATCCATCAGCGCATTGATTTCGCTTTGTTGGCCATGGACCAGCTCGTCAACAACGCCGCCAAATGGCACTACATGTTTAATGGAAAAGCGTCGGTTCCGATGGTGGTTCGGATGATTGTGGGACGAGGGTGGGGGCAGGGGCCTCAGCATTCTCAGAGCCTGCAAGCCATGTTTGCGATGGTCCCGGGACTTAAGGTTGTCATGCCGACCACGGCTCATGACGCAAAAGGCATGATGATTGCCGCTATTGAAGACGACAATCCGGTTCTGTTCATCGAACATCGATGGCTTCATCACGTCTCGGATAATGTGCCGGACTACTACTATCGGGTTCCTATCGGTCAAGCGCGGACCCTGCATGAGGGATCCGATGTGACGGTGGCAGCATTCTCATATATGGCCTTTGAGGCGCTGATTGCGGCGAAGTCGATGTCGATGGAGATGGGAATTGGGTTGGATGTCATCGACATGCGGACCGTACGCCCGCTCGATGTGGAAAGCGTACTCACTTCAGTGCGAAAAACGGGCCGTCTCATTGTTGCGGATACGGCATTTCGGACTGGGAGCATCGCCGGTGAACTGATCAGCCAGGTTGTCGAGCAGGCGTTCTCATTTCTGAAGGCGCCTCCGGTCCGGATCGCTTCCCCAGACTTTCCGACCCCAACGTCTCCTTTTATGGCCGAGGATTATTACCCGGGCCCTCAAACAATTGCCGATGCAGCTCTCGACCTTATGGGCAAAACAAAAGAGGCGGATGGTTACCGGAGAATGTCTGCGGTGCTGGTTCGCAAAGGACCGCACGATGCTCCCAATCGCGAGTTCTCCGGTCCATTTTAGCCGTGCCTGTCCAACCAAGGGGGGAATCCATGGGAAGTAATCTGTTCCATGCCAATGTCGAGACCCCTATGCCTGTTCCCGAATGGGTGATACGGTCCGAAGCAGAGCGTCTGTCCAGTCTGGAGAAAGCGATGGTCGCCGGTGAGGAACAGTTCCGGAGGTTGCTGGTGATCGTTGCGGCTAAAGATGATGGTCAGGTCATCGTACAACTCAACGAGCCTCTCTCGGCGGGTGATCGAGGAACCGTGCTGTTGGATTTCGAGGCTTATATCAAATCGGCCGTCGATGGCGGGTTGACCGTATGGGTTGAAGCGTTAGGAGATAGAAATTCACTCCGCAATCTTCGCGGAATCGAGGTGAAAGCATGACGACTGCTGTTCAAACTAGAGCAGGGGCTCTGATTCTCGACTCGCACAAACTGTCCTATCATTACGATCGGGTGGAAGCATGGGAGGCCGGTGCAAGAATCGCCCCTGTCAGCGTCGACATGTCTCTCACCCGTGCTTGCGGTTCAATGTGCTCATTCTGTTACGCAATGATGCAGGAGTCCCAGGCGCGTAGCAGCATCAGTACGCAGCATGCGTTGAACCTTCTCGACGATTTTGCTGACATCGGCATTCGAAGCGTCTCGCTCGTGTCCGACGGCGAAAGCACGTTGTCGAAAGCGTACGTGCCGTTCATCCAGCACGCGGCGAAGCTCGGAATCAACGTGGGGAATGCGACGAATGCATGGGAGTGGGGACCTGAGAAGATTGAGCAGGTCCTACCCTCATTGACGTGGGTACGGTTCACAGTGGCGGCGGGTCGCCCTGAGAGTTACGCGAGTATCATGTACAAGGGTCCGGAACATACGCAGGTATTTGATCGTGCCATTGAACATATCCGCTACGCCATTGATTTTAAACGGCGAATGGATTTGCCCGTCACACTCGGCATCCAGATGGTCCTGATGCCGCATTTAAAGGACGAAATCATTCCGTTCGCCCAGCTCGGGCTTGATCTCGGAGCGGATTACGCTGTGATTAAACATTGCTCGGATGATGAGCAGGGCACGCTCGGGATCGATTACAGCCAGTACGAGAGTCTGCACGACCTCTTGGAGCAAGCCGAGGCCATGAGCAATGAGCAGACGAAGGTGATCGTCAAGTGGACGAAGATCAAGGATGGCGACAAGCCAAGTTATCAGCGGTTCTATGGCCCGCAGTTTCTGTTGCAGATCAGCGGGAGCGGCCTGGTGGCACCATCCGGCATGTTTTTTAACGCGCGCTACTCCAAGCTGCACATCGGGAACTTCACCGAAGAGCGGTTTAAGGATATCTGGAAGTCGACGCGGTACTGGCGCGCCATGGATTATCTGGCATCACCGGCGTTCAATGCGCAAACGATGATGGGTACCCTTCCGATTCAGCATTATGTCAGTGTCGCGTTGGACAACCACGCTAAGGGGATCCAACGCATTCAACCCGGTACCGGGGCCAAACCCCTTCATCATAACTTCCTCTAACGCAGATCCCAGGCGTTCGAGGAGGAGTACCTGTTTTATTAAAAGGCACGTTGTGACCATTACCCCTTGAGGTAGTGCATGGGCTATTGCATGAGAGCCGCCAACCAAGTTGGAAGAGAGTGGTGACGAAGCGCAGTCAGCCGACCGTAGCCATCGTTATTCCGAATTACAACGATTCCCAGTACCTCCCTGCATGTCTTGAATCCGTTCTTGGTCTCGTCCTGCGACCTGATCAGATCATTCTTGTTGACGATGGTTCGACCGATGAAAGCGTCGCCGTGGCTGCGCGGTACCTGAATGGAGTGTCTGGAGCGCAGATTGTTGTGAATTCGCAACGTGTGGGGACAATGGCCGCCCTCAACGTTGGCCTTCAGTATGTGACCTGTGACTACGTGCTTTTTCTTGCGTCGAACGACCATCTTGATGGAGAGATATTGGCTCATGCAAAAACTGCGATAGCCAGATTAGGGCCGACGGGCTTGTGGTCGGCAATGGTTTGGTCGGCGGATGCGGAGGGTAACTACGAGCAGGTATTCCCGTCTGCTGTCGTGGCTACTCAAGAGACAGGCTTTACGCCGAAGGAATGTGTAGGTTTGGCCAACAGAGTGGGAAGCTGGTTCACTGGGACAACCATGTTGTTCCATCGGGAAACCCTCCAGGGCATCGGGGGGTTTGATCTGGAGTACCGAGGTCTTGCGGATCTATTTGCTGCATTGACTATATCTAGCCTCAAAGGTGCCATATTCTGTCCGGCTCCATTTGGTGTAATGCGGCGACACGATGGCGGATACTTGTGGAAGACCTTAACCGATCATGCGCATTTGGAGACGACGTTGTTGCAAGGCATAGCGGACAAAGGTCCCCAATTGTCTCCAGCTTTGTTTAGTCAGCAGTTTATCGAGCGTACGCGTCGTCGTATTCGGTTCTCGGCCATCCGTGCCCTAAGGGAGAATGAATGGCCTGATATCGGCGGTGCCTGGGAGCAGGGGGCATGCAAATGGCTGGGCGTACTTTGGCGGTTTCTGCGAAGTGCTAGGAGCAGGACCCTAATGGCTTTTTTAATCCTGCGACCCTTCGATGTTTTACCGATGCTTTGGTATAGGATCATTACATATCGGTGGGTTGTAGTGCGGGATCGATTATGGAATCCGACAATCGTATCTCGTGCGTGCAAGGTTGCTGTTGGAATGAGTCGGCAAGTCAGATGAGCACATCAAAGTCCAGGCGCATATTAATTACGCCGAATGTCGCGAGCCCGTATGATCAGCGGATGGTTCAGGGGCTTGCGGATGGTTTCAACAGGATCGGCCATTTCGCAGGCGCGATGCCAACGCCGCTTTCGGCAGTGGAGTTGTACCAAGCTTGTCAGAGTTTGTCCATCGACACGGTGATCCAGATTAATCGGACGCGTGATCTTGCCGTGCCGCTACCGAAAATTGTACGGCATGTGGCATGGTTTCAGGATGTGTTTCCGGAAACTCTCTCGGGCTTTGCAGAGCGTTTTCGGGGGGACGATATACTCTATGCGCTCGGTGATGCCGCAGTGCTCGGTCTTGTCACCCCCATCCCTTGTCGCGTGGGTAGTCTGTTTACCGGAGTTGACGAGGCCACGCTAAACTTCTCACGCCGGGGTTTGGTACAGGATATAGACATGTCACTGTGCGGCGCTTTGCCGCCGCCCGTTGCGCTCACTCCAAGCCTGCGTACTGACTTGCTGTGGTATATCGACAAGCTGATTGGAGGCGTCCCATGCTTGGGCCGTTCAAAAGGGATCTGGGCAGTACGTCGATTGTTATTCAACAAGTATGTGCCGGTGGACTACGTTCCGTATGCAGCACTTCTTGCAATCGCGCAGGTTGTCGAAGGGTTCTATCGCCCCTTGCGAGGCGAACTCGATATTCATATGCTGGCCGATGCCATGGGCGAGCTGTCAAAGACGTTTTCCGATGTGCCGATGGAACCGCCAGGAAAGGCAATAGTTGAAGAGCCCGATACGCTGTCCAGGTTGTTGAAGCCGTATGCTGCGCGCTTCAATGGGCGGGGAGACTTCAAGGCACGAGTGTTCCGCTTCCTTGCCAAAGAGGGAACGTACTTCGCATCCGACGGCCTTAGCCCTCTTGCTAGGGCGACCAGCTACTTTGCCCAATCGTATCCACGCATCATGGATCGCAGGTTGCTGATCCAGCTCGCAGCAGGTGTCACAGATTCGCTTGAGCTGTATGGCTCGGGCCTTGCCTTGCATGACTTCACCCGACCCTACTACAAGGGTGTTATTGAAAGCATCGGTGAGTTGCTCAGCGTTTATTGCCGATCGAAGATCAATCTCAGCAACAATACCCATGGACTTGGACTTCACAGCCGGACACTTGAATGCATGGCGGTCGGCGGCTTCATATTCATGCATGATTCACCGCATGATACCAAGGCCGGGGGTATGCTCACGGAGTTTGAGCCCGACGTGCATTATGGACGATATACGGTTGAAAGCTTTCACGAGGACGCGACGCGCTGGCTGAAAGATTCGGAGGGGCGTATACGCGTTGGCATGCAAGCAGTCGAATGTATTCGGCAGCGGCATTGCTGGCATCATCGTGCCCTGCAAATTATTGAAGACCTTGATCGATAGTCGGGGGGAAGATGGCTACCAATCCGATTGATGGGAGCAGCGTCAACGATGCACTGAGCCACGTATTCTACGTGACTTCCTGGGGATATGCCGCGGATCACTGGTTTTCCTGGTTCGTCAAAGCCATTAATGCGAGTCCTGAGGTGATGACCTATTTGGCCAATGAGGGGTCACGACCTAAGTATTTTCCGGAGGAACGTACGCGGGCGCAACGCCCGGACCTTATTAAGTATTCCCGATTTATCGCTGATGTCGGCATGACGTATACTGCAATCGGCGACTGCTACTCTTACCGGGCGACGATGATGCAGCCGGTGTTGGAGACCTGGCCGAATATCGTGCGCATCGTTCAGCTTACCCGTCATCCTTATGCCTGGCTGTTTTTTCACGTCAGGTGGCGTGTGACGAACATGCGGATGTTGGGCGGTGAAATGGGGCCACTGGAACATGAGTGGCGGTATGCCTGTGATCACGAACTATTTAAGCGTTTGGGACTCAAGCCGTACGAGAAGACTGATGTTGCAGTGTGGACGACATATCAAGGGCTCCTAAAGATGAACGATGTGGTCGGGGACACGAAGATGCCAATTCGGCAAATTCCAATTGAGGAAGTTGTCCGCAGTCGCGATCTGTTTTGCGAAATCGTTGGCTATCTGACGCACGGTCGGGTCAGCTATGGTGAACAATTGCTGGACCAAATTTATACGTGGGTCTGGCGTCCTTTTCGTGGTGAGACCACTCTGCGTGCGCATCCGGCTGAGCTTAGGCAGTCATGGCCGGACTGGCAGATCGAGGCATTTGAAAAGATCGTTAGTCGTGAAGCCAAAGACAACTTCCAGGCACTAGGGTACCAGCTATGAGCCTCGTTGAAAGGTCATCGAAATGACGAAGCCGATTTTTGTCGCGACTGTATTCAAGTCAGGAACAAAGCTGCTCGAACATCTCATCGAGGGCATGACAGGCCTAGATATTCTGACGCCTGATATGTCGGCTGGCGCAGATTATGAGAGTGCTAAGCCCATTGTCTTTGAGCCTGGCCAGTTTTTCATTTGGCACAATGTGCCGAGCGAGCAGGTCAAGCGGCGTATTGTTGAAGCTGGTGCAAGACCCATCTTTCTTGTCCGCAACATCTATGACCTTGCAGTCTCTCAGTATTTCCATTTTGCGCTTGATGTGGACAAGGAAATCGGACACGGGACGAGGACGGCCGAGTACTTTGCTCGTATGACTGTAGACCAGGGGATATCGTTGGTGCTCTGCGGAGCGACATCGAAAGAGTTCCATTGGCATGGCTTTGGCTACTACTTGCATCAAATCCAAGAAATGCTACGTTGGTCTCGTGAGTATCCGTGTCATATTATGGTCTACGACCGCTTAGTGATGGATAAGGGCAGGGAGGTCAATTGTCTGGCATCATTCCTTGATGCGAGGGTCTCGCCTGAATCGATGAAGATACTGCTCGACAGTTCCAGCCTTGGGGCTATGCGCGAGGCGCGGGCATCCCGAGGTGGGACCGGAGCACATTTCAGAAAGGGGATACCTGGGAGTCACGGTGAGGTTCTGGGGGCACATCATTATGACATGATCAACTTTCTTAAGTTCCATCATGCGCCTGACCTTGATGCATTGTGCACCTCACTAGGCTACGGCGAGGTTGTGGCGGACTGTCGACTAAGCTGTGTATCTGTGCAGGATGTCTGCGATGGTTAGAAAGAGGGGAAGAGATTAGTTGAAGACAGGTGTTTCAACCCGTTCTGATCTGGGGAAGCTTCCACGCAGTTTAGTGCGGTATCGCAGCATGATCTGGGCGCTGGCCCTGCGTGATTTGGAAACTCGCTATGCTGGCACTATAGGAGGCATATGCTGGGCATTTATCCATCCCGTTGCAATAGTGGTGATTTTTTATTTTGTTTTTGCAGTCGGATTCCGGGCGCAAGGCCCTGCTAATGCCCCGTTTATTCTCTGGTTCGTTTGTGGGTTAATCCCGTGGCTCTTCTTTAACGAAACGCTGCAGGCCATCACAAAGTCGATTACCAGTAACCCTCATCTTGTCAAGAAGACAGTGTTCCCGACGGAAACATTGCCTTTTGTGCACCTTGTTTCAGGAGGAGGGGCGCACGCCATTTTTCTGCTTATCTTCACCGGCTTGCTCGTTTTCTACGGAGTTGCATTTCGAGTGGAGCGGCTCGCGGTCGTCTATTTCTTTGTCTGCAGTTGTATGTTGTTGCTGGGCTTTGGATGGCTGCTCGCTGCCCTCCAAGTATTCTATCGGGATATTGGTCATGGTCTGGCCATCATCCTTAATATGTGGTTCTGGATCACACCAATTGTTTGGTCACCAGAAATCATGCCGCCTAACTACCACAACTTACTGTTTTTTAATCCGCTTTATTACATCATCGAAGGGTATCGAGGTTTGTTGATTTTTGACTCAGCTGCGTGGCCGAGCGTCGGGGCAACGCTCTATTTCTGGTTGGTTAGCACACTGGTATTTATGGTGGGGAGTTACACGTTTCGCCGCTTGCAACCTGAATTTCCCGACGTGATGTGAGCTGCCATCCATGAGGGAGGAGATAGCCATTTCCGTTCGGGAGGTCGCCAAGAAATTTCGGCTCTTCTCCTCATCCAAAGAGCGACTCTTCGAAGCACTTCACCCATTTCGGAAACAATATCACCGGGAATTCTGGGCACTGCAGGGTGTGAGTTTCGATATTTGTCGCGGAGAGGTCATCGGTATTTTGGGGCGCAACGGCTCAGGAAAGTCGACCTTATTGCAGGTCATTTGTTCGGTGATGCACCCGACGCATGGCGAGGTTGTGGTAAATGGACGTATCTCTGCTCTCCTGGAGTTGGGGGCTGGCTTTAATCCTGAGTTCACCGGACGGGAGAACGTAATCCTCAACGGTGCCATTATGGGAATCTCGCGCCGCGAGATGTTGAGAGGGTTGCCAGAAATCGAGGCGTTTGCCGATATCGGAGAATTCTTTGATCAACCGGTCAAGACGTATTCTTCTGGCATGTTCGTGCGGGTTGCTTTCGCTGCCGCGATTCACGTCGATCCTGAGATACTGATCGTCGATGAAGCGCTGAGCGTCGGTGACGCACGGTTTCAACATCGTTGTTACCAGAAAATCCGTGATTTCATGGAGCAAGGGAAGACTGTTTTGGTTGTTTCACATGCAACTGATACGCTTTTGCGAATCTGCCACCGCGGAGTGGTTATCGATGCAGGGAGAGTGGTACATGTCGGCCCTATCTCCGAGGCGGTCACGCACTATCATGCACTGCTGTTCGGTAATCAGGTGCCTCACCAGGAAACGGTCGATTTGCCTGATCAACAGGCTGAAGTGAAGAGCCGTGTCGTAGTCGGACAGCGGCACATTCTGACATCGGACCCGACGGATTATACGGCGAGTAGGGCTGCGTACAACCCGCATGAAACGAGAATGGGCAGCGGAGCGGTCGGGCTGGTTGATTTTGAGATTGTGGTCGGCGACATGATCGATCCGCCTGAGATCCCCGAGCATGCGGAGGTCGAGTTGCTGGTAAAACTGCATTTTCGAGAGAGCCTAGAGCGAGTCTCCTTTGGTTTCGCGCTGGTATCGGTGGACGGAACCTACATTGCGGGCACCAACTCGGAAATGGCAGAAGGCCCTTACCTGACCGCAGCGGCCGGCGAATGCGTGCTCGTGCGGCTGCATTGGCGCTCACACGTCGTTGGCGGAGAGTATTTCCTCAACATCGGTTGCCACCATGTACAGACTGGGGAGAAGACCTTCCTGGATGTGCGGCGCTCTCTTGCCAAACTGAAATTTGCCGACACGCCTGGGTGTTATGGGTTTGTTAATTTGGAGTATGTGGCTAAGGTGCAAAGGCTAACTGCAACGTAGTTGGTCGCCGAGTAAACGAACCAAGCCGAAGAGCACAAGTGGAACCATCGTCATACCCTGAAGTGAAAAGTAGTTCTCCCCCGAGTTCCCCTGTAGAGTCTTTACACGCCAGTCTGCTGGTTGCGTGCGTAGGCCTAGCGTGTTCTAGGTCTTCATTAAAGGTCTAGCGGGGTTTGCTGAGAGACCAAGATGCTGATCAAGCTGAGTTCTGGTGGGTCATTCCCCGCATCACCATGCGGAGCAAGCAATCTTAAGACATGATCAATGTCCAATACCGTATCAGTGATAACCGTAAATTATAATGCGGGTGACTTTCTTGGGGCCTGCGCCTCATCTGCCTTAAGTCAGGTGGATGAAGTGGTTGTGGTCGATAATGCCTCAAGCGACGATAGTTTAGCAAAGCTTGCAACAGCGTTTCCTGGTGATCGAAGGTTAAAGATTATTCGTAATCGAGAGAATCTTGGATTTGCAGCGGCTTGCAATATCGGGGCTGAACATTCCATTAGCAGTTGCCTGTTCTTTCTTAACCCCGATTGTATGCTGACATCGGACACAGTGAAGCATCTGATGCGGGTGCTAGACGATAATCCAGATGTAGGAATGGTGGGTGGTTTATTGATGAATCCCGATGGATCGGAACAAGTGGGGGGGCGGCGGGCTATTCCAACGCCTTGGCGGTCTCTTGTGCGAGCATTTGGGTTGTCTCGTTTGGCAGCTCGATGGCCACGCTTGTTTCTCGATTTTCACTTACATAAGCAACCGTTGCCGATTCAGCCTATTGAGGTCGAGGCAATTTCAGGTGCCTGTATGTTGGTTCGTCGGGAAGTGATGCGAGATGTCGGATCCTGGGATGAAGGCTATTTCCTGCACTGTGAAGATCTTGACTTGTGCATGGCGTTACGGCGCAAGGGGTGGAAAATCATGTTCGTGCCCGATGCGAGAGTTGTGCATGATCAAGGGGTGTGCAGCCGCTCTCGACCCATATTTGTCGAATGGCATAAGCATCGTGGGATGATGCGGTTTTATCGCAAGTTTTTTCAGCATCAGTACCCAGGCCCATTGATGTGGCTGGTGGCGTTAGGCATCTGGCTGCGCTTTGGTATCATCGCCCCATATCACTTCGCATTGTCCACCTTGCGGCATCTTGGGATTCAACGTGGATGAATCGTCCAAGATCGGGGTGCTCGGGGCACAGAGTTTTGTCGGCGAATGCGCGATTCGGCGACTGAGGGAAAGTGGCCGCCAGATCGTTGCCTTCTCCAGGTCTGCATATGCTGGCAACGCTGAATCAACGGTGACGTGGTTGCAGCTCTCGCCTTCTGTGGTTGCCTCTCGTGAAGTTCCATCCATCACGGAATGGGTATGTGTCGCTCCGATTTGGGTGCTGCCGGAGTATTTTCCGCTCATAGGGTCGAGTGGTGCTCGTCGAGTGGTGGCCCTGTCATCGACGAGCCTTCTCACAAAGAAGGCTTCGCCAGATGAGGACGAACAGGCGCTGGTGGGAGGACTGCAGGCCGGTGAGCAGGCTCTGCGTACGTGGGCAGAGGCTCACGGAGTTGAGTGGGTGATTTTACGCCCGACGTTGATCTATGGGTTTGGGCGGGACAAGAATGTGACGGAGATTGCCTGCTTTGCACATCGATGGGGATTTTTCCCGTTGTTGGGACAGGCTGATGGCTTGCGTCAGCCTGTGCATGTGGAGGATGTTGCAATGGCCTGCGTGTCAGCCATCACGGTGCCTGTGGCTGGGAATCGGGCGTATAATCTCTCAGGCGGCGAAACTTTGTCCTACAGGGAGATGGTTCGCCGCATTTTTGTTGCTCTTGGTAAAGACCCACGGCTGGCGACCATTCCCCGATGGCTCTTTCGTCTGGCGGTGACGGTACTTCGTCGGCTGCCGCGATACCGCAATTGGACGACGGAAATGGCCGAACGCATGAACCGTGACTTGGTATTTGATCATGGCGATGCCGCACGAGACCTAGCTTTTTCACCAAGGCCTTTTCAGCTTTCACGGGGAGACGTGCCGACGTGATTGTTCCAGCTGAGGTCCTGGTCGGAGTTGTTCGCACGTGTGAGGCCGAAGTCTCCGAACGAGGCTTGTGTAACGCAGGATCGGTGGGCCGTGTTTTTGTTTTGCAAAGTCCGATCTGTCAGGTATCATAACCCTTCACCACAGTCGTCGAGTACACCTCTTGGCGTTGCCACATAAACCAACAAGACGACACTCTGTACAGAAGAGACGCTCTCCTGCTCTT
>WBZQ01001021.1_pt1 | contig 20228 bp, 12 predicted proteins | sample 5204251 | NCBI WGS metagenome assembly WBZQ01 (sample SAMN12412402, study PRJNA552823) | activated sludge metagenome | isolation source: activated sludge from nitrification reactor of wastewater treatment plant... | place: USA: Virginia | collected 2017-09
ACAGCCGAAGAGCGGCAAGCCCATTCAGCCAGACGATCTGAAAAAGATCGACGGGATTGGGCCTGGCCTTGCCGCTACGCTCCAGAAGCTGGGCACCCGCACGTTTATCCAAATCGCGCGATGGAAACCAGAAGACATCGAGAAAATCGCCAAGAAGCTTGCGACTGATCCGGAGCGGATTAAACGTGAGAATTGGATTGCCGGAGCGAAGAAACAGCACTACGAAAAGTACAAGGAACGGCTTTGACCTTCGCTGACGATGAAGAGTCGTCGGCCGTGACTCCGATACGGGTGATTCCTTACGCGGTCTGAAAACCATATAATTCGTCTACCGAACTATACACGGTGATGGCCGATTGACCTCAGTTTCAACTAGAAGCATGCCGAAGCATCTAGCTCCATGGAGACCAGTTCGAACCCGTCTCCTTGTCGTTGACCTGCTTGACTGAACATCTCCCACCTAGTACATAGTCGTGACATGTGGCACCGTCAGGACCCGCACAGCAACGACCAGCCCCAGGTTGAACGGGACGAGTTCACGAGGCGTGCAAGAATTCTTGCTGTCGGTATCGCTGCGCTGATGCTGCTTGCCGTGGTGTGCATCCCCCGACATCTCCCTTCACAACCACGGACCACAGCTATCACCCCAGCTTCGCTTTATATCAGCTTCGAACAAAACACCTTGATACTTCGGGGCTCACTCCCCACCCAACGGAGCAAGACCGCGATTCTTGAGCAGGCACATACGCTGTATGCAAAAAAGGGAATCCGTGTGACTGACCAGTTCACCGTTGACGCACAAGTCGGTTCAGCTGCATGGGTGGAGACCATTCCACAGCTCCTCCCGATTTTGGGCTGGATGACTGAACGTGGCTCTATCATTATTGACGGCCATTCACTGGTTGTGACCGGTCAGGTTAGGAGTGCTCGCGAAAAAGCCGACGTGCTCCAGGTGATGGCTCCGGCGGTACGAGCAGGGTTAAAAATTGAGGACCGTGTGATGGTCGCACAGGCGACAGCCTCGTCCCCCGCTTCCGTTTCACTCACGGCCCTTCAGTTGTCACTGAATCAGGTCCTTGCAAAATCCTCGATCGAGTTCGAACCAGACAGCGCCACCATCACGGCCAAAGGTCAGGCGGTCCTCGATCACATTGTCGTCCTCCTTCGAAAAGCTCCGACCGCACCGATTGAGATCGCCAGTCATACCGATATCGGTGGTGCGGCCGAGCACAATTTACGGTTGAGCCGGCATCGCGCCGATGCGGTCAAGCAGTACTTGACCGACCAGGGGCTCACCAATCCGTTTACCACCATCGGCTATGGATCGACGCGTCCGCTGTCAAATAGAAAATATCAACCGGGTCTCCCGCAGAATCAACGGATCGAGTTGCTCATGATAAGGACCACGTGACCTATGATGACGCTGATTGGCCAAATGATCGGATGTCTCCTCATTGCAGCCGGAATTGGGTTTGGAGTCGGCTGGTGGTTGCGGCAAATTCCAAAACGCTCACCGGAACAGCCCTCTCATGACGCCACAGGTCTGTTACGGACCAAAGAGCAGGCCCTGGATGCGTTGGCGCACGATCTGAAGGTCAAAACGTCGGCCGTGCAGATTCTTGAACAAAAAGTCATGTCGTCGGAGACCATGCATTCCTCCGTGCAACGTGAGCTGATCGCCCGCAATGAGCGGCTCAAAGCCCTTGAGGCAGAACTCACAACCCGATCAAAGCAACTGACGGTCTCGGAAGGAGAAGGAGCCACGGCTCGCCGACGCGTGAGTGAAATAGAGTCGATTCTCGCCACCCAGACGCATGAACTCAGAGGAGCTCAACAGACCTGTCGAAACGCCGAGCAAGCCCGTGAAATCATGGAACGGGAAGTGGGGGTCTTGCGCGAGCATATTGCTCAACTCAACGAAGGCTTGGCCGATCGCGAGCGGCTCCGCACCCAGATCAAGCAGCTGGAGACGGCACAAGACCGCGTCCACCAACTTGAAGTCGAGCTAAGTGATCGCGAAGCCGCCCATCGTGGCATTATCCAGCAACTCGAACGTGCTCTCGCCGAACGTGATCAACGAATTGAGGCGTTCGATAGCCAGGCCGCCACCCAAGCCGAAGACCTACGCGCTGCTCGCCAAACCTCCCAGAGCGCCGAGCAGGCCCGGGAAGTCATGGAACGGGAAGTGAGTGCCCTGCGAGACCATATTGCCCAACTCAACGAAGGATTGGCTGACCGCGATCGGCTCCGCAGCCAGGTCAAGCAACTCGAGACGGCTCAAGATCGGATCCATCAGCTTGAAGTCGAGCTGAGCGATCGCGAGGCCGCCCATCGTACCACCATCCAGCAACTTGAACGCGCGCTCGCCGAGCGCGATCAACGGATTGGGGAAGTTGATGCGAATGCCGCTGCCCACATGGACGAGCTCCGAGATGCTCAGCAGGCCTCTCAGGCGGCCGAACAAGCTCGGGAAGTCCTTAAGGAAGAGATCCGCGTCCTCCGCGACCACATCGCGCAACTGAATGAGGGGTTGGCCGACCGCGAGCGGCTCCGCAGCCAGGTCAAGCAGCTCGAGGCGGCACAAGATCGGATCCATCAACTCGAAGTTGAACTGAGTGATCGCGAGGCCGCCCATCGCACCACCATCCAGCAACTTGAACGCTCCCTTGCCGAACGCGATCTGCGGATGAACGAGGTCGATAGCCACGCCGCCGCCCAGACAGAAGACCTGCGAGCGGCTCAGCAAGCCTGCCAGGGCGCCGAACAAGCTCGGGAAGTCCTCAAGGAAGAGATCCGTGTCCTCCGCGACCACATTGCACAACTGAATGAGGGGTTGGCCGACCGCGAGCGGCTCCGCAGCCAGGTCAAGCAACTCGAGGCGGCACAAGATCGGATCCACCAGCTTGAAGTCGAGCTGAGCGATCGCGAAGCCGCCCATCGCACCACCATCCAGCAACTTGAGCAGTCTCTCGTCGACCGTGACCGGCGAATTGAGGAGCTGCTCCCGCTGCCCCACCTCCTGCGTGAAAAGGAAGCGGCAATCAAGGAGTGGGAACGTACCCACGCACAGACCGTCAAGACCCTGGAACGCGAGACCGCAACGCTCCTCGAACAGAATCTGGTCTACAAAGACCTACAGGCACAACACCAGCTTGAGGAGCAACGGGTACAGGAGCGAGACAAACAACTTGCCAACCTCCAGCGCGAGCTTCAAGAGCTCCACACGGAACGCGACACCCTCCGGAAAGAAGTGCAAGGTATTCCGGAAAAAGACGAGCAGATCGATCGCCTACAAAAACGGCTTAAAGAACTCCGCGCGAGCCTACGCATCACGCCACCTGCTCCGATAACGGCGTCCGCTCCGCAGCCACGCCAGCATGATGCTGAGACGCCCCCTCTCAGTAGCCCTCCCAAAGGCAGTAAGCCCAAGCAAAGCGATGACCTCAAGAAGATCCAGGGTATCGGTCCGGTTTTTGCTGAGACTCTGCACAAGCTCGGCACCCGGACGTTTATTCAAATCGCTCGATGGAAACCCGAGGATGTGGAGAAAATCGCCAAGAAACTCGCGACCGATCCCGAGCGGATTAAACGGGAGAATTGGATCGCGGGGGCCAAAAAGCAACACTACGACAAATATAAGGAACGGCTCTAGCAGCCTGCTGAAAAACCCTCTGCTCATCCTTCGAGAGCCTCAGGATGAGCGAGAAGAGCATTGAACCTATGAGGGTTTCCCGTTCGTGCTGAGCTTGTCGAAGCACATATGTTGAGCTTTTCAGCAGACTGTTAGCTAGGCCACCTGCCCCAGTATCGGCCTGCGACAGGCGAACGGCCCATCCTACTTTGCCCTGCCGTTGACTCCTTCGTTCACCCTGACTACAATCGCGCAACGAGGTGTACCGTTCGTGGCATCTTCTTTCGTTCACCTTCATCTTCATACACAATTCAGCCTGCTCGACGGCGCCAATCAGATCGATCCACTGGTCCGTCAAATCAAATCGTTCAATCAGCCGGCCGTCGCCATGACCGACCATGGCAACATGTTCGGTGCCGTCGAATTTTACCGCAAGGCAAAAGAGGTGGGGGTCAAACCCATTATCGGCTGTGAAGCCTATATGGCGTTAGGCAGTCGCCATGCAAAGAAAGATAGCGGGCTTGCCCATAACGATTATTACCATCTGATTCTGCTCGCGAGAAATCTCGCCGGTTACCAGAACCTCATCAAGCTGGTCAGTAAGGGATATCTTGAAGGGTTCTACTATAAGCCGCGTATCGACAAGGAATTGTTGAAGCTCCATCATGACGGCATCATCGCGCTGTCAGGTTGCTTGAGTGGTGAAATCCCCTATCTCATCGGCCAGAAAGATATGGATGGCGCCATGGCGGTGGCGGGAGAATTTCAGGAGATTTTCGGGAAGGACCATTTCTATCTTGAAGTGCAGGCGAACGGACTTGATCATCAGCGTATCGCGAATGCCGGCCTCGTGGAAATTCACAAGAAACTCGGGATCCCGATGGCCGGGACCAACGACTGTCACTACCTGAACAAGGAAGATGCGCGTCCCCATGAGCTCATGCTCTGTCTGCAAACCGGGAAAACCGTCGGCGATCCACACCGGATGAAGTTCGACACGGACCAGCTGTACGTCAAATCGACTGAAGAGATTGCTCCGGCGTTTGCGGAGTTTCCAGGCGCAGTGATGAATACCTGCCGTATTGCGGATCATTGCGCACTCGACCTTCCGCTCAACAAGACCTACCTCCCGCAATACCGTATCCCTGATGGATTCAAGGACCGTGAGTCCTATCTCGAACATCTTGCACTGGCGGGTCTACAAGCACGACTCAAGGAGCGCCCCAGTCGCATGGCATCGGCCGTCTATGACCAACGGCTTCGTGAAGAACTCATGGTCATCTGTTCAATGGGGTTTGCCGGATACTTCCTCATCGTCTGGGATATCATTCGGTTTGCCCGATCACGCAACATTCCGGTAGGACCGGGACGAGGCTCGGCAGCCGGCAGTCTTGTCGCCTATGCGCTTCGGATTACCGATCTTGATCCGCTGGTGTACACCCTCTTATTTGAGCGATTCTTGAACCCTGAACGGGTCTCCCTGCCCGATATCGATATGGACTTCTGCATGGATCGCCGAGGAGAGGTCATCAACTATGTGGTGGAAAAATACGGGACCGACCATGTCGCTCAGATCATTACCTTCGGGACGCTCGGAGCGAAAGCCGCCATCCGCGATGTCGGACGTGTGCTGGAGATGCCCTATGCAGACGCGGACAAGGTCGCAAAGCTCATTCCCAACCAGTTGAACATCTCCCTTCAGCAAGCCCTGGAGACCGAACCTCGCTTACGCGAGCTGGTCGACACTGATCCTAAAGTTAAAGAACTGATGACCAACGCGCAGTCCCTTGAAGGCCTCGCGCGCCATGCCTCGACCCATGCGGCCGGCATCGTGATTTCTGAAGGCCCCCTCACCGACCATGTGCCCCTCTACAAGGGGGCCAACGATGAAGTGGTGACCCAGTACTCGATGGGGGACGTCGAGAAAATCGGTCTTGTGAAATTCGATTTTCTCGGACTCAAGACCCTCACGATGATTCGCCGTGCCGAGACCTTGATCAACGAGACGCATCCCGGCAGCCCCCCACTCGTCATTGATCAGGTTTCGTTTGACGACCCAGCCACGTTTGCGCTGTTAAGCTCGGGGAAAACCACTGGCTTGTTTCAGTTGGAAAGCTCCGGAATGCGTGATCTGCTCACCGGACTCAAGCCGGACCGATTCGAAGATATCATCGCCATTATCGCGCTCTATCGACCTGGCCCCATGGATCTCATCCCGGATTTCATCAAGCGGAAACAGGGCAAGGTCACCATTACCTATGAAGTTCCTGAATTGGAACCAATCCTCAAGGATACCTACGGGGTGATCGTCTACCAAGAACAAGTGATGGCGATTGCCAACAAGGTCGCCGGCTTTTCGTTGGGACAAGCCGATATTCTTCGTCGTGCCATGGGGAAGAAGAAGCCAGAGGAAATGGAAAAGCTGCGCGTCAAATTCATTGACGGGGCCACAGAGAACAAGATTCCCGAGAAAAAAGCGGAGAAGTTGTACGAGTTGATTCAAAAGTTCGCCGGATATGGGTTCAATAAATCACATGCCGCCGCCTATGCGGTGGTCTGTTATCAAACAGGATACCTCAAGGCGCACTATCCGACCGAGTTTATGGCGGCCCTCATGACGACCGATATGGGCAATCAAGACAAGTTGGTCGGGTATTTTACGGAATGTCGCGATTTAGGGATCAAAGTGTTGGGCCCCGATGTGAACGCCAGCCAAAAGCACTTCGCCGTCGCCGAAGACGTCATCCGATTCGGGTTGGCCGCCATTAAGAATGTCGGTGAAGGCGCCGTGGAGTCGGTCCTGGACGTGCGGACCCAGACGGGTTCCTTCACCTCCTTCTTTGACTTCTGCCGACGAGTCGATCTCCACAAGGTCAACAAACGGATGTTGGAAGGTCTGATCAAGGCCGGTGCCTTCGATTCCACCGGGGCCAGGCGATCACAGCTGATCGCCGTGCTGGACCAAGCGGTGGAGGAAGGAGCCGCGGCTCAGCGCGAGCGTGACTGCGGTCAGATCAGTATCTTCGGAGAGGAGATGAATGGGCACGGGATGTCCGCGCCTCTACCGATTCCACCATTGCCGTCGATCGCAGAATGGGATCAAGCCCAACGATTGAAATACGAGCGCGAACTCACCGGGTTTTATATCTCCGCCCACCCATTGACGCGGTACGAAACCATGCTGGGTGCCTTGTCCACCACGACGACGACAGGGCTGAAAGATTGCGCGGATGGGAGTGAGGTCAAGATCTGCGGGGTCATCGCCGCCGTCAAATCCATGCTGACGAAGAAGGGCGATCGCATGGCCTATCTGACGATCGAAGACCTGCAAGGCACGACGGAAATCATCGTGTTCCCGGACTTGTTTAAGACGGCTGGTGAGATGATGATACCTGAACAGATCGTGCGCATCACCGGGACGATCGATCGCGGCGACAAAGGGACCAAGATTCGTGGCAGCAAAATTGAACCGTTAGCTGAGGTTCAAGCTCAATCCATCAAACGGATCCGCATTCAGCTCACGGATCACCCTGACGTGCGAGAGCAATTACCTCGCTTGGCCGATGTCTTCCGCCGGCATCCAGGCAGCACCACCGTCTCCATGCTGTTCCGGACAGAGGCACGTTTGGAAGCTGAGACCAATCCGCTGCCGAATGTGACGATCTGCCCCAGCGACCATTTCATGGCGGATGTCGAGGAAGTACTAGGCAAAGGGGCCCTTTCTTTGCTATCGTAGGAACCAGTATTATTGGGGATCAACCACGATCGGTCCACCATCACTGCGAAGGAATCGATTGACGTCCATGCGAGACTACCTCGACTTTGAAAAGCCCCTCCGCGAGATTGAAGAGAAAATCGAGAAACTCTCCGCGGCAGCAACCAGCGGAAAAGCCGGCTCCCAAAACGATCTTCGAAAACTTCGGGCCAAGCTGGCGCAGGCTGAGCACGAGCTGTATAAGAACCTGAGTCCCTGGCAGAGAACGCAGCTCGCTCGTCACCCGCAACGACCCAGCACACTCGACTACATTCGCGAACTGACTCGAGACTTTCTTGAGCTTCACGGCGACCGGGCCTATGGAGATGACCGGGCTATCGTCGGCGGGTTTGCCCGGTTTAACGACCGTCCCGTGATGATGATCGGCCATCAGAAGGGCAAGACGCTCAAGGAACGCATGCAACGAAATTTCGGGATGCCCAACCCGGAAGGATACCGGAAAGCCCTCCGGCTCATGAAGCTCGCGGAAAAGTTCAACCGTCCGATTCTGACCTTTATTGATACGCCCGGAGCCTACCCTGGAATCGGCGCCGAGGAGCGCGGACAAGCTGAAGCCATTGCGCGGAACTTGTTCGTCATGTCTCGGTTGACCGTCCCGATCATCTCGGTCGTCATCGGCGAAGGTGGGAGCGGAGGAGCCTTGGCGCTCGGCGTTGCGGACCGTGTCCTGATGCTGGAGCATTCGGTTTATTCCGTCATTTCCCCGGAGGGATGTGCCGCCATTCTGTGGGACAGCCCGGAAAAAGTTCAGACCGCCGCTTCAGCGCTCAAAATGACCGCACAGGACCTGCTGGAACTTGGCGTGATCGACACGATCGTGCCGGAACCCCTGGGAGGAGCCCACCGCGAACCGGATGCCATGTACGATCTCGTCGGAAAGACGCTCACGAACCAACTGTTTGAGTTACTTGACTTGCCGGTCGAACAACTCGTCCCACAACGAGAGCTCAAATACCGGAAGATGGGAGCCGTGACCGGCCTCCTCGTCGAACAGGCGTAATCACCCCTTCAGCGCTGCCTTCTTGTCCAGTAGTCCCGTCGTGACAAATCTTCGCTCGATCGCCTCCAGCATGTGGGTGGTCAAACTCTGTCGAAACGGATCGAGCACCGGCGCTTCCACGTAGCGATCGACGGTTCTCGGCAGTCTCCGCCACCAAGCCCGTGCCGACGCGCGGGCCTGTTCAGCGCCCTCAGAACTTCCGCAGAGAATGCGTCGAACCTCTCGTTCGAAAAAGCCGACATGAACAACTTCGTCCTCAAGAATCGAGGCAAGATCAGGTCGCAGCGTCAACAAGAGGCGAGCGAATTCCAATCCCAACGACTCATATCCGTAGATCTGCACCGCCAACGCCGGCCACTGTCGTGGAACAGAAGGCAGACGATCACGTTCACGAGGCTGTCGACCGATCAACGACTCAAACTGGGCCAGATGCTTTTGCTCATCTTCCTCATGCTTTCTGAGAAAGGTGTACACGTTCGGAGGCACATTCTGCAGTTGCGCTGATCGAACCGTCCACAGAGCCATTGCCTCGGCCTTGAGAAACCGTTCGAGCAAGGCGGCTTCACACTCCGGTGAGAGCCGAATGGATATGGGCGACTCCGATACCATGACGACCACATGGTACGCAAAGCGGACCCATGTTGTCCAAGCGCCATTCACCGAATCACTAAAGGGGTTGACTCACACCCCCAATCTGTGTACATCCTTAGCATCTTGCGAGATTCAGCGATTGTTGAGGCACTACGCCAACTCCCCCTCGAACCAACAGCGTATCCAGGCACGAGTGCTTCAGGTCACACTAACCCATGAGGCGAGGCCTATGACAAACCCTACCAGCATGGTCTCAGGCGTCTTTCAAGGGATCACGGTATGCCTGCTTGCGGGAGCACTCTTTGCGGAGGGTGGCTGCGTCAGCCAACGCGCGTATGATCGGATCAAAGCGGAAACGCAGGAACATACACGAGCACTTGAATCGGTTCGAGACGAAGTGAAGGAACTTGACCAGCAAATCGCCGGGCTGCAAGCCGCCAATCGGCATGAAGACGCGAGCACCGCTGAACTACGCGCAGCTGTTCAGCGTGAAGAAGAGCAGTTGCCGGTCATGAGGCAACGAGCGGAGGCAGTGCTCACCTCGCTCAAGGGACAAGTCGCGGCGTTGATGAACCAGAGTTGGAGCCTCGCGCGAAAAATCGCGGACCTTCGCCATGAAAGCGCATCCTTGCAGACTGCGGCCGCACAGTATAAACAGGAGCGGGAAGAAGGCCAAGCCCCTTTGACGGTGGTTGCGGAGGAGGAAGAGTCGAGCATCACTCCGGCCATGACAGCCGAACTCTCCACGCCATCAGAATCGCCGACGCTGGAACCCGTTGTGGCACAACTCCCGGCACCAACGGCTGCTTCACCGAGTCTGTCGGCCTCCGCACCATCGATCCCGTCCCCGTCGATGAATGCAGAGCCTCCCGAGACAGACAACTCATGGATCGGCATGATCTTCAGCTGGCTCACCACATTCTGGAATTGGCTCCTCAGCTAAGCGCAGGCCCCTGCGCGTTATCGATCCCGCTATCCGTACGGTTATCGCATCACCTGAGTCTTGCTCCATTGTGCAGCCTTGTCTCCAGCAAGGCGTCCCGTTGCGAGACAAGCTGTAAGCAGATAGCCTCCCGTGGGTGCCTCCCAATCCAGCATTTCCCCTGCACAGAACACTCCCGGGAGAGCACGGACCATCAGGCTGTCATCGAGAGCCTTGAATGAGAGACCGCCGGCCGTACTGATGGCTTCCTCGATCGGCCGAGGTGCCGTCAGCGTCAACGGAAGGGCTTTGATCGCAGCAGCCAAGCGAGCGGGATCAACCAACACATCATTCGGCACGGCCTCGCGCAACAGACCGGCCTTCACACCGGTAATCCCGGCGCACCGCTTGAGATGCGTGGCAACCGTCCGTTTTCCACGGGGTCGAGAAAGATCGGTTGCGAGCTGCTTCAGGGGTCGATCAGGAGCGAGATCGAGCCTCAGAGTCGCCATGCCCTCGGCAGTGATCGCATCGCGCACGATAGCTGACACCATATACATGATTCCCCCTTCCACACCATTCGCGGTAATGACGAATTCTCCCATGTGACGGATCGTCGAGCCGTCCACATCGCTCACCACAAGCGCCACAGTCTTGACGGGATATCCAGCGAACCTGGTACGAAAATGTTGGCTCCACCGAACATCAAACCCACAATTGGCGGGTTTCAGTGGTGCGATCGGCACATGCCGCTCTGACAAGATCTTCACCCACCCAGCATCAGAACCAAGTTGGGGCCAGCTGCCTCCGCCCAAGGCCAACACCACCGCATCCGCCTGCACAAGCGATATTCCGTCCGCGGTGAGAAAACGAAGCCTTCCCTGCTCATCCCACCCACACCATCGATGTCGCACATGAAACCGTACACCATTGAGTCTCAGCCGGCGCAGCCATGCGCGCAACAGTGGCGCTGCTTTCATATCAAGAGGGAAGATCCGTCCGGAGGTACCGATAAACGTCTCCACGCCAAGTTCATGAGCCCACGCCCGCAGAGCCGTCGGAGGAAATGATGTAATCGCCGGTTCGATGAATGCCCGGCGCGTCCCATAGCGAGAGAGAAAGGAGTCCATCGGCTCAGAATGCGTGAGATTCAGACCGCCTTTCCCAGCCAATAGAAATTTTCGCCCTACAGACGGCATCGAGTCATAGACATCCACCCGGAGGCCGGTCGTAACGGCTGCTTCAGCAGCCATGAGTCCTGCCGCCCCACCTCCGATGATGACAACCGATCCCACTGCTTGGCTCCCCTCCCTTCCCGACCTCGCAACTTTTCACACCCGCATGCAGAAGACTTCGGTCATCATCCGTACACTGTATTACCTGTATTCATAGGACATCAGTTCTTGATACTAGGAGCATTCATCCGTTGGCGCGCAACTACAGAAATACAAGCTGCCTTGAACCATCAGATCCATTTGTGTGGGATTTCACCAAATTCTCAGATCGCGCATGGCGGCCCAACTCTTGCTCAAACGAAACATCTACCAGCGATGGTCAGCGCCGTGAGGAACGTTTGGTGTGAGATCGTCATAGGAACGGTCTATTGCTCATCATTTCAATGTAGGAGGAATCCACATGCACCTTCGAGCGACATGGTGTCTCATTCTTGGCTTTGCCGGACTATTGTCCGGCACCGTAGATGAGGTAATCGCCGCAGAAGATCTCTCGGAAAAGAACAATCTAACCGTTACGAGACCGACCCGTCCACGCTTTCCGGATGATGTCTTCAGCCGCATGTTTCCAGGGCTTCCGTCCTTCGTCCCGCAGACAGATGAAGCCAGAGAGAAAGCGAAGGAGCTAGGTAAGCTAGGAGGTGTCATTGATGCCAAGGATGTTCTGTCCTTAGGTCCGGTTCTGTCGATCACGGATCCTGCAAACGCCAGTCCGAACAATCCGGATAATATGGACAATACAGTAACCCCTCCGAAGATTAACATTACGGCTGGCGTGACGTTCTTCGGACAGTTCTTGGACCACGATCTCACGCTGGCGTTGAAGGCCCCGCTCCTGGAGAACACCAATCCAGGCCAGACGACCAATTTCCGAACTGCTGAGTTCGATTTGGACAGCGTCTACGGGAACGGACCAACTGGGTCGCCTGAACTATACGACACAAGTTCCGGCGGCATCAAATTCAAGGTGGAGGAAATCCCTGGATCCAAAGAGGTTACGCGAGACAAGCGTGAAAACCGGTTCGACCTGCCCCGCGACGCCAGCAACGGCACTGCGATCATCGCAGACAGTCGGAATGATGAAAATGTGATTCTCAGCCAATTTCACCTGGCCATGCTGAAGTTTCACAATGCCGTTGTGGATCGGCTGCGTAAGGATCCGGCTAATGCCACTCGCTCAGCTCAAGACATCTTCAAAGAGGCCCAGCAACAGGTCCGGTGGCACTATCAATGGATCGTGCTCAATGAGTTTCTACCGCAGACGATCGGACAGAATCGCGTCAACGAAATCTTGCGGAACGGTCCTCGCTTCTACAAGGTCACCGACCGGACGCAGGATTCACTCTTTCGATCCCCACGTCGTGAACCATTGATTCCGGTTGAATTTTCCGTGGCGGCCTATCGCTTCGGCCATTCACAAATCCGCCCGAGCTATCGGTTGAACTTCGGGGCAGCGCCCGGGGGGGAGTTTTTCGCCTTTATTTTCGATGCATCAGCCAACCCAAGTGTAACCGATCCTATCGACCTGCGTGGCGGCAAGCGGGCACCCCGTCGGTTTGTCGATTGGCAGACCTTCTTCGATTTCAGCGACGGTAATGTGCGCCCCAATAAGAAGATCGACAGCAAACTGTCAAGCCCCATGATGCTTCTCCCGGGATCCCGCGGCGTAACAGCTCCTGGCTTGCCATCGGATGGAGTTGAATCCCTTGCAAGTAGGAACCTCATGAGGCATGTGAACTTCGGGGTTCCATCCGGACAAGCCATTGCGCGGGTGATGGGTGTCCGAGCTCTGACACCGGCACAACTGACAGAGCTGGCTCCCTTCGGCATGGATCGGAGCACGCCGCTCTGGTACTACATTCTGAAGGAAGCGGAAGTCTTCGAAAATGGCGAGCAGATGGGGCCGGTCGGAGGCCGTATTGTCGGCGAAGTCTTCATCGGCCTACTCAAGGCCGATAAAGATTCCTACCTCACCGTGAATAGGAACTGGAAGCCGACGTTGCCGTCTGCAAAGCAGGGTGACTTCGAGATCACGGATCTCTTGAAGTTTGCAGGTGTGGTTCCTTCGCTCCAATAGGTTCTTCCCCCTCCTCACGACAGCGAGGGGTATCTGCTGAGCGCGGGTACCCCTCGGTCGTAACTCCCTACTCATGATTTATCCGCTGCACAGGATTCTTTGTGGGCGCAGCCAACGCAGTCCGTCGAGCGAGTGAGATACCGATGTGTTTGGCCGCAGCTTGCTGCGGCAACCCTCGAACCTAGAAAATGATGCAAGAGTGGAACGGAGAGGACAATGGGGCAACCCAGAGGTCTCGACGAAAAAGATCACTGCTAGCGTTTGATGACTCGTGCGTGTCTTAGGACACTAACTCCTTCTACATCGCCTAAAAGGTCTGTGCAGTTATCCCTACCGTGATGGGATCTATCGCCGAAAGGCATCCTTGCCTTTGATCACATCCTCCAACATCTTATCGGCCAATTTTCCGGCTTTCCAGCGACGGTATCGGTGATGCACCATGACCCAACCGACTATCCCGCCAACGAGGAATACAATCATCACAACTGTGTCGTCCATTGATCCTCACCCACACAATAAGCGTAGAGATTCACCACCAGCAGCTAGTGTAGTGTTTCATTAGTACTTTGACATTGACCGTTCGCCCTGAGCTTGTCGAAGGGCACGTGTTTTCAACTGGTTCCGTTCATGGTTCGACAGGCTCACCACGAACGGAAGGTGAAGGAATTTATGAGACACTACACTAGTCGTGGCCATGATCGCTGCGCCTTCTTCTCTGTTCTATGGGCCTTCCATGAGATTGATTCGTCGGCGGCACCGCAGGTCTGATCTTCGCCCCTCGTTGCAGCAAGAAGCTGCGGAGCGCGACGGCCTGGTTGTGTTGTTCGTCCTTGGCGGAATAAAGCAGCGTGACCGGACTGGTGTTGGCCTGCGCGGTGATCGTTGCAAGGACTGTTGATTTCTGTTTCAGCTCAGCATGGTACCGTCGCTGGAATTCCGTCCACCGAGTCGGATCGTGATTGAACCATGTCCGCAATGCCGTCGATGGGCCGATGTCCCGGAGCCAGAGATGAAGTTTCGCATCAGCTTTGGCAATCCCGCGAGGCCAGATTCGATCGACCAGGACACGAAACCCATCGGACGTGCCCGCCGGTTCATAGATACGTTTGACCAGGATCTTTCCCACTGGACTAGATACCAATCGTTTCGATCTGCCTGACTTCCTCAGGGAGCAGTGTGAACCGATCCGATTGCAGGTCTTCCTTCATATGGTGAGGATTCGTCGTGCCCGTCAGAGGCACCATGCCAATCTGCTGCGAAAAGCGAAACACGATCTGAGCAAGCCCTGCCTGGTACTTCGCCGCCATCGCCTGGATGACCGGTTCGGCAAAGATGGCTTGATTGGCAGTCAGGAGAGAAAAGCCCTGATACATTATCTGATGTGACAGACAAATCTCTCGTACGGCTCGATCCCACCCGAAGGCCGCATAACAGCGGTTCTGCACCACCATCGGTTTATGTTTGGCTTTCGTACAGAGCAAGGTCAGCTGCTCCGCCGAGACATTGCTGACGCCAATCATCTTTGTCTTGCCGGCATCATAGAGGGACTCAATTGCCGCCCAGACCTCCCAATCCTCAGCCCCTAAACCTCGCCGTGAGTACGGACCATGCAAGACGTACGAGTCGAGATAGTCCGTATGGAGATGGGCGAGTGAGCCGGCGAAGGATTGCTGAACTTGAGTCGTGATACTCGCCCGCGCGTCATACGGGAGGCGATGGTCCTGGCCGTTGACCGGAGTGAACTTGGTTTGGAGAAACAGCTTGTCGCGGGTGACCCCTTGCTTCGCTAATTGAAGCAGCGCCTCCCCCACCCGCGCTTCATCGTAATGGACGAGCTGATTCGCCGTATCAATCGCGGTGAACCCAGCGTCCACCGCTTGCAGAACTAGCCCCGTCGTGGCGTCTTTCTTCCACGCCGTGCCGTACATGAATGAGGGAATGGACAGATGATTGTCGGTGATCAATGGCATCGCAATATCTCCTGTGGATGCTCGTACCATACACAGTTTCCGAGGAGAGTCTCAATGACCGTCATCGCGAGAACTCTCCACCGGGACGATTCTTTCTTGCCCACATACCGTATCAGCCTGACTGAACGTATAGGGCCATCTTCGGGGGTTGACACGCGATGACAACAGCGTAGAGTCAACCACGTAATCCATTGTCCTCCTCGAGCGAGGGCAGGCAGAACAGTTTCTGACCGCCCACGCTCGACTATTCCCTGCGTGGAGACTACAGATGCGCTCATTCATCCGGCCGCTCCTGTACACGTTTGCACTCTTGCTGCTGGTCACGGACGTGGCTTCGGCGCAGACCGTTCTGTTCGGGTCCAAGACCTATACCCGAACCGCCGGGCCGCCGAATCAATTTTCCGATACCTTCCCGTTGCCCGTCGGCGCCACGCCACCCTACACGCTGCACGTCGTCAACGGCAATGCCAACGGCACGAATCGCATGTCCTCCGCCACCGTCAAACTGAACGGCACAGAGATGCTCGGTCCCAGCGACTTCGGGCAAAACGTCGCCGTGCTCGATCGGATCGTCACGCTCCAAGCGAGCAATACGCTGGAGATTCGGCTCACCAGCGCGCCGGGCAGTTTCATCGTCGTCACGGTGCTCGCCACCGGCGCCGGCGCGCAACCGACCGCCCTCACGCCGAGCCCGCTCAATCTCACGGTCGGCGCCACCGGCATGTTGACCGCCACCCTCGCGCCTACGCCGACTGCGGCCGGCTCACTCGCGGTGAGCAGCGCCAATCCAGCCGTGGCCACCGTGCCGGCCTCGGTATCCTTCGCGGCCGGCCAGACCAGCGTGCCCGTTCCCATCACCGGGGTGGTATCCGGCAGCACCACCGTCACCGTAGCTCTCAACGGCGGCAGCGCCGCAAGCCAGGTCGATGTGGCGCTGCCGCCGCCGACCGTGAGCAGTTTCACACCCACCAGCGGCCAGCCGGGCACCTCCGTGACCGTGACGGGGACCAATTTCGTGAACGTGCAAACCGTGCGGTTCAACGGTGTGCTCGCCGACACGTTTACCGTGACCAATTCGACCACGCTGACGGCCCTCGTGCCGCCGACGGCGACCACCGGCCCGATCGCCGTGACGACCTTGGCCGGCACCGGCACGAGCGCGACGACCTTCACCGTGATTCCAGCGCCGACGATCGCAAGCTTGCAACCCGCGACGCTCACCATGGTCAACGGAACCGCGGGAACCGTGACCGTCACGCTCAGCGCCGTGCAGACCACCGCGACCTCCGTCACCCTCGCCAGCAGCAACACACCCATTGCGACGGTCCCCGGCACCGTGAGCGTCCCGGCCACTCAACTCAGCGCGCCTATCACCGTCACGGCGGTGGCCATCGGCCAGGCTGACATCACCGCGTCCTTGAACGGCACGAGCGCCAGCAGCACGATCACGGTCGTAAATCCGCTGCCCTCGATCACCATGCTGTCGCCGACGAGCGCCCCGTCCGGCAGTCCAATGACCACGCTCACCGTCACGGGTCAACAGTTCGTCTCCGGCGCGATCGTGACCTTCGGAACCAGCGCGCTCGCCACCACGGTCGTCAGCGCGACGCAGCTCACGGCGACGATCCCCGCCGCCCTACTGACGACGAAGGGCACAGTGCCGGTCAGGGTCGACAATCCAGCGCCGGGCGGCGGCGTCTCCAATACCCTGCCCTTCACCATCGTGAACGGCGCGCCCATCCTCGCCGCGATCAGCAACCAGACCGTCCCGCTCGGCACCACGCTCACGTTCACCACAACGGCCACCGATCCCGACAACGATCCCGTCGAATTTGCCGCGACCCCCCTGCCGCTGATGGCCCATGCGACGTTCAATACGCAGACCGGCCTGTTCGTCTTCACGCCGGATGCGACCCAAGTCGGCACCTTCCCTCTGACCATCACGGCGAGCGACGGGATCGCGACGGTGTCGGAGTCCCTCACCATCACGGTGACTGGGGCGCCGCCCGGCGGCACCACGAATCTCACAGGCCGGGTGGTCGATGGCTCGGGACAACCGATCGCCAACGTGGTGGTGACGGTGAAAGCCACGGGACAAGCGGGCACCACCAATTCGCAAGGGCAGTTTACGATCAATGGGATCACAGTGAACGGCCGCCAGGTGCTGCTGGCGAACGGTATGCCGCTGGGCTATGCCATCTTGGCCGCGCCCGTCGATCTCATCCCCAGCGTGCAAAACACCCTCGCCTCGGATCTCCGTGTACCGGTCGTGGATACGGCTCATGCGGTCACGGTGAATCCGGCGGTGACCACCGTGATCAGTAATCCAACGTTGCCCAATACGACGGTGACGATTGCCCCCAACACCGCCAAGAACGCCAATGGCACCAACTTCACCGGCGCGCTCTCGATCAGCCCGGTGCCGGAATATGGCCGACCGGAGTCGCGGCCAGTGGAGCTGAAGCCCGGCTTCTCCATCACGATCCAGCCGGCGGGCATCACCTTTACCACCCCGGCGCCGATCACCTTGCCCAATACGGATAACTTGCCGCCAGGCAACGAGCTCGATCTCTGGTCGCTCTCCCCCGATACCGGCACGTTCTACATCGCAGGTCGCATGCGCGTGAGCGCGGATGGGACGAAGCTCGAGACGATCAGCGGCGGCGTGCGAAAAACGGCCTGGCACTTTGCGCTCGCGTTCGCGGCGCAATTCCAAAACTACTTGAATCACGTGTTGGGCGGCTGCACCGAGTGCGAGGTCAATTCGAAGGGAGATCTCACCGAAGGGACGTTGACCCAGACGATCCTGGTGCCTGGGGTCCGCACGCTGGGGGTCTCGCGCGATCTCACGCTCCAGTACAATTCGACGACCGCCGATGTACAGCCCATTTTGCCCATTGACGCGACGCTGGATGTGCGTGCCGCCGTGCCTCAAACATTCTCAGCGGATCTGACGGTCGGGGGGCTCAAACAAGGCACTCGGGGCTATTGGAATGCGTCCGTCATGAACGAGGACGCCACGTCGAGCACCCGGATGGGCGTGTCCTACAACGGCGCGGCGTTGCCGACCGGTCGGTATCCCTATGAGCTCGTGACCTATTCCAACTACGCCCAGTCTTCGATTGGAGCCGTGACGAACGGGTACACCGTGATTCGCAATGAACAGGCCAGTCCCTTCGGTGCAGGGTGGGGGGTGAAAGGCCTCGATCGGCTGGTGATGACGACAGGGGACACGATTCTGTTGGCCACCGGCGAGGGTCGAACCGTGCCGTTTGTGTCGGCCGCGTTGACCGCCTTGGTCAGCTGGTGGCCGGCGGAGGGCACGGGTGTGGACATTCGAGGTGGGAACAACGCGGTGCCGACCAACGGCGCCACCTATGCGGGAGGACAACTCGGAAGCGGGTTTGTGCTCGATGGCGTGGATGATTATGTGCGGGTCGCGCACAGCACGACCTTAGACCCGACCGGGTCGTTTACGATTGCGGCCTGGATCAAGACCACGCCGCAACCGAACCTGGAGGAGCAAATCATCGCCTCCAAATGGGAATGCGGCGGGGCTTGCCCTGCGGGGGCCACGGCCCTCTATCGGTTCGGGCTAGCCGGCGGGTCGCCCGGCATCCTCTTTGGGGGTGTGCGTCGGAGCCAAGCGGCGCCAGGGAACAATGGACAGTTCTTCGTCGGGAATCGCGTGGTGGCCGATGGGCAATGGCACCATGTGGCCTTCACTCGGGATGTGACGGCGCGCGAACTCCGGCTGTCCGTCGATGGCCAACTTGATGCCAGCTTGCCCCTGACGGCAGATGGCGATGGACCGCTGGTGGATGGGGATGGCGAAGCGGATCCCTTGACGATCGGCGCGATCGTGCGCGGGGGACTCCAGAGCGTGGCCTCGTTCTTCAAGGGGACCCTGGATGAGGTAGAATTCTCGACGCGGGCGGTGCCGCAACTGGAGCTCAATGCGCTGTATACGGCAGGCGGGCGTCGAGACGTGACCACGACGTTCCTCCCGCCCCCCAGCGACTACTCGTCGTTGAAGAAGAATCCCGACGGCACCTACACCCGTACCCTCAAGAACGGCAGGGTCTATCAGTATAATGCGCAGGGGGATCAGACCGCGATGGCGGACCGGAACGGGAATACCACGACCTACGCCTACAATGGCAGCAATCAGCTGACCACCATCACTGATCCCGTCGGCCAAGTGACCACGTTAGCGTACAACGGCGCGCGGCTGGCGACGATCACCGACCCTGCTGGACGGGTCACGCGCGTCACCTACGATGACGCGGGGAATCTCATTGCCGTCGACGCCCCGGATCAGACACGCACGTCCTTCAACTATGACGCCCAGCATCGAATGGTGCAGAAACGCGATGCCCGTGGGCAGGTCTACGCCTATCAGTTCGATTCCGCCGGACGGTTGAAGCAGGCCACGCTCCCCAACGGCGACAGTCGGGAGATCCGGTCGACCGAGCTGGTCGGCGTGCCGGATCTGGCGAACGGGGTCGGCCTGCCCGGTAATCCGGCCACGATCCAGCAGCCGCCGGTGGTTCAAGCCACCTTCAAGGATGCCAAGGGCCAGACCACGACGTTTGAAACCGATGCCATCGGGCGCGTCACCAAGCAAATCGATCCCCTGAATCGCACCACGGTGATCGAGCGGGACACTCAGGGCAATCCCACGACGATCACTCGGCCGAACGGGGCGATCACCACGATGACCTATGACCCCAAGGGCAATCTGCTCACGAGCACCGAGCAGAGCATTGCCGCCACGACCTCGTTCCTCTACGAACCGGTCTTTAACCAGGTCACGCGCATCACGGACCCCAAAGGCAATCAGACGAACATCACCTACGATGCCAAGGGCAACCCGCTCACGATCACGGATGCCGACAATAAGGTCACGCGGTTCTTCTATGACGCGCGTGGGCTCTTGACCGAAACCCGCGACGCGCTCTATCCGGCCAACCCCGCCACCATATTCACCTACGATCCACTGGGACGGCTGCTCACCACCACCGATCCGT
>WBZQ01001024.1_pt1 | contig 20177 bp, 22 predicted proteins | sample 5204251 | NCBI WGS metagenome assembly WBZQ01 (sample SAMN12412402, study PRJNA552823) | activated sludge metagenome | isolation source: activated sludge from nitrification reactor of wastewater treatment plant... | place: USA: Virginia | collected 2017-09
CTATTGCGAGGCGCTGCTCGAAGGTCAGCGTCATCTGCATTCGTTGGGGGTCACGGGGTGGCAAGACGCCATCGTGGGGTCCTACTCAGGCATCGATGACCCTGGCCCCACCTACCTCTTGGCAGCACAACGCGGGGAACTGGTGAGCCATGTCGTGGGGGCGCTGTGGTGGGACCGCGAGCGGGGCCTGGATCAGATCCCGGACCTCATCGCTCGTCGTGAATCGCTCTCGCATGGCCGTTTCCGGGCCACCAGCGTCAAGATCATGCAAGACGGTGTTGCGGAGAACTTCACGGCCGCGCTGCTCGCGCCGTACCTCGATCGCTGCGGGCACGCCACGGCTAACTCCGGGCACTCCTTTGTGGCGGCTCAGCCGCTTAAGGAGTACGTCGGCGCTCTCGACGCCGCGGGCTTCCAGGTGCACGTGCATGCGATTGGCGATCGGGGAGTTCGAGAGGCGCTTGATGCCTTCGTTGGCACCGATCCGCGCAACCGGCACCACATCGCCCACTTGCAGTTGATTCACCCCGATGACGTGCCTCGGTTCGCTGAACTGGGGGTCAGCGCCAACATGCAGATGCTGTGGGCGAGCTTGGATGAGCAGATGCGTGAGCTCACCATCCCGTTCCTCGGGGCTGAGCGGGCGACCTGGCAGTACCCCTTTGGTCGACTCCACGCCACGGGTGCTCACCTGGGCGCCGGCAGCGATTGGCCGGTTTCCACTGCGAATCCGCTGGAGGCGATCCATGTGGGAGTCAACCGAGCCAGCGCCGGAGACCTGGAACCCTTCTTGCCCGAGCAGGCGCTCAGTCTTGAGACCGCATTCGCGGCCTACACGTCCGGCTCGGCCCGGCTGAACGGCCGCACTGAGGCTGGGGTGCTACGACCTGGGGCAGTGGCCGATGTCGTCACCTTGGATCGTGACCCGTTCGTCGAACCGGTGACCGAGATTTCTTCCGCGCGAGTGACGTCGACCTGGATCGATGGGGTGCGGGTCTAAAGCGCCTGCGGCGGCTCTTGGACCGTGAACCCCCACGGCAACTCAAGCCGGTGCTGAGCCATGAGTTCGGAGTCGGCAAGGAGGTTGCGGGTGGGGCCATCAGCCACGATGGTGCCGCCCGACAAGATCATGGCGCGCGGGCATAGCTCGAGGGCGTAGGGCAGGTCGTGGGTGACCATCAAGACCGTCACATCGAGCCCAGCGATGATCTCGGCTAGTTCGCGTCGCGAAGCCGGGTCGAGGTTCGACGATGGCTCATCGAGCACCAAGATCTCAGGCTCCATGGCCAGCACCGTGGCCACGGCAACTCGGCGCCGTTGCCCAAAGGACAGGTGATGTGGCGGGCGATGGGCAAAGTCGAGCATGCCCACCCGATCGAGCGCCGCCTCAACTCGAGCACTGACCTCGGCTTTGCTCAAGTCAAGATTGCGGGGCCCGAACGCCACGTCGTCCCACACGGTTGCGGAGAACAACTGGTCGTCTGGATCCTGGAAAACGATCCCCACACGTCGGCGGATTTCCTGCAGGTTCTCTCGTACGACGGGCAGACCCGAAACCGCTACCGAGCCCGCCCCAGGAATCAAGATCCCGTTGAGGTGCAAGATCAAGGTGGTCTTGCCAGCTCCGTTTGGCCCAAGCAGTGCCAGACGTTCGCCACGATGAACGTGCAGGTCAACGCCGTACAACGCCTGATGGCCGTCGGGGTAGGCATAGGCCACGCCGCGAAGATCGAGGACAGGTGTGCTCATTGTGCGCCTCGAGACAACATCGCCAGGTGCACGCGCTCGCCGCGTTCGTAGGCCCGCACAAACAGTGCGCCTAGCGATCGGGCGATCACGGCCCAGTGCCGAGGGTTGCGGGCGGTGAAGCCGCGCGAGGTGAGCGCGACTCGCATGCGAGTGAGTTCGGTGGTGACCACGTCGAGGTACCTCAACATGTTCGCGATGACATCGACGAGGGCTTTGGGGAACCGGAGTCGCCTCAGCCCGGCGATGAGGTCGTGAGGCTCAGTCGTGGCGGCCAGGGTTAATGACGCCAACACTCCCAAGGTGCCCTTGGTGAGCAAAATGGCCGCAGAGGTCAGCCCGGCTTGGCTCAGTGACATGCCCAGGACCTGCACGCGCGGCCCGGTGGCCACGAAGGGTATGACGAGCGCGAAGACCACAAAGGGAGCCTCAACCAGCATGCGTGGAGCCAGATAACTCACCGGGACTTTCGAGACGGCGATGACGCTCAGAATCGCGACCGCCCACACGGCAAACATCCACCACCATTGCGCGGGAGTTGCCACCACCAGCACCGCGTAGGCGAGTAGCGCGATGAGTTTGGTGTGTGCGCTGAGCGCATGAACGGGGGAGTGGGCGTGGAAATGGAGGCGGTGCCCGTGCGGCGCGCCCATCAACGGCCTTTGCGCAGGAGCAGCATCAGTCCACTGACCAAGAGCAGCACGACGAGCGCGCCAATGAGGCCAGTGGCGGGTCCGTAACTGAGCAGCGGCTCGTGAGAAGGAGCGGAGGCCATGCCGTTGTCGGTGGCCACACGAGTCAGACCATCAGGAGCCTTGGAGGCAAAGCGGCTCACGATCGTGATCAGTGCTGCCGCGACCAGCAGTGCGACACCGGCCAAGCGTCTGGTTGAGGGCTTCACGAGGTGGCTCCTGTGCGGATCTCTAAGGTGCGAGCGGCGATCAGCGGTCGCGCGGCGTACACCAGATCTGGGCGGGTGCTCAACACACTGGCCACCACAAGTCCGGTGATGACAGCCTCCCCGAGACCGATCAGGGCGTGCCAACCAACCATCGCGACAAGCACCTTGCTCATTGGCAGGGGCACGGTGCCGCCGAGTGCATACAAGCCCGTGAAGGCAGCCGATGAGGCCACAACGCTTGCCCAGGCACTGATGCCGGCCACGACTGGAAGCCATCTGATGGAGCGCAGCAGTGCGCGTCGAAGTACGACGACACATGCCCAACCCACCGCAACCGAGACCAGCCCCATCAAGGTGATGTTGGTGCCCAAGGCGGTGATGCCGCCATCGGCGAAGAGCAACGACTGCACGATGATCACGACGCTCATGCACAAGATCGCCGACCACGGGCCGACTAAGACCGCAGCGAGTGCGCCGCCGATGAGATGGCCACTGGTGCCTGCCCCGACGGGGAAGTTCACCATCTGTGCCGCGAAGACGAAGGTGGCGCATAGTCCAACCAGGGGGGTGGTGCGCTCACTGAGTTCGCGTTTGGTGCCGCGCAGGGCTGCTGCCACGCCGCCAATCGCGAGGACTCCAGTCGCCGTCGAGGTGACAGCGTCGAGGAATCCATCAGGCACGTGCACCTAGGCAGCTTATTGCACATAGTTTGCAATAACGACGACCAGGCAAGATATGCCCATGGGCGACCCCACCGATGAGTTGATCCGCTGCCCGTGGGCGGTTTCAGATCCGCTCCACCGCAGCTACCACGACGAAGAATGGGGTCGTTTGGTGCACGGAGAGTCGGCCTGGTTTGAGCGTCTGAGCCTTGAGGCGTTCCAGTCAGGACTCTCGTGGATCACCATTTTGCGCAAACGAGAGAGCTTTCGCAGTGCCTTCGCGGGGTTCGATGCGGACACGGTTGCCCGCTTCGATGATGCCAATGTCGACCAACTCATGAGCGACCCCGGCATCGTGCGCAACCGTGCCAAGGTGCTCGCGACCATCAACAACGCCGCGGCAGTCATCGCCCTGCGCGACACAGGTGGTCTGGAGGCGCTCATGCTCAGCCATGCTCCTGCCGTCTCTCCAGGGGCTGGTCAGGTCACCTCACCGGCATCTGTCGCCCTGGCCCGTGAGTTGCGTCGACTTGGATTCAAGTTCGTTGGTCCGACCACCATGCACGCGCTTATGGAGGCCACTGGCATGTTTGACCCGCACACTGACGACTGTTTCCGAAAGGGCCAGCCATGACCAACACCTTTACCGACGATGCACTCGGCGATCTCGACGCCGTAGGCCTCACCGAAGCGATGCGCTCTCGACAGGTCAGTGTCGGCGAGGTGATCGATGCCGCCATCGCGCGCTGCGAAGCCGCCGACCAACAACTTGCCGCCGTTGCTGTCGACCGGTTCGCCGCCGCCCGAGCTGATGCCCGCCGACCCGCGCCCGGCTTCTTCTCCGGTGTGCCAAGTTTCATCAAAGACAACACCGACCTAGCCGGACTGCCCACCCAACAAGGCACCGCTTCGTTCGTGGGCAAGCCCAAACCCACTGACGGTGATGTCGCACGCAGCATGCGCGCCCAAGGGTTCATCATGCTCGGCAAGACCCGGTTGTCAGAGTTCGGCTTCAGCGGTGCCGCTGAGTACGTCGAAGACGATCCCGTGCGCAACCCATGGCACCTCGATCACACCTCGGGTGCCTCCTCAGCAGGTGCTGCTGCGTTAGTGGCAGCGGGCGTCGTACCCATTGCGCATGCCAATGACGGCGGCGGGTCGATCCGCATCCCGGCCTCCTGCTGCGGCCTTGTGGGCATGAAGCCAACCCGCAACCGCACCCCCAGCGATGCAGTGACTCGCAACATGCCGCTACGGATCGTGGCCGACGGCGTACTCACTCGCACGGTGCGCGACACCGCGGCGTTCCTTCGCGAGTCAGAGCGGGTCTATCGCAACCCAGCTCTCCCTCCCGTGGGTGACGTCCGTGGACCAGGCCATCGGCGGCTCAAGATTGGTGTCGTCGTCGATTCCATTTCTGGCACACCCACCGACTTTGAACACCGTCAGGTGCTTCTGGCGACCGCCGACAAACTCGAAGCCGCCGGACATCACCTAGAAGTCGTCGAAGCCCCAGCACTGCCGTCCTTTTCCAATGACTTCTTGGACTACTGGTCCACCTTCGCGCTCTTCTTCACCCGCGCCGGCAAAGTCGAGCTGGACAAGTCATTCGACCCCGATCTGCTCGACAACCTCACCAAAGGCCTCGCCAAGCACGCCTCACGCCACGCCTACCGGATGCCCCGCTCGCTCTCGCGGCTGTGGGGCAGCCAGTTTGTGACCAAGCGCTTCTTCAAGAAGTACGACGCCATCCTGACCCCCACCTTGGGCCACGTAACCCCGCCCTTGGGCCACCTCAAGCCCGACCAGGACTACGAAACCCTCATCGCCAAGTTGATCGATTGGGTGAGCTTCACCCCGCTGCAAAACGCCTCCGGTGACCCCGCCATCTCCGTGCCGGCCGGGCTCTCGAAAACCGGCCTACCCATCGGCGTACACCTCTCGGCGGAGCAGGGCCACGAAGCCCGCCTCCTGGAACTCGCCTTTGAGCTTGAGGAGATCCAGCCCTTCCCGAGGTTGGTGGATCATGTGGGCCTTCGGCACCAGTAGCGAGGGCCCCCAAACCACCCCCACAACCCAACAGGGAGACCAGGGATCAACCGATTTCAACTTATCGGCTTTCTCTGTGTATTCTCCTCGCTGGCATTGCCCCTTTAGCTCAGTCGGCAGAGCGTCTCCATGGTAAGGAGAAGGTCTACGGTTCGATTCCGTAAAGGGGCTCGGAAAGACTCGCTACTGTGGGTCTGACATGGCGGGGTAGCTCAGGTGGTTAGAGCACACGGCTCATAATCGTGGTGTCGCGGGTTCGAGTCCCGCCCCCGCTACCAGCACGACCGCCCTTCGGGCACCAAAGACCAGCAGCAGGAAGAGAAGACAGTGGCCAGCAAGAGCTCAGACGTTCGCCCCAAGATCACCATGGCGTGTGTGGATTGCAAGGAACGCAACTACATCACCAAGAAGAACCGTCGTAACGACCCAGACCGCATGGAACTGAAGAAGTTCTGCCCGCGCTGCCGCACTCACACTGCGCACCGCGAGACTCGCTGACCTTCACGCTTCTTCAACAGCCGCCGCTTCATCCGATGTGGCGGCTGTTGCGCTTTTTCGCGCTAACGTCACCCTCATGGTCGACTCAACCCTTGCTGGACGGGCGTTCCCGCCCACGTCGGCGTACGCCGTCACTGAAGCGAACATCGCTGCGTTTGCCCAAGCCGTTGGCACTCAATGGACCCCGGGTGACCCGGCGCCAGCGACATTCCCGATCGTGGTCGCTTTCGCTGCGATGCAAGACCTCATGGTCGATCCAACGGTCGGAATCAAGTTGCACAACGTGATCCATGGCCAGCAGAAGTTTGTGCATGCGCGTTCGGTGCAGGCCGGTGACCACCTGACCGCCCAACTCACCGTGACGGGCCTGCGTCAGATCGGTGGCGCAGACATCATCGCCACGACGAGCGCCATCACTGATGCCAATGGCGAGTTGGTGTGCACCGCCGAGGCCACCTTGATCCACTCTGGAGGCACCCAATGATTCCCGCCAAGACCTACCGGGTGACTCGCGAGGATCTCGTCGCCTACGCGAACGCCTCAGGAGACCCCAACCCGATTCACCAAGACGAAGAAGTGGCCCGCTCGGTTGGGCTGCCCAATGTGATCGCCCACGGGATGTTCACGATGGCCTTGGCGGCACGCTTCGTCGACGAGTACGTCGGGCAGCCTGGTCAGATTCAAGAACTCAGCGCGAAGTTCACCAAGCCGGTCGTCGTACCCATTGAGGGCACCGACGTGACCATTGAAGGCGAAGACGTCGACGGCAAGATCCGGTTGACGGTGACCTGTCAGGGTGAACGCGTGCTGGGCAACCCGGTGGCGATCCTGCGTTGAGCGAGTTCCTCAAAGACCACACCACTTTGCGCGTCGGTGGTCCGGCGCGGGAGTTTCTCGTGGCCACCACCGACGCTGACCTCATCGCCGCCACCCGCACGGATCTGCCGCTGCTGATCTTGTCTGGCGGCAGCAACATTGTGGTGAGCGATGCGGGATTCGATGGCCGGGTAGTGAAGGTGGCCACGAAGGGGATTGTGGCTGACGTGGACCACCCAGATGACATCGGTTGCCTGGGCGCAACCACAGTCAAAGTCGCGGCCGGGGAGTCATGGGATGACCTTGTTGCCACCGCCGGGCGCAACGGCTGGGTTGGCATCGAGGCTCTGAGCGGCATCCCGGGGCTGGTGGGGGCCACCCCCATTCAGAACGTCGGGGCTTATGGCCAAGAGGTCGCCTCGACCATCGCCCAAGTGCGCACCTGGGATCGCCTCAACCAGACCCAGCGCACGTTCGCTGTGGCTGAGTGCGGCTTTGGTTACCGCACCAGCAGGTTCAAGGCCGACCCGCACAGGTACCTCATCCTCGAGGTCACCTTCTTGTTCAAGCAGGGCACGTTGAGTGGCCCCATCGCCTATTCCGAGTTGGCTCAGCGGTTGGGGGTCGAGTTGGGGGAGCGCGCGCCCTTGGCCGACGTACGTCGAGCAGTGCTTGAGCTACGAGCAAGCAAGGGCATGGTGCTCGATGAGAGCGACCACGACACCTGGAGTGCTGGATCGTTCTTCACAAACCCGGTCATCGCGCCTGACGCCGTCCCCGAGGGCGCACCGGCCTGGCCGCAACCTGACGGCACGGTCAAGACCAGTGCGGCCTGGCTCATTGACCACGCTGGGTTTAGCCGTGGCTATCCCGAAGGCGGACCAGTCACCTTGTCGACCAAGCATCCGCTCGCGATCACCAACCGCGGCGGGGCGAACGCGGCCGACGTACTCGAACTGGCTCGGGTAGTGCGAGCAGGCGTCCTGGACAGGTTCGCCATTGAGTTGGTAAACGAGCCGGTGTTTGTGGGCCTGGATTTGATTCTGGCCTAGGGCTGGGAGTTCGAAGCGGCTCCGACGAAGATGAACATCGCGATAAACGCCATCAAGGCGATGACCAACAAGACGGTGCCAATGATGCCGAGGATCATCCCGGCTTGACCGTTGCCGCGTCCGCCGAGTTGCCCATTACTGGCGTCGACCTCGCGCACCACTTTGCTGCCGGTGACCCAGGCGAACGGTGAGAAGAGGAGTGGGAGTCCGCAAATGACACCGCCGATGAGGCCAATGAGACCCAGCACCAAGGCCGTCGTCGCTGAGGGGTGATCGGGCACGAGCGCGTAAGCGGAGGCGTAGGGGTTCTGTGCCGGGGGATAGGCCGGAGGATAGGCGGGGCCACCTGGCATCGGAGGCGCGGGAATCTGTGCAGTGGGGGGCGCAGGTGGCACTGCACCAGGTTCGGGGGCACCCCAGGGGTTGACGTTGCCCGACTCAGCAGCCTGCTTTTCCCAGTAGCCCGGTTCCGGAGTAGCAGCCGAACTAATCGGTGCCGTGGGTTCAGAGACGACCGGTGGCACAGCTGCAGGAGGCGCTATGGGGGCGATTGGTTCGTTGGTGGGCTCGACAGGTCCGGAGCCGGGGTATGACGTCATGCCCCTGATTGTGCCAACCAGGTGTCTATGTCGGCTAATGCGGCTCCCACAATGTCGCTGGGAGCACGTGAGGCCCGCAATGACATCCGCCCTAAGCCAGCCAGGGTGTGGTCGCTGAGATCATGCGCGGCGCGCATGGTGGCGTATTGGCCTGCCAACCGTGAGCCAAATAACAAGGGGTCATCAGCACCTAGAGCCACCGTCGCCCCGGCATCGAGCAGTTGTGGCAGGGGCACCGACGAAAGATCGCTGTAAACCCCGAGGGAGACATTGGAGGTGGGGCACACCTCCAGGGCCACGCCAGCGGCTACCAACTCATCCAACAGCGCAGGGTCTTCAACTGAGCGCACACCATGGCCGAGTCGGCGTGCCCCAAGTTGATCGATGCAGGTGCGGACGCTGGCCGGGCCGAGCAGTTCCCCGCCATGGGGCACGAGGTTCAAGTCGGCTCGTCGGGCAATGGCGAACGCGGCTGCAAAGTCTTCAGTGCGCCCTCGCCTTTCGTCGTTAGATAGGCCGAAGCCAACCACGCCGCGATCGGAGTACTGCGCCGCCACCCGCGCCAGCGTGCGGGCATCGAGCGGATGCCGGGTGCGGTTCGCAGCGATGATCACACCGATGCCAAGGCCGGTCGCCTCTGATGCCTGCCGTACCGCATCGAGCACTAGATCAGTAAAGGCAGTGATGCCACCAAACTTTGCGGCGTACCCACTGGGGTCGACCTGGATTTCGAGCCAGCGACTCCCGTCGGCCACGTCGTCCTCGGCTGCCTCCAGCACTAGGCGGCGTACGTCGCCTTCTGTGCACAGCACCGATCGGGCCACGTCATAGAGCCGCTGGAATCGAAACCATCCCTTTTCGTCGGCGGCACTGAGGACTGGCGGCCAGTCTTCGACAAGTGCGTCAGGCAACACCAGGCCTTCGCGCTCGGCCAATTCCAGCAATGTGGTGTGCCGCATCGAACCGGTGAAGTGCAGATGCAGATGTGCCTTGGGCAGGCTACGAAGATCGCGCCTCGCCGTCGGTGTGGTCGCCACTGCTCAGGCGAAGAGTTTCTGCATACGGGTGATGCCTTCGACCAGATCGGCATCGCCGAGGGCGTAGGACAGTCGCAGGTAGCCAGGTGAACCGAATGCCTCACCAGGCACGACAGCAACCTCAGCCTTCTCCAAGATGTATTCGGCCAACTGCGCAGAAGTGTCGATGCGGGTGCCGGAGTAGTCCTTGCCCAGCATTGCCTTGACGCTGGGGTAGGCATAGAAGGCGCCGTGAGGCATCGGGCACACGAAACCGTCGATCTCGTTGAGCATCGACACGATCAGCTTGCGGCGCCGATCAAAGGCGACCTTCATCTCATCGACTGCAGCAAGGTCGCCAGCCACGGCCGCCAAGGCCGCGCGCTGGCTGACGTTGCCAACGTTGCTGGTCGCGTGGGATTGCAAGTTGGTCGTTGCCTTCACGATGTCGGCAGGCCCGATCAACCAGCCCACCCGCCAACCGGTCATCGCGTAGGTCTTGGCGACACCGTTGACCACCACGCAGCGGTCTTGAAGTTCGGGGCACAAGACGGGAAGCGAACCAGTGTCGAAGCCGTCATAAACCAGGTGCTCATAGATCTCATCGGTCAGCACCCACAGGCCGTGCTCGTGCGCCCAAGCGCCGATGGCCCTGATCTCATCGCTGCTGTAAACCGCGCCGGTCGGGTTGGAGGGCGACACGAAAAGGAGCACGTGGGTGCGCTCAGTGCGGGCAGCTTCGAGTTGCTCGACGGTGACCTTGTAGTCCTGGGTCTCGTCGGCGAGGACTTCCACGGGCACTCCGCCGGCAAGCTGAATCGCTTCGGGGTACGTCGTCCAGTACGGCGCCGGCACGATCACCTCATCGCCTGGGTTCAGCATTGCCGCGAACGCCATGTAGATGGCTTGCTTGCCGCCGTTGGTGACGACCACTTGGCTTGCCTGGACTGCATATCCGCTGTCGCGAAGAGTTTTCTCAGCGATTGCCTGCTTGAGTTCGGGCAACCCAGCCGCTGGTGTGTATCGGTGGTTCTTGGGGTCCCGGCACGCCTCAACGGCCGCCTCGACGATGTAGTCGGGGGTGGGGAAGTCGGGCTCGCCCGCACCAAAGCCGATCACCGGACGCCCCTCGGCTTTGAGGGCCTTGGCCTTGGCGTCGACCTTCAAAGTGGCCGACTCAGCGATAGCGCCAATGCGCTCAGACACACGGTGGGAGGAGGACTTTGTCGTCATGGTTTCATCGTAGGGGGCCAGGGTTTGGCCTGCGCACTGCATAAGTCATGTGTTCAGCACTAGGTCCCAGGCGCTCAGTTCGACTTGGCCTCCCCATCGCCGTACACTCTGGCTTTGGTGTTTCTCGCCAAGCTTTGTCATGCCCTCACCAGGGTGTGCGTGCCGACGGGAAGCCAAAGGGCACTAGCTCAACTGGCAGAGCATCGGTCTCCAAAACCGAAGGTTGGGGGTTCAAGTCCCTCGTGCCCTGCGAGGCAATGTTGGCAACACGTTTGTTTCAAGCACTACGGAAGAGGTAGATCGTGGCTCAGACTCCGACCAAGGAGCGCACAAGCCTGGTTACTTTTTACCGTCAGGTGATGGCCGAACTCCGCAAGGTGGTCTGGCCAACTCAGCAGCAGTTGATCACTTACCTGATCGTGGTGCTGGTGTTCGTGTTGGCAGTCATTGCCTATGTGTCAGGCCTAGACGTCGTGTTTGGCAAGGCGGTGTTTTGGCTCTTCGGCAACTAGCCGGGGCCAAAACCAAACAATCAGCAGCAACTTTTATGGAGACAGGCGTGTCGGAGTACGACGAAGAAGCAACCGTGGCCCCCGAGGTCGACGAGGCGATCGAGCCTGCCCAAGACGAGGTTGAGGCCGAGGTTGAAGCAGAAGTCGACCCCCTCGAGGAGTTCCGCAATCTGCTGCTGACCCAACCTGGCGACTGGTATGTCGTGCACACCTACGCCGGCATGGAAAACCGGGTGAAGGCCAACCTCGAGAACCGCATCACCTCGCTGAACATGGAGGACTACATCTTCGAGATTGTGGTCCCCACCGAAGAGGTCGCCGAGATCAAGAACGGCCAGCGCAAGCTGGTCAAGCGCACCGTTCTCCCGGGCTACGTCTTGGTTCGCATGGAACTCACCGATGAGTCGTGGTCAGCAGTTCGCCACACCCCGTCGGTCACTGGGTTCGTTGGTCACCAGCACCAGCCGATTCCGCTCTCCCACGACGAGGTCGAGAAGATGCTCGGTCCTGCCGTGGTGGCTGAAGCAGAGGCGGCAGCACCTAAGGGCGCTGACTCCAAGCCTGGTTCTGGCCCGCTGGGTTCGACCCGCAAGCCGGTCGAGGTTCTCGACTTCGGTGTGGGCGACTCAGTCATGGTCGTCGAAGGTCCGTTCGCGACGTTGCACGCCACGATCACTGAGATCAACGCCGAATCCCAGAGGGTCAAGGCCCTCGTTGAAATCTTCGGCCGGGAAACCCCGGTCGAGCTGAGCTTCGAGCAGATTTCGAAGAACTAACTCAGCGCCCAAGGTGGCAGAGCCGGTCCGGCTCGCATGACCACGAAGCACTACAAGAAGGACAGTTAAAGAAATGCCTCCGAAGAAGAAGATTGCTGCGCTAGTCAAGGTGCAGCTTCAGGCTGGGGCAGCTACTCCTGCACCTCCGGTGGGTACCGCACTTGGTCCCCACGGTGTGAACATCATGGAGTTCTGCAAGGCCTACAACGCTGCCACCGAAGCACAGCGTGGCAACGTCATCCCCGTCGAGATCACGATCTACGAGGACCGTTCGTTCACGTTCGTTACCAAGACCCCGCCTGCTGCAGAGCTGATCAAGAAGGCTGCTGGCTTGCAGAAGGGTTCGTCGGTTCCGCACAAGGACAAGGTCGGCAAGCTCACCAAGGACCAGGTCCGCGAGATCGCCACCACCAAGATGCCTGACATCAACGCGAACGACATCGATGCCGCAATGAAGATCATTGAAGGTACGGCGCGTTCCATGGGTGTAGTAACCGAGTAGTCCCCTGTGGGAGGGCCGCGCTGGCCCGCTGACCACACTTCGTTTTTCGAGAAAGTAGAAGAAATCATGCAGCGCAGTAAGACCTACCGGGCGGCCGAAGAGTCGTTCGACAAGTCCGAGGTGTACTCACCTCTTTCGGCGGTCAAGATCGCCAAGGCCACGTCGAAGAAGAAGTTCGACGAGACCGTTGATGTTGTCATGCGTTTGGGTGTCGACCCTCGCAAGGCTGACCAGATGGTGCGTGGCACCGTCAACCTGCCTCACGGCACTGGCAAGACCTCGCGCGTGTTGGTGTTCGCCAACGGTGACAAGGCCGAAGCCGCTCGTGAAGCGGGCGCCGACATCGTCGGTGGCGACGAACTCATCGATAAGGTCGCTGGCGGCTGGCTCGACTTCGACGCCGTGGTGGCCACCCCCGACATGATGGGCAAGGTTGGTCGTCTGGGTCGCGTGTTGGGTCCTCGTGGCCTGATGCCAAACCCCAAGACTGGCACCGTTACCCCCGACCCGGCCAAGGCTGTCACTGACATCAAGGGCGGCAAGATCGAGTTCCGTGTCGACCGTCACGCTAACTTGCACTTCATCATCGGCAAGGCTTCCTTCACCGAGGCTGCTCTCGCAGAAAACTACGCCGCAGCCCTCGAAGAGGTGCTTCGTTTGAAGCCGGCTAGCTCCAAGGGCCGATACATCAAGAAGATCACCGTCTCGACGACGATGGGCCCCGGTGTGCAGGTTGACCCCAACCGCACTCGCAACGTCGCCTCAGACGACGAGGCCTGAGTTCCAAAACTCATCTAAGAACCCCGACCTTCTCGGTCGGGGTTCTTGGTTTTGGTGGCCTGCCCCTTCATGATGGACCCATGTTGACTCGACTTGTTTCAGTTGCGGCCGCTGCGGTCATTGCCCTGACGTTCTCTGGATGCGGTAAGAGCGCGGGGTCCAATGGTGAGGCCGCGTCACCAGCCGCAGGTCAGGAGTCGACCGATACTGGCGGCGCGTCTAGTGACCTTGATGACTTCAATGAGGCAATGACTCAGACCGCCAGTGGCAACGAGTCGTACCACTTTGTGATGTCGACCAATACCGCTGGCTTCAAGATGAAGGGTGAGGGCGACTTTGGTCCTGGTCCCGTCATGCAGATGACGCTGGGCACGCCTCTGGGCAAGACCAAGATGATCGTGATTGGCAAGCAGGCCTATATGCGGATGCCAACCTTGGGCAACTCTTGGTTCAAGATGCCTATCGATCTAGCCAACCAGCAGCAGACTGGCTCCAACCCCAATGCTTACTTCGAACTCTTCAAGAAGTCTGGCGCTGTCACCTTGGTTGGCAGCGAAGACGTCGACGGAGTGAGTGCAAAGCATTACCACGTGGTCATTCCTGCAGCGGAGCTCAAGAAGTCGGGGGTCGTCGACAAGGGTGCAGCCGACATCCTCAAGGGCGATTTGATCTACGACATCTGGGTCGATGGCGACAAGCACCCGGTGAAGTTGAGCAACCAATTAGAGGTTTCGGGCACGAACACGACTCTGGTGATGAAGTTCTCCAACTTCGGTGAGCCCGTCAGCGTTCAAGCGCCGCCTGCGTCACAGGTGAAGGACTTCCCTAAGCCCTGATTGGGGCCGCAATCAGCTAGCAAACCGCATGGTCGGCCCCGCTCGATCAGGCGGGGTGCGATGTTGGCGAGAACCCGCCATTGACCTTGTTGGGCAACCCAAGCAGCTCAGAGCATGTGCGGACCGACTACAGGAGGTTCGCAATGAAATCACTATTGAAACGCTTGGGACGAGGTGCCATCGGAGCACTGAGTGCCACGGCCCTGTTACTGGGTGTTGTGGCTACTGCAGCACCGGCTCAAGCCGTAACTCGCTCTTGGAGCACCTATTTCGCCTACGGCGACAACTGCACGCTTTACCACTCAGCCGGAAACGCCCATTACGCCTTGTGCATTCAGCGCTCTGGTGGCTACGCCCGAGCGATTGCATATGTGCAGACCGTGGGCGCTGCCAAAGTCTCAGTGACCCTTCGCTCGGCAGCGGGAAGCTACGCCAATAGCTGGGGTTGCACCACTCTTTCGATGGTGGCCGGACAGAACCGCACCTGTGTTGGGGACTGGTACACCCCCACGCTCCCGACTCACTCGGCAGGGGCGAGTTTCGTGATTAACGGTGTCGCCCAGTCTTCCCTGGGTGTGGTGACTATCCGCAACATTTGGGGGACGCCTCAGGAGAAGGACAACTGGTGTGGCCCCGGTGCAATGAAGGCTTCCTTGAACGCCATGAACACCGCTGGCAGCGTTACGCAGTCGACGTTGGCCTTGCAAAGTGACACCGACTGGCTGGGCACATGGCCAAGTGACGTGGCCCACACCATGAACTTCTACGTGGCAACACACAAGTACGTCAGCGCCTACGAAGACAAGATGACTTCGCTTAACCGGATCGCGGTCAGCACCCGAGCAGGGCGTCCCAGTCTATTGGTCGTACGTCCTCAGGATTTGCCCGGTGGGAGCGGCGGATACTCCCGCTTCCGGCACTGGATCAGCATTTATGGCTATGCGACCAGGGGCGGCATGGTCGAACGGATGCCCTACTTCGACCCAGCGAACGCACGCACTGGTGAGTTGGACTTGAACCAGTTCGTTAGAGCAGCTGACAGCGCTGTCCCGCTGTACCCACACGACTACGCCTTGGTCGCAGGTCGCTGATTGGCGTTCTCATCCCCCAACGCAAAGGGTGCCCTCAAGATTGGGGGCACCCTTTGTTTTTTGACGGATTAGTCGGTGCGCATACGCAGATCGTCGCGGGGATTGGCAGGCGCGCAACAACCATTGGTCGGGCGCACGCGGCCGGTGATGGCTGCGTAGGCCAAGACCACAATGAAGGCCAAGACGATGAAGCCGATGACGTGTGCCATGTCAGACATCTTGCCCGAGAGCAACCACGATTTGGTACCACACTCGATCTCACCTACTCTTCTCGATGGAACCCAAGACCGCCGGATGGTTGTGGCAACACGATCTGAAGGTCCGCGATGCGGACGTCCTGCGTAGGTGACACAGTGAGGCGAATTTTTTCGCCGTACGCCCTGTGCCGTCTGCGCCGGGGCGTTTCTTCATTCCAGCGTCATGGGTCCCGCGGTGTTCCACCACCCGGTGGATCACCAGCACACCCCGTGCATAGTTGGAAGGAGACCCATGGCGCGGCCAGACAAGGCAGCAGCCGTTGCAGAGATTGTTGAGCAATTCAACGACTCTGCAGGTGCTGTGCTGACCGAATACCGCGGTCTCACCGTGAAGCAGTTGCAAGACTTGCGACGCTCACTCGGCGAGAACGCCAACTACGCCGTGGTCAAGAACACGCTCACCAAGATCGCGGCCAAAGAGGCTGGCGTCGACGGTGTCGATGACCTGCTCGCTGGTCCGACTGCAATCGCCTTCATCAATGGCGATGTGGTCGAAGCGGCCAAAGGTCTGCGTGACTTCGCCAAGGCAAACCCTGCCCTGATCATCAAGGGTGGGTACGTCGACGGTGCGCCCATGGACGCCGCGCAGATCGCCAAGTTGGCTGACCTGGAGAGCCGTGAGGTTCTGCTGGGCAAGCTTGCTGGCGCGATGCTCGCGTCGTTGAGCCAAGCCGTCTACCTGCTCAACGCCCCTCTGTCGCAAATGGCCCGCGTGGCTGGTGCGCTGCAGAGCAAGGCCGAGGCAGACCCCTCAGTCCTGGGTGGCGCCGGAGTTCCGGCCGCCGCAGAGGAGACCACCGAGGCCTGATCGGGCCGACACAACACCCATCCGGTGTCTGTCGCCCGACAGTCACCACCAATCGAAAGGATCGCCACCATGGCGAAGCTCAGCACTGACGAGCTGCTCGAAGCTTTCAAGGAGATGACCCTCCTGGAGCTCAGCGAATTTGTTAAGCAGTTCGAAGAGACCTTCGGCGTGACCGCAGCCGCTCCGGTTGCCGTCGCCGCTGCCGCCCCCGCGGCCGGTGACGCTGGTGCCGACGCTGCTGCAGAGAAGGACGAATTCGACGTCGTCCTCGAAGCCGCAGGCGAGAAGAAGATCAACGTGATCAAGGAGGTGCGCGCACTGACCTCCCTCGGCCTCAAGGAAGCCAAGGACCTGGTTGAGGCTGCACCCAAGGCCATCCTCGAAGGCGTCAACAAGGAAGCCGCCGAGAAGGCCAAGGAAGTTCTCGAAGGCGCCGGCGCGACCGTCACCCTCAAGTGATTCTGGGGCGCACAACGTGCGCCCGATGATCAAGCAACAAGAGGTCGACTCCCCAGTGGGGTCGGCCTCTTGGCTTTTTTGCTTCCCAAATGCGTAAGGCTGGCTCACAATGCGCCATGAGTATTTTGCGCATCCGGGCGATTTTGGGTTCTCTCACAGTTCTTATCGCTGGCCTCTTGGTGCCGATCGCGGGAGTTTCTCCTGCCGCCGCGCTGGCGGGGTCTTCGGACTGGAAAGTGATTGCTGCTGGTGGATTCCACAGCTGCGGGATCCGGACGAATGGTCGTCTCTATTGCTGGGGCGACAATAGCAGCGGTCGTCTGGGGACCGGTGACACGACGGCGCGCTTAGCTCCAACAGAAGTGGCGGGTGGGGCCACCAACTGGACTTCGGTTTCGCTCGGTGCGTGGTTTACCTGCGCCCGTAAAAGCACAGGCCGCCTCTATTGCTGGGGCTACAATTACCGAGGCCAATTGGGCAACGGCACCACGAATGAAAGCCACGTGCCTGTGGAGGTGGCCGGAGGCTGGACCAACTGGACGACAGTTGTTGCTGGGGCATTTCACGTGTGTGGGCGCCGGAGCACAGGGCGCCTGTACTGCTGGGGTTCGAACAATTACTCGCAACTGGGAGACGCGACCACGACTGATCGACTGGTGCCCACCCAGGTCGCAGGGGGCTGGACCAACTGGACCTCGGTGAGTCCAGGTATGAGTCAGACCTGTGGGCGACGAAGCACGGGGCGGCTCTATTGCTGGGGAAACAACTTCGCAGGCGGCATCGGTGACGGCACGACTACCCCACGGCCGACTCCGACACAGGTAGCGGGGGGTTGGACTAACTGGACAAGCGTTTCAGTTGGAGCTAACCACGCGTGTGGCCGCCGCAGCACTGGTCGGCTCTACTGCTGGGGCTATAACGGAAACGGTGCGGTCGGCGACTCCACGAACGGGCAGCGTTTTGTTCCCACCCAGGTCGCTGGGGCGGCCACCGACTGGTCGGCAGTCTCGACGGGAAACGCACACACGTGTGCTCGGAAGGTGTCTGGTCGGCTCTTTTGTTGGGGTTCGGGTACTAAGGGGCAGCTGGGCAATAACCAGTACGTCGATCAGTGGGCACCAGTTGAAGTTGCTGGAGGCGCCACGGATTGGTCCTTGTTGAGCCTGGGGCAGGAGTACTCGTGTGCATTGACCAAGTCTCTGCGTGCCTACTGCTGGGGCTACGGGATCGGTGGCCAACTTGGCGCCGGGGTGGCCGAAATGCAACGTGCCTTCCCCGATGAGGTGGCCGCCGGCTAACCGGTTGGGATCGGCCTTGTGTCTGCGCGTCTTCCAGGTGGCGCCGACACAGCCGGTGCTCATCCCTAGAGTCCGACGATCGTGCCGCCCACGCGCTTGAGTGTGGGCGGTGCGATCGGTTTGTGACCTGATCGCAATGCACAGCGCAGTGTCATGGCTTGACCACGCGTTCTTCCTCGCGCACGATTGCACCGTTCCGGGTGGAGCGTCTTGGCGCGGCTGTCGAAAATAGCCCCAAGAAAGCTTGACACCGGTGTTGTCCTGTGCCCTCACATCGGGTTATGATGGCAGTTCGCGCCCATTCTCAAATGCGCCTTCGCCTGCCCGGATGGCGGGGGTTGTGGGGGGTGGCGTGATCAGCACCCTGGTTCCTTTGGAAGGTTCCCCTTGGCCGCCAAGCGCTCAACGAGCACATCAGCACATTCCCGCCGCCTCTCCTTCGCCAAGATCACCGAGCCACTCGCCGTACCTCAACTCCTCTCGCTTCAGACCGACAGCTTTGACTGGCTGATCGGCAATGAGCGTTGGCAGGAGCGGGTTGCTGCGCGTCAGGCCGCCGGCGAAGACGTTTCGACCAAGACTGGTCTGCAGGAGATCTTTGAAGAGATCTCGCCGATCGAAGACTTCGCCGAGACCATGTCTCTCTCCTTCGACTCTCCGGTCTTTTACGACCCGAAGTACACCGAAGAAGAGTGCAAGGAGAAGGACTTCACCTACTCTGCGCCGCTTTATGTTTCCGCTGAGTTCTTCAACTCCGAGACTGGTGAGCTCAAGGCTCAGACGGTCTTCATGGGCGACTTCCCGCTCATGACCCGCAAGGGCACCTTCATCATCAACGGCACCGAGCGTGTCGTGGTGTCTCAGTTGGTTCGTTCGCCAGGTGTGTACTTCGAGCGCACCGCCGACAAGACCTCTGACAAAGACATCTTCACTGCGAAGGTGATCCCGAGCCGTGGTGCTTGGTTGGAGTTCGAAATCGACAAGCGCGACATGGTCGGCGTCCGTCTTGACCGCAAGCGCAAGCAGAACGTCACTGTTCTCCTCAAGGCGCTGGGTTGGACCAACGAGCAGATCCGCGAAGAGTTCGGCCAGTACGAGTCGATGATGTTGACCCTCGAGAAGGACAACACCGTCGCCCAAGACGACGCCCTGCTCGACATCTACCGCAAGCTGCGCCCGGGCGAACCCCCGACGCGTGAGGCTGCGCAGACGCTGCTGCAGAACTACTACTTCAACCCCAAGCGCTACGACTTGGCCAAGGTTGGTCGTTACAAGATCAACAAGAAGCTCGGTCAGCACGAAGCGTTCGACCAGCAGACGCTCACGATCGACGACATCGTTGCGACGATCCGTTACATCGTTTCGCTGCACGCCGGAGAGACCACGCTTCACGACGCCAAGGGTGTTGAGGCCAAGAACCTTGACGGTCTGAGCATCGAGGTTCGCCCCGACGACATCGACCACTTCGGCAACCGCCGGATGCGCACCGTGGGTGAACTCATCCAGAACCAGTTGCGCACCGGCTTGGCGCGCATGGAGCGTGTGGTCCGCGAGCGGATGACGACTCAAGACGTCGAGGCGATCACGCCGCAGACCTTGATCAACATCCGTCCGGTTGTGGCTGCACTCAAGGAGTTCTTCGGCACTTCGCAGCTGAGCCAGTTCATGGACCAGACCAACCCGATTGCTGGTCTGACCCACAAGCGTCGCCTCTCGGCGCTTGGTCCTGGTGGTATCTCTCGTGACCGTGCGCAGATGGACGTCCGTGACGTTCACCCCTCGCACTACGGCCGCATGTGCCCCATCGAAACCCCTGAAGGCCCCAACATTGGTCTGATCGGTTCGCTGGCCTCCTACGGTCGGATCAACCCGTTCGGCTTCGTCGAGACGCCGTACCGCGTGGTCAAGAAGGGTCGCGTCACCGACGAGATCCACCACCTGACTGCTGACGAAGAAGACTCCAAGGTCATCGCTCAGGCCAACGCCGTGATCGATGCCAAGGGCAACTTCGTCGACGAGCGTGTCTTGGTGCGTATGCGTGGGGGCGACGCAGTCGACATCCCGCGCGACGAGGTCGACTACATGGACGTTTCGCCGCGCCAGATGGTGTCGGTGGCGACCGCGTTGATTCCGTTCCTTGAGCACGACGATGCAAACCGTGCGCTCATGGGCGCCAACATGCAGCGTCAGGCTGTGCCGCTGATCCGCAGCACCTCGCCGCTGGTCGGCACCGGCATGGAGTTCCGTGCCGCTGTCGATGCTGGTGATGTGGTCGTTGCGGTGACT
>WBZQ01001026.1_pt1 | contig 20171 bp, 23 predicted proteins | sample 5204251 | NCBI WGS metagenome assembly WBZQ01 (sample SAMN12412402, study PRJNA552823) | activated sludge metagenome | isolation source: activated sludge from nitrification reactor of wastewater treatment plant... | place: USA: Virginia | collected 2017-09
TGGGACAGGCGCCCGGCGGCGGCAACGACATCCACCTCACCAGCAACCGCATCCAGATCGACCCGCGGGGGCGTGGGCTCGGCGGCCACCTCAGGCTCGCCCACCGCAATGCCTTCCCCGGCGGCAGGGGTGGCCACCTCGGCCACCGGCGCATCCCGATCGACGCCCACAAACGTGTCGGTCTGTGCGTGAGCGAAGGTGCGGGCGGCCTTGGCTTCGGCGCGCATGAGTTGGTAGCTGAGGTCGCGGGTGGTGTTGCGTGCGGCGCGCAGGGATTCGTTGTCCTCGGCGCCGGCGGCGATCCGCGCGGCGTTGAGTCGTTCGGCGGTGACGATGTTCTCCGGTCCGCCGGCCGCCGCAGTAAGGGCGGCGTGGGCGGCGTCGCGGCGTTGGGTGGCGGCGTCTAGGGCGTGGTCGACGGCGTCGGTGGCGCCGGTGGCGATGTAGTGCTGCTGGTGCCACTGGTTGGCGAGGTCCGCCATGTTGTCGGCGTCTGCTTCTTGGGCCAGTCGTTCCCAGAGGGCGAGCTCACCGTGGTGTGTCTCTGCGGCTGCGTGGGCAGCGACCCAGTCGGCCTCGGCGTGGGCGAGTTCGGCCAGCCAGGGGCGCTGCCGGTCGTGTTCGGTCACAAGGGCAGCGATCTCGCTGGCCCTCCGTTGCGCGGCGGGACCGCGGCCGGCGAGGATCGCGGCGACCAGCGCGTCGGAGGCTGCCTTAGCGGATTCGTACCGGCTGCGGAGGTCGGCAATGTCTGCGCTGGTGAGCGTCGCTGCGGCGGGTCGGTCGGCGGCGAGGTCGTCGAAGTCGAGTCCGCACCAGTCGGCTTCGGTGTCGTAGGTGTCGCTCGCGAGGTCCGGTGGGGGATCGTCGTCACCGATACGTTCGTATGTCGCCGTGGTGGTGTGGGGGTCGTCGCGGGCGGCGTCGAACAGGTCGCGTTCAGGCAGGGGTGGTTCTGCTTGTTCGGGGTCGAGGTGTGCGAGTTCTTCGGCTTCTTCCTCGGTCATCGGGGGGTGGGCGTGGGGGTCGTCGCCGGGGTGTGGGGCGACATCGACGTGGGCACTGTGGTGGGTGAGTAGTTCGATGCGGTAGGTGAGTAGTACCGCGTATTCGTGCGGTTCGATCACTGTTCCGGCGGCGGCGGTGTCGGCGAGGTACTCAGCTGCTGCGGATAGCAGGACGTCCGGCGCCCAGCCAGACGCCCCGACCGCGGCGACGAGTGCGGGCCAGTGTGGGTCGGCGGTGATGACCTCGGTGGTTGCGGTCCCGAATAGGTGGTGTAGTTGGTCGGTCCAGGGGGGGCGCAGGCCGGTGTTGGTGTGAGTGAGGGTGGCTGGTGCCAGGGTGCCTGCCAGTCGCCACCAGAGTGCGGCGGCCGGCAGTTCGGTGGGCAGGTGCCCACCGGTGGTGTAGGCGTCGTGGAGCAGGGCGGGGATGTCGGCTCCGGCGCGGGCGGCGGTGTCAAGGTGTGCGGCAAGGTGTGGCCAGAAGGGGTCTGCGGCGATCGTGGTGTCGATGCTGTCGGCGAGTGCGCGCCAGCGTTGCGTGCTGGGGAGTTCGCGGTGCAGCGTGGCGTCGAGGCGGGCGCGGATTTGACGTTGGTAGGAGGCGGCGCGGGTGCTGTGCTGGGTGGGTCCGGTGATGCGGGTGTCGGCGGCGTCGATGGTGTGGGCGGCGCGGAATAGGGCGATTTCGGCCATGAGGGCGGTGCGGTCGACGGTGATGAAGGGACGCGCCCACGCGGGTGCGGTCGCCGGTGTCCAGTCCCGGGCGGTGCTGCGGATGTCTTCTGCCAGGTCGGTGACGAGGCCGGCGCGGCGCCCGAGGTAGGGGCCCCATTCGGGGTTGTCGGCGATGGCGTCGGGGACCGCGGGCAGCCAGGGCAGTGGGCCGAGTTGGGTGAGTGCGCTGCCCTTGTAGTGGGGGAGGCGGGCATCCAGGACGGCGGCGACGTCGGCGACGTCGGTGAGGTCGCCGCGGTCGGCGGCGTGTTGCAGCGCCTCGACGGGGTCGTGTCCTTCGACGGCGAGCAGGGCGAGGTGCCGCCGCAGGACGGGCCACGCGGCGGTGTCGGTGAGGCCGGAGTGGATGGTGTCGGCGTGGGTGTCGATGGCGGTCATGGTGGCTGTCCCGGCGAGTGTTTCGGCGCCTCGGGTCAGCGCGTCGAGGTACATGTCGGCGGCGGCGGCGATGCGGTTGAAGGGGTCGGCGGCGTCGCGTTGCGCGGTGGTGGCAGAGATTTGCGCGCTGGTCCGTTTGAGGATCGTCGCCATGATGTCGGCGGCGGTTGGCGGGTGGGTTGCCTTGGGGGTGAGGATGCGGTGGGGGTCGGCTTCGGAGGTGGAGAAGTAGATGTGGTTGGCGTGTTTTCCGCGGGTCAAGGCGACGTAGAGCTGTTCGCGGGTCATGGCGTCGGTGCCGACGACGTGGCATTCGTGGCGGGCGGTCCAGCCTTGGGCGCCGTTGATGGTGCGGGCATAGCCGAGGGTGGTGTGTTCGGCGACGTAGCGGCCGGGCAGCCGCACCGGGCGGTCGTTGCGGGGCCCGCCGGGGTGGGCCCGGGCGACGGTGACGCCGCCGGCCGCGTCGATGTCCGTGATGATCCAGCGGTGACCGTTCTTGACCCATCCGCCGCCGGGGATGCGGAGCCAGCGACTGTTTTTGCGGGTGATGATCCAGTCGCCGACGGAGGCTTGTAGCCCGTCGCTGAGGGTGATGGTGCGCGCTGATTCGGGTCCCGGTTCTGCGCGGAGGCGGTCGAGTCGGGCGCGCTGGTTGAGCTCGGCGACCAGCTCGTTGGTGGGGGCGATCATGAGGGCGTCACGGCCTTCGGAGGTGGCGTGCGCCCAGGCTTGGTAGACGAGGTCGACGGTGGTGTTCTCGGCGCCGACGTGGACGCGGTCGCGGTCGAGGTAGAAGCCGATGGCGGCGGGGTCGCCGTCGCGCAGGGCCAGGCTGGCGGCTCCTTCGGCGGCTCCGGTGACCGGGTCGGTGAACCGGACCACGTCGGACAGGGCCAGGGCGCCGTGCTCGGTGGCGATGTCGTGGAGGATGCCGCCGGCGGAGACCGACGCGAGTTGTTTGTCGTCGCCGATGAGCCGGATGCTGGCTCCGGCGGCGAGGGCGTGGCGCAGCACGGCGTCAATGCCGGCGGTAGATGCCATGCCCGCTTCGTCGACGATGATGAGGGTGCGTTCGTCGATGTGGTCGAACCAGGTGCGCGACGGGTCATCCGGTGGGGCGGGGGGGCCGTCGCCGAGTCCGGAGAGGTGCACGTACTTGTCGATGGTGTCGGTGGGGGCCCCGAGGTCGGTGCCCAGAACTTCGGCGGCCGCGGCCGTGGGGGCCAGTCCGATGACGGTGCCGCCGCTGGTGATCCACGCCGATGCCAGGGGTGCGGCGGCGGTGGTTTTGCCGGTGCCGGCCGGTGCGAGGGCGAGTTGGCAGCGGGCACCAGAGGTGGCCATGTCGCGCAGCAGGGTGGCTTGGCCGTCGTTGAGGTCGACGCCGTCGAGGGCGGCGCGTTCGTCGAGGGCGGTTTGGATGGATGCCTCGTCGACGACCCAGCCGCCGCGCATTCCGGCGGCGGCCATGATGCGGGCTTCGGCGGCGAGGATGTCGTCGCTGGTGTAGACGGTGGCGTCGTGGCGGGTGTAGATCGAGGTTCTGTCGCGGCGGCGCAGTGCGTCCGGTTCGCCGAGTTCGGTGTCGGTGTGTGGGGTGCGGGCGATGCTGTGGGTGTCGAGGGCGGCGGCGGTGATGGCGGCGGCGAGAGCATCGTCGTTGGGGTAGCCGACGCGGCGCAGAACGCGTTGCACCTCGGCGCGGACGTGGTTGATTCCCCAGGTGGATCGCGACGCCGAGACGGTGGCGATGACGGCGCCGGCGGTGTCGGTGATCCACGTGTCGTCGATGGTGGGCAGGTCGCGGGTGCGGCGGGTGGTGAGCACCCGCGACACCATGGCGCGGACGTTGTCGTACCCGCCGAGGGCTTCGATGGCTTGTGTCCACCAGCTTTGGCGCTGCTCGCCCAGAGCGCGCGGTTCGTGCTTGTCCTGGCGGGTTTCCAGGGTCGCCTGTTGGGACAGGGCGATCATTTCTACCGCGGTGGGTTCGCGGTGATGTTGGGCTTGGAAGGCTTTGGCGAGGTCGTTGACGCGGTGGTCGATGGCGGCGCGCCGCGATGACCACAGGGTCAGCAGATCGTCGTCGACGCCGATGATTTCGCGGACGGGACGCTTGCCGGGCTCGGGGTCGGCGGCGGCGAAGTCCACGCCGAGCGCCTCGGTGAGGTACCCCTCCAGGCGGGTGTTGTACAGCTCGGAGGCGGCCACGACGGCACGGTGCAGGGGTTGCCCGTCGAGGGCAAGCCAGCGGCGGATGCCGTCGGGTCCGATGGCGGCGACCTTGTTGCTGATGGCAACGTGGGTGTGCAGGTTGGGGTCCCCGGCGCGGGAGTCGCGGTGATCGAATGCCGCGGCGATCAGGCCGGTGGTGTCGACCTGGGCGATGCCGTTGGCGCCCATCCGGGCGAAACACGCCTCGCGTTCGATGAACGCCAGAGCGTCGTTCACGGCGCGATGGTGAGCGTCGAGGATCTGCTGGGCCACCGGCAGTGGTGCCAGTGCCCACAGTGCCGATACCGATTTGACGGGGGTGAAGGTGCAGTCGTAGCCGGCGACGGCGGTGGTGGCCACGCGGGTCTGCTGGGCCAGGTAGGCGGTGAGTTCGCGGTCGTTGGCGGGGTCGCGGCCATAGGCTTTGACGAACATGTCGCGGCCGACGGTGGTGCGGATTTCGGCGCGGACGTCCGGGGGGATCGGGGCGCCGGATTGCAGTCCGAGGGTGGCGTTGTATTGGGCGTAGGCGCTGCGCATCCGGCGCAGGTATTCGTTTTCGGCATCCGAGACGCGAAACGGGCGGCCGAGTTTGGCGGCGGCGTGACACCCCGCTTGGCCGAGTCCGTTGCCCGACAGGTGGGTGGTGATGGCGTCGGCGTTGGGGTGCAGTCCCTCCCCGAACAGGGCCTTCATCTGGGGTTCGGTGACTTCTGATCCGTGGGGGACACCCCAGAGGCCGGCGATGGTGGGGTCGGTGTGGTCGCGGCCGTGGGGTTGACCGAGGGCGGCTAGGCCCCCGCCGAGCCAGCGACCTGGGGTTTCTCCTTTTTCGGAGTAGTAGTCGGCGAGGCTGGCGCGGCCGAGGTCGGTGCCGTCTGCGGCCGCGACCTGGCGCAGCAGGTAGGTGTATCCGTCCCCTGCCGTGAGTTTGTGGAGGCCCATCATCGCGTCATCACCACTTCGGACGCTACGAACGGGCGCCCGGGTTTCGCGCCGTCCAAAAATGGCCGTTATCGAATCGTTACCTGAATGCAAGAGGTGTGATCGGTGGAGGGACGGACGGCGGTAGCCGGCCGTCGGCGGTGGTCGGTCGGTCGGTCGTAGTCGGGGTGGTGTGGTGGTGGGTGAGGCGTCGCGCGGTTGTGGCAGGTGGGCGGAAGTGGTGCGGGTGAGCGGTAGAAGGTGGCGTGAGTTGTGATGGTGTGCGGCGCCCTGGCGCGGGCGTGGAGCGGCCTGCAGCGCCGCGCGAAGAAAATTTTTTTGGCCGTCGCGCGGTGGCAAGTCGGGGTCCTACGGTCAGGATCATGGCGACATCGACAACAACGAAAGCCGCGCGGCAAGCTGCGCGGAAGGCAACTTTGGCGGCGCAGGAGGCGGTGCTGCGGCGGACACAGCAGAACACTGAGAGTCTGACAGTGTTCTTTTCGGCCCGTGGGCAGGCGGAAGGTATCGCCGATCGGCTGGCGGAAACAATCGCGGCCGCGAAGGCCGCGGCGGCGCGGCAGGACGCGCAGCTTCAGCGGCGCGCCGGCGGCGCGCTGGCGGAGATGCGGGACCGTGGTGAGACGGTGACGGCGATCGCAGAGCTGGCCGGGATCTCGCCGAAACAGGTTCGCGATCTAATCCGGCTGAGCGAGTCCGGTGGCGGGGATGATGCGGCCGTCGTTGCGGGTGCCGGTAGTCCGGCGCCGGCGGGTGCTGAGGCCGGCCCGGCGGAGGATCGAGCGGGAGGAACTTCTCAGGCGGGGCGTGTTGGCGTGGTCGATCCGGAGGCTGGCCCGGCCAGCGGGTAGTACTGGGCGCGGACGGCCGGAAACGTGCGATGTCGGGATGACGTTGGCCCCGTAGGGGTCTCGGTCATCCCGACATCGCACGTTTGGTGGCGGCTAGTGCGCGAGTTCGCGGATCTCGTAGAACTCCTGGTGGCCGGGCCAGTCAATGCTGAGCCGTCGTGCGGCGGGACCGAGGTGGTCGGGAGTCCAGTAGGGGCAGAACGGGCGCTTGGCGATGGCGATGGCGGCGAGGGCGGTCTCGGCGTAGGCGAGGCTGTGAAACAGCAATCCGGTCGGTTGGGTGCGCACGGCACCGTCGGTGCGGCGCACACCGCGGCGGGTGATCGTGATTGTGGGGTTGTCGTAGTCGGTCAGCTCCGCGTTCGGCGGTACGAGCAAGCACAGCGAGTCGGTGCGCTCGGGTGCGCGGTAGTCGGTGATGGATTCTGCGGACAGCCAGCGGACGGTGACTTCGCGGCCGCCGGGGCTGATTGATGTGACGATTCCCGGGTGGATGTCCTCTGGGTCGTCGTGAAGTCGGTAGACGGTGTCTCCGATGTGGGGTGCGATGACGGTGCGGGTGATCGTGCGCGCGGGCCGTTCGACGACGGCGTACCCGGCGGGGTCGAGGGCGGTCAGGATGGCGGCGACGTCGCGGTGGTCGATGTCGTGGTGGAGGGCACCGTCGATGCTGCGCAGTACGGCCTCGGCGATCCGGTGCGTTTCGGTGGTATTCATGGCTGGGTGTCCGTTTCGGATCGTGTGTGGGTCGTTGGCAGCGGCGCCGGTGGCCCGACGCCGCTGCCGGGGCTAGGCGGCGAGTCGGGCGGGCTGGCCGGTGAGGGTTTCGATGACTAGGCCGATCAGGTCGCGGGCGGCGGGTGGGGTCACGGCGTTACCGGCCAGCCGGACCTGCTCGCGGCGGTTGCCGACGAGTTGATACGTGGTGGGGAAGTCCATCGCGCCTTTGATCTCGTGCGGTTCGAGCATCCGGAAGAACACGTCGTTGATGTCGACGGTCGGGGCGGCGGCGGCCAGCAGGGACTGATGGCCGGTGGTGGTGAATGTCCGGGCCGGTTCGGTAACCGGGGTGGACATCTGGCCCTGGTCGCCGCGCGCGGTGTTGTTGCGCATGAGCAGCGCATGCCGCTCGACGGTGGTGCATGTGGACAGGGGTTCGTCGGCGGGTCGGGTGGCGCCGTTGCCGTGGTAGGTCGTCACCAAGGTGTCCGAGACGCCGCGCGCGGTGACATCGGCGTGCGTGCGTTCGCATTGGCAGTAGACGCCGTTGAACACGTCTTCGCGGGTTGGTGCGCCGCAGGAGGCGGTGCGCAGGCGGCCCGATGCCCAGCAGGTTTCGCCGAACGTGACGAGGCCGTGGTGGTTCCCGGAGGCGGCGACGGTGGCCAGGGCGTCGGCGATTGGGCGGGCGTCGCTGGATCCGCCGCGCAGTTCGGCGATGAACGGGGGCAATGCGATGCCGTCGTTCTCGCGGGTCGTGCGGGTGGGCATCGGGGCGTCGGTGTCCACGGCGTCGGTGCGCCAGGTTCCGCCGGTGGGCACCAACAGGCCGGTTTCGTTGCGGGTGGTCATGGTGCGCGCCGGATGGGCGATCGGCGCGGCGGCCTTGCCGTCGCGGCCCTCGACGGGGACGAGCAGGGGACCCCAGTAACGGTCGACCCCGGCGTGGATGCGGTCCATCGTCTTGGGTGACAGGGGGCGCTTGCGGTCGCCGATGCGGGTGCCCTGCAAGGACCAATCGATGATGTCGGCGGCGGGGCGGTAGGCGGGTTCGACAATGGCGTTGCGGCAAGTGAAGTTCGGGCAGCGGTAGACGTACTGGGCGCGGTATTTGCCCCAGGCGGGCCGGTCGAGGCGCTTGAACACCTGGCGGGCGCGGATCGGGCCGCATTCGGGGCATACCGCGAGCGGAGAGACGGCGCGGGAGACGTCGGGGCGGGGAGCGTCGGCGCGGGTGAATACGGCGTAGAAGCGGTCGCGGCTTTGCGGGGCGCCGGGGCCGAACAGTTGGGCGTGCATGGAATTGAGCCAGACGAACTGGGCGGTGTAGCCGATGGATTCCATCGCCATCCGCCACGCCTGGAACGGGGGCCAGTGGTAGACGTCGACGACGTTCTCGACGATGACGGCGGCATAGGCGTGGTATTCGGCGAAGCGCACGACGTCCCACATGGTCGCGCGGCTGCGTTCGGCGGCCTCGTCGGGCAGGATCTCGCCGAACAGGTCCGGTTGGGCGTCGGCGCGCTTGCGGCCCTGGGCGATGCTGTGCTTGGTGCAGCTCGGGCTGGCCCACAGCAGGTCGGTGGTGGGGAAGTAGCGCGGGTCGGTGTTGGAGATGTCGGCCTGGACGTGCTCGGCGTTGGGGTGGTTACGGCTATGCGTCTCGATGGCGCGGTCCCAGTGGTTGGCGGCGATCCGAACCGCCAGATCCTGGAATTGGATTGCACCAGAGGAGCTTCCGCCTGCGCCGCAGAACAGGTCCGTGATCGTGAGTGACATTTTGTTTGTCCTTTCGTTGGTGGGGTTGGTGGCCGGTCAGACGGCGTGCGCCAGGACGGGCGGATTGGTGAGCGCGGCGACGCGGTCGGGCCGGAATCCGGACCAGTGCGTGCCGTCGGCGGTGACGACGACCGGGATACCGGCGTAACCGAGGTCGCGGATCTGCTCGGCGGCGTCGGGGGTTTCGGCCAGGTCGATCACGGTGTAGGGCAGGGCGTGCTTGTCGAAACAGCGGATGGTGGCGTGGCACTGCTGGCAGCTGGGGCGGCTATAGATGGTCGTGGCGGCGGTGTTCATGTCGCGGGCGATGTTCTCGAGCTCGGTGGCTGCGGCGGTGGCGTTCATGGGTTTCCTTCCCTCTTTGGTGTTGTCTATAGTCTACCGGGCATAGTGTCTATAGGCAACACTTAACGGGTGTCAATTTCGGTAAATGTGCCGCTTGACCAGGTACGATGGCGGACCTCGGTGCGCCACCTCCCTTGTCCGGGCAATTCTTTTTCGACAAGGGAATGCCGACGGTCGATGGGCTCCCCAACCCGCGCGGAGGGCGGGTCCCCGCCGGTGGGGCGGCGTGTTCCGGTGGACGCTCTGAGCGACGACGGTGGCAGGCTCGGGCGCGTGGCCGTGAACTCAGGAGGCAATCCTGGATGCACGCGGGGAGCTCCTGGCCGAGGCCGGCGTCAGGCGGGCCGCGCGAGGGCAGAGGCTGGATGTACTGGCGGGCCGGCATGGGCGTGCGAGCAACGCGGTGCATCCTCGGTGGACGGCACTTGCAGGACGCGGCCGGGTGGCGGGCGTGCCGCCTGGACGTGAACGTGGCGGATGTCGTCGAGGACCCGTCAGGCGCTCACTTGATGATCAAACCGCAGTGGCACCCGGGGTGAACCTGTGCAACAAAACCCCCGGGACGGTCGGGGCGTCTCCGGGGTTTAGGCAGCGTGAATGGCAGGCAACGACTGCGCCAGCAGCACGGCTGGTGGTCAGCAGAACCGTTCCTCGGCGCAGTGAAAGCACACGCGCGTTTCGGTGGGTTACCGTCAATGCTGAGCAGAGCGGTGGCATCCACAACCGTGCAGGCCGCGCAGGGGAGGTCGGTGGACCATCCGAACGCCGGATCGGTGTAGGCGTCGGAGCCGGTGCCGACCTGGATGAACTCGGCGAGACTCTGTCCGCTGGGTGTGTTGTTCATGCGGCAGGCCGCGGGACGTGACGCTCGGCATGGGTCAGCAGGGCACGCGCTTCGGTGGCGTATTCGCCGCCGCAGTTGAATGCAAGTTTATGGCCGGTCGCACGCGGTGACGGTTTCGCCGTTGGACAGGACCTCGAAACGGTAGTGGCCGTGTGCGTGTCGGACCTGAAGACGGCCGGTTTTCCCGCGGGTCGGGGTGCCAGCGGCGTCGATAATGTCGAGGGTAGTCGGATCGACGCGCATGTTTGGATCGCGAAAGAAATGGCGCACGGTTCGTTCCAACTCCGTCACTGTGGCAGCGCTGTCGATCAAGATGGGCCTGGCGGGATGATCGATCGGTGCGGCCTGTAGGTCCTCGGCGCGGCCGGGGACGCTCGTGGGTGTGTTGACGCCCCAGGTGCGAACCCAGTCGGCGGCGACAGCATCGGTGGCTGACACGGCGAAAAGGTCGCTGCCGGGCAGGACTCGACAGAGCCTGGGTGAGCACGGGGGTCCGTACGCGGGTCCGCCTTCACACACGATCTCGGCGGTCCGGTAGCGGCCATATTGGGTGGTCCAGCCCTCGTGGGCGGGGCAAAGGTCGAAGACGGTCTTCTTTCGCATGGGCGCGGCCTTCCTGTGGGGCGGTGGGATGCTTCTGGGCAGTACTACGGACGGGCACTACCCGCGGGTGGTGCCGTAGCTGGTGGTGTGACGCTGGCTACAGTGGTGCCGCCATCGGGGCAGGGCTCGGCAGGATCGTCGTAGTCGGTGGGGTGAATGGTGATCATCCAGCCAACGTCGATCCCGTTGGCTTCGTGGGCTCTGCGTCGGGGCAAGCAGGTGAGTCCTGGATCAACGTCGGTGATCCAGATCCAGAGGCCGGATTCGAGTCGACCTTCCAGGATCATGCAGCCGCCACCGGAGTTGAAGGGCTCGAAGGTGATTCCGGTCTGGCGGGGGACGTCGGCGAGGATCGCGTCGTAGCCGTGGTTCCAGGGTTGCGGGGTCATCGGGTGCTCCGTAGTAGGTGGGCGAGCCGGTGGCGGGGGGCCCGTGGAGTCAGGCGCCGGTGGATGGGCGGCCAGAGGGTGCGACAGAGTTGGTGCAGCGTGTGGTTGCGGTTCCGGTGGGGGTGGTTGATCCACCCGTAGGGGTCACACATCCAGGCGTTTCCGTCGAGTTCGATGATGTCGCCGATGCGCAGGCCCCGGTGGCCGGCGTCACGGTAGCGGCGTGCCCAGTCGGTAGTGGCCTTCCAGGCGAGTTCCTCGAAGATTTCCTCGCGGGCGGCCTCGACGAATTCCAAGGGCGTGAGGTGCCGCCCGAGGGTGAAGGTGAATCGCGCGGCCTCGTGGAACTGGGTGCCGTCGGCGTCGTCGGCGAGCAGGATTACCGCGGCGGCACTGTTGGTGGTGTTCATGAGCGTCGGCTCCTGGCTGGTTGTTTAGCCGGGGTCGTCGTGGAGGCCCTGGCCGAAAGTGCTCCAGCAGGCGCTGCGTCCTCGTCGCGGGGCGCGGCGGTGATGCTGCGGTAGATGTCGGCGCCGAGAATCGCCACGGCGGCGGCGACGGTGATCAAGGGAGCGGTAAGCAGGCCCAGGGCTGTGGTGGCAGCGATGAGCGCGGCGAGCGCGCACTCGGTGAGAGTGCCGTGGCGAGCGGGTCCAATCATTGTCTTCGTCCTCTCAATGTGTTGTCTATAGTCTACCGGTCGGGTAGGGTATAGACAACACATCGAGAGGACGAAGTTCGTGTTTTCTTCTGCCACAACAGCTTTAGACCTTGTCGTAGACGAGTCACACAAGTTGATTCAGCCCGGGCCCGCGGGTGGGGTCGTAGTCTTCGATGATTCCACCGAGCCGCGGCGACTGCACTTTCGCGGCAAGTACGCGCTGTCGACGGAAATGCTCACTGCGGGCACGATCCCACAGCTAGGCGGGGCGCGTACGTGTTCGGTTCACTCCAAGGGATGGGCTCTGGATCCGGTTATCGTGGCGCTAACACAGGGCTACCGGTATCGGCACGCAATCGGCTTCGAGGTCGATGAGCAGCGACGGGCAGCCAAGGATGCACTGTTCAACACCGATCGGCGCCAAGGCTGGTATCCGTTGCTGGACTGGGGGTTTGACAGGAATGACTGCCACGAGTACGCGCTTGCGCTATTGGGGGAGACCATCGAAAAGTCTGCGTGCGGGTATTGCCCATTTTCCATGTCCAGCAACCTCGGACGCCAGTCCTTGATGCAACGCTATCGGGCCGAACCAGAGCGCGGGGTTCAGGCCCTTGTCCTCGAAGATGTTGCGAGGCGGCTTAATCCGCGGCAGACGCTGATTTCCGGCGGCAGCCTGGCAGACATGGTCGCCAGGTCGGGGCTGACGGCAGTCACCGAGGGGTTCTTGTCGACGACAGCAGCGATGGAGCACGCCGTCTACGAGGTGCGCCGCGTCACTCCGTTCGGGGCCAGCGGGAGGCGGGGGATGACAGCGCGCTCGGTGCGTGCCCTTGCCCGCGGCACTCGGGAAGCCATGTGCGCCCACCTCGGCGGCCTTGGGGGTCGGGTCGATACCGACGCTTCCGGTATCACCCGCCACTACCTGCGGTGCCCTCCCAGCTGCGAGCACCTGCTGGTGGCGGCTCCGGGTGTTGTCGCCGATAAACAACGTCCTCAGTTCGATCGTCTTTGGAAGGAGGCCCACGATGGCCACGACATGCTCTTTTGATCCCTCTCCGGCCGCGGCCACGGGCGGAGACAGCAGATCCCATCACCGACGCCCCCGGATGTCTCGCTGGTGTGCGAAGTGTGGCGAAAGGCCGATTCATGGCCGGGACCTGTGCCGAGCCTGCTCCGTGAGCGCTCGTCGGCGCATGGGCTGGCTGGAGGCGCACGTCGACGCCGCGCCGGTGCGGGCGCACCTGCAGGCACTCCAGGACGCCGGGGTGAGCCTCAGGCGACTCCGGGCGCTGTCCGGCGTCTCTGACACCGCGATGCGAGCGATTCTGGCCGGTCCCCACCGTCTTGGCCCGCCGTGGGCGCCGCAGGTTTCCCAGATCCTCGCCGAGAAGCTCTTGAGCGTGCCAGTCCCGACGCGGGCGTGGGACGGCCTGGCCGATACACAGATGGTGTGTGCGGTCGGGACGAGACGGCGCCTACAAGCCTTGGTGGCGATCGGTTGGCCGATTCCGTTGTTATCTCAGCAGCTCGGGATCTCCGATCAGGAGGATGCGGCGATGTGGGGCGACGACTACGTACGCACGACCGTGCTTGCGGCGCGCACGGTCGATCGGCTCTACCGACAGTTGGAAATGCAACCGGGACCCTCGACGTCGGCTCGGTCTGAGGCATGTCAGCGCGGCTGGGCGCCGCCGTTAGCATGGGATGAGGACGCGATCGACGACCCGGCCGCAGCTGCGGCCTCCGGGGCACCCGATCGGCTTGGGTTTGCGCAGCGCTACCGGGAATACCAGGACCTCGGTGTGCCGGAGGACGACATTGCGCGTCGCATGGGGATCAGCATCAAGAGTTTGAAGCGCCAACGTGCCCGCGCCGGCATGCTCGTGGATTCTGCGTCGACCGCGGCGCCGCGAGCTAAACGGCGCGCATCGTGAAGCACTCTGTCCGTGGCTGCGGATATTCTACGGGCATGGCCCCTCCTCGCAGATCGTCAAGCGATGACGAAGCAGAGATCCTTAGGACGCTCGGCGGAAAGGTCCAGGAAGCCCGCGAGGCGGCCGGTCTGAGCCTGGCTGAGCTGGCCCGGCGGGCCGGGATGGATCGCGCCTACATCAGCCGGATCGAGGCAGGTTCGCATGCACCCACGATTTTGGTTCTGCTGCGAATCGCGGCCGAGCTGGACACCACGGTCAGTGCGCTGACGGCCCTGGATCTGGGGGCCAAGGGCGCGATCCCGGATCCGGAGCGGGAGCGGTTGGGATCGGCCAATGGCGAACTCGTGGAGGCTGTCCGAGCGGCGAGCCTCGCCGGCGGGTCGGTGCGGGTGATTGCGGATGAACTGGGCGTCTCGACGCGAACGGTGAGCGAGTGGCTCCAGCGCGCCGAACCAGTGAAATAGTGAGCGTGAAAGCACGCGCCTCGACACCGCCCGGATGATCGCTCTCTACCGACAGCCCCGCACCTGAGCGGACCGGTTTGCGGGTTGGGTCAGCGAAAGCTCGCCTCAGTAGCCGTGGCCGTGGCCGTGGCCGAGAAAAAGCGGACCGTACCTTCGGCGGCCGCGCCGAAGATTGAGGGTATGACTCGATCGCTAAACGCCATTCGCGACGGTGCTCTCGTGTGGGTGCCGTGGTTCGGTCGGTGGCTCACTCTGGGTGCCACCGTCGTTGCCACCGTGTCCACGGTGGCCTGGGCCGGCATCCACCCCTCCTGGGGGCATCTGTTGGTCACGACGCCGATCGGGTATTTGGTTGCGCTGTCGTGCGGCTTACTCGCGGGAGTGAGCAGCTTCGGTGTCAGTAGACATCGACGGGCGTGGAACGAGGCCCTGCTGGACGTGACCGCCGATGAACGTCGCACCGTGGTGCGACAACTGTGGGTCGGCAACGCCTCGGCGATGACTGATCGTCGGCTGCGCGACGCGGAGCGGGCGTTGGCGCGGGAGGCGCAGCGCGCCTGTCGCCACCCTGCCGGATCGTGGCTGTTGCTCGCCTATGCCACAGTGCTTTCCACGTGGGTGGCCATCGGCCTGCTGATGGTGCATCTGTTCAGACCTGAGTACATCCCCGCCGTGATTGCCGCGCCCGTCGCCGCGGTCGTACTTGCCGAGCCATTCGATTTCTATTTGCGGCGGCGGATTCGCCGGCTTATCCAGGATCTGGACACAGAAGTGGTCGGCGCTGGGTAAGGGCGTGTTGGTGTCCGGGACCTGGTGGGGCTGGGCCGGGGAGGCAATTTGTGACACCCCCGTCCTGGCCCGCGCTTTGACCAACGTCATGGGGCTCGACGATCGACAACGCCGCAGTGTCAGCCGTGTCATGGAGCACGCCGTGCGACGACAATGCGGCACTACATAGCCGTAGACGTACTAGGAGGTTGCGCCGGTGTTGGTACTTGGGCAGATCGACAGAACAAGTGACAGTCCTCCGTATCGTCAGATCGCCAGCATCTTGCGGAGCGCGATCGTCTCTGGTCAACTGCAAGCTGGCGACCGTATTGCTTCGGAAGCGAAGCTGATCGAGCACTTCGGCGTGGCACGGATGACCGTCCGTCACGCGATACAGGAACTCCGTTTCGAGGAACTCGTCGTCGCGGAGCATGGACGCGGAGTGTTTGTTCGCTCGGTAGCTGCGTCCGGGGAACATCTCCAACAAGAGCCCGGGATGCCAGCTGAGGCGCGCATCGTCGTGCAGGCCCAGGACATACGAACGAGGATGTGCACGCTGTCTAGCCAGGTATCCGGGGTTGAGTCGATAGGTGACTCGGCGGTCGTCAGTCGACTCATCAGTGACCTAGCGAGCGTTTCCCTCGCGCAGGCCGACATTCTGGGAAAGCTCGCCGTACGCCTTCGGGGTCCGTTGGCGTCCCGGGAAGACATGGACAAACTGTTCTCGACATTCGAGATTGCCAGCCGGGCATCGGCTGACGCCTCTAGGGCGTGCCAACTTGCTGCGGAGAGCATTCGAAGCTCCGCCTGAAAGCCGCCTGAGTATCCGTAGCTCACGCTCATGGGGTCCAGGGGGTGCGCTATGACACGATCCGCCAGGCCCTTGCCGAGGGCGTAGCAGTTTCGGAACTCGTTGCGCGGCCCGGGTTGTCGTGATGGGGCTCATCGAAAGTCCCCGTGGTGTAGCTCTTGGGAGAGACTTCCCAGCCCATTACGTCACCGCGACGGAATGGGTGGCTGAACCGCTCATGGCCCTCGCGTTCGTGCGCCTGGCGGGCGTCCGTGATTCGGGTGCCGACGCGGTCGGCGAGGACAGCCCGGGCGGGTTCGTCCCTAACCGGGACTGTTACACCCGCCCATTGCGTCACGGTGACGTTTCTAGCGCTGGCGGTAGACGTGGGCGCGGTGTTCGACGCGGCCGACATAGAGGACATGGCGATCGCCGATCGCACGAAAGGTGACGCGGTAGTCGCCGCGACGGGCGACTCTCCAGCCCTCCAGCTCGAAACGCAGCGGCTTGGACATTCGATACGGATCGGTGGGCAGCGTTGCGGTGATGAATTCGGCCATGGCGGCGGCCACCTTGCGAGGAAGCTTGTCGAGCCCACGCACAGCGCCGGCCGAGAGCTCGACGGTCCATGCACGGTTCTCATCGCTCACCGCAGGCCGTACCGGGCGCGCAGCTCGTCGCCGGGCACAGTGTTGCCGGCAGCGTAATCGGCATCGGCCTGACGAAGATCGTCAACCAAGCCGGGCGTTCGTAGGGCATGAAGCGTTTCGTTGAGCGATTCGAGATCATCGGCGGACATGATCACCGCCGCGACCCGTCCGTGCCGGGTGACCTGAATGATTTCGTGGGTTGCGTCAGCCTCCTCAACCAGCGAGGACAGCTTGTCTTTGGCTTCCGTAAGTGACACTGTCTTCATAGGAAGATAGTAGCCCGAATACAGGCTTTTAACTAGCCTGAGTTATGGCCGATAAGCATGATTATGTCAACCTGAACCGGTTGACGTCGTCCCGCGAGTCGCCCTATCCTGGTCGGCATGAAGGAGGCTGCCGGAGAAGATCCGGGCGGGCCCTACGGCGTGTCCGAAGTGGCCGACCAGCTCGCCGACGAATTGAGCGCGGCGGTCATCCCCCTGGCCGGGATCGCCGGTGATCCGGCGCCGATGGAGTGGCCCGAGGCGCTTGCCCGGCAGGCTCCGGCGCTCGCGCACCAGTTGTGCTGCGACGACAAACGTGAATCGTCCGAAGCGGTCATCGGCGTGATGAACGCGCTGTGGCCGGCCGACTCCCCGGAACTGGTTGGGCAGCCGGAATGGTGGCGAACACCGCTCGGTCGCGCATGCGCCCACGCGCTGGATCCGCACGACACGTCGGGTGTCACCTATGCGGTCGCAGCTGGAATCCTCGGCGTCACCGTCGGCACGATCAAGCAACTCGCTCACCGTGGGTCCCTGGCCAAGAGTCCCGACGGCATCACCCGAGCGTCGGTATTCGCGCGGATGGAACGCCTCCTGAAGGCGGATTCCAGAACTAGCTGACAGTTGCGCTGTTGACGTGCTCCCCGGACTGAAGTCCGGGGATTCCCGTGCGGCTACGCCGCTGTCGGGGTGCTTCCTGCTTCGCAGCCCACTGCCGCAACGGGTTGCGGACTTACGCGGGCTCCACAGGCGTTTAGTCTCTCTGCCCGCCCGGCAGCGAGAATGACCTTGGCCGCGTTGTAGTCGCGGTCGTGAGTGACCTGGCACGACGGACACACCCACGTGCGGACCTGCAAAGGCAGTTCGTCGAGCCGATGCCCACACCCAGGTGTTGAGCAGGTTTTGCTCGACGCCAACCACCGCGACACCGCGTGTACGGTGCGCCCGTAGCGGTCGGCCTTCTCACCGACGATCCGCACGAACTGGCCCCACCCGGCATCACTGATCGCCCGGGCGAGGCGGCGATTGCGGACCATCCCGGCGATGTTGAGGTCTTCGACGTGGATCACTTGATTCTCGCGAACCAACGCCAAAGCCTGCTTGTGGTGATAGTCCCGCCGAGCACGGGCAACCTCGTTGTGCGCGACCGCAACCTTGCGCCGCGACTTGTCCCTGTTGGCTGATCCTTTCTGCCGGCGGGCCTTCTCCCGCTCCAACCGCCGCAACTTACGCAGCTTGCGACCCAAAAACTTCGGATTGGCCACATCAACGCGGCGGCCATCGGTGGTCGCGACCGTCGCCAACCGAGCCACCCCGACATCCACACCGGCCTCCCGATCGACCGGCGGCAGCGGTGTGGCCGCCACCTCGACGACGAAGCTGGCATAGAAATGGCCGTCCGGTTCCCGGATGATCGTGACCGACGACGGGGTCGACGGCAACTCCCGTGACCAGCGCACCCGCACCTGCCCAACCTTGGCCACAAAGAGCCGGCCGTTGTCGCGGATCGAGAACCCGTTGCGGGTGCACCGGAACGACTGCCTGTGATCCTTGCGGGACTTGAACCGGGGCCGGCCCACCCGCCGGCCCTTGCGTGTACCGCGCGCGGAGTCGAAGAAGTTGCGCCAGGCGCGGCGGGAATCGTTGACCGACTGCACCAACGCCACACTGGGCACCTCGGCCAGCCAGGCCCGTGCCTCGGTCCTCTTGGCGGCGGTGATCACCCGGCGTTGAATCTCGCTGTCGGACAGCTTCACCCCGGACCGATACGCCTCCTCGCGAATCCGCAGTGCGTCGTTGAACACCACCCGGCAGCAGCCGAACACCCGCGCCAGCACCTGCTGCTGGGCACCCGTCGGTTCGATGCGGTACCGGTAACGCATCTGCATACCCACGACTGTAAAGGCCACCTATGACAACCCAAACCTACCGCCGCGCTCGGCACTCCGTGTCGTTGCTGCACGCTCATCTGGTTTTCGTGACGAAGTACCGCCGGAAGGTGTTCACCGACGCCATGCTCACCTACTGCGAACACACCATGCGCGAGGTGTGCGCTGATCTGGGCGCCGAGTTGGTCGAGTTCAACGGTGAAGCCGACCACGTCCATTTGCTGGTCGCCTACCCGCCCACGTTGGCGATCTCCATGCTGGTCCAGCGACTCAAGGGCCGCACCGCCCACACGGTGCGCCGCGAATACACCGGCGTCTGTGTCCGCGCACGCATGCGCGGACACCTCTGGTCGCCGTCCTACTTCGCCGTCTCCTGCGCCGGCGCGCCCTTGTCGATCATCAAGCAGTACATCGATGGACAGGCCCGACCACTCTGACCGCCGGGCTACGCCCGACGACGAACGGGATGGGCTCACCCCGGACTAAAGTCCGAGGCTTGCGCCCAAGAATCCGGTCAGCGCCCCTCCCCCTCCCCCTCCCCCGTTCACCCCGACGCGAACGCCGCAGATCGGTTGCAGCGCTGACGATCCCACCTGGCGTCCGGCTTCCCTGTCCAGAAATAGGCGTCCGCGAAAGGTGCGGTTAAACGGACGGCCCGGGCGGGCCCGGACGTTTGAGGTCGGTGCGGGCGCCCTGGCCGGGGCGCTGCCAGTTGTCGATGGTCGCCAGCAGCCAGCCGGGGTGACTGTGCACCTCGGCCTCGGGCAGATCACCGTCCGGGTCGTCGGTCAGTTCTCCGTCTGGCTCGGGGAGTCGGCCTTCGTGGCGGTACCGCAGGACCGTCCCGTACGACAGCCCGCGGCGACGGGCGAAGCCCCTGAGCGAGAGCAACCGGATCACAGCCAGAAACCTTACAATGCATGTACCTTACAATGTAATCAATGTAAGGTAATGGCAATGATCGCGCACACACCGCTACCGGCGCTTGTCGGGGGTGGGCGTCACACTCGAACAAAGCGAGGTGAAGGAATGGCACAGCGTGAAGTAGTCGGAACGTTCGAGGGGCGCATCGGGCGGGTGCAGCTGCCACCGAGCGCCGACGACGCGCTGACGGCAGATCCCAGCGACGAGGGCACATGGGTTAACCCGTGTTGGAGCTGCGGCAACGTTCCGGGCTGCGCGTGGGTAGACGGATGCGGCTACGCCGCATGCCCCGAGTGTTTCGCGGACTGAGGCGAGGTCAAGACGAGAGAGGGAACCAGTGTGACGAACACGGAGGAGGCCGCCCAGCTCGCGGCGGCCGTTGAGCGTGAACTTGAAGCGGGCAAGCGCCGCGAGGACATCGACATGGTTGCACGTGCTCACTACGCCTATGAGTGGGGTGGCGGTGATGCGTTGCACCTGGAACTGGCGAATGAAGTCGAGCGCCTGCGCGGCCTCGTGGTCGAGGCTTAGGAGACTTGGATGATGGTGAACGGGAACTCGCCACAGATGTCGCCCGAGGGTACCCAGGACGGTAAAGATGTGGGGTTGGCAGGGCGATGAGCAGCAGCAAGAGTGATTCGATATGGAGACGGCGGACATGAACAGTGACCCTGCCGCTTTGCGCGTTGTAGCCTCAATCCTGTATCTCGCAGCGCTCATCAGCTATGTCGCGATCCCGGTTTTCGGGATGCTCATCGTGGGGAGCGCCGCCTGTGGTTGGTTCGCGAAGCGCCGGTTGGATCGGACGACCTGCTTGATAGCGGCCGGCTTGATCGCAGTGCCCGCGGCGATGCTTCTCATGGGCTCTGTCGGGGTCGCCATGAACGCGGGCCCGAACGCGTGGTTCCAGCTCTCCGTCGCGCCGGCGGCCGCCGCCGGGCTGATAGGCGTTCGATCGTGGCAGCGTCGGCGCGCAAGCAGAGCCTTGTCGCGATGCTCTGGCAACCAGGCGAAA
>WBZQ01001027.1_pt1 | contig 20166 bp, 16 predicted proteins | sample 5204251 | NCBI WGS metagenome assembly WBZQ01 (sample SAMN12412402, study PRJNA552823) | activated sludge metagenome | isolation source: activated sludge from nitrification reactor of wastewater treatment plant... | place: USA: Virginia | collected 2017-09
CCCCTCCACTGTTGATAAGTTCAGTTTATCGTGATGCCATAGACTATCAATTGGACTGATTCTTCGGCAACCGGTATCGTCTCTGTATGACTTCGCAACAAGGCAACCATGAAACAAGGAGGTGGGGGATGAGACAGATTGTGATAGCCGTCGGTATGGGGTTCGCCGTGATCATGCTGCAGGCCTGCGCAACGCCGTCGAAGCCAACCGGTCATCAGACCGTGGCCTCCTCGGAGGGGCAGCAAATGCCCCTGTCGGAAGAAGAATTCATTCAAAAGGTCGAACGGCATATGGAGCGCCAGGATCGGCCTGGAACGACGCTGCGGTTTCGATGATCCGCACGGGAAGCGCGTCGAAGGAAGAAGGAGCAAGGGAGGAGATCATGGGCAAGATGAGAATCAAGTGGGTGGTCGGTACCGTGGTGGTGGCGACCGTCGGGGCGATCGGCTTGGCGGCTACCAGGGTCATGGGTGAGCCGTCGGTGGGGCAACCAGGCGCCGTTCCTGCGGCGCAGGAGGTGCCGCTGGGCTTGGAGGATCCCGGCGGATATATTCCCGCGGACAACCCGCAGACGGCGCGGAAGATCGAATTGGGGCGCTGGCTCTTTTTCGACAAGCGGCTCTCGAAGAACGGAACAGTGGCGTGCGCAACCTGTCACATGCCGGGCCTGGCATTCACCGATGGACAGCCGGTCTCGACGGGTATTTACCGGTTGCAGGGCGGACGCAGCGCCCCGACGGCGATCAACCGGGTGTATAGCAAGGCGCAATTCTGGGACGGTCGAGCCGACACGTTGGAGGATCAATCGGTCGGTCCGTTCGTCAGCCCGGTTGAGCACGGGTTTCTCGATCACAATGAGTTGGTGGGCAAGATCAAGAGCATTGAGGGCTATCGTGCGCTCTTTCAGGAGGTGTTCGGCCGCGAAGTGACCGTCGGCGATGTGGGCCGCGCGATCGCCGGCTTTCAGCGGACCCTGTTGTCGGGCAACAGCCCGGTGGACCGGTTCGATATGGGCGGTGAAGAGCAGGCCTTGAGCGATTCGGCGAAGCGAGGGCTCGAACTGTTTCGAGGGAAGGCCCGCTGCACACGTTGTCACTCGGGGTTCAACTTCTCCGACGAGAAATTTCACAACCTCGGTATCGGATGGGATACGAACACCGTCGATTTGGGACGCTACATGGTGACGAAGAATGCCGAGGATATCGGCGCGTTTAAAACGCCCACGTTGCGGGAGATCGCGCGCACGGCGCCGTACATGCACGATGGACGGTTTGCGACGCTCGAGGATGTGGTCCGGTTCTATAACCAGGGCGGTATCAAGAATCCACATCTCGACAATACCGTGATCCCGCTCGAACTGACCGAACCGGAGCAGCAGGATCTGGTGGCGTTCTTACGGTCGCTCAACGGCGAAGGGTGGCAGCACGTGGCTGCGCCCGTAGAGTTTCCGAAGTAAGCCGTTCGTTCGCTGATCGGAACGGCCGGGGTCGTGAGGCTCCGGCCGTTGCATCCGGCTCTCCGGGCTGCTTGCAAATGGTGGTCCCGTACGGGTAACAGAGAGGGAGAAGAACATGAGTTCATCGCCGTCCCTGGATACCCATTCGTGATTGCTGCTGCCTCCCGCTGGATCGACCGCAATATTCTGGAACTCGCGCGCGACTTCCAGCTTTCCTATCTGCCGCCGCTCATGGTCTACATGGCCGCCGGGATTTCCGGTCTGACCGGCATCGTCGGCACGTTTTTCGTCAAAGAGTATTTGGGTCTGTCTGCGGCCTTTCTTGCCGCGTTGGGGTTCTGGGCGGGCATTCCCTGGGCGCTCAAAATGCCGTTCGGGCACCTTGTCGATTTGTTGTGGCGCTGGAAAAGCCTGCTCGTCTATTTCGGCGCCGCGGTGATTGCGGCGAGTCTGTTGCTCATGGTCGGCCTGATCGGTCACCGCGAGGCGATGGTCGCCGTGCTGCCCGCTGAAGTGTGGTACGTGCTCAGCGTGTTGTTGTCGCCGATCGGTTATGTGATTCAGGACACGGTGGCGGACGCGATGACGGTCGAGGCCGTGCCCAGAGTCGATGAGCGAGGGGTGCCCATCGATGAAGCCAGGCTGAAACTCATGCACACCACGATGCAGACGCTCGGGCGTGTCGCCATTATCAGCGGGGGTATCCTGGTCGCCCTCATCAATCTGTACCTGTTCAACGGCGTGGAAAGTATGCCGAAGGAGAAGGTGGCCGCGATTTATGAACAGGTGTATCTGATGGCATTGGTGATCCCGGCCGTATCGGTGCTGGGGGTCATCACCGCGTCGGTTCTTCGGGTGCGAACCCGGCGGCGGCTGCTCAGCCAGGGTATGACCTCTGAACAGGTCGCCTCGCTGACGGACCGGGCCGCGGAACCCACCAAGCCCAATTGGTGGATTCTGGGGGGTAGTCTGGTCTTCGTGCTCTTTACCCTGACGGTCGGGGTCGCAGATTTTGCTTACAGTGAAGAAATCGTGTTCGCCGGGTCGATGGCCATCGTCGCGTTGCTGATGGTGCGCCTCACCCGTGAGCTGGCTCCCGACGCGAGGCATGTGCTCGTGGGCACCGCGCTGGTGGTCTTCGTGTTTCGTGCCGTTCCCGGTCCCGGCGAAGGCGCGACCTGGTGGATGATCGATCAGCTGAAGTTCGATCAGCAGTTCCTGTCGGTCTTGTCGCTCATCGGCAGCGCCCTCACGCTTGCGGGTATGTTTCTGTTCCGACGATTCATGGCTGAGCGGTCCATTGCCTATGTGGTCGGCTTTCTCACTGTGGCGGCCTTTTTCTTAGGCCTGCCCATTGTGAGCATGTACTACGGGCTTCATGAGTGGACGGCGGCTGTGACCGGAGGCGTGGTCGATGCGCGGTTCATTGCCCTCGTGAACACGGCGTTGGAATCGCCGCTCGGCCAGATTTCCATGATCCCCATGCTGGCCTGGATCGCGAACTCTGCGCCGGCGAATCTCAAGGCGACCTATTTTGCCGTGATGGCGTCCTTCACGAACCTCGCGCTGTCGCTCGGCCAACTGGGGACGAAGTATCTCAACGAGCTGTTTGTCGTCACCCGGGAGGTGCGCGATCCGGTGACCAACGCCATCCAGACCCCCGACGACTATAGCCAGCTCGGAATCTTGTTGATTGTGCAGGCCCTGCTCGGCCTGGCCCTCCCCTTCGCCGCGATTCTATTTGCGCGATACTCACGATATCGCAGCGCCTGAGCGCGTGGGAGGAGATCGCCATGAACACCTTCCAGTTTCTCGCCGATCACGGCGCCTGGGTCCTGTTCTGGGTGGTCTTCATCGAGCAGTTGGGATTTCCGATTCCGGCGATTCCTCTCCTGGTTGCGGCAGGTGCGCTCGTCGGGGCCGGAAAAATGAGCCTCGCCACGGCGCTGCTCCTGCCGGTGGCCGCTGCGCTCCCGCCGGACCTCGCCTGGTACTATCTTGGTCGTATCAAGGGCGGCAGGGTGCTGGGCTTTCTCTGTCGCCTGTCGCTTGAGCCGGACTCCTGCGTCAGGGATACGGAAAATCTGTTTCACCGGTACGGGCCACGTGGACTGTTGCTGGCGAAGTTCATCCCCGGCTTCAACACGGTGGCACCGCCGCTGGCCGGGATTGTCGGCATGGCCGCGACGACATTCGCGCTGTACGATGTCGCGGGCACGTTCATCTGGGCGGCGGTCAGCGCCGGAGTCGGCGCGGTATTCAGCAATCAACTGGAGCAACTCGTCGGGTTGTTCGATCAAGCGGGCGGACTTGTGTTCGGGGTGCTGCTCATCGGCCTGGCGGGATTCATCGGCTATAAGTTCTATTATCGGCAGCAGTTCCTCAGGCATCTGCGCATGTCAAAGATCTCCGTGGACGAGCTCAAACAGCGGCTGGACGCGGGCGAGGCGATCAGCGTGGTGGATGTGCGGCATCCCCTGTCGCTGCAACTCGATCCGGACACGATTCCAGGCGCCATCAACTTCACCCTGGAGGAGATCGAGCATCGGCACCACGAGATCCCTCGCGATCGCGACATCGTGCTGTATTGCACCTGCCCGAATGAAGTCTCCAGCGCCAGGACGGCGTTTCTGTTGAAAAAGAAAGGCATCCATCGTGTGCGCCCGCTCGAAGGCGGTCTGGATGCCTGGCGAGAACGGCAGTATCCCGTGGAGCGACGGATGAATGCCGGTGTGAGCGGCTGACGGCGTACCGCTGCGCGGGATAAGGGAGGGTCGCCAGAGGGCGTCTCTGGCTTGCGGAGGGAGTGAACGCATGACACGTCTGGTGATACTGATGATCGCAGGGACCGTGCTCGTGCCATGCGGCCGTGAGGCAGGCGCCTGGCCGGAGATGTCGACAGCGGGGAGCGAGGCCATGGTCTGGCTCTCGAAAGGGTCCCCGCGTTCGAAGCCCGCACCGTTGAAGTATAAAGTGGTGGGAGTCTTTCAGAAGGACAAACAGTTTGTCGGTGGTTCGGCTGTCGCCGACGTGACGAAGCAGATCGAGTTCGAATTCAAGTGGCCGCTGGAGGAGGGTGTGTCGCCCAAGGTGTTGCCGAATATTCCGACGAAGGCAGAGCATTATCGCGATGGTTCGGCGGTTTGCCCGGCTCCGATTCTGAAAGGGGCCTATGAGCATTTTGAGTTGAAGAGCATTCTGGTGATGGGGCCGATGTTCGGGCTGGTTGGCGAACGGAGAACGCCGGACATGGAGGAATATGTCGGCGGTGGCGGCTGCAAGGGCACACACCCGGTTCAGGGGCAGGTGCGCGAGGAACAGGTGCTGGTGACACTCCCTCCCGAGTTCCTCGCCGGCCAGTTGTCCAAGGGACAGGTCTTCACGCAACAGGATCAGGGATGGACCTGGACCTTTACGCCGGTTCCGTGAGATCCCCTGTCCGGGTTTCCCGCCCAACCGTTTCTCTCCTGGCATCCCCTGTGCGTTGATGTCCCGATAGCTACTCAGGTGGAGTTGCGGGGCGGACATGTTTAATCATGGCCAAAACGGGAGGACTGGCATGCTCGGGGTGGATGACGATTCCGGGATGGCGAGTGGTAAAGACCCGAAACACTTCGTCGGCAAATCCCTGTCCCACGGATCGTACGTCACGAAAGTCCACTATGATCTCGCGGACGTTCTCCAAATTTGCAAGGAGGCGTCGTGCCTCAGACCGGGCGATGAAATCAGGCCTCAACAACCTGATGCGGACTGAATCTCCATGACATTCTAAGTCGAATTCCGGCTGCGGTGAATCGCCTGTCACGTTACCCATGGTAGAGCTCAGCAGACCACATGACGAATGTGATGTGAAAAATATCATCAAGCCCGATAAGCATGGAAGCTGGCTTCCTCTTGACCCATGCGATATGATGAGCATCTAGAAAAAAGCAAATAGCTGATGGCGTATGGCTGATAGCCAGGCCGAAGATCTTGCGGATGTTCAAAAAGGTCTTCTGGCCAGGCCGCAGCGATGCGAAGGTCCGAGGCGTACATGTCCTGTACGTCGAGGAGCTGAGCGAGTGAGAACGCCGCCAGAAGCCTTTTTCAACATCCGACCGAAAGGGGGCGACCGGTTTCGACGGGGATATTGACGCCATCGTTGCATGTCGAGATCTCGGGAACTCGTAAAATTCCGGGAAAAACGCAACTGCCAACCAAGAACTGGCACTCGCAGCCTAATTTAGGCTGAGACGTCGTTCCATCTGAGGCCCGCGGGGGTGGAATGGCGCGATGCAGCGGGCTGGTCCCACGCCGGTGCTCAGCGGCGGGGGGCGAGACAATACTGGGCTAGCGGCGATTCTAAGCCGGCCGATAGGCGTGGGTCGCTGCGAAGCTTAAAGAATCGGCTACACATGTAGATGCGATGTGCCGACGATCTTCGGACAGGGGTTCAACTCCCCTCGCCTCCACCAAACAAAGCTCGCTCGACCCGGAGCCAATGATGATGGTTCCGGGCGACGGGATAAACTCCTTCTAGAGTATCTCTCTTTTTCGTGCGACCCCGCGCCTTCAATGGGCGCGGGGTACGTTACGTAAGTGAGCCTTCTTCCCCAGCTCGCTCGACCCAGAGACAGTACGAATGGTTCGGGGCGATGGGGTGAACCACCTCAAGTCGCTCCATTCTTTTCATAGTATCCAGTCCGGCACGAACGGCAAGCCATTCTGCGGCCATCTGTAGCATTAAGACTAAAAAAAGACTATATTAAGTCTTGCAGGATCAAGGGAGTAAGACCATGCGCTATTCGTCTCAAGTCAAACCCATCAGTTATCTGAAGGCGAACGCCGCCGAAGTGCTGACGCGGTTGTCCGAGCAACGTGAGCCCTTGGTCATCACGCAGAACGGCGAAGCCAAGGCTGTGCTGCAGGACGTGGCGTCGTTCGAAGAAACTCAAGAGACCCTGGCGCTGCTCAAGATCTTGGCGCTTGGCAACCAGGATGTAGAAGCCGGTCGAGTCAAGCCGGTGGCCGACGTGGTGAACCGCCTGCGGGCCAAGCGGGTGGATGCCGGCCGTGATGCGTGATGGTGACGAAACCGAAACGCTACGAAGTCCTGCTCACCCGGAGCGCTGAACAAGATCTGGAATCCATTCACAACTACATCGCGGAATTCGACTCCCTGGCACACGCCAACGGCCTTCTTGATCAGCTGATGCGGGTCGTAGAAGGTCTGGCCCGGTTTCCAGAGCGTGGCAGTTATCCAAAAGAACTTGCGGCTCTGGGCATCGAGGAATACCGCCAGACTGTGTTCAAGCCCTACCGGGTGATCTACCGCGTCATGGGCAGGCAAGTCGTCATCTATCTCATCATCGATGGACGGCGGGATATGCAGTCCCTGCTGGCCCGACGATTGCTCGGTGCTTGACAGGCAGCAATCCGTTCCAATTTTCATAAGTTTGGGGGCAGTGGTCTCACGGTCAACCACTCTCCATCAAATCGCCGGGCCCGGATGTGCTCCAGGCCATTTTTCCCCCGGCACTCCCCGCCAGAGTCCAGGTACAAGCCGCACATTCTCCTACAGGCTGTAGTCAGCGGAAAGTCGCGCCTTCTGTGACCCTAGTTGCGGAACTGTCGCTCTGGTAGACTGGCGCCGGTTTGAGTCAGGCCTAGGAAAACGAACCTGACCTCGGGAGGCTGTATTTGAGCCTGGAAGGACCACACTGCATTTTCTAACTTGGCTCAAAACGCGGCCTATCGAGAGTGCTTGAGCCCAGCCAATATACCAAACGGTCAGATTTTTGGCCTAAGCCGTTGTCAGGACAATGGTTTCTGTTTGGCTCAGCGTCGAGGTGTGAACCAAGAGGATGAGCCAAAACGCTCAGAGGATATGAATGCGCTCTCCACGGCAGCAGGCCGAGGTGAGAGGAGGTACGTCGGGATGTGTCTGTATTTCCGATCCAGAGTGGTGAGCAGGTAAATGAGCATGAATGAGGCGGACACCCGCTACCACCTCATCGATCCCGTCTTGCGCGAGAAGGGCTACGTAAGCCGCGAGTGCATCACGCTGGAGACTGTGCTCACTCCAGCACCGGTTGAACCGAGCGGCCCCAAGGGTCGCAGGCGTAGGGGGCCTGGGCGTACCGACTATCTCCTGTGCGTCCAGGTAGGCGATATGCCGAAGGCTCTGCCCGTAGCCGTGCTCGAGGCCAAGAAGGAAACCGACGATCCGCTCAAGGGTATGCAGCAAGCGCGCGGGTATGCCGACACGCTGCGCTTCAACGTAAAGTACGTCTTTGCCACCAACGGCCACAGGTATGGTGAGTATGACCGCTTCACGAAATTGATCAACGGTCCATTTCAGTTCAGCGATTTTCCCGCGCATCCGGATCTCACGGCACGGTACGCCAAAGACAGTGGCATCGACCTGACCAGACCCGAAGCCACCATGCTGTTCCAGGCCGACAGTCCGGCATGGTCGCAGAGTCGCTACTATCAGGACGCAGCCATCCGTGCGGCATTCGCGAAACTTCTGCGCGATGGACAGTCCGGCAAGCCCCCGCGCGTGCTGCTCACGCTCGCCACAGGGGCCGGCAAGACGATCATTGCTACCAACCTGTTGTGGCGCCTCGCGCAGGCCGGGCAGCTACCTAAGCCCGCCCTGTTCTTATGCGATCGAGATGAGCTGCGCACCCAGGCCTACAACAAGCTCAGCGCGGCATTCGGAGCCAATGCTCGTATCGTCGAAACGGAGGGGGGCCAGAACGCGGCCAGGAACGCCCGCATCCATATCGCTACCTACCAAACTCTGGGCTTGGACGACGGCAATCCGACGGACGGTGGTTTCGCCAGCTTCCTCACCGAACATTACGGTCAGGATGCCTTCAGCGTCATCATCATCGACGAATGCCACCGCTCGGCCTGGGGGCGCTGGTCGGAAGTGCTGCGGCGCAATCCCAATGCCATCCACATCGGCCTGACGGCCACCCCGCGCAAACTGGAGGAGTCAGACAAGGCCAGCAAGGAAGACCAGGAGATCACCGCCAACAACCGCCAGTACTTTGGCGAGCCGGTCTATGAATACACGTTGATTCAGGCTCAGGAAGACGGCTACCTGGCTGCCTGCGAAATCGTCAAGCGGAAGGCCAGTATCGACAGCGCCGCGTTCACGAAGGAAGAAGTGCTTAAAGCCGGGGCCAAGAACATCAAGACCGGCAAGCCGCTCACCGAAGCCGATCTGACCAAGGATGAATACACAGGCAAGGATTTCGACGATGAACTCTTCATCGAGCTGCGAACCCCCAAAATGTGCGCAGACCTATTCACACTGTTGTGCGAGAACGGCGGGCCGGAACAAAAGGTCATCATCTTCTGCACCCGCGAGATCCATGCCGACCGCGTGGCGCAGCACATGAACAATTTCTATGTGCGCTGGTGTCGGGAGAACGGGAAGGAGCTCAAGGACCATTACGCCTTCAAGTGTATGGGTGGGGCCAACAACGGAGCCGACCTCATCGAACCGATGCGCGGATCGAGTGAGCGCGCCTTCATCGCCTGTACCGTGGATTTGCTGGAAGCCGGGGTAGACATCGAGCGTCTGAATGCCGTGGTGTTCTTTCGCTATCTGCAGTCGCCCATCAAGTTCTACCAGATGGTCGGACGCGGCACGCGCATCCACGAGGAAACGCAGAAGTACAAGTTTTGGCTCTACGACTACACCGATGTCACCAGCCTGTTCGGCACGGAGTTGATTTCCAAGCCGCCGCGACCTGGGGGCGGGGGCAAGGGTGGCGGTGAAGGGCCTGGTGGCGGCGGCGGAGACGACGGCCCAGCCGTGGGAGAGATCGGCGGACAGCGCGTTATCGTATACCCGCAGGGCCGGTTCATTCTCACCTGCCGCGAGGGCCGCGACCTGCCAATTCCCGTGGACGAATATCGTCGCGAGATGATCCAGCGCGTCTTGTCGGAAGCGCATAACCTTGACGAATTCCGTCAGCTCTGGATCGAGGCACAGAAGCGCCGCAGCCTCATCGACCACCTGCTGGGCGACAACTTCAGCCCGGATGTCATCCGGGAAATCGACCAGATGACCGACTTCGACCTCTACGACTTTTTCGGCCACCACGGCTACCACGCCCGAGCATTGAAGCGCCCGGAACGTGGCGCGCTGTACATCAGCGGCAACCAACCTTGGTTTGCCGACATGGACCCTCAAGCCGGCACCGTACTCAAGGGGTTGGGACACCAGTTCGCAGCAGGCGGCACAGATGCGTTGGAAACCCCGGCACTGTGGGAAGTACCCGAAATCAGGCTAGCCGGCGGACTCGATGTGCTGCGCGCGCTCGGCAGACCGACGGACGTCATGCGCGAGGCGAAGGGAAGGTTGTTCGGGGTATGACATCTCCACTCATATTCCCCTTGTCGGACGTCGCCGACATTTCCTCCGGCATTACGTTGGGCCGAAAAACGAAGGAGAGCGAACTTACCGAAGTGCCTTATTTACGAGTGGCGAATGTCCAGGACGGACATTTGTTACTTGGCGATCTCAAGATGATTGCAGCGACCCGCAGGGAGGCCGAAAAATGGGCTTTGAAAGACGGCGACTTGTTGCTCACCGAAGGTGGCGACCTCGATAAGCTCGGACGAGGTGCTTGCTGGCGTGAGCAACTGCCGTTGTGTATTCATCAAAATCATATCTTCCGGGTCAGGTTGCCTGCAGATCGCTACGACGCCGACTTCGTGTCATTCCAGATCGGATCGCCGTATGGAAAGGCGTACTTTCTGGCACACGCTAAGAAGACGACAGGCATTGCTTCAATCAATCAGCGTGTGCTTGGCGCGTTCCCCTTAGTTTCGCCCCCGATTGCTGAGCAACACCGCATCGCCGTCCGGCTGAAAGCCCAACTGGCCGAAGTGGACCGCGCGCGCCAAGCGGCGCAGGCGCAGTTGCGAGAAGTAGCCCGTCTTGCTGATAGCATCGTGCTCAATAGCATCCGTCAGCATCCGAATGATCGGCATGATCTGGGCAGTGTTTTGAACGAAGTCAAAAACGGTATCGGCGCAGCGTGGGCTGAATATCGCGTGCTTGGCGCAACACGTGATGGGCTAGCGCCCGCGAAGGAACCGCCGGGCAAACACGCGCCCAAGTATAAGCCAGCTTTCCCCGGAACGGTATTCTATAACCCGATGCGCATCTTGATCGGCTCAATCGCCTTTGTAGATGACGACGATGCGCCAGGCATCACCAGCCCAGACTATGTGGCTTTGACGGGCAAATCCGACAAGGTCGATTCGAGATGGTTCTACTACTGGCTACGTTCGCCACTTGGTGCGCAGTGCATCATTTCGCTGGCGAGAGGCGCGGTCCGGGAGCGTATGTTGTTCAATCGCTTATCCGAAGGTGAAATTGAATTGCCACGTTATCCCGTGCAACAACGGGCATCGGTCGCGCTCAAAGAACTGAAGCCGTTGCGACAAGCAATTGAGTGCCAGCTTGCCGAGATCGAACGCCTCCCGCAACGCCTTCTCGCCCAGGCCTTCAACAACGTGGCGGCCAGGCCATGACCACCACGCCGCAACCCGCCGATTTCGCCGACATCGCGCAACTGATTGCCACGGCCCGGCAACGTGCCGTCCAGGCAGTTAATACTACGCTGATCGAGTTGTATTGGCAGATCGGCGAACACATCAGCCGAAAAATTGCCGCCTCGGAATGGGGCGATGGCGTGGTGGATCAACTGGCCCGCTATCTGGCCCAGAGGCAACCGGGACTGCGCGGGTTTACCCGCCGAAACCTGTTTAGAATGCGGCAGTTCTACGAGGCCTATGCGGGCAACGAATTAGTGTCACCACTGGTGACACAATTGCCGTGGACGCACCACCTCATCATCCTGAGCCAGAGCAAGCGAGCGGAGGAACAAGCGTTCTATGTGCGTCTGGCGGTGCAGGAAAAGTGGAGCAAACGGCAACTGGAACGCCAGTGCAAGGCGGCGCTGTTCGAGCGCACGGTGCTGACACCGACAAAGGTGTCGGCTGTGCTGTCAGACGCGCACCCGGAAGCGGCCAGCGTCTTCAAAGACAGCTATCTAATCGAGTTCCTTGATCTTCCCCAGGGCCATGCCGAAACCGACCTGCATCGCGGCTTGCTCTTGCGGCTTAAGGATTTTTTGATCGAGCTGGGGCGCGATTTCTGTTTTGTGGGCAGCGAATATCCGGTACAGGTCGGTGGGCGTGACTTCGCGCTGGACCTGTTGTTCTTCCATCGCGGTCTGAATAGCCTGGTGGCCATCGAACTGAAAGTCGGACGCTTCGAGCCGGAATACCTGGGCAAGCTGAATTTCTATTTGGAAGCCCTGGACCGGGACGTGAAGAAGCCGCACGAACGCCCGGCCATCGGTCTGTTGCTGTGTGCGAGCAAAGACGACGAGGTGGTCGAGTACGCTCTGAGTCGCAGCACCTCGCCCGCGCTGATCGCCGAATACCAGACCCAACTGCCGGACAAAGCCTTGCTGCGGGCGAAGCTGCATGAGTTTTATTTGCAAAATACACATACAGCGAATGGGGATACCGACTGAACATGGTCCGCCGGAACAGCATTGTCAAACAACCCAAGGCCATCGCCTCCACCCAATCGCTCTCGGCCTTCGTCAAGAGCATCTGCGACGTGATGCGCCGATCGAATTGCGCCAGCGCGCTGCAATATGTGCCCGAGCTGACCTGGATTCTCTTCCTGCGCATCCTCGACGCGCAGGAGGCGCGGGACCAGGAAGCAGCCGAGGCGGTGGGCGCAAGCTTCGCGCCTGCGCTGCGGAGTCCCTACCGCTGGCAGGACTGGGCTGCGCCGCCGCCCAAGAACGAGGCGGACAAGCCCGGCCATCCGAAGACGCCGGAGGGCAAACTCTTCGGCTGGAAGCGGCAGGCGTTATTCGCGGCTGGGGACGGTAAGCTGTTCGACTTCATCAACAAAGACCTGCTGCCGCATTTGCATAGTCTGGACTTGGACCCGCGCACTAACCTGCCCCGCAGCGGAGCCACCCCGAAGCAACGCATCATCGGCCGTATCATGACGGCGGTGGAGCGGGTGCGGGTGGATTCGGAATCCAACCTGCGCGACATCCTCGACAAGGTTGACGAGATCAGTATCGACCACCTAGACGACCAGCACTTCTTCACTCTGTCGCAGGTCTACGAAGACCTATTGCTAAAGATGGGTGAAAAGAATTCCGACGGCGGCCAGTTCTTCACACCGCGCGAGGTGATCCGTGCGATGGTGCATACCGTGGACCCCTCATTAGGGCAGACGGTCTATGACCCCTGCTGCGGCACCGGCGGCTTTCTGGCCATTGCCTACGAGCATATCGCCCGCAAGCTTGGTAAGCGCGCAAACAGCACGGACCTCGATACCCTCAAGCACGACACGTTTTTTGGACGCGAGAAGGAGAACCTGGTTTTTCCTATCGCGCTGGCCAACCTGGTCTTGCACGGTATCGATCGGCCCAACTTGTGGCATGGCAACGCGCTGACGAAGCGGGCCACGTATGCGGCGCTGTTCGAGCAGGCTCCCAGGCAGTTCGACGTGATCCTGACCAATCCGCCTTTCGGCGGCAAAGAGGGGAAGGACGCGCAAAAGAATTTCGCCTTCGAAACCAGCGCCACGCAGGTGCTGTTCCTGCAGGACATTTTGGCGGAGCTGGCTCCCAACGGCACCTGCGCCATGGTGTTGGACGAGGGGTTGCTGTTTCGCACCAACGAAAGCGCCTTCGTGGAGACCAAGCGCAAGTTGGTGGATGAATGCGATCTCTGGGCCATCGTCAGCCTGCCGGGTGGCGTCTTTTCGACTGCTGGCGCTGGTGTCAAGACGAACCTCTTGTTCTTCACCAAGGGCAAGAAGACTCAACGGATCTGGTACTACGATCTCTCGTCGGTGAAGGTGGGTAAGAAGACCCCGCTGACTCTGGCGCATTTTGGCTTTGCTCCAAATGGGACGCTGCTGGACGATGCGGCCCTGCCCGCTTCCTTGGTGGCGGAGTGGCGGGCCGATGAATCCAACAGCGGCACACGGTTTCCCAGCTACGCCCGCCTTCTGCCGCAGCGCGGCACCCCCAAAGGCGAGAGCCGCTACTCCTGGACGGTGGACTTCGCTGCCCGCCGCGCGAAGGCGCGCGAAGAGATGCAGCCTCTGATGGATGGGGCGGCCAAGATCAAGGCCGAAGTGATGGACCTGAAGGAACGGCTCAAGCGCCTGAGGAAACACAAAGCCGGCGAGGAGGCGCTTGCGGCGTTGGAGGTTCAGATTCGCGAGAAGGACAAGGCCGCGCGCGACCTCGAATCGCAGGCGGCTGCCATCGACGCGGCGGTGTTCGACCTGAAGGCGGTGAACCCCAACGCGGTGACCGTGGTCGATCAGCGCACGCCGGTCGAGATTATCGCCAACATCGACGGGCAAGGCCGCATCGTGGCAGAGGCGTTGGGGCGCTTGAAAGACCTACTGGCCGTCGACGCGCGTGCTGCATACGAATAGCACCAAGGGGACTCTTGAGTATCAGCAGGTGGCAGTCTTTGTTTCAATTTGAGTCGCCCTCCCGACTTCTGGTACAAGAGCCTCCGGTCTGGTCCGTCAGGCACTCTCCTGGCGGCGATATTCAACGACAGGGAGGAACGATGACATGGGTGACGATCTGTTGAAGTATCTCGGTCCGTTGGCGGCGTTGGCCGGTGTGTGGGAAGGCGATAAGGGCGCCGATGTGGCGCCTTCCGATGATCGAGGCACGGAACAGAATGCCTATCGTGAACGGTTGACCTTCGAGCCGTTCGGTCCGGTCAACAATCATGAACAACAGCTCTATGGCCTTCGTTATGCGACCGTGGCCTGGCGGTTGAGCGATGGGGCGCCGTTTCATGAAGAAACCGGCTACTGGCTGTGGGATGCGTCCGCAAAACAAGTGCTCCGTTGTTTCATCGTGCCGCGGGGAGTCACGGTGCTGGCCGGAGGAACCGTGGAGCCGGACGCCACGTCGTTTCAGATTTCGGCGGATGCCGGATCGGATACGTATGGCATCTGCTCGAACAAGTTTCTGGATCGCGAGTTCAAGACCGTCCGGTATGAACTCACGGTGACCCTGCACGGCCCGGACAGTTTCAGCTACCATGAAGACACGCAGCTGAAGATGAAGGGCCGAAGCGATCTCTTTCACCACACCGACACGAATCGAGTCACGCGAGTCGGGTAACGTGGTCCGCGCTGTAGGAAAACAGGCCGCCCCTGTTCGCTTCTCTCACATGGCACTTGGTATAGTGACACAGAAAGGTTTCGCCTGATCCGGCCTTGATGGGCGTATCGTCAAGAAGTCAGGCAGCGGAACGATCTGTTCAGACGACCTCAGGAAGGAGGCTCGATATGCGAGGAATGTGGGTTGCAGTGGCAGGATTGGTGTTGGCGACCGGGTGCGCGGGGCTGCCGCAGACGTCGAGAACGGCGGTGATCCATGAGGTCAAATTTGAAGCCAACCTGGCGCCCGCGGATCTGACCGTACACGTCGGGGACGAAATCCGCTGGGTGAACCATCGGACGTTGCCCGTGCTCATCGACATCCCGGGATTGAGTTCGGATATGTTGTCCTGTGATCGAGGCTTCACCGGCATGATGGGAGGGGTGAGCGAGTTGAAGGAGTTAGAGCCGAGCAAAAGCGCGAGTCTTTGTTTCAGCAAACCCATCGTCATCAGCTACAATGCGCGCATGCGATCGGCTGATCCAGGCGGGATGAAGATCGAGCCGGGCACCATCCGTGTCGTCGGCCCCGCCCAGTAGTCTGTGTGTACGCGGCTGACACCGCGCTACCTCCCCTTCGCCCCGGGGCTTGCAGTATAGCTCCGGGGTGCGAGCCGGCCCGCATTATTCACGACGGCTTCTACTGCACCCGCCGACCGGCCGCTCCGACAGGCCTGCCGGCGGGCGGGCTCGCCGCTCGATCGGTCAACAGACTGTGTTAAGTCTGCTTCCCTCCCTCCAGGCTCCGCACGCCCGTCTTGCTTGGCGTCTCGGCGGTTTCGTCGCGAACCCGTATGAATCATGCGGGCTAGATCCTCAGCCCAGAGATTTTGATTGTGCCGGATGTCGTCTCGGTCGGCGCGCATTGTCAGCGCGGCACTGTTGTGTCGGGCAGCGGCGGCCGTCTGGCTGTGCAGGCGTGAGGGTTACAGTACTGTGGTCCAGGAGGGACTGACGGCGAAGGCGGCATTGATCAGGCCGACGTGGGAGTAGGCTTGAGGAAAGTTTCCCAGCTGGGTGCGGGTTTCGGGAACGAAATGTTCTGAGAAGAGCCCCAGATGGTTTGCGCCCGTGAGCACCTGCGCCATGATCTGCTGCGCTTCAGCCATTCGTCCGAGCCGCGCGAGTCCCTGGACGACCCAGAAGGAACAGATGACAAAGCTGGATTGCGGCCGGCCGAAATCGTCGGTGCGCAGGTAGCGGAAGTAGAAGCCGGTTTCCTTGCCGCCGGCTTGCACGGCCAGCGCGCGCGCGATGCTCTGCATCGTGGCTTCGCACACCTCCCGGTTTGGAAAGCCGAGAATTGCCGCCTGGGCCAGCGAGGCGTCGTAGGTGTCGTCTTTGGGGCCATTGCGCAGCGAGCCGTCTTTTGAGGCGGCCAGCAGCGCCTGTGCGGCGCGCGTGCGCGCCGCATCGAGGTCGAGCGTCAACGAAGGAAGACAGCCCGCCTTGTGCATGCGATGGGCCCGGTCGAGCCCCGCCCAGCACATCAGATTCGAGAACGAATGTTCCTGCCAGCCGTTGCGAATTTCCCACAGCCCCGCATCCGGCTGGGCGATAGTGCGGTCGCAGAGTCGGGCGAGGTTGGCGACGAGTTGTTCCTGATCTTTGGTTCGCAGATCGTAGAAACGATTGTCGGAGAAGATCGGGGTCAACGCGAGGACCAGTTCGCCGTAGACATCGTTTTGAATATGTTCGGCGGCCTGATTGTGATTGCGCACGGGCGCGCTGCCGCAGAAGCCGGCCCAGTTCCGGTGTTCGGTTTCCGGCAGCGGGAGATCCTGGCTGAGCGTATACACGGGCGCGAGTCGCTCCCGCGAATGTTCATGCGTATAAGCGATGTTGAGCAGGAACTTGAGAAACCCTTCCATCTCCTCGAAGTGCCCGAGATTGTGGAAGGCGGTCAGGGAAAAATAGGCGTCACGCAGCCAGCAATATCGATAGTCCCAATTGCGCGGGCCGCCCGGCTCTTCCGGGAGGCTGGTGGTCAAGGCGGCCAGGATGGCGCCCGTGTCTTCATAACAATGGAGTTTGAGTGCGAGCGCGGACCGAATGACTTCTTCTTGATGCAGCACGGGAATCGAGCAATGTTTCACCCACATGCGCCAGTAGCGGGTCGTCTGGTCGAGGAACTCGTGACTGACCTTGGCGAGATCGTCTTCGATGCCCAGGCCCCAGGTGAGCGCAAAGTACGTTTTCTCAGTAAGGGCGAAGGGGCGCTCCTCGTACAAATAGGTCAGGGGCATGTTGGTCAACAACCGGAGGTACTCCCCGCGGATGTCGTACCGGACGTGGCTGTTGCCGCGCATGCCTCGTGCGTATTCCTTTCCCCATCCCGTGACCGGGCGGCAGCTCACGCGGATGGAGGGAGTGCCGGCCAGCGGTTCGACGATGCGAAAGAGGGCGGCGGGACGGTAGACGCGGCCGTATTGTTCGAAGCGCGGGCAGAAGTCCGTGATCCTGAACGTGTCGCCCTTGGACGTGGAGACCTCGGTCACCAGGATATTTGTATTGGGGAGGTAGCGTTGCGTTGTCTTGACTTGAGCGGAGCTGGTAGGGCTTGATATGGAAAAGTGCCCTCCCTCCGGATCGAGGATTCGACCGAAGACCGGGTCGCTGTCCGGTCTCGGCAGACAGAGCCAGTCCACAGACCCGCTTTCATGAATATGGGCGGAGACGTGGCAATTGCCGATGAGTCCGTAAGGGTACATGCCTCCGACCATAAGAGATTTTGATCTCAAAGTAAACTGTAGGAGCAAACATGCGGCTGTCCCTCCGGTTTATCCTTCCCCTCTTGCTGGTTTTGGGAGTCGTGGCGTATAGCGTCGTCCCCCTGGTCGATTCGCTGACGCTGAAGTGGTTCACGCGCGACCTCGAAAGCCGATCCAAACTACTGGCCAGCACGATGGAAGTGCCGTTGGCGGACCTGGTCGTGTCGCGTTCACGCACGAAGATCTTTGCCTACTTTCACAAAGTCATTCAGGACGAGCGGCTCTATGCGCTGGGTTTCTGCGATACGCAGCAGCGCCTGCTCTACCAGACGCTGACCTATCCCGACCAACTGTCCTGCGAAAGTCTGGCGCACCTGGCGCCGGGCTCTTCGGAAGTGGTGGACTTCGCGCAAGGACCGCTGCACGTGGTGGTCGCGACCATTCAGTCGGGGGGAAAAGTTCAGGGCCGACTGATGCTGGTCCACGATATGAGTTTTGTGCATCAGCGCAGCACCGATACGAAGTGGTACATCTTTTATCTCTTCGTCGGACTTGCCGGACTGATTTCCGCGGTGACGGTGCTCGTGGCGCAGCTCAGCTGGCGAGGTTGGGTGGCGGGAGTGCGGGCCATGTTGACCAGCAAGGGATTGGCGCCTGAATCCTCTGGAGCCCATTCGTCCGAACTGCATCCGGTGGCGCAGGATCTCCATGCGCTGGTGAGGGAATTGGAAGCCGATCGCCGGATGCGCGATGAAAGCCAGATCACCTGGAGTCCCGCCAGCCTCAAGACTATTCTGCATGAACATCTGTCGGGTGACGAAATTCTGATCGTCTCCAATCGCCAGCCCTACATCCACAATCGACGGGGACAGAAGATCGAGGTGCAACTGCCGGCCAGCGGGCTGGTGTCCGCCCTTGAGCCGGTGATGCGGGCTTGCTCAGGTGTGTGGATCGCCCACGGCAACGGTTCAGCGGACCGGGAAGTCGTGGATAGCCGCGACCATGTGCGCGTGCCGCCGGACCATCCTTCCTACGACATTCGTCGCATCTGGTTGTCGCCCGATGAGGAGTCTGGATTTTACTACGGCTTTTCCAATGAAGGCCTCTGGCCGCTCTGCCACAACGCGCATGTCCGTCCGACGTTCCGGACCTCGGACTGGGAGCAGTATGTGGCCGTGAACGCACGATTCGCCCAGGCGGTGGTGGAAGAGGCGAAGACGGATGATCCGGTCGTCCTCGTGCAGGACTACCACTTTGCCTTGCTCCCGAAGATGGTGCGGGAGAAGCTTCCCAATGCCACCATTATCATGTTCTGGCATATTCCCTGGCCCAACTCCGAGAGCTACGGCATCTGCCCGTGGAGGCAGGAGATTCTGGAAGGCTTGCTCGGCAGCAGCATCGTCGGGTTCCACACCCGCGAGCACGGCAACCATTTCCTCTCCTGCATCGATCGCATCCTGGAAGCGCGCATCGATCGCGACAGTTCCACGGTATCCTACGGCGGGCGCCTCACGGCGGTGAACCCCTACCCGATTTCCATCGAATGGCCTTCGCGCTGGCTGGAGAATCAACGGCCGGTGCCGGACTGCCGGGTACATATCCGTGAGCGTCATGCCATGGGACCGGATCGGCTGGTGGGGATCGGCGTCGACCGCTTGGACTACACCAAAGGCATCATCGAGCGATTTCTCGCCGTGGAACGATTGTTCGAGCTGCAGCCCGAGTGGGTCGGCAAGTTTTCCTTCATTCAGATCGCGGCGCCGAGCCGGACGATCATCGACCAGTACCAGCATTTCCACGACCAGGTCTATGCGCTGGCTGAGCGCATCAATAAGCGGTTCGGGCGCGAAGGGTATGAGCCGATCGTGCTGAAGGTGAAGCATCACGAGCCGCCGGATGTGTATGAGTATTACCGGGCCTCCGAGCTCTGCTTTGTCACGAGCCTGCATGACGGCATGAATCTGGTGGCGAAGGAATTCATCGCGGCCCGCGACGATGAACAAGGTGTGCTGATCCTCAGCCAGTTCACCGGAGCGGCGCAGGAGCTGCCGGAAGCGTTGGTGGTGAATCCCTACGATATCGACCAGTGCGCGGCGGCGTTGCACATGGCGCTCTCCATGACCCCGAAGGAGCAGCGCGCCCGTATGCGAAGCATGCGCGGACTGATTCAGGAGTTCAATGTGTACCGGTGGGCCGGTCGTATGTTGATGGATGCGGCCCGGATGCGCCGCCGTATCCGCGTGATGAAGCAAGTGGGGCAGGCTTCAGGACGGGGGCGGTAATCGCACCGATGCAGGACGTGCTCAGCACCGCAGGCAAGCGTGTCCTCGATCGGCTGGCCGGTCAGGCCGAAGCGTTGTTTGCTTTCGATTTCGACGGCACGCTGGCACGAATCGTTCAGGACCGGCATGCCGCCGTTCTCACTCACCCCATTCGCGATGCCTTGCATGCCCTGGCAGTGACAGCGCCGACGGCGGTCATTTCGGGACGCTCACTTGCCGACCTCAGTCCGCGCGTGGACGGCATTCCCGCCCATCTCATCGGCAATCACGGGCTCGAAGGGTTGCATACGTCGGAGCGTGTCATGCACCAGGCCCAAGATTGTTGCCGCGCCTGGTTGAAGACGATCTCCAAGGACGAGCGGAATCTGACGCGAGCGGGCGTGGTGGTGGAGGACAAAACCTATTCGGTCACCTTTCACTATCGGCAGGCTTGCTCACCGCAGGTTGCGCGTGAGGCGATCTTTCATACCGTGT
>WBZQ01001028.1_pt1 | contig 20163 bp, 17 predicted proteins | sample 5204251 | NCBI WGS metagenome assembly WBZQ01 (sample SAMN12412402, study PRJNA552823) | activated sludge metagenome | isolation source: activated sludge from nitrification reactor of wastewater treatment plant... | place: USA: Virginia | collected 2017-09
TGGTGAACAAGGTGAAATGTCGCCTCCGTAAGCTATCCTGCATATATATAGGCGGCTTCTTTTTTTCACGGAGGAATTTTCGTATGTCCCTATCACGTGGTCAAGTCTGTGTAGGCCTCACCCTGACGGTCTTAGGGCCGTTCATGACGACGAATTTGTGGTCCGCTGGTGCGGCGGAGCCCCCGGCCGTCAGTAGCACGGTCACACTGGATCCCGAGATCAAGCTCTATGCGAAGGTCAGCGGCGTGTCGGGGACGATTAATAGCATCGGATCAGATACCCTCAACAATCTCATCACCCTGTGGGCAGAGGGATTCCGCAAACAGTATCCCAACGTGAAAATTCAAGTGGAAGGTAAAGGATCGAGCACGGCCCCGCCCGCGTTGATCGAAAATACGGCTCAGTTGGGACCCATGTCACGGACGATGAAGTCCAGCGAGATCGATGCCTTCGAGGCCAAGTTCGGCTACCCCCCCACCGCGTACCCCGTCGCGGTGGATGCGTTGGCGCTCTTCGTGAATAAGGACAATCCGGTTGCAGGGCTGACCATCGCGGAAGTGGACGCCTTGTTTTCAAAGTCGCGCCGCCATGGGCATACCACGGACTTGACCCGCTGGGGGCAGCTCGGCCATAGCGGCGACTGGGCCAATGCGCCGATCAGTCTTTATGGTCGCAACTCGGCATCGGGGACTTACGGTTTCTTCAAGGAGCACGGGCTAAAAAACGGCGACTTCAAGGATCAGGTGAAGGAGCAGCCGGGATCGGCCTCCGTAGTGCAAGGCATCAGCGAGGATCGGTACGGTATTGGCTATAGCGGAATCGGATACAGCACGTCGGGGGTGAGAATGGTTCCGCTGGCTGCAAAGGCGGGACAACCGTTCATTGAACCGACACATGCAAATACAAAGAACGGATCATATCCGCTTTGGCGATATCTGTATATCTATGTAAACCAGGCGCCTGGTAAACCCCTTTCCCCCATCGTGAAAGAGTTTCTTGCGTACGTGTATAGCAAAGAGGGGCAGTCCGACGTGCTCAGAGATGGTTACTTTCCCGTCCCCGGGGCACTGGCTGAGAAACAACTCGCCAAGATTCGCTAATGGAGACGAGCCCCCTACGATTCTTTTTCACGCCTGTACGTGTGCGGTCGCTGATCGACCGGTTCGCTCGCGCCGTCATTACGGTAGGCGGGCTGGCGACCATTGTCAGTATTCTGGGTATCTTCTTTTTTCTGTTTCGCGAGGTCACTCCGCTCTTTACGGCGCCGAGTGCGAAGTTGAGCCAGCGTCTCAGTGTGTCTGCCTTGTTATCCGACGAAGGCCCTGCGCAGGTGGCGGTAGACGAACATCGGGAGATCGCGCAGGTCTTCACTTCCGGTGCGATTCAATTTTTTGATCTGTCCTCCGGTCAGCCCATCCTCTTGGAGGTGCCGGCGCAGCTGACGTCGAAGCAGGTGACGGCAATGGCCTCAGGGGGCGGCCACAGCGCGCGTCTTGCCCTGGGTACGGCTGACGGCGAAATCTTGCTGTTGAAGGTCGGTACAAGGACGGAGTTTTCCGAGCAAGGTGAACGACGAAAACGGCCGTATGTTCAGGCCGGCGCACCCATTCCGCTAACGAATAGCCCCATCGTCCATCTCGCTTATCGATCCAACGAGCAGGGCAGTCTCCTTGCCTTTGCCAACAAGGCGGGGCGGTTGTTTCTCGCGAGGATCGCTCCCGATGATCCGCTGGGAACCGATACGATTATCACGGAGTTGCCTCAACCGCCCGGCGCTGTCACGTCCCTGGCGCTGGATGCGTCGCATGAACATCTGTATGTCGGGGCTGCCGACGGACACATCATCCATATCGGGCTTTCAGAGAGGCAGCCGCCGGAAGTAAGGGCTTCCTATGCGGTCGCGTCACCTGCCACGGCAATCACCATGTTGGGATTCCTCAGCGGTGATCGCAGTCTGGTGGTCATGGCGGCTGACGGGGCCGTATCAACATGGGGGCTGGTTCGGCGCGCCGACGCACCATCGGGATGGAAGCTCATCCAAATGCATACGTTCCGCTCTCACCCGGCGCCGGTGACCGCGTTCGCTCCCTCGCAACGGGTCAAGGGATTTGTCACCGGAGATGCGAAGGGGAATGTGTTCCTGCATCATGCCACCTCTTCTCAAACATTATTGCGGCTGGCCATCGGCGAGTTTCCCATTCGTGCCGTCTCATTTGCGCCGAAAGGAGACGGGTTGATTGCCCTGGATGGCGCAGGCCAACTCTCTCTTTATCAGGTGCAGAACCCCTATCCCGAAGTCACGCTGGAAACTCTCTTCGGCAAGGTGTGGTACGAAGGGTACGATCAGCCCGCCTATGTCTGGCAATCGTCCTCCGGATCGGATGATGTGGAACCGAAACTGGGTCTGCTTCCGCTGGCGTTCGGAACTCTCAAGGGAACGATCTATGCCCTGTTCCTTGCAGTGCCTATCGCCATTCTCGCCGCGATCTGCACCTCCCAGTTCATGCATCACGATCTTCGCGCAAAACTTAAACCGATTATTGAAGTCATGGCGGCCTTGCCGACCGTGGTGCTTGGGTTTCTGGCCGGGCTCTGGTTAGCCCCCCTCCTCGAGCGTATGCTCCCGGCTCTCGCCGGAATGGTGCTGGTCTTGCCGATGCTGGTCATCGTGGCCTCCTTCTCCTGGCATCTTTGCCCTGTGTCCATCAAACGGCATGTCTCACCCGGGAATGAAGCGCTCATGTTGATGCCCATTTTGGCTCTTGGGATCGGCGGATGCCTCTGGGCCCATTCTTTCTTCGAAGTCTGGTGGTTCGATGGCAACATCAAGGCCTGGCTCTCGAATCGTCTCGGCATTCAATACGATCAGCGTAACGCCTTGGTCGTCGGCATTGTGATGGGATTCGCTATCGTACCGGTGATCTATAGTATTGCCGAGGAGGCGCTTTCCAACGTGCCGAAATCTCAAATCGCCGGTTCTCTCGCACTGGGCGCCACCCGTTGGCAAACCGTGCTGCATCTCGTCTTGTTATCGGCTAGCCCCGGGATCTTTTCCGCCGTGATGATCGGTTTCGGTCGCGCCATCGGAGAAACCATGATCGTCCTGATGGCCACGGGGAACACCCCGATTCTGGATTGGAATTGGGCCAACGGTTTCCGCACCCTGTCAGCCAATATCGCCGTCGAAATTCCGGAAGCGCCGCACGGCGGAAGTCTGTACCGGGTGCTGTTCCTGGCCGCTCTGCTCCTGTTCGTGGTCACGTTCGTCATCAATTCGTTGGCTGAATTCGTTCGCCAGCGCCTCCGGGAAAAATACAGCCATGGTTAAGCAGTCCAAGGTCATGAAGGATTTCTGGCGAGGCGGAGAACTCTTCGTCTGGATGACGGCGTCCGGCGTGGCGATCAGTTTGCTGATGGTGGCCGGGATGCTTGCCCTGATTATGCTCAACGGTCTGGGGCAGTTCTGGCCGGGGACCTTGCAGCAGGTGACGCTGAACACGCAGGAGACGGTGATCGGGCAAATGGTAGGCGAAGAGGTGATTCCCCATTCAGTCACGACTGAGGCGCAATCGGGACAACGCCGCTTTCGATATCGCGTCGGCAATCGAGATCAGTTCGGGTCCGAGTATCGTTGGATCAACGAAGCCGATATTGCATCGATTTCTTCCCCTGAAGATCTCACGTTCGTTGAGCGTCGTGAATGGGGCCCTGCCTATGGCCGCATCAGCCTGGCGGCAGAAAGCGCCGCCACCATCAACCGTGACGAAAGCACCTGGTCCACGGTCGTCACGCTTGTGGATCGGGCCAACCAGCTACGCTGGCGAATCGAACATCTTGAGCGGGAGGACATCGGGTCGATCAACCATCGTATCGAAAAGGCCCGGCTTGCACGCCAGGCGCTGCTCTTGAAAGGCGGAGCTGATCCGGCCACCGCTGAAGCAGATCGGCGCCTTGTCGATCAGATGGCCGCGCTTGAACGTGAATACCTTTCCAAGACCGAAGCGCTGGAGAAATTACACAAAGAGGCAGGCCAGGACGTGGTGCTCCTCACCCTCCCTACCGGTCGGTCGGTGCGCATGTCGCTCGATCAGATCTTGTCCGTGAGTCGGCCGAATGCGATGAAGTGGATTGAGAAGGCGATCGCCTATGTTCGGAACTTGTGGCTCTTCGTCTCAGGCGAACCTCGAGAGGCCAATACGGAGGGCGGGATTTTTCCAGCCATCTTCGGCACGGTGTTGATGGTGTTCTTGATGACGCTGGCGGTCATGCCGTTCGGTGTGATGGCGGCGATCTATTTGCGGGAGTATGCGAAACAAGGGCCACTTGTCAGGCTGGTTAGGATCGCGGTGAACAACCTGGCCGGCGTGCCCTCGATTGTGTTCGGCGTGTTCGGCTTGGCGTTCTTCGTCTATGCGCTGGGGGGGACCATCGATCAGTTGGTTTTTCCTGAATCCCTGCCGAATCCGACGTTCGGAACCGGTGGCATTCTCTGGGCCTCGCTGACCCTCGCGCTGCTCACAGTTCCGGTCGTCATCGTCGCCACCGAGGAAGGCCTGTCTGCCGTGCCGCGCGATTTTCGCGAGGGCTCGGTCGGTCTGGGCGCTACGAAATTTGAAACGATCCGGCATGTCATTCTGCCCTGCGCGTTGCCGGGAATTTTGACAGGATTGATTCTCGCCATGGCCAGAGCCGCAGGCGAGGTCGCGCCGCTGATGCTCACGGGCGTCGTGAAGTTGGCCCCGGCGCTTCCGTTGGATACATATCTGCCCTTTCTGCACCTCGATCGAAAGTTCATGCACCTGGGGTTTCATATTTATGATGTGGGGTTTCAGTCGCCGAATGTCGAAGCGGCCAAGCCGATGGTCTACATGACCACGCTGATTTTGATTCTCGTGGTGGTGCTATTGAATCTCACGGCGGTGATGTTGCGCAATCGTTTACGTAAGCGATTCGTCACGTCGGCGGTGTGATCACGGAGAGGAGTGTGTATGGAAGTTCAATCAGACAGGAGGGCGGCGCCGACGATTTCGCTTCGCCCGCCCCTATCCCCATCCCGGCTCGTGCCTCCCCATCGAGTGATCGGGGCGCCCGTTCAGGCGAAAATTTCGGTTCGCGATCTCGACTTTTATTACGGGCACCGGCAGGCCCTGTTTCATGTGGGGTTGACGGTACGGAGTCATTCCGTCACTGCCTTCATCGGGCCGTCCGGGTGCGGGAAGTCTACGCTGCTCCGGTGTTTGAATCGCATGAACGATCTGGTGGAAGGCGCGCGTGCCGTGGGACGTGTGGAGTTGGACGGCGTCGATATTTACGATGCCGCCATTGATGTGACCGATCTCCGGAAGCGTGTGGGGATGGTCTTTCAGAAATCAAACCCCTTTCCCAAATCGATCTACGATAACGTGGCCTATGGGCCGCGTCTGCATGGGACCAAAGACAAACGGTCGCTGGACGAGCTGGTGCAGCACAGTTTGCAAGGAGCGGGTCTCTGGGAGGAAGTGAAGGACCGCCTTCAGCACAGCGCCCTCGGACTTTCCGGCGGCCAGCAGCAACGGCTCTGTATCGCCCGCGCGCTGGCGGTGCAGCCGGAAGTTATCCTCATGGATGAACCCTGTTCCGCGCTGGATCCTATAGCCACCGGGAAAATCGAAGAGCTCATTTATAGCTTGAAGGAGACCTACACGGTCGTCATTGTGACGCATAATATGCAACAGGCGGCGCGTGTTTCCGATCAGTGCGGATTTTTTCTCATGGGCGAATTGGTCGAGTTCGGCGACACAAAAACCATTTTCACCACGCCTCGTGACAAACGAACCGAAGATTACATCACCGGGCGATTCGGATAAACCGGCAGGATGTTGAGAACGAACGCAGCGCTGCTCTCTCGTCACTTGCAGATCCATGAAGCGTGAATCGTGAAACGTATCTCGTCGGCGTCAGAGCGTATAGCTAAGAGCAGAGACGCCAACTCTCGATTTCCGGCCATACGCTATAGGCTATATGCCATTAGCTCCCACTGCGGACGAAAGACGAATGACGCGCTTCACGAATGACGAACGCCTGCTAGAGAAGGAGCCCGACCATGCAACGACACTTCGATCAAGACCTCGCGCATCTCAAGCAACAGCTGCTCCGTATGGGCGGCCTAGTCGAGTCGCAAATTCAGCAGGCTCTGCAAGCCCTGGTGGATCGGGATTCCGATTTGGCCGTCGACGTCATCAAACAGGATCATGACGTCAATGCGTTGGATGTCGAGATCGACGAGCTGTGCATTCAACTGCTGGCGCTGCAGCAGCCCACAGCGCGCGACCTTCGGTTCGTGACCACGGGTATGAAGATCTCTTCCGAACTGGAACGAATGGGTGACTTGGCCGACAACATTGCCCAGCGGGCCTTGGAATTGAACGGCGAGCCGCAGCTGAAGCCCTATATCGACATTCCGCGCATGGCCAATTGGACGATGCGTATGGTCAAGGAATGCCTGGACGCCTTCGTGAATTCGGATCCGGCGTTGGCGAGAAAGGTCTGTGCGGACGACGATTTCGTCGACGAGGTGAACGAACAGTTGTTTCGCGAACTGCTCTCCTTTATGCTGGAGGACACGCGTACTATTACCCGTGCGATCCGCCTCACGTTTGTGGCGAAATCCCTCGAGCGGATTGCCGACCATGCGACCAATATTGCTGAACTGGTCGTCTATATGGTCGAAGGCAAGAATATCCGGCACGTCGCTCCCACCGCGAGTTTCTAGATGCCCAAGCTGGCCGTCCTCGATATCGGCACCAATTCCATCCATATGGTGCTCGCCGAGGTCCAGCCGGACTACTCCTATAAAATCCTCGATCGTTTTAAAGATATGACGCGCCTGGGCGACGGGGTGTTCACCTCCCGGCGTCTGTCAGACCAGGCCATGATGCGCGGATTGGAAGTGATCCGCACACTCGTGACGCTGGCCAGGAATAAGGGATACGAACAGATCGAAGGCGTAGCGACGAGCGCGGTGCGGGAAGCGCGGAACGGCGGCGAGTTTTTAGATCACGTCCTGCAGCAAACCGGCCTCACCGTGCGCGTGATTACAGGGGCAGAGGAAGCCCGATTGATTTTTCTTGGCGTGCAGAACAGCGTGGCCTTGCCTGCGTCCCCCACGTTGGTGATCGATATCGGCGGCGGCTCGGTGGAGGTGATCGTCGGGAATCGTGAGGCTATTGTTCAGGCCCGGAGCCTGAAGCTGGGCGCAATCCGGCTAAAGGATCTGTATCTGTCCAAAACACCTCCATCAAAAGCGATGCTTCGGGAGCTGGAAGACGCGGTCACCGGGCAATTAAAGAACGCGCTGGGCTCATATAAAACCAAGCGGGTGGAGCAAATTATCGCGACCTCCGGCATGGCAGGAAATCTGGCCGAGGTCATTCATCTGCAACGCACCGGTCGTCCGCTGCCGCAGCTGAATTTGGCCAAGGTATCTGCCAAAGACATTGCGGCCGTCGAAAAGCGCCTCGCGGAAGCATCGTTGAAAACCCGTCTGGCCATGCCTGGGCTCGATCCCAAGCGTGTGGACACCCTGCTCCCCGCCGCCATCGTGTTCAGAATCCTGCTGGAGTTGTTGCAGAAGACGGAGCTCACCCTCTGCGACAAGGCCATTCGTGAAGGCATTATTTACGATTTCATTCAGCGGCACCACGAACGGATCCAGGCGGAGCGGGACATTCCCGATGTGCGGAAACGAAACATCCTGGCCCTTGCCCATCGCTGCCATGTGTCTGAAACTCATGCGCTGCATGTCGCGAGGCTGGCATTGCGCCTTTTCGACCAGACAAAAGAGCTGCATGGATTCGGGCCACGTGAACGCGAATGGTTGGAATGCGCGGCGATCCTGCATGATATCGGCTACATGATCAATTCGCGGCAGCATCACAAGCATGCCTATTACTTGATCAAGAACAGTGATCTCTCGGGATTTACCGCTGAGGAAATCGACCTGGTCGCGAATGTCGCCCGGTACCACCGGCGATCGGTGCCAACCAGAAAACATGACGAGTTTACGGCGTTGCCGGCCGATTCCCAGCGCGTCATCAATGTCTTATCGGCGCTGCTGCGAATTGCCGACGGCTTGGACCGAAGCCAGTTTTCGGTGGTACAGAACATTGAGGTCAAGCTCGGCAAGACAGTGGTGATCACTGCGCAGGTGTCGGGTGATGCGGAGCTGGAGATGTGGGCGGCGCGCGGACGGAGCGATCTGTTTGAGAAGGTCTTCAAGCGGCCGGTGCAGTTCCTGACGACCACTCGAGACGACGACGCCACTTGACCCGGGATCCCCAGTCAGATTCTGTGGCACTTCCTTCCTGCACCAGCATTGGGCCCACTCATCGTGCGGATCTTCGCGTGTAGAGGATTAGTGACAAGGCCCACGCCTCCACCTCATGCCAGTGCACGTAACTGAGCTGCCGTCAGCCACCAATCAAGGCGGCCTTTTGCCGGGCGCACGGACCCTTCAAGATGAAGGAGGCACGCGCCTGCTTTTTTGAGCGAGAGCCCTTTGCAGGGTTTTCCCGTGAGCAGAATGGCGGCCGTCGCGCTCAAGTGCGGTTCGTGCCCCACGCACAAAACCACCGCGTCGGACGGCAGTGTGTTGAGCAGTGCGATCAAGGCCCGGGGAGGAACCTCTGGATTGAGTTCATGGCAAATCCGCAGCGGTGGAGCGGTGGGCATCAACGCTCTCACAATCTTGGCCGTTTCCTGGGCGCGTGTCAGCGGGCTTGAAAGGATGTGCGTCGGAAGAGGGCCGAGAGCCAGCAATCCCTTGCTCGACTGCCGGGTACGAATCCGGCCTTTGTCCGTCAGCGGCCGAGTCTGGTCATTCCCTCGCCAGTCCTCACGATCGTAGGCGATGCCGTGTCGAAACAAGAGACAATCCATTGCGGTTTCCCTCGGGTTAGATGCGAGGTGGTCGTGCCGGCAATCATTCAAGTGATAGGTGATATTTTGTCGACCCATTGCACAGACATTGCTTGATCGCTATGACGAGCATGCGACGTTCTACTCATACAGGACCGCAGTCCCCTACTCAAGGTCTGGCTAGCAGGGCTTCCTCCCATCACGCCACGCTCCTCCGTGTGGCGCGCCACGTGAGGGCGGGAAAGGAACATGCCGATACGAGACGTGCTCTCCCCACGCATTGTCGAAGACTTCAAGCATTGCTGGAACTCTGTGGGAAGGCGAGAGGTGCTCGAGCAGTGGCGGATGGTGTGAGGCAGTTGAGTACACTGCAGGCGCTCCAGGTGTTCCGGCATACCTCATGAAATGTGACGTCGGACACAAGGATCGGGCCCGCGTAGATGACCGGCTCACCAAAAAGACGAGGACGTTGAACCGGACAGAGGCCTATCGCAGAATCGAGCTGTCGTCTCGACGCAGGCGCTTCCCGGGATCGCCTCCCCTCTTGATTTGGGGAGCCCCCGACGTGATGCGCTGCGTCATGAGCACGAGCGCCAGCTCAAGCAGCTGATCGTAGCTGCCTCGGATAAGCCCCGGCGGAAACGCCTCCATGCGGTGCGTCTCGCCTTGAAGACCATCCGGTATCAGACCGAATGGTTGTCCGGTCGAACAGCAGCGACACACGACATGCTCTCACCGCTCAAGCGGGTTCAAGCCATATTGGGAAGGTATGAGGAGCTGGCGGATTTTCGTCGCTGGGGCAAGAAGCTGAGCCGGCCGGTGCAGCAGCGTATCACAAAGGATTGGAAGCGGACCCGGAAACGAGCCCGGCATGTGCCGGGCATGATGTCGTGGTTAGTGGATGCGTTGGCATCCGGCCAAGTGTGGAGTGTTGAAGGTCTTCCCGTTACGTCACTGAACCGCAAGTCCACCGGGCTCGTCTGAAGCCGGTGTCGTCAGGCGGAACCCTCCCGGCACGCTTTTGATCGAGTGCACCGACGGAATTTCGTCCGACAACTTTCGATTGAGCTGTTCCACGCAACGATCGAGCTCCCCGTCGTGCATGAGGGGGTCGTCTCCCCAGAGCAGGGATTTCAGTTCTTCGCGCGGCACGACGTTGCCGACCGTACTCACCAATCGGCGCAGAGCTTTCCACTCATGCGCAGAGAGCGTCATTGTCTTTCCCCGGTACACCGCGACATACAGATTTTCCGTCAGGGCAAGATCCTCGGCCAGTTCTTCGTCCTGCGCCAGGTTTTGTCGGCAACGGCGTAGTAGTGCCCGCACGCGAGCGAGCAGTTCCGTACTGGAATAGGGTTTGACGATAAAGTCGTCGGCCCCGGAATCCAGCGCTTCCGCCCGGCGTTCTTCAGAGGAAAACCCCGACATGACAATGATGGGGATGTGTTTCGTCGAAGGATCCTGCCGTAACCGTTTGCACATTTCCCGGCCGGTCAGTCCGGGAAGGTTATCATCGGCCATGATGAGCGAGGGCTTGATCCGCCAGACATCCTGCATGCCCGCCGGTCCGTCGAATGCGACATTGGTCCGGAATGACGCCTGCCGGAGAATCTGATCGAGCAACTTGGCCTGACTCTGGTCGTCTTCGACAATTTCGATGATTTCTAAAGCCATGGAAATACTCCCCTCCCCCGTCATCGGCTCGCGGAGGGCGAAACTTGAGACCTCCTGCCCAAGCTGTGGCTGGAACCCTGTAAGGAGAAGGAGCTAGACGGAGTATGCAGTGCCGGATTGTAGGCTCCGGACGGCCAACAGGCAGGTACGAGTGACCGCTTCAATCTGATCGAACGGAATCACCGGCGGCCCGCCCTGTTCGACGGCTTGGACGAATGCTGCCATTTCGTCGGCAACTCTGATCATGGAGGAAGTTGCTGCTTTGGTTATCAACCATCTCATAACGGAGATGACGTGAGTGAGCTTAGCGGTCCCCTTTTAAGAGGTGGCGAACCTGTCTCCATGCCTGGCCGATCCCCCACGCTGGACGTTCATGTTCTGCCGGTAAGGAGTGGTTCCCTTCCAGATTCGAGAGCCGGGTCGCCGTGTCCTTGAACGTGCGGTCCGTGTGAAAGATCAGGCGGTACTGTTCCAACGCCTCGGGCTTGTCCCCCAGTTGTTCCAGTGTGCGTCCGAGCAGGTATCGGACACTCAGACTCTGCTGGCGTGGCGCGTTGTAATCGGCACAGGCGTTTCGAAATGCTGCTACAGCCTGTGGAACCTGGCCTAGCGCACGATAGCACAGGCCGATCTGGCCGAACGACCGCAAATGATACGCGGGGTCTTGCGCCGCCTGTTGGAACTGGGCAATGGCGGCGATAAACTTCTGCGACTTTCTCAATGCCATGCCCTGCTCATAAAAGTGCTCTGCCGATTGGCTTGGCCTGTTGTGAGCAGCGGCGGGTAAGGCCTCCTGCGGAGGTCCCGGTTCCGTACGTATCTCCGTCCGCTCCGTCTCCTCTGTTCCATCAGCAGCTGCGATAGTGGCCAGATCTTCCAGTTCCGACAGAGGAAGAATGCGATTCTTTCTCCGGTCAAGCGCGGCCTGCGCCAGCAATTGCGTCGTGATGTGCGGAGCCTGTTGGGCAAAGCCGTAGGTTAATGCCATTTCACAGACCTGGTTGATTAACCGCGGATTGCCCTGACTCAGTCGGTACGTCAGGGCGCAAGCCTGCGGAGTGAACAGGGGACGGGATGAGCCAGACAGCTGGATGCGGTGATGAATGTATTGTGCCACCTCGTCCTCGGTGAAGGGCTGAATATGGTAGTCCACCACGACCCGCTGCGCGAACTGGGTCATATCGACTCGCCGCAACAAGGTTTGTAAATCAGGTTGACCCGAGAGGATGATTTGCAGCTGGAGGGTCTTTTCCTGATTCAAATTGGACAGGAGTCGCAATTCCTCCAGAAGTTTCACGCCGAGATTTTGCGCCTCGTCCATGATCAGCACCACTCTCCGTTTGCGGATCGCTTGTTCTGCCAGAAACTTGGTGAACAGATGCTGGGCTTCGACGGGATCGAGCTGTTTGGTGTTGAGGCCCAAGGCCAATAAAATCCACGGCAACAGATACTCGACGTCATAGCGGGCATTGCTCAGGAACCCGATGGAGTAGGTGTCACGATTGTCCGCGATCAACCGGTGCAGCAAGGAGGTTTTTCCCGTGCCGGGATCGCCGGTCAGCACCATGAACGGCGCTTCGGTGAGGAGGCCATACTCCAACAGGCTGTAGGCGGTGCGGTGAGTCGAGCCGAGATAGAGAAAGTCGCTGTCCGGCAGCAGCGAAAACGGTTTGCTGTGGAGTTGGTAGAAACGTTTATACATCGATGGCCTATATCATCCTTTTCATGCTCGCCGGCGTGGCCGTCGCGTGCCCCACTTTGTTGACCACCGTCCCCAGGACCGGCGTCGAATGTTTGACCAGCGAGAGAGCTCGTTCCACATCTTCCGATTTTGTGCGTCCTTCTTCAATCACGACCAGCATGGCATCGAGATACGGCGAGAAGGCCAGCACGTCCGAGGTCTGCAAGATCGGGGGCAAATCGAAGAGAATCATACGCGATTGATAGCGATGTTTAAACTCGTCGACGAGGGCCAACATTTTGGGAGACGTCAGGGCTTCCGCAGAATGTGCAACGGTTCGGCCGCCAGGCAACAAGACGAAGCGGCCGATGCCGGGATGCACCAACAATTCTTCAATGGGGACATCGTCCAGCAAATAGTCGGCCAGCCCTTGGGAGTCACCCAGATCAAACATCTCATGGACGCTGGGATGCCGGAGATTGGCATCCACAAGCAGGACGGACTGCGTGACATCCATGGCCAGACTGGCAGCCAGGTTGACGGCGGTGAATGTTTTTCCCTCTCGCTCGCCGGGGCTGGACACGCCGATGACATTCCAGCCCTTCTCCCTGACCCTATGCAACACCTGCGTGCGCAGAATTTTGAACGCATCCACGAACGGGCCCGACTCAAAGCCGGCTAAAATGCGCTGTTCTCGCAGCACGGGTTCGGGGATTTGCACTGAGCGTGTGCGGGTGTAGACGATCGTGGCCGGCACCGGCCGAATGGGCTGGGTTCGTCCCGTACCGGATCTGGGAGGACTTGGATGCTGCTGTTGCTTATAGCGATCGAGCGCCGCTTGAAACCATTCCATGGCGATCCCTTTTCCTTCGTCGTTCGTGAAGTCTTACCTACACCGTGGATGTCAAAGGCATGGAGACGACCATCACTCAACCCCGAACCGTTTCAACGTCGCGTACCACACCACATCCAGGGGCGTCCAAAAAACATGACAGAGCAGGAGCGCGATCGCAACCACACCCAGGCCGGCAACCCTGATCCTGTTTCGACGCCTCGTCGCGCGAGCCAGATCTGTCTGGTTCGGCAAATAGGGAATGACGGCCAGTGGAAAGGCCTGTGCGACCCGCACCAGTTGTTCCGGCGTCCGGATGGAATGGTCGAGATGTTCAACCAAGGCTGCGGCCCCGGCGCCCCCTGCCATTGCCAAGATGAATCCCAGCAACACGATGGCCTTCCGGTTCGGCTTCTCTGGACTTTCCGGCAGACCGGGCGGATCGATCAGCGAGAACCGTTCGCCCTTCCGCTGCACCTCCAACCCTTCCGACACCTTCGCCTCCAGCAACCGGGACCGGATGTCCTGATATTTTTGGGCAGAGGTATCGCGGTCGCGGATCAAGACCAGATAGTCCGGTTCGAGCGCCGGGGTTTTCTCCACGCGCGAGGCATAGTCTTGCAACCGGCGTTTCACGATCGTGCGGCTGTTTTTCAAGCCGTCGAGCGAGGAGACCACAGAATTGAGTTGGGCCTGGATGTTGATGTAGGCAGGGTTTTCAGGCCGCTGCTGAGTTCTATTGAGCGCACCGGTACCGAGTCGACCCAGATCCCGTTGCAATGCCGCGATCATACGCTTCGTCTGCGTGACATCGGGATGCTCAGAACCCAGACGATCCGTCAACGTCGCCAATCTGGCCTTGGCATCGATGAGTTGTTTCGCGATTTCCTCCCCTTCCGGGCCTGCGCCGGTTTCGCGCTCCAGTGCGGAGATTTCCTGCTTCATGCGGATCACATCCGGATGGTCTGCAGCGAAATTCGCGGAGGCCGAAGCATATTCTGCGCGTAATGCACGCAGACGCTCGACGCTATCCAGGATGCGTTCGCCGGTGACCGACAGGATCGGCGTGTTCGGTTTGATCGTTGCAAGTTCTCCTTCGAGGTAGTTCTTGCGTTCCTCGAGGCTCCGGATTTGCTGGTCGAGATCCACCAACTCGCGGTCGGCCTGGTTCATCATCTGAAGGTTGAGCGGCATCAGCTCCGGCAAGGCGCCGCTGGCGCGCTGCTTGAACTTGGACAACTTGGCTTCAACCTCCTCGATATGGGCGGAAAGGCTTTCCGCCTCCTGTTTGAGAAATGTCGTCGTCTCCTGCGCCTGCCGCTCCCGGCTTTTGAGATTTTCGCCCAAAAACAGGCTCGTCAGTTCATTCGCCACACGTTGAGCGATTTCAGGCGTGCCGCTGTTATAGGACACGGTAAAGGCAATCGTCGCCTTGGTCGCATTGTGCGTCCGTTTGTCGATCACGTCGGCGCTGATGACTTCGACTTCGATATCCTTAATGAACCGTTTAATGACCTCCTCTGTGGGGTTTTCCTTCCGCATTCCGACATAGAGATTGTACTGCTCCACGACTTTCCATAGACTCGAGCGGCTCATGACCTGCTGTTTGATCATTTCAATACGCTGGTCGGCGTAGCTGGTAATAGTGCTATGAACAAGTTCCGTCGGAACCTCTTGTTCTTCAATCAAGATCGTGGAGGTCGATTTGTAGATCGGCGGCCAAAGAACTGCTGCAGTAATGCTGAGAGAGAGAAGCAGCCCACCAATGAGCAGAATGACCGTTCTTCTTCGGCGAAATGCGGTGATGTAATCTCGGAGGGTCAGTGTAGACTCTGATTCACTTGTTCCTGGCTGGCTTGTCATAACACGATCCTTCCACTTGCTAATTCGAGATGGCCAATTTGGGAGGAGTGTACGTCAGAAGAAGTACAAACATGTTCGACTGGATTGGCTCATCTAGCCCTGCTGTGTCCCGTATGCGATGAGTATATGAAGCCTCAGCCTGCCACCATTCCGATAGGTGCCAGGTCACCTTTGGAGTGACATACATCAGTCTCTGTTCCTGCAGCGTACCACGTCCCACGATATCGGTTACACCGGAGATCAGATACCCAGCTACATCGACTGAAGCTGTTATCGTGTCCGAGAGATTGTAAGATGCCAGAGCGCCGAGACGATCAGTTTGAATGAGAAGCCCGAATCCGCTGGGGAAGATATCCCTGGATAGGTTCACTTGGAGGCTACCCCTTTCGAACTGCTGAGTTACGTTGGCTCCATAGACCCAAATCGTGTCCCGACTTTTCTGGCTCAGCCCGTTGAACTGCGAGTTCGAACTGATAAACCTTGGTCCTCCATAGGCCGTTGCTTTCAGCCGTTCATTGAAGGCATGCGTGACGGATACAAAGGCACCCGGGTAATAGGCTCGCAAGCCAACTTGTGAATTGGTTGTATGGAAGTTCGTGTAAGTCCCAACTAGTTGGACATCGTCTCGTTCAGTGAGGTGATACAGGAATCCCGTCGATCCACCGAAAATTTGATAGTCCACCAAGCCCAGGCGTACGCCATCCTGATAGCTCGTATCGTTAAACTGGAAAGTGCTCATGAACACAAGTTTGTCGTTGATGCTTCGGTTCCATGAAGGGCTAAGAGTCAACTGGTTTCGCTGGGTAAAGCGCAGCACTACACCCGTTGTCAGCAGTTCACTCAACAGCGTGTTATCTCGAGTAAAACCTCCGTTGAAACCCCATTCATCCTTCTCGGTTCGATACCGTAATGTAAGAGGGAAGTACATATTCGTGAAACGGGTTGGTTCTCCCCCATAGTAATCGACAAAATCCATCGCAGCTTTGCCGCTGACCTCCAGTCGCTCAGTTTTCCCAGAAAACTCCAGTTTGGGAGAAATCCAATAGCCATAGGTCGAATCATGGGGCAATGGCGTCATTAAGAGATTATCGTTGTAGTACGCTTTAGTACTCAACGACGGCACCATCGACCATTCGGCAGCGAAGCTAGACATGACTCCAAATAGTGTCAATAGCGCGATACCGAGGCTGCCCTCAACCCAAGATGTACAGCTGTTCGATACAACCTTCACGAGCTACGGCACCATCACGACGTCGCCGCGCTGTAAGATGATATTCTGTTCCAGATCAATCCCCTTCCGCACATCACCGTACCGAAAGGGGAAAGTGTGCTGTTGTTCCATCACGCGACGCACGACCTTGATGTCGTTCTCCGCCGCAAAGGGGGTTAAGCCGCCGGCAAGGCTCAAGGCTTGAAGAACGTCGGTATAGTGGCCGACCAGGAATTCACCGGGCTTCGCCACCCGTCCGACGACATAGACTTTGTAACTTAACGGCTTGACGACGGCGACCGTGAGGTTCACGGCAGGAATATATTTGATCAATCGTTTGGCGAGGTCTAAGCGCAGCTCCTCCACCGTTCGACCTTCGGCCGGCACATCCCCGACGAGGGGAAAGGAAATCAAACCGTCCGGTCGGACGACGACTTCTCGGGTCAGGTGTTCGTCTTTCCACACGGAGATGAGCAGGACATCTTCAGGGCCGAGCTGGTACCCCAAGTCGGAGTTGGGGGATTCCTGAAGGGGCCCGCGTTGGTCTATGGACTGACAGCTTACTGCGGAGATCAGGAAGATTCCGATGATCCATGCCAACGTGATGTTCTGAACGATCTTGAAACCGGGCTGCATCATGTACGACTCCTATCCATTCGACCGGGCGAGTAGTTGTTGCGCTTCACGCCGCCCTTGGAATTGTTCTGTGCTCTTGAGCGCTTTTGCGAGATACACCCTGGCCTCGACATTCCGGCCCGCTTGATACAGGGCTGCACCAAGGTGATAATTGAGTGTCGGGAGTTCCGGGGCCTTCACAATCGCCTGCCGCATGATGCGCAGCGCGTCCTCGAGATGCCCCATTTTCAGACGCACCCATCCCAGCGTATCGAGAAACAGCGGGTGAGGGGCGTCTTTTTCGAACTCGCGGCTCAGAAGAAAGGCACGTTCCAGGTTCGGCGCATCCTGTTTGTGATCCGCCAGCAATGCCGCTAGATTGTTCGCCGAGAATATATTGCGCGGGTTCATGCGGAGTACGGCGTCATAGGCGGCAATGGCCTCATCCACTGAATTCTGGCTTGCCAATACCGATGCCAAGAACATCTGCAGCTCTTCACTGGCGGGGTTCGCGGTTAAGCCTTCTCTCAGTGTTCGAATCGCGCTGTCTGCCTGCCCCTGTGCGATCGAGAGTGTGGCTGCATCAAGCCAAGGGGCAAGCCATCGCGGATTGATTTTGGTCGCCTTATTGAAGTGAGCCATGGCTGAATCCCGCCGTCCGAGGAGCGACAAGACTTCCCCCATCAAGCCATAAGCATAGGGATGATCGGGATGTGCGGCTAGAATACCCTCCAAGCGGCGTTTGGCACGTTCAGGCTGCTTATTTTGAAGCTCGAGCTGTATAAGAGCCACCAGAGGGCCCTGTGCATCGACTGCCATTGTCGCCGCACGCTCGAAGGCCGCAATGGCCTGAGCAAAATCCTTTCGGCTCTCGTGTAGCTTTCCCTCCGCCATGAATATAGCGGCGCTTTCTCCCTCCAATTGCCGTAGACGGCTCAGCATCGATGCGGCATGATTCCAGTCGCCGGCCGCAAGGTCCAAGCCGAACAACACCTCCATTGCCTGCCGATGATCAGGATGAGATGTCAGGATGCTCTTCAAGCGTGTCCTGGCGCTTTGTGATTGCCCGTTCCGGCTTTCCATCGCGGCAAGCGCCAAATTCGCATCGACCAAGTCAGGCTGAAGTGCCACGGCCCGTTCGAAACTCTCACGGGCTAACGATGAATCTCCGGTCGTCAGGTAGGCTTGGCCGAGCAGATAGTGCGCATGGGCGAGTTCCGGCTGATCGCGCAGGACAGTCCGGAAGGCCTGCACGGCGTCCTTGCCGTTTCGCTGGATCAATGCCATCTTTCCCTGCAGGATCAACCCTTGGGCCGAACGGGGATTTTGCCGTAACACATCCGACAGTCGCCGCTCGGCTTCCTCCTGCCGACCGGCGTTGAAGTCTAGCTGTGCAATCTTGACCTGCGCATCCAATCCCGCCGGCTTCTTGTCGTAATCTTTTTCCAAGGCTTCATAGACCAGTTTCGCTTCTGCGAAATCTTTACGAGACTCATACAGCGCGGCCAGGGCGAACGGGATCTGCGTGGAATAGGGCAACTTTTTTGCAGCTTCCTGCAGCGCGACCCGTGCTGCCTCCTTTCCCCGACGCATGTTCAAGAAGTCGGCCAAGGCCAACCAGGCCTGGTCGTTATCAGGGAACACCCTGATTGCATCGCGCAGCACGGCTTCGGCCTCATCAGTCGCTAGGAGCTTGTCAAAAAAACGAGCCAATTTCAGTCGATGGTCATAGACCGTCGGCTCTTCTTGAATGATCTGGCGAAGCACCTGTTCCGTGGCCTTGTCGTCGTGAGCATCGACGAGGATGGTTTTCAAATTGTGCAGAAGATCTACGTTATGCGGGTGTGCCTGCAGCGCACGTTGCAACGTCGCTCTGGCTTCACGCAGGCGATGTGTCTGCCCGTACAACGTGGCGAGGAGAATGGCGACATCCGGTTCGGTGGAGTGCTTTCTGCTTAGCTCCTCCGCCCGCACCAACGCCTGGTTCACCTGGCCCTGCTGCGCGAGCACGGCGATCTTGAGGGCCTGGGCCTGGGGGTCTTGCGGATGTGTTGCGAGCACCTTGTCGGCCGTCCGCCCCACCTCCTCCGTCAGCTTGGCTTCGAGATAGTACTTGGCCAGGATAATGAGGGCCTCTTTGTGGTCCGGCACGAGATCGACGACCTGTTGGTAGTTGGCAACGGCATTGCGCCAGTTTTTTTCTTTTTCTTCGACCTGTGCTACGAGAAAATAGGCATCGGCGTCTTTGGGATCGATTTTCAATACGTTTCGCAAGGCCACCCGGGCCTTCGGGAAGTTCCCTGCCTGGATATAATCCTGCGCCTTGGCGCGATATTGGGCCTTGCGTTCCTGAGGCCCTCCGCAGGCTGTAGCGATAAGCAACAGCATCATGGCGATCATGGCAGCAAAAGGTATGAATCCGGATGGCTGACGGTCCCTCATCGCTCCGATACCGTTCATCAACTGCCTCTTGGTTAAAGCCAGGCTCTCACTCCCAGCCCAAGCAGGATCCACAACGACACCAGGCCGAGTTGCTTGACCCGATCGGTAAACGTATGGAGCAAGAGTTCGAACGAGAAATACAACACGATAAGCTTGGCCGCCAGGATACTGAGCGTAGGCATGTCGGCGCGCATTTCCGGCAACAGCGGCACGATCAAGGCAAAGAATACCATCAAGTAATCCAACGGGGTGGTTTGAAATCGGTTACCCCGGCTGAAGCGCATACTCAACAACACCAGGAGTGCAATCAGGGCCAAGAGCGTATTGTGCGTGACATAAATGGGCCAGATATCCAACATGCCGGATTGCTCCCCCATATACATCAGAAAAGCGCTGCCGACATACAGTCCCCCCCGGACGAAATGGGAACGATACTGCGGCATGAACCATGGCCCGGCCATGACCACCACAAAAAGACTGATAGCGGCGAATCCGACATCCGTCGGCACGTGCCCAGGGAGGAAGACATTTGCGACCAGGAAGAGCGGCACGACGACGGCCAGAAATTTGGGGGCCATATCGCTGAGCCACAAGCCTGCCCTGGCCAGTTTGGTGTCTGACAGGACCCTGCCGCTCGATGACACAGATAAGGGAACGCGGCGCCGTTCTGTGGACACGAACAGCGCGAACATGGCGGTGGCAAAGGCGCCGTACACGGTAAGAATCAGCATGTCGGATTGCCAGCGGAGGAGATAGGCGAGCCCGACCATCACCGCCTGTATCCCGTAGATAACGATCACGGCTTCATAGTGGGAGAGCCCAAGCGCCAGCAGTTTATGGTGCACATGGTTCCGGTCGCCGATGAAGGGCGATCGACCTTTCACGAGCCGTTGCCCCATGACGGCCATCGTATCGAGGAAGGGCAGCCCAAGCAGAAGGAGGCCGATGGAA
>WBZQ01000906.1_pt1 | contig 20153 bp, 12 predicted proteins | sample 5204251 | NCBI WGS metagenome assembly WBZQ01 (sample SAMN12412402, study PRJNA552823) | activated sludge metagenome | isolation source: activated sludge from nitrification reactor of wastewater treatment plant... | place: USA: Virginia | collected 2017-09
GTGAGGTTGACCCTTGCGGGCGAGCGTGGCGTCGAAGAGCGTTCGGAGTCCGGGTATGTCCCGCTTCGGGATCTCCTCAAGCCCGCTTCAGATACCGACCCGTGTTTTTCGGCGTGGCCCGTCGAGATCCGACCGGCCCTCGTGCTGGTTCGCGACCTTACGAACCCTGAGGCCGATCCGGAGCTCCGTTTTCGAACGGCGGAGGGACGTTTCGTGAGCGGTCTTGGCCAGAGGCTCCTCTCCTCGACCGAGGAAGACGAATCCCGTGTCCTTCGGCTCGCCTTGGAGTTCGGCCGAGGGGCGCTCCACGGACGCGCTCCACGCCCCCTCACGGCGGAGGAGATCTGAGGATCGAACGCGTCCGCATCCAGGGCTTCGGAGCGTTGTCCGATGTCGAGCTGTCCTGGCCGGAAGGACGGCTTCTTCTTGTTGTCGATCCCAACGAAGCGGGCAAGACCACGCTCTGCGAGGCCGTCGTCGCGGCGCTCTACGGCCTGCGGCGCGGGCGCGCGGGCTCTCCTCGCCCCCGCGACCTGCGGCGTCCCCGAAGCGGGGCGGCACTCTCTTTGGGACTCGATGTGGAGCTCGAGGGAGCCCGGTTGGCGGTGGATCGCGACCTCGAATCCGGAACGCTGAGGGTTCTCGATCGCAAGGGCGATCGCGACGTGACGCGCGACTATCAAAAGGGCTCGGCCCGGGACGACTTCGGCGAAAAGGCGACCGGTCTGACCGAAGCGCTCTTTCGCACCACGGCCTTTGTCGGACAGAACGTTCTCGACCGCGATCTTCTCGACGTGGCGCTGACCCCGGAGCTCGCCCGGATCGCCGACGCCGGAGGCGGTGACGCTTCGGTCGTCCGCGCGCTCCGGCTCCTCGAGGCCGCGCGCGCGAAGATGCCGGAGGCGGCTACCGGAGGCTCCGTCACGATCGACACGGAGGTGCAGCGCGCCACACGAAAACACGAGGAACGAGCCCGAGAAGTCGCCGCGCTGAGCCGTGCCCGGGCGGGTGTCGCGGAGGCCGTTGAGGCGCTTCACCGGGTGCTGTCTCGCGAGAGCGAGCTCGAAAGCCGAAGGCACTTGGAGGAACTCTCTGTCGTGAAGGCCGAGCGGGATTCCGTCGCGCGTCGGCTCGTTCTGCTTGAGGAGGCGACCCGGCGGAGGGACGCGTTGGATGCCGAGGCCCGATCGCTCGCCGAGGATGACGCCCGCTTCTCATCCGGCGTCCTCTTCGAGATCGATGCGCTTCTCGATCAGCGCGGACATCGGCCGGCGGCACTTCAGGAATGGCGAAGCGCGTTGGATGCCGAGCGTACGAAGCTCCTGGAGGATGCCGCCGCGCGAACGGTGCGGTCCGGGGTGTTGGGTCGCCTGGCGGGGGAGGAGCGCACCGCGCTGCGGTCGGCCTTGGCGTCCGCGCAGGAGAACGCGCGGGAGTCGGCCGTCGCCGAGGAGGAGTGGACCGCCCGCTGGGAGGAGCTTCGCAGGGAAGGGCTGGCCGAGGACTGGAAGCGTCTGGAAGCGCTGTCTCCTGAAGACCGTGAGTTCTTGAGCGATGCCGAAGAGGAGCGTCAGGCCTTGGAACTGCAAGGCGTGAGGCTCGATCGGCGCTCGGCCGACGCCGCGGCTCAGGCGAACATCGCGGCGGGCGAGAGGCGCCTTCGGACCCGGGGGGGGCAGCGGCTCCTCGTGGTGGGGATGGTCGCGGTAGGCCTCTCGGGGCTCTTGTTTCTCGCAGGGGAGCGGGCCCCAAGGATTGGCGTGACCGCGCTCGCCTTCTCGCTGGGGCTCGCGCTCTGGGGGGTGCTCGAATGGACGCGCTCTCAGCGCTACCGGCAGGCCGATGAGGCGCGTCTTCGCGATGAGGACACGACCTGCCGTCGTGAGGCTGCGGCGATTCGCCGCCGGCTTTCCGACCTGAGGCTGAGGCTCGATCGGGCTTCCCGGGCCGCGGGCTTCGCGAACCCGACGGCTCTCGTCAAGGCCCAGCGGCGGGCCCGCGCCGCGGAAGCGCAGAGGCAGGCGCTGCTGCGTGCCGCCGCGAAAAGGGACTCGCTTAAGGAGCGCCGGAAGAGCCTTGAAAAGGAGATCGAGCCGTTTCGGACGGTCTTGGAGTTGGAAGGTCAGACCGGGCTTCCGTCCGTCGCCGAGGCCTCGCGCCTTCTGGCCCTCTTGGAAGATGTCGAGAAGGCCGAGCGCGCGACCGCGAACCGTCTCTCGGCCCTTGAGCTTCAGGAGGAGCGGTTCCGGCGTGAAGAGATCGCGCTCTTGGAGCTGGATCGGCGGCTCGGCGAGACGCTCGAGAAGGTGGGGATTCCGCGCCGCTTGGGGCTTCCCGAGGCGCTTCTCGATGTGGACGTCGGACGGCGGCGAGCGGCGCGGCGCCGCGAGATTCTGGATGTGGAGCTTCCGGCTCGCGCGGAGGCCGTTTCCGCGGCGGAGGTCGAGGATCTGCGGGCGCGCCTCGCGGGGCTCGAGACCGAGCTGAAGATCCGCCGGCGCGAGGAGGGGATCGGGGAGGAGCAAGTGCCGAAAGCCGCGACCCCCGAGGAGGCGCGGCGGGCCGTGGAGACCACGTTGATGGCGTGCGCCGCGGCGAAGGAGGCCCGGGCGGCCGCGGAAAAGAAGGTCGCGATCTCGAAGAGGGCCGCGCTCGAAAAAGCGCGGGAGATCCTGGAGGCCGAGGCGGACGCCGAGGCTGTCCGGAAGCGGGCCGAGATTTTTCGCGACGCGGTCGACATGGCCCGTGAGCGCCTCCAGGAGGCCGCGTCCTCGACCTACGGCGGCTTTCGCCGTGGACTCCAAGAGATGTCCCGCGGGATCCTGTCGGAGTGGGGCCTGCCGTACGAGGCCTTAGAGTTCGGGGACGACCTCTCCCTGAGCGCGATCGCGAAGGGGGGGCGGGTTGTCCCGGCTTCGGAGCTCTCCGCGGCGCTCTCGACCGGAACGCGCGAACAGCTTCATTTGACCGCTCGCCTGTGCGCGCTCCGCTACCTTGGGTCCTCGGTACCGCTCCTCCTCGACGATCCGCTGGTGGCCGCCGACGACGTGAGGTTCGCCGCGGTCATGCGGTTCCTGATCCGGCATGTGCTGGAGGACCGGCCCGTTCTCCTGGTCTCGTGTCACGGCTGGCGGTACGAGCGGCTGCTTTCCACGTTGGAGCCAGAGCTCAAGAGGCGGGTCGCGAAGGTATCCCTCCGCAAGCAGCCGCGACGGGCTTCGCGGGCCTCGGCCGCGAGCCGGGAACTTCCGACGGACGGGGCTGTGGATTGACGACCGGCGGGTGGATTGACGAGGCAGGGCCGGACGGATAGAGTGCGCGGCCTGTCCCGGCGACCCCGGGAGATTCCGGCGAAATACGGGTCCCGGTGCGTCGGCCTCCCGCCGCCCGCTCTTCTTCGCCTGTGGAGGGTAGTCTCGTGAATAAACCTGTGGGCTGGCGGCTCGTGTTGACGGGTGCGCTTTTGATTGGCTCGCTTGTCATTTACTGGTACCGCGGGAACGAGTCTCTCAAGAGGTCGCCCACGGCCCCGGCGAACCCAACACTGGTCGACACGCTCAAGAACGGCCTGAAGCTCGGGCTCGATCTGCGGGGCGGCATTCATCTCGTGATGCAGGTGAAGACGGCCGATGCGCTGCGTGTCGAAGGCCAGGACGCGATCGAGCACCTTCGCGAGGAGGCCGGAAAAAGAGGACTCAGCCTCGGCGCCGTGCCGCCCGCCGACGCCTCCGGGTTCGCGATTCCCGTCACCGAGGCCACCGACCGGGCCAAGCTCAAGGAGGTCCTCGGAACGCTGTCCCAGAAGGACTGGTCCGTGAACGAGGCCGGGCGCGAGTGGCGCGTCAGCCTCAAGGGTCCGGCGCGTTTCGAGATCGAGGACCAGGCGGTCGCGCAGGCCGTACAGACGATCCGAAACCGCGTGGACGCGCTGGGAGTCGCCGAACCCGCTATCCAGAGGCAAGGCGCGGATCGCATCCTGGTCCAGCTCCCCGGTGTCGACGACCCCAGCCGCGTGCGCGAGATCATCGGAACCACTGGTCTTCTGGAGCTGAAGCTCGTCGACGACCGCGGCGGTCCGCACCCGACGCAGGAAGCAGCTCTGGCGGCCTACGGAGGGACGATTCCGCCGGATCTGGAGCTCGTTCCCGGCTTCCGCGAGGACGCCGACACAAGGACGCGCACGATCAATTACTACGTCCTGAGGCGCGCGGCCGCAGTGACGGGGCGGGACCTCAAGACCGCCCGCGTGGGTCACGGCCGCGAGGGCGAGCCGGCGGTCGAGTTCTTCCTCAAGGCGGACGGCGCCAACAAGTTCGCGAAGGTGACCGGCGAGAATATCAACAAGCACCTTGCGATCGTCCTCGACAAGAAGGTCCAGTCCGCCCCCAACATCGAAAGCCAGATTCGCGATCAGGGCATCATCCGGGGCAGCTTCACGAACGAGGAAGCCGACGCGTTGGCTCTGGTCCTCAGGTCCGGCGCTCTTCCCGCCGAGATGGTGGTCTTGGAGGAGCGGACCGTCGGCCCGTCCCTGGGCCTCGACTCGATCAGGAAGGGCGTGACCGCGTCGATCGTTGGAATGCTCCTCGTGTACATCGCAACGGTTCTTTACTACCGGCTCGCGGGGGTGAACGCGGTTGTGGCGCTGGTCCTGAACGCGATCCTCCTCTTGGGCGCGATGGCGTGGATCGGCGCGACCCTCACGCTCCCGGGCATCGCGGGCTTCATATTGACGATCGGCATGGCGGTCGACTCGAATGTGCTGATCTTCGAGCGCATCCGCGAGGAGATCGAGGGAGGCAAGGCGCCCAAGGTCGCGATCGACCTCGGGTTCAAGAAGGCCTTCGCGACCATCATCGACACGCACCTGACCACGATCTCCGCCGCGGCGTTCCTCTTCTTCTTCGGGACCGGACCCGTGAAGGGATTCGCGGTCACCCTGGTCATTGGTCTCGCAGCGTCTGTCTTTACGGCCGTCTTCGTGTCGCGACTCCTGTTCGACCTTGTCTATGGCCCGAAGCAGAGCGTCGAGACCATCTCGATCTGATCCGTTCGAAACACAAGCAGGCAGGTAACACGTGCGGCTCTTCAAGAACACCAACATCGATTTCCTGAAGCTCAAGGGCGTCTGCATCAGCGCGTCGATCGTGGCGATGGTCCTCAGCGTCATTTCGCTCGTGATCAAGGGCGGTCCCAACTTCGGAATCGATTTCACGGGCGGCTCGCAAATCGTCTATCAGTTTTCGTCCTCGCCGAACGAGGATCAGATCCGCAAGCTTCTGGACGGAGCGGGGATCGTGGTCTCTTCCGTGCAGCGCTACGACCGTCCCGAGCGCAACCAAGTCCTCCTGCGCGTGCCGCAGGAGAAGCGCGAGGGGCGGGACGTCTCGAAGGAGATCACCTCGGTCCTAGGACGGGGCCTCTCGCCCAACGCCACGGCCGACTCGTTTGACCTCAACATGAGCGGGCTGGAAGCCCTGAAGGCGAACCTGGTCGCGGCCGATCCCGAGAAGACCGCCCAGCGACCGGGCACCGATCCTCAGGTCGAATACGGCCGCGCCGCGCAGTCCGTGATCGATGCGCGCTCCCGAAAGGGGCTCTTCCGGAGCGTCGACGAGGCGGCCGCCACGCCAGGGCTCTCGCCGGCGGTCTCGGCGTTCCTTAAGGAGAAGACGATCGCCGGACCGTTCACGCTTCTCTCCTCCGAGGTGGTCGGACCTCAGGTCGGAAAGGACCTCAGGCAGAAGGGGATCCTCGCAGTGGTCTGTTCCTGGGCCGCAATGCTCCTTTATATCGCGTGGCGGTTTCGCTCGGCGTCGTTTGGTGCGGCGGCGGTCGTCGCGCTGATCCACGACACCTGGGTCACGCTCGGGCTCTGCTCAATCCTCAACACCGAGATCTCGCTCACGGTGGTCGCGGCCTTCCTGACCCTCATCGGTTACTCGGTGAACGACACGGTCGTGGTGTACGACCGGATTCGCGAGAACCTCCAGAAATCCAAGAGGGAACCGCTTTCTTCCGTGGTGAACCGATCGATCAACCAGACGCTTTCGAGGACGACCCTGACGTCCGTGCTCACGTTCCTGGTCGTCGTGGCGCTCTACTTCCTGGGCGGAGAGACCCTGAACGGGTTCGCGTTCGTGATGATGGCGGGCATCATCGTGGGAACCTACTCGTCGATCTTCATCGCGGCACCTCTCGTGATCGTTTGGGAGGAATGGAAGGCGGCCCGCGCCGGTGGAGATCCCCGCGCCCCGCAAAAGGCGGCCGCCGCCCGATAAGACGTCAGGGAACCCATTAGGCCTCGGGTTCCCCCGAGTCCTCCCCGCGGCTGGGAGCTCGCTTTTTGGGCCGCGATAATGCCTCGGTGCTTCGCTTCGAAGACATCCTCGATACAGTCGAGAAGTACCTCCCGACCTTCGATGAAGCGCTCCTGCGGCGAGCGTATGTGTTCTCCGCGTACGAGCACCGAAACCAGATCCGTTCCTCGGGGGAACCCTATCTCATCCATCCGCTGAACGTCGCCAAGATCCTTGCCGATCTCAAGCTCGACGAGGTTTCGATCGCGACGGGTCTCCTGCATGACGTCCTTGAGGACACGGACGTCACGAAAGAGCGTCTCGTCGAGCTCTTCGGCGCCGACGTCGGTCACCTCGTGGACGGCGTCACCAAGATCGGCAAGTTCGCCTTTACGTCCCGCGAGGCACAGCAGGCCGAGACCTTCCGCAAGATGCTGCTGGCCATGACGGACGACGTGCGCGTCATCCTCGTCAAGCTGGCCGATCGCCTTCACAACATGCGGACGCTCGAGCACCTTCCGGAATCCAAACGGCGGGTGATCGCGGCCGAGACCATGGAGATCTATGCGCCGCTCGCGAACCGCCTGGGGATGGGGCGGATCAAGGGCGAGCTCGAGGACCTCTCGTTTCGGTTCCTCCATCCGGACGAATGGCACTCCCTCAAGGCCGCGGTCGACGAACGCCTCAAGGTCTCCGCGGAGAACATCGAGAAGCTGCGCGGGGTGCTCGCGAAGAAGACCCGCGAGGCAGGCGTGTCCGCCGAGGTGACCGGACGCGTGAAGCGCTACTGGTCGATCCGGCAGAAGCTCATCAGGCAGGCGATTCCCCTGGATCAGCTCTACGACATCCTGGCGTTTCGAATCCTCGTTCCCACCACCGCCGATTGCTACGCGGTCCTCGGCATCGTCCACCAGACGTGGCGCCCGGTTCCGGGTCGCTTCAAGGACTACATCGCGATGCCGAAGCAGAACTTCTACCAGTCTCTCCACACGACCGTGGTTCCGGAGGGAGCCCCTCCCTTCGAGGCGCAGATCCGGACGCGCGAGATGGACGTGGTCGCCGAGCAGGGCATCGCGGCGCACTGGCGCTACAAGGAGGGAAAGCTCGATCCCAGGGCCGATGAGACCAGGATTGCGTTTCTCAGGCAGATCCTCGAAACGACACGTGAAATCGCCGATCCGCGGGCCTTCCTCTCGTCCCTGAAGATCGATCTCTACCCCGACGAGGTCTACACGTTCACGCCCAAGGGCGCGGTCTACGCGTTTCCGCGCGGGGCGAGTCCGATCGACTTCGCGTACCGGGTCCACACCGATGTGGGGCATCGCTGCGTGGGAGCCCGCATCAACGGACGGCTGGTCCCCCTCAAGAGCCTCATGCAAAACGGGGACATCGTCGAGATCCTGACGGATCCCACGCATCGCCCCTCGCGGGATTGGCTCGCGTTGGTCGTGACCTCGCGGGCGAAGAACAAGATCCGGGCCTTCCTGCACACCGAGGAGAAGGACAAATCGATCGAGATTGGGCGGCGCCTGCTCGAACGGGAGCTCAAGAAGGTCAAGAGGCGCCTGCAGAAGCTCCTAGACGCGCGCGCCTTCGACCCTTTCCTTCCGGAGTTCGGGGTCGCCAAGGCCGAGGATCTCATTGCCGACATCGGCTACGGCAAGGTCCTGCCGCGGGCTGTCGTGAACCGCCTGTTCCCACCCGAGACGGGTGTTCCGGCACCGTCCGAGGGCGACCCCAAAAGGCCCTCGGCCCTCAAAAAGGTGCTTCGGCGAATCCTGCCGCTCGGAGGAGCCGGCATCCGGGTGACGGGCGAGAACGATCTCCTCGCGACGCTCGCGACGTGCTGCCGGCCTGTCCCGGGTGACGAGATCGTCGGCTATGTCACCCGCGGTCGCGGCGTTTCGGTGCATAACACGCTGTGTCCGAACGTTCGCAACCTGCTGTTCGATCCCAGCCGCGAGATCGAGGTCGCCTGGGAGAACGCGGAGGACACGTCCTTCACGATCGACTTGGAGATCCAGACGCTGGATCGGCCCGGCCTGCTGGCCGAGGTCACTCAGGTCATCTCAGCCGCGAACTCGAACATCCGGTCGATCGAGGCCCGGACCAAGGACGATGGCACCGCGATGATCACCGGAACCTTCACGACGCGCGATCGCAAGCACTTAGAAAGGCTCCTGGTTGCCCTCCGCAAGCTGCCCGGGGTCCGCCAGGTCCGGCGTCGGTTCAACGTGGGAAGGCTCGCGGCCGAGGGGCCGGGATCCGCATCGTGAGAGGCGACGCCCGGTCTCTCTCGTTTCTTACCGAACGACCTTCGTGACCTTGCCGGAGCGCAGGCAACGCGTGCACACACGGACGCGTTTGGAGCCGCCAGGGGTCTTTGTTCGCACGCTTCGAAGGTTCGGTTTGAAACGCCTGTTCGACACGTTGTGAGCATGGCTGATCCGATGGCCCGTCACCGAGAGGCGTCCGCAGATTTCACAACCCTGAGACATGTCCAGTTCCCTTCATTTCCGGCTTTTCATGTTGTTCAGTTTCCCCGTGGCCCGGGACACGGGGACAAGGAGCATAACGGTGCTTCGAGGATGCGGCAACCGGCCCGGCGAAAGCCGCGTCCTTGACAGGGTTGGATCGCGCGGGATACGATTCGACATCAAAGAGCGCGAGACCCGGTCCGGTATTTGTCGGTAGCCAGGCGAGACCCAGGCGGCTCCGGAGCGTAAGGGAGGGAAACCAGACCGTGCTGTTCCGAAAACCGAAGAATCTGGTTGGGCTCGATATAGGCTCCTCCGCGATCAAGCTTGTCGAGCTGAAGGAAGGCAAAGAGGGGAAGTTCCACCTCTTGAAGGCAGGGGTCGAGAGCCTCTCTCCGGAAGCGATCGTGGACGGGGCGATCATGGACTCCTCGCTGGTCGTGGAGACGATCGCGCGGCTCCTCGACTCCACCAAGATCAAGAACCAGAATGTCGCCGTAGCCGTCTCAGGCCACGCGGTCATCGTCAAGAAGATCCAGCTTCCGACGATGCCCGAGGAGGAGCTCTCGGAGTCGATCCGCTGGGAAGCCGAGCAGTACGTTCCTTTCGACATCAACGACGTCTATCTCGACTACGTCGTGTTGGACCCAGGCGCTGCCGGAGAAACGATGAGCGTTCTCCTCGTAGCCGCGAAAAAAGAAAAGGTGGACGACTTCAAGAACGTCGTGAACCAGGCGGGGAGGGTCGCGGCGCTGGTAGACGTCGACGCCTTCGCGCTTCAGAACTGCTACGAGGTGAACTACGGCCTCGACCCGACCCGGGTCGTTGCGCTCGTCAACATCGGCGCGACTGTCATGAACGTCAACATCCTCGCGCAGGGGCAGACCGTTTTCTGGCGCGACATCACCTTCGGCGGCAATCAGTTCACGGACGCTCTTCAGAAGTCCTTCTCGCTGAGCTTCGAGCAGGCGGAGAGCCTCAAGAAGGGGGAACCCGTCGCGGGGCAGACCCTCGATTCGATCCAGCCGGTTCTCACCGGCGTCTGCGAGGACGTCGCGGGCGAGCTCCAGAAGACGCTCGACTTCTTTCAGGCGACGTCGGGCGCGGATCGCGTCGATTCGCTCGTGGTCTCTGGTGGGGGCTCGAAGGTCGGAAGCCTCGAAGAGGTCCTGAAAGACAAGTTCGGTATCCCGGTTGAGATCATGAACCCGTTCCGGTCGATCACCGCCGATGAGAAGGCCGTGGATGCCGCGTGGCTGTCCGATGCCTCCCCGTCCCTTGCAATCGCCGTGGGCCTCGGGGTCCGCAAGCTTGGCGATTGAAGAAGGCAGGCCTTAGATGATCAGGATCAATCTCCTTCCCGAGGGAAAGCCAACAAAGAAAAAGAAGGGCGTTTCGGCGCTTGGAGCGGCCGGCCAGCTCAATGTGGTTCTGTTGGGGTTGTTCATCGCGATCGGGTTGGTCGCGATCGGGATTCGCTGGTTTGTTCTCAACTCCGAGATCAAGGCCCTTGACGTGAAGATCCAGGACGCCCAGGCCGAGGTCACGCGCCTCCAAGCCATCCTCAACGAGGTCAAGGAGTTCGAGGCCCAGAAGGCTAGGCTTACCAAGAAGGTCGAGATCATCAACAAGCTCCAGCAGAACCAGAAGGGTCCGGTTCGCCTGATGGAGGAGGTTTCCAAGGCGCTTCCCGACCTGCTGTGGCTCGATCGCATGGAGTACAAAGGCAGCTCGATCGGGCTGACGGGCTACGCTCAGAACCAAACGGCCGTCGCGTTCTTCGTGGAAAACCTCCGCAAGGTCCAGGCCTTTCAGGAGCCGACAGTCAAGAGCATCGTGCAGTCCACTCAAGGCCGGCAGTCTGTTTACCGGTTCGACCTGACCTTCGTGTTCGCGAACCTCGACAAGACACAGCTGGAAGCTCCGAAGCCTTCCGGCGACGCCAAGCCGCCCACGGCAACACCACCTGCGGCGCCCGCGTCTCCGCCGGCTGGGAAGGCCTGAGAGGGGGAGCCGTGGCAGGAGTCGACATCAAGCAGCTCGAGGGAAAACCCTGGTACTACGGTGCTGGAATCGGCGCCGTGATCGGAGGCGCGCTCTTTCTTCTGGCGAGTTTCTATGTGCCGCCCAACTTCCAGGAGATGGAGGGCACCATCGCGGCGAAAAAGACCGAGCTGGCCGGGCTCGAGGAGAAGGTTGCTCAGGGCCGAGCCGCCGAGCGGCGGCTTCCTCAGTTGCGGGAAGAAGTCAAGCGAATCGACATGGAGCTCCAGCGGCTCCTGCAGATCCTGCCCGCGAACCGAAACACCGAGGAGATCATCAAGAAGGTTGAGACGCTCACGCGACAGAGCGACTTCAACCTCAAAGTTTTCGAGCCGAAGCCCGATGTCAAGAAGGACTTTTACGCGGAGTGGCCGATCGAGATCCAGGTCGACGCGACCTATCACAACTTGGCGCTCTTCTTCGACAAGATGGCAAGGTTCTCGCGGATCATCAACATCGAAGACTTGGTCATGGTCGGACGTCAGGACGCGGCGGGACGCACGCTCGGCGCGACATTCGTCGCCAAGACCTTTGTCTACCTTCCGGACGCCGACAAGAAGACCGTCACGAGCCCGACGGCGCCGAAGGTGGGCGAGGCGGGGCCTGCCATCCCACCGAAGAAGCCGGTCGGTGTCGAGTGAGGCAGCGTATGAAGAACAGTTGGGCGATGCGAAGAGCGTGGACCTTCTTGGCGGCGATGCTGTTCTCGGCGGCCCTGTGCGACCTGGCCCCCGCACAGACTTCAGCTCAGACTCCTCCGCCTTCGCAGCCTCCTGTGGCCGGAAAACCGGAGGCCGAGCTGAAGGTGCCGACACCTCGCGAGTACGACAGCACGCCGCCGGTGTACACGTACGATGCCAAGGGCAGGCGCGATCCGTTTCGCTCCCTCCTAATCCGTTCCGAACCCGAGAAACGCGAGAAACCTCCTGGAATCGCGGGCATGCTGGTCGCGGAGCTGGAGCTCCAAGGGACTATCCGTTCCAAGAGCGGCTGGAGCGCCATGCTGCGGGGACCGGACAACCGCGCCTACCTCGTGAAGAAGGGCACGCCGGTCTTTGATGGAGAAGTCACCGACGTGAACGCGACCGAGGTCACGTTCAGGCAGAACGTCAACGACCCCAACGACCCCAAGCCGTTTCGCGACGTTGTGAAGTCCATCTCGTTGCAGGCGAAGCGGTGAGAGAAAAGGCTGGGCTGAGGATGTTTGAAAGAAACGACGGGTTTCCGTGGGACGCCTTTCGGAGCCGCCTCTTCATGGGCTCCTGAACGACACCGCCATGACGTTGACGATCCATCCCACGGGAGGAAGTATGCATCGAAGGGCAATGGCTTCTGGCTTGATCCTGTTGGCGGTCTTGGCCGGCGTTGCTTGGGTCGCGGGCTGCGCGTCCCGCCCGGACGGTGTCTCGGCCAAGGACGCCGGGTCCGCGGGATCCCTTGACCGGAGCTCCGAGCCGATCGTCCTGACGGGCGTCTCGCTCCTGACAGACGCGGCCGAACCCAAGCTCCTGTTCACCGCGTCGGCGCCGCTCAGGCCGATGACGTTTTCACGGGAAGACGGTCAGCGGGTGGTCATCGACCTCCCCGACACGGTCCCCGCTTCGGGACTCGAGCCTCCAAGGCTGCCGAGGGGAGAAGGAACGATCCTGGCCGCCCTCGCGATGCGGTCTTTTACCGAGATGGGCCATCCTCATGTCCAGTTCGAGCTGACGGGTCACGGGCCGATTGAGTCCTCGCTGGGTACCGAACCAGGTTCGTCGGCTATGGCCGTCACGCTCCTGTCTCGTTCCCGAGCGGCCGGACCCGACGCGGTCATGGCGTCCTCGGCGGGACCCACCCCGCAAGCCCGGGCTTCCGCGGAGTCCGAGCTCGCGGTTCCGGAGACGGTCCAAGTCCAAGACCTGGATACCGCTCCGAGCCGGCCAACGACGAGCGCACCTCCCGCGTTCGTGGCGTCGACGGTCGAAACACCTGATGTTCCAAAGGTACTCGAGCGCGCCGTGCCGAGCGGCAAGCCCGCGACGCATCTGAGCACCATAAAAGGCGTCTCCAAGAACGGAGAATTTGTCGTCACGCTCACGGGTGACGGGGCCTTCGGCTACGAGACGTTTGCCTTGGAGAATCCGCCCCGTTACGTGGTCGACCTGCAGGGCGTCCGGAACTCGGCCCGCACGAAATCGCAGGAGGTGGCCTCGCGGGCCGTTTCCAGGCTTCGAGTCTCTCAGTTTCGAGCCGAGCCCAGCCCGGTCACGCGCGTCGTGTTCGACTTGTCGGGCGAGGCCCAGCCCCAGCTTCGGCAGACCAGCGCGGGATTGCAGGTTGTCTTTGGAGCGACGGCCACGGCCTCGTCCCCGTCCTCACCGACTCAAGTCGCGTCGGCGACGCCAGTCGCAACGATCGCGCAGAACCAAGCTCCCGTAAGCAAGTCACCTGTCGAACCCGTCAAGGCCCCGAAACCAGCGGTCTCCTCCAAACCTCTTGGTGAGTCCGTCGAGTCGTCGGCCATCAGCAAGGTTGGTCGCGCACCAGTCGCTCCAGCAGCTGGTTCGTACGAGGCCCACGAAGATGAACCGGAGGGGGCGGCGACTCCAGCGCCGGTCGTGGCCGCGTCTTCGGTCATCCCGCCAAAGCCGCCTTTGCAATCCTCCGATCATACGGTCCCCACGACCGATCTCCAGAAGCCGGCCATGCCTGCTCCGGTCGAATCGCCCGCCGTCGCCTCCGGTCGGCCCGTCGATCCACCGGTAAGAACCGTCGACGCGGGTTCCATTGTCGCGGATTCTCCGAAGACCCCGGTCCCGGCGCCCGCTGTTCCCAAGGCCGAGCCCGAGAAGGTCTCCGCCCCGCCGGAGCTTGTCGTCTACTCGCCGGAGACCCGTCCGTCCACGGACAACAAGCGATCTTCGAAAAAGGCGCGTTCGGCCGAGGATCGCTCGCTTCTGGAGGCCGCCGAGGCGCTCCTTGTCCAGCAAGAGCGCGCCAAGCCTAAGGAGGTCGGCGACTCGTTCGAACCTCGGATCCTGGGATCCGGCGAGAAGGAGTACACGGGTGAGGCGATCTCGCTGAACCTCAAGGATGCCGACCTCAAGGACACGCTGCAGAAGTTCAGTGAGATCACGCAGCTCAACGTGATCATTGACCAGGATGTCCGCGGAACGGTCACGGTCAGCCTCAACGATGTTCCCTGGGATCAGGCGCTCGAGCTGATCCTGAAGATCAGCCGGCTCGGCTATGTCCTGGAAGGCAACATCATGCGGATCATGACGACCCGCAAGCTGATCGAGGAAGAGGCCGAGAAGGGCGCGATCGAGAAGGCGAAAGAGCAGAGCCGTCCCGTCAAGACCATCATCCAACCGATCTCCTACGCGACGGCGTCCTCTCTGACGGCGATTGTCAAGGGAAGCCTGTCACCCCGCGGCGACGTGATCGTCGACGCGCGGACGAACTCAATGATCATCAAGGACCTTCCGGAGTATCTTCCGGTCGCGATCGACCTGATCCGAAGCCTCGATAAGCCCGCCGCGCAGGTCATGATCGAAGCCCGGATCGTGGAGGCGACCAGGACCTTCTCGAAGAGCCTTGGAATCTCGTGGACCTATGCGGGCGTCGCGGATGCGGCGCACGGCAACACGACCGGGCTGGTGTTTCCGAACCGCTTCAACGTCGGCGGCGACGTCAACCTGCCGCAGGCAGGCAACAACATTCTCCGCCTTGGTTTCGGAAACGTCCTGGACACGATCCGGCTTGATGTCGCCCTGCAGGCGGCCGAGAGTCGAGGCCTCATCAAGCTCGTGGGCTCTCCCAAGATCCAGACGACGCAGAACATCCAGGCCTCGATTCAGTCCGGGACGCAGATCCCGGTCCAGACAACCGTCAACAACACCACGTCCGTTCAGTACATCGACGCCACCTTGCGTCTCGATGTGACCCCTCAGATCACGGCCGAGGGGACCATTTCTCTCGACATCAAGATCCAGCGCAAGGAGCCGGCACCGGGCGCGAACGTCACGCAGGGTGGAAACACGCCGCTCCTGACCCGGGAAGCCAAGACCACGCTTCTGGTGCGGGACGGCGGAACGTCGGTGATCGGCGGCATCTTCCGTCTGAGTTCGAACGACTCACGCAACATGATTCCCGGGCTGTGGAAGATCCCGCTCCTCGGCAACCTCTTCCGCAACAACGCGGAGTCCGAGAACACGGACGAGCTGATGATCTTCATCACGCCGCGAATCATGAAGAACTCCTAAACCGGGGAGAGCGAAAGAAATGAGCAAGAAACTCACCTGCCTCGCGGTTCTCGCCGGCGCTCTTCTCCTGTTTGCGCCGGGCTGCGCGACGAACGTACAAGGCGACGATGCGTCGCCCGTCTTCCTCGTTGCCGAGTACCCGCTGCTGCCGCTCTTGAAGAACGTAGGCGACTTTGGGCCCCTGCAGATCAACACAACGACCGTCCGCTCGGTGATCAAGGCGCCAGTCTCGGGCTCCACGCAGTTCCTCGATACCCAAGTCGAGGAGTATGTTGTCGAGTGGCGGCGGACGGACGGCGGCCGTGCCACTCCGCCCACGGAGCGATTCACCGGGACGTTCATTGTGCCTGCCGCGGGACGCTCCACTCTCAATAACTTCGAGTACATGTCGGCCGAGAATATGCGGCGCCCGCCGCTCGACCAGCTGTTTCCGTTCAACGGTGGAATCGACCGGGAGACCCAAAGGACCGAGATTCGATGCGGCGCGTTCGTGACCTACCGCGGCCGCACGTTGTCCGGGCAGCCGGTGACCGGCACCGGCATGTTTGACATGGTCTTTGTATACACCGGCGGAATCGGCTCCGTTCGATTGGATAAGGTTGGTCTGTGAAGAATGAGTCTCGAAACGGGTTCGAGGTGAAGACGATGCGCCTTTCGATGAAGCCTTCGACCGCGCTGGTTGCGATGTTCGCCATCGCTTTGGTCAAGTGCGCCGGGGAGACGCCCACGACGCCGCGCCCCGACCCCACTCCGTCGGCGTGCAACATCACGATCTCTCTGGCCTCGACCAGCGTCCGTCCCGACGCCGGGACGGCGATTCTCGTTCGAGCGACGGTGCTTCGCAACAATGCGCCGGTTCCGGACGGAACATCGGTGCTCTTTTCGACAGATTTCGGGGCCTTTGGTGAGAACCTCCTTCCGAACGTCTCGAAGGTCACGGCCGGTGGCTTCGCCGACGTGACGCTGTTTTCGCTGAGCCCCGGCACGTCGCGCTTGCGGGCCTCGTTTGACTGCGCGCAGAGCAGCCGAAATATCGAATGGCAGCCCGTTCCACCGCAGGGTCCCTACATCTCCGACATTCAGCCGGGGTCGGGTTCGTGCGCGGGCGGCGAGACCGTCACTCTGCGTGGCGGACGCTTTGGTACGAGTGCCGCTCCGAGCGCGATCGCGGTGACGTTCGGCGGCGCACGCTCTTCCGTCCAGAGCGTTGCGGACAATGCTATAGCGGTCACGACGCCCATCCGGAACCTCGCGAACCCGCAGATACCTGAAGAAGTCGACGTCGTGGTCACGCTTCGGCCGAATACCGCGGGAGCCCTGTCTTCGCCTCCGGTCAAGTACCGATACTTCTGCGTGGATCGTCGGATCACGCTGACATCGGTAGTGCCGAACTCCGGACCCCAAGAGGGCGGGCAGACGGTCGTCATCAGTGGCACGAACCTGGGAACGAACATCTCCCGGGCGCGCGTCACGTTCGGTGGCATCGCGGCGCCGATCACGGGGCTCGGCGAGACTTCGATTACGGTCGTCACTCCGCGAAGGATTCTCGCCAACCCGCTCGTTCCGGAGACGGTCGATGTCGGCGCGACGATCGACCTCGGCCTCGTCTCGGAGCAGAGCACGGCGCTCGCCCGGGCCTATACGTATCGCGCCGACGGTCCGGGACCTGGCGCGTGCAACACACGACCGTCGCTCTTCATTTCGAAGGTGACTCCCAGCATTGGGCCCCCTGTGGGCGGGACGTCGGTCACGATCGACGGTGGCGGCTTTGGAGCTGACACGGCCCGGGTTCGGGTCGAGATCGGCGGCGTCGCGGCGTCCGTGAGGAGCGCTTCGGGCACCAGCGTCGGGGTGTTGACGCCCGCCCGAACGCTCGCGAATCCGAATGTTCCGGAGAACGTCGATGTGGTCGTGATCGCGGACTACGGCGGGCCCGACCAAGCCTGCGCACGGGCGACGAACGGTTTCCGCTACGACCGCCAGCGCAACGATTTCGTGATCACCTCGTTCTCGCCCTCGAGCGGACCCAATGACTCCAGGACGCGTGTGACGATCTTCGGAGAAGGCTTCCAGTTCCCGGCTCAGGTCTTCCTGATCAATGGAGGTGCGTGTCGCCAGGAGGCGAACGTGGTTTCGATCTCCCCGGCGGGGGACCAGATCCTGATTGATACGCCCGCGGCGACGGGAGGAAACAGCTGTCTCGCGGCGTCGCTCGCTCTGATTGAGGTGGTGAACCCGGAGACGGGCGTCCGCAAGACCAGCACGGACGCGTTCCGCTATTACTCCTGCCCGAGCCTCAACGACGTCGAGCCTGCCTTCGGTCCCTATTTCGGCGGCACCGAGGTCATTCTGTCGGGTCAGGATATTGAGCAGCCGGTCACGATCTCGGGCGCGACCGCGCCTTGGATTCCGATTTCCGTCTCGGCGACGCGCGTCCTCGCGAGGACCACGGCGCCGGTCGTCCAGGGGTGCAGCGACATCACGGGACAGGTGGCTTTGACATCGACGGCGCTGAGGTGTCCGGCCGCGATAAGCCCGAAGCAGTTCACTTACCAGGTTGCGGCACTAGGGCCCGTTATCGAGTCCATTTCTCCGGCATCCGTTTCGGAGGAAGGTAGGGAGATCACGATTCGGGGAAGGAACTTCCTCCCGGCACCGTTTGGAAACATGCGGGTTGCGATTGACTTTGGCGGTGGCACCCCGCGTACGTTCGTTCCGATCGTCGATTCGCCCACTCAGCTGAGGTTTACTGCGCCGAGGTTCGCGGGGACGTTTCCGACGACCTCGTGCTTCGTGGGCATCACACCGGGTCAGAGGAATCGCGAGGCGACCGTGAGGTTGACGGTCACGAACCTCTCGACGACATGCCGGGCCGAAGATCAGCTCACGTACCAACCGGAGAACGTCGACTGCCAGATTCCGCCTGTGGCGTCCCCGACACCGACGCCGACCATTACCGACACTCCGACGCCGACACAGACGCCGACGCTTACGCCGACGCCTACGTTCACCCCGACGCCTACGTTCACCCCGACAAACACGCCGACCCAGATCCCGACCCTGAACCTCCTCGGGGATCCGCCGGCTGGGACTCTTTGCACGCCCTACACGTTTACGTTCACGTCCTCGGGCGGCGTGCCGCCCTTCAACTTCACCTCTTTGGGAGGGCTGCCGCCGGGTATAACGCTCTCAGCTTCCGGAACCCTGTCCGGGACACCGCGTCTTGCGGCGCCGGGACCCGGCCAGCCCTCGCAGGTCTTCAATGCGTCCGTCCGGGTGACGGACAACTCGGGGCAGCAGGCGATCCGGAACGTGCCGATCACGATCAACGATCCGGCCGCTCCTTTTGCCGCGACCTCGACGTCGAACATATACACGGTCCCGACCGTGCCGGGAGCCTTCCTCTTGGATGCGCTTTCCGTGACCCCGGCCGTCGCGTTCCCGAACATCACTTGGACGACACTGGTTTCACCCGTGCCCGGGGGAGGTTCAATCTTCGTGATCGCGCCCGCGAGCGGTTCGCCCGCCAGCATTCAGGTACAGTCGGGGACGCCGCCGGGCAGCTATATCGTCACGTTCACCGCCTCGGACAACGCCTGCCCCGGACAGCTGATCCCACACCAGGCCCAGCGCGCGGTCGTGATCAACATAACGCCCTGATTTCCACGAGACCCGATTCGGAGGGGCCGCCGTGAGGCGGCCCTTCTTGCTCGGGACCTGGGACCCCCATGAGCCCTCTCCGCTGAGTCAACGCTTCACCGATGGCCCTCTTCGGTCGCCCCACGCAGCCCGCTACCCGTCTCGACGAGCTGAAGAAGATCGTCGGAAAGGATCCCGCTTCCCGCCAGTTTCTCGCGCTCGCCGAGGAACACCGGCGGGCAGGTTCGTTAAAGGACTCGCTCGACACGCTGAGGCGGGGACTCCAATTCAACCCGGGCCATGTAGGAGGACTCGTTTCGCTTGGGCGAACGCTGGCTCAAGCCGGGCAACCCGAGGACGCGATTGGGGCGTTCCAGGACGCGCTGCGCCTCGACCCTCAGAACCTCGTGGCGATTCGCCAACTTGGTGAGCTCTATCGGATTCGCGGCGAGCACGTCGAAGCGATCAAGAAGCTCAAGCTCTACCGGGGGCTCGTGCCGGGGGATCGGGAGGTCAACGACGCGATCTCACAGCTCGAAGGGTTGATTCGCTCCGAGGCGAGTCTGCCGTCTCACATCGCTGAAGATCTCGGTAGCGAACGAGACGAGGACGCATACGGAACGAGCGCCGGGGAGGCCGTCCCCGGGACGGCGCCCGAAGTCCTCCCGTACTCCGAAGGCTCAGGCGTGCACCGAGAGGCCATGGGTTCGGCGGCCACGCGGGCGGCGGAGCTCTTAGGCGGGTCCGTGCCGGGCTCGGCTGGTGAGGCCGACGACGGACCTGACAGAAGCGCTGCGGCCGGCCCCGACGGCATCGCTCCAGCCGCCGAGATTCCGATCGTGACCGAAACGCTCGCGGACCTCTATCGGGATCAAGGCTACCTGGACGACGCACGGAGGTCCTATGAGGCCTTGGCCGACGTCGAGAGGGATCCTGACAGGGCGGCCGCGTTGAAGCGAAAGGCGGAGCAACTCGACGTCGATAGGGGCGGAGAGACGAACGCGGCGGCGGCCGTCACGACCGTGCAAACCCGCCCTGGTTTGGATCTCACACGTTGGCTCGCTGCGCTAGGGGCCCGCTCGCCAACGCGAGCCGCGATTGGCATTGAGGACCTCGGCACTGTATTGCGGGACGCGCGAAGTCGCACGCGCGGGCTTCTCGCCTTGTCGCTTTGCGATCTGGAGGGGCTGCCGGTAGTCGCTGTTGGGACGAAGGTGCCTTTCGAGGTCGAGGAGCCGGGACCTTCCCGCGAGTTCCTGTTCGCGGAGCTGACCACTTTCTGGAAGAGCGTGGATCGCGGTCGCGATGATCTTGGCGGCGGGCGCCTCGAGTCCCTCCGGGTGGTCTCGAGCCGCGGAACGACCGCGGTGGCCGAGGTAAACCCAAACTACATCTTGCTTCTCTTGGCGGACCCGGACGTGCCACCCGGCCAGATCCAGTACATTGCC
>WBZQ01001030.1_pt1 | contig 20143 bp, 4 predicted proteins | sample 5204251 | NCBI WGS metagenome assembly WBZQ01 (sample SAMN12412402, study PRJNA552823) | activated sludge metagenome | isolation source: activated sludge from nitrification reactor of wastewater treatment plant... | place: USA: Virginia | collected 2017-09
ATTGCTGCGCCATCTGCGCGATGGTGGCCGAGTCAAACAGGTCCGTGCTGTAAGAAAGCATCCCGCACAACCCCGCCGGTTCCTCGCGCAAGGACAACACCAGATCAAACGGCACGGTTCCGCTGTCCACTTCGAGCGGAATCAATTCGAGTTCGGGGATAGCGGCTTCCGCCGTCGGCGTGTTCTGCAAGACAAAAGCAATCTGAAAAAGCGGGTTGCGGCTTAAATCGCGCGGCGCGTGCAATGCTTCGACCAGTTTTTCAAACGGCGCGTCCTGATGAGCGTACGCGTCGAGCGCAACCTCGCGCACGCGCCGCAGCAACGTGCCAAAATCAGGATCACCGGCCAGGTTTGTGCGCAACACAAGCATATTGACGAAAAACCCGATCAGCCCTTCCGTCTCGGTGCGGTTGCGGTTGGCGATGTCCGCGCCAAGCACGATGTCGTCCTGTTGTGTTTTCTGGTGAAGCAGCGTTTTGAATGCCGCCAGCAACACGATGAATAGCGTGACGCTTTCGCGACGGCTCAAAGACTGCAATGCGGTCAGGGTTTCAGGCTCAACCAGGAAGGAATACGTAGCGCCGTTGAAACGTTGTATCGGGGGACGAGGCCGGTCGGTCGGCAGTTCCAACACAGGCACCCCTTGAAGCTGTTTGCGCCAGTACGCCAACTGTCGTTCCAGCGCTTCTGCTTGCAGCCAGCGCCGTTGCCAGGCGGCGAAATCGGCATATTGAAGCGGAAGCTCTGGCAACGGCGAAGGCAATTGTTTTGTGTAAGCGCGGTAAAGCGCGGTCAATTCGCGAATCAAGATGCCGAACGACCAGCCGTCAGAAATGATGTGATGCATGCTCAACAGCAGAACGTGCTCTCGCTCGTCCAGTCGCAACAACGTCGCGCGGAGCAGTGGTCCGACAGCCAGATCAAACGGCTGTTGCGCTTCTTGCACGGCGCGGCGACGCGCTTCCGCTTCGCGTTGCGTCTCTGCCAGCTCTTGCAGGTCTACCACCGGCAGGCGGCAGGTTACCGATGAAATCGGCAGAATCAGTTGCTGAGGCTGGCCCTCGCGTTCAGGGAAAACCGTGCGCAGAACTTCATGTCGGCGGATGATTTCTCTCAGACTTTGTTCCATCGCCGCCGTATCCAACGCGCCTTTGATGCGCACGGCTGTCGCAATATTGTTGCTGCTCGAATTGGGAGCCAGGCGCTGAACAAACCACAAGCGCTGTTGCGCAAATGAAAGCGGAAATTCACCCGGACGCGGTTGGGCTGACAGCGGCGGCGCGGACAATTCGCCCCGGCGCAATGCGGCGACTTTCTCAGCAACGCCAGCCACCGTTGGCGAAAGGAACAGCTCGCGCAACGGCAATTCCACGCCAAACGCGTCGCGCAACCGCGAGACAATTTGGGTCGCCAACAATGAATGCCCGCCCAAGGCAAAAAAATCGTCACCCGCACCGACTGATTCGACCCGCAAAACTTCTTCCCAGATATGCGCAATGATGGCTTCGACGGGATTGCGCGGCGGCCCGCTTTGCCCGGCGTGGTGACCTGACGTCGAAATGATGGCTGATAGTGCGCGCCGGTCCAGTTTGCCGTGCGACGTCAACGGGAGCGCATCCAACCGCATGAAGTCTGCCGGCAACATGAAATCAGGCAGTTTGTCGCGCAAAAACCGGCGCAGAGTCAGGGCGTCCAAAGACGCGTTGGCAGGTATTTGCGCAACCCAAAACGCGTTGAGGCGCGCCTCGCCAGCGGTCGTGTGCGGCAAGACAACGGCGCATTCACGCACCGCCGGATGTGCCAGCAAAGCCTGTTCGATCTCTGCCAGTTCAATGCGATGCCCGCGAATTTTTACTTGCTGGTCAGCACGCCCGACAAATTCCAGCGCGCCGTCAGCGCGATACCGAACCAGGTCTCCGGTGCGATAAAGCCGCGTTCCGGCAGAAACGGTTGACGATTCGCCAAAAGGATTGGGCGAAAAACGCTCTGCCGTGCTGTCTGCCCGGCCACGATAACCGCGCGCCAGGCTGCGACCGCCGATATACAATTCGCCAATGACTCCTTGCGGAACCGGGCGCAACTGCCGATCCAGCACATAAATCTGATTGTTGGCGATCGGCTTGCCGAGCGCGGGCGGGCGGATAACATCATCCGGTTGCTGCCCGATGATCCCCGCAGTCGCAACAACCGCATTTTCGGTCGGGCCATAATGATTAACGAGTTGAAACGTGACGCCGGACGGCGCATAGCTTCGCAGACGATCTCCGCCCGTCAGTAAGCGGCGCAGCGTATTGTCTGGCCAGGGCAACGCCAACAAACTTTCCGCCAGTGGCGTGGGCGCAAAACAGCTGGTAATCGCCTGTGTCACGATCCAGTCGCGTAATCTCACCGGGTCAAGACGGACGTCTTCCGCGGGCAAATGAATGCTCGCGCCGACCGTCAGATACGGCCAGATTTCCCAGACGGCGGCATCAAACCCGATGCCTGCCAGTTGGCTGGCACGATCTGTCGCGCTGATGCCATACGTTTGTTGATGCCAGCCAAGCAGATTGCGCAACGCGCTCTGGCTGATTTCGACGCCTTTGGGTTGCCCCGTCGAACCAGAGGTGTAAATCACATAGGCCAGATTCTCTGCTGCCAACCGATGCGGCGGATTCTCTATGGACTGTTGCGCAATCTTCGCGCAATCAGCATCTAGCTGAACCAGCTTTGCATCAGCTCCGGTGAACCAGTGCGCCAATGTGCTGTGCGTGATGACCACTGCGGCATTGGCATCAGCCGCCAGAAATTGAATTCGCTCCGCCGGGTAAGCAGGGTCAAGCGGCAAATAGGCGCCTCCTGCTTTCAACACGGCCAACAGACTGACAATCCAGTCGGCTGAACGTTCCAGGCAAACGCCCACGCAAATTTCGGGGCCGACGCCCAGCCCCTGCAACAGGTGCGCCAACTGATTGGCGCGCGTATTGAGCTCGGCATAACTCAGTTGCGCACTTCCATCAGCCACCGCGAGTTGTTGCGGCGTTTGCGCCGCTATTTGTGCAATCAGATCGGGAACGTACCCCGCCCTGGCAAAGCCTGTTTCAGTCGCATTCCAGTCGCGCAAAAGTTGTTGCTGCTCCTCCGCCGAAAGCAGCGGCAAGGCAGCCAGCTCTGTCTGCGGGTCAGCCGCCACAGCCAGCAACAAATTGCGGTAATGCGCCAACATTCGCTCTGCGGTCGCGGCTTCAAACAAATCCGTGTTGTATTCCAACACCGCCGTCGTTCCGCTTTCGGCTTCGAGCACGGACAAGGTCAACTCGAATTTTGCGGTGTGCTGCAGCGTTTCCAGCGGCGTCACGCGCACTCCGGCAAGCTGAAATCCGGGCGCGGGGTCGGCGTGCAAAACAAACATGGCTTGAAAAATCGGCTGACGATCCGTGCGGCGTGCGACCTGGAATTCCTCAACCAGTTTTTCAAAAGGAACATCCTGATGCGCGCGCGCTTCCTGCACGACCTGACGAACTCGCGACAATGCTTCGGCAAACGTGCACGCACCGCGCAGATCAATCCGCAGCGCCAGCGGGTTGACGAAAAGGCCGATCAGCGGTTCGGTTTGCGGTGTTTGGCGATCAGCCAGCGGGCAGCCAAGCACGATCTGTTCCTGCCCGGAATAGCGCTGTAACAAACAACCAAAGGCGGTAAGGTAGACCGTGAAGTTCGTCGTCTGCGCCTGCCGGGCGACGTCGCTGAGTTTCTTTGCCAACTGCGCATCGAGCGTGTGTTTGCATTGCGCGCCGTTATACGTCGGTTGCGATGGGCGAGGCCGATCCGGCGGCAAGTCCAAATCAGGCAACTCGCCGCCGAGTTGCTTTTGCCAGTAAGCAAGCTGCTCTGCTAGTTCACCTGACGCCAGTCGTTGCCGCTGCCACAACGCATAATCGGCGTATTGAATTGTCAGTTCGGGTAGTGCGGCGCTGCGCCCGGTCACTTCGGCTTCGTAAAGCGCGCTGAGTTCGCGCATCAACACTTCGACCGACCAACCGTCAGAAATGATGTGATGCAGGCACAGAAGCGCGATACGCTCTTCCTCATCAAGCTGCCATATGCGTAATCGCAACAACGGCCCCCGCGCCAGATCAAAGGGCCTGGCGATTTCACGGGTGGCTTCCTGTCGAGCGAGCTGTTCGCGTTCGGCTTCGGGCAGAGCTCGCAAATCAAGCGTTTGCACATCCAATTCGAGTTCTGGCAACACGCGCTGCAACGGCAAACCGTCAACTTCCACAAACACCGTGCGCAGAATTTCATGTCGCCGCGCCAGCGCTTGCAGACTCAGCCGCAATGCCTGCGGATCGAATTGCCCGCGCAGCCGAAACGCCGCGCTCACGTTGTAAACCGAACTGTCAGGTTCCAGTTGATTCAAAAACCACAAGCGCCGCTGTGCCGATGACAGCGGAAAAGCCATTTCCGGGTGACGCCTCACAGCCTGAATCTGGCGCAGCTCGCCAACTCGCGCAGCAACCGGCGCAGCGGTAGGGAGAAGTGAGGGCGCGTTCAGCAAATCCTGATACTGCTGGCTCAAGGAAGCCGCGAGCGCCGCAATCGTTGGCGATTGCAACAAAGCGACAACCTGAACCTGTTTCCCCAGCCGCTCTTGAATGCGATTGATGAGCACAATGCCTTTGATCGAATCTCCGCCGAGCGCAAAGAAATTATCGTGAATACCGAGTTCAGCCACGCCCAGCGTTTCGCGCCAGACTTCGGCCAATACGCGTTCCAGCTCAGTGCGCGGCGCTTTCGCGTCGGTCTCAGGCATAGGCGCGGCAGAACCTGCGGCGCGCGGCGCGGGCAGCGCACGACGATCCACCTTGCCGTTTGGTGTCAGCGGCAAACGCTCCAGCACCAGATAAACGGCTGGCTGCATCGGCGCGGGCAGCTTGTCTTGCAGCGAACGCCGCACATCTGCAATCAATCGTTCCGGGTCGGCGGCGTAATCGGCACGCGGCGCCAAATACGCCACAAGCTGGCCATTTTCATCGCTGCCATCGTTTCTGGATTTCGGCGTGCGTGCGCCAACGGGCAAAGGCGAGCTCGCGTCACGCTCCTGCTGCAAGCGAAACTCAAACAATCTTTTTTTGATCGGCGAAAGCGCGGCAATCCGTTGATGAAGTTCCATAAAGCAATCTCTTGCGGCTCCTATTTCCGTGCGGTGACAATCGCCATCACGTCCGCCCACCACCAGTCGCGACAATCGGCGGGCAGTTCCAGCGGCATCACACTGACGCTGAACGAGCGGAAATGCGTCAACAGCAAGCGCTGGTGGCGGCGGCTGAGCGAATCCATCTCGTGCGACAAATACGTGAACACACCGTTGGGTTGTAAATGCGCGGCGGCGACGGCGAAAAAATCGCCCGCGAATGTCGCAACGCCCGCGGCGTTCTGCTGCACTTCGTGAGGAGTAAGCGGATAGGCGTGAAAAAGAATGGCGTCGTATATGCCCAGTTGCGCCGTCACATCCTGCCATTTGGCCTGGCACAGGCGAATGTCGCGCCCCGGGTAACGTTGCTGCCAGGGGCGGAAATAGTGTTCGACCACGTGTTCGTTACATTCGATGATCGTGTGCGACGCGACATCGTATTGCTGAATCAGCGAGGCCGAGATGCCGCGCCCAAATCCGATTTCGAGAATGTGACCGGCCTGCGCGCCGACCGTTTCCGCCATCACACGCAACACAGGAATTTGCCAATCTTCCATGATTTCCTGCGCGCTGAGCGCCACCTGTGAACGATCCCGGGCAAGCGTTTGCCAATCGGTTGCCGCGCCAGGCACAAAACGCGCCGCCAGCCGGTCGAGTTGTGACAAGTCTTCGGCAAATTCGCTGAGGGCCTGATTCAGTAACCATTCGCGTTGCGTGTCGCGCGGCGGGCGGATGAAAGCGTCGTCTTTCAGCTCCAACGAAAGTTCAAACCGCGACGCACGGCGTACGCGCCGATTAACGGAAGCGGCGTTGTTGTTCTCGGCGCGAGGCCCAGCCTGCAAGGCAAGCTCCGCTTCGTTTTCTGACAAAGCTTCCAGCTCCGCCACCAAACGCGCCAAGTCAATTTCGGCCTTTGCATCTGCCAATCCATCAGGCTCAACGGCTGAAGACACGGCCAGCGGTTTAACCGCCACGACGGCGTCTTGTAAGGCCGGATGCTGGCGTAATGTGTTTTCAATCTCTTCCAGTTCGATGCGAAATCCGCGCAGCTTGATCTGACCATCGCGGCGGCCTAAAAACTCCAGCTTGCCATCGGCAGTAAACCGCGCCAGATCGCCCGTGCGATAAAGACGCGCGCCCGGTTGGGTGCTGAATGGATGAGGCACAAATTTTTCCGCCGTTAATTCCGGGCGGCGCAAATATCCGCGCGCAACGCCTTCTCCGCCCAAATACAACTCGCCCAGCGCGCCGAGCGGCGACAATTGGCCGCGCTCATCCAACAAATACGCCTGCGTATTGGTGATTGGCCGCCCAATAAGCACGGGCGCTTCCGCTGCCACGGGCAAACACTCTTCGACGGTGCTCCAGACACTGACTTCCGTCGGGCCGTATTCGTTGCATAGCGTGACCTGGGGAAACAATTCGTGGTGCCGGTTAACCAACCGGCGCGCACAGGATTCGCCGGCCACAATCACCGTGCGCAACGCCGAGAGAGCATGACGGCGCAACGGATCAAGCAGCGCCTGATAAAGCGACGGAATACAAAGCAAATGCGAAACCTGAAGCGCGTCGAGCAATGCCGCGAACTGATTCACATCCTGCTGAAAGTTTTCCGGCGCCAGCGTCAGCGTTCCGCCCTGACATAGCGTGCCGAAAATGCCGGCAATCGAACTGTCAAAAGCAAACGGAGAAACCAGCATGAAGTTGGTGATTGGCGCGCGGTAATAACGCAAACGCGCCGTCGTCGAATGCACCAGATTGCGATGTGTGACGAGCACGCCTTTGGGCTGTCCTGTCGAACCCGAGGTGTAAATGACATAAGCAAGATGTGAGGCATTCACTTCGCTCGGCAGGGGGGCGGCTTCCGCGTCGGCATATTTGATGCGCTCCAGGCAAAGCACCCGTGGCGCTTGCGGCAGGCGGGCGCGTAAATGCTCTTTGGTCAGAAGAATGTTCGCCCCGGCATCATTCACGATGAACGCCAGACGCTCCGGCGGCAGGTCGGGATTGAGAGGCAGATATGCGCCGCCTGCTTTGAGAATGGCCAAAATGCCGACCAGCATTTCTGGTGCGCGTTCCACACACACGCCGACGATGGTTTCCGGGCCAACGCCCAGCGCTTGCAATCGTCTGGCCAACTGATTGGCGCGCGCATTCAGTTCGGCGTAACTCAGGCTGCTTGCAGCCGTATCGCCGCTGGCTGCTGACTGTACGGCGATGCGTTGTGGATGTTCTCTGGCCTGCGCCTCGATCAGGTGATGAATGCACTGTTCGCGCGGGTAATCGGCGGCAGTTTGGTTGAAGCTCGTGAGCAATTGTTGCCGCTGTTGTGCGCCGATAACGGACAATGCGCCGATTGCGGCGGCAGGACGTTGCAACGCATCATTGAGCAGCGCCTCAAAGCCTTCCGCGATTCGTTCCACGACGGCGGCAGGCAGAAAGCGCGTGTCGTAATGCCAGCACAACCGCCAGGATTCCATGCTGGCGTCAATCGCCAGCCCCAGCTTTCCCGGCTCTGGCTGTCCCGCTTGTCGCCACACGGAAAAGCGCGGTTCGCCAGCGATTGGCAAAGGCGGTTCACCTGCGCGGTGGAAAGCGAACCAGAATGGCCAGGCAGTGGCGACAGCCGACGGCAACTGCTCCCAGAAAAATTCATCTTGCCGCGCACGCGTCGCCTGGCGCTGCGCCTCGACTTCACATAAGAAGTCAGCGAAGCTCCTTGCCGCATCAAGCTGAAAAAACAGCGGCAGGATTTTGGCGTAAGGTCCACAAGCCGACTGTAACTCATCAACGCTTCGCCCATCTGCCTGCCAGCCAAGAAAAACTTCGGTGCTCGCGCCATAACGCGAAACCAGCGTCGCCAGACAAGCAAGCAGACAGCTTTCGCGCGCCACGTTTTGACGCCGACAAAACGCGTCAATCGTTGCCGCCGTTGCGGGCGGCACATCCCTGAAAAATGATGCGAACAACGGCGCGGCGGAAATCGGCGAGAAAGATTCACCGGGCAATTTCAGCCATGACTCTTCGGACGGGTTTTCCCGTTGCCACGGCCAGCGCGCCTCGCTTTCGCCGCTTTCAGCCAGCGTTTCCAGCAAATCGTTTTGCCATTCGGCAAATTGCACATATTGCGTGAGCTCTTCCTCTTCTGCTTGCCCGTCCCAGGCAGCCGCCGCGCAATCTTGCGCCAATTCACCCGCCAACAGGTTCAGCGTTCGTTGATCAGCCACCAACAAGGAAGACGTCAACAACAGAAAATTTTCCTGACCGGAAAACGACAATAACAACGCCCGCCACAACGGCCCACGGTCAGCGTCATACAATCGTTGTTGTTCGTTTGCCTGCGCCTCTGTCACCAAAGACTCGCGCTCATCCTGTCGTGCCGCCAATTCGCGCACTTCCCAGGGCAGCGGCATTCGTTCATTGATGACCTGCACCGGCAACGTCATGCCCGGCAATCGGTGAAAGGTCGTGCGCAAAATTTGCTGCCTGGTCATTGCTTGCCGCAAAGCCCGTGACAACAGGTCTGGCCGCAAAGCGCCGGTGATGCGCCAGACAACCTGTGCGAATCCGCTGAACCCTGTTTCCTGTTGCTGCCAGACGCGGCGCTGTTGCGGCGACAGCCGATAGCCTTGCAACGTAGCGGGCAGCACGGCGGGCACAGCGGTTTCGGCGGCAGCGTTGGTAATTGCGGTCATTCCTCTTTCCTCGTTTCTGACAATTACAGCGACAGGCGATAGTGTTGCTGTAAACAACAAACGCAGAGCAGCATAAGCAGCGTGGCATCCAGCGCCATGCGGCGGCTTTCATCCAGTGCGGGCAGTTTGTCCAGCAAACTGGCAACCGCTGCTGGCTCGAAAAACGGCACGTCTGCCAGCGCCTGCCCCCGTAACGTGTCTTGCACCAGGGCGTGCAATCTTCCGCCGTTCGCCAGCGTCACTGGCGGAGCCAAAAACGGATGTTTGGCGCGTTCGTAAACGGTGCCGGTCAGCCAGGGGCGCGCCGCTTCACGCAAGGCGTGTTTTTCGCGCGCCCCGCGAATGAGCAACGTCGTCGGCAACGCGCGCACGGCTTCAAACAAGCGATGGTCAAGCAAGGGAACGCGAACCTCGACGGCGTGCGCCATTTCCATCCGCTCGGCAAAGAGCGTGTAATTGGGAAGAATCGAACGCGTCCACAAATACTGCGACTGGCGCAGCGGATTGCGTCCGGCCAGCTGACCGGCCAGATCAAACTGGCTCAGGAAGGTTTGAAAGGGATTGTGATTGGCAAATGCGGCGGCAAAATCGCGCTGCAAGAGCAGGTGAAAGATGGAACGGCCCACCGCGAGCTTGCTCAGCCACGCCGGGACAAATCCGAGCATGCGCTGCACGACGGCCAACGTCGCGGGCAGACTGTGCGGCGTTTGGTGTGCGCGTTCGCCCGTTAGCCAGCGGGCATCAGCATCGGCGTAAGAAGGCGCTGACGCATTGAGCAAGTGGTCTTGCCGCAATTGCAAATATCCTGCAAACAATTCGTCGCCGCCTTCACCGCTCAAAACAACCTTGTAACCATCGTCGTGTATGGCGCGGCAAAGCAGGTAACGCGCCACCGCGTGCCAGTTGACGCCAATGGTTTCGCCTTGCGCGATGGTCGCTGCCAGATGATCGGCAATATCGTCCTGACTGACCGGAACACAGCGAAACCTTGCCTTGCAATGCGCGGCGGTTTCGCGCGCCACCTCGGTTTCATCGTAATCAGCCTGATCAAAAGCCACGGTATAACTGTGTGGCGGTTCTGTTTGCGATTGCGCGGCGAAGCCCAACACTGCTGAGGAATCCAGGCCTCCGCTGAGAAAACATCCCACGGGAACATCTGCGCGCAACCGCACACGAACGGCGTCGGCCAGCGCCTCGCGTAAACGTTCGAGGTGCGCGTCATCCGAAAGAGAGCCGCCTGTCTGCGCTTCCTGTGCCGGGTAATCCAGGTCCCAGTAACGCACGATCTGCTGATGTCGCGGCGTCGCCAGCAAAAAACAGCCCGGCGGAATTTGCAGCACTCCGTCAAACAAGGTGCGATCCTGATTTTGATACAGGAACAATTGCTGATGCAGCGACTCTGCATCCCAGCGCGCCGAAACACCCGCAGCCAACAGGGCTTTGATTTCCGACGCCAGATATAAGGCCTCTCCGCGACGCGCATAAAAGAGCGGCTTGATGCCAAAGCGATCGCGCGCGGCAAACAGTGTTTGTTGCCGTTCGTCCCACAAGACAAAGGCGAATTCTCCGCGCAGGTGACGCAAACAATCCGTGCCGAATTCTTCGTACAGGTGCAACAGGATTTCGCTGTCAGAGCGGCTGCGCAAACGGTGGCCGCGCTGTTCCAACCGGTGTTGCACACGTTCGTAATCGTAAAATTCGCCGTTGACCACCGCGTGCAGCGATTCATCTTCATTGGCCAGCGGCTGCGTGCCCGCCTCCAGGTCAATGATGCTCAGCCGGGTGTGGCCCAATCCGACGCGCTGGTGGGTCGCCGTCCATTGTCCACGCTGATCCGGCCCGCGATGATGTAACCGCTCAGTGGCTCGGCGCAGCGCATCCGCGGCAATCGGCGCTTCACGGGAAAAGATGGCTACAATGCCGCACATCGTTAGTTCCGCGCCTCCCCTGTTGCGTACGCGCTGGTCGCCGCGACTGCCGGCTCGAATTGCGGCACGGTGAATGGTTCGGCCATGGCGACGATGATTTTTCGTGCGCCGGTAAAAGAGCGGCGTCCGTGCGCAATCAGCACATTGTCCAGCAACAACACGTCTCCCGGCTGCCACGGAAAGCGAATGGAAGCGGCTTGATAAACCGTGCGAATCTCTTCCAGAACGTCGTCTTCTATCGGCGCGCCGCTGCCATAATACGCATTGCGCGGCAACTCATCCGGCGAAAACGTTTCCGCCATCGCCTGGCGCACGGCGGGTTCCAGGTTGGTCAGGTGAAACAGATGCGCTTGATTGAACCAGACCATTTCTCTCGTGCGCGGATGTTGTGTGACGGCGTGACGAATCTGGCGTGTGCGCAACCGGTTACCCGCGCGCCATTCAAATGCCAGGGGCGCTTGCCGACAGTATGCTTCGACAACGGCGCGGTCGGTTGTCTGAAAAGCCTCTTCCCAGCTCAAATCAATGCCCGCGCCATAATTGCGCACGTACATTACGCCCTCCTGCTCAAAGCGTTTGCGCAAGGCCGGAGACAATTTCGCATACACAGCGCGACTGTCAGCCAGTGGCGTTTCCCCCCCGGTGGCAGACGCTTGCACGCAACCAAACGCGATTTTCATCGGCCAGGTATAGGCATACGAAAATTCATTGTGAAACGCGATTTCCTGATGCGGCGGGTATTCGGTCGAAGAATAGACTTTGCCCTGCAACTGCGTGCGCGGCGTTGAACGTTCCCGGTATTCCAACAATTCGGGCGAGAGCGTTTGCATAAATCGCTCAAACGATTGCAGCGCGTTGACGCCAAACCCACGGAACAGCAGCGCCCCGTGACGCAGCAACGCGCTTTCGATCCAGGCGCGATTGCCCGCCGCCCAATCCGTCAGGTCCAGCTCTAACGCGTGCGGTCGAACCAGCAATGGAAATGCACCGCCGGATTGCAACGGTTCGCAAACGACCAGTTCCTGTGCCGCCAACACAACAGCTTTCGGCTGCACCTGATTGAGTTTTTTGCTGAACGTGCGACGGGCAACAGTCAGGAATTCGCCGAGCCGCGCCGTGGGCTGTTTCACCAGGCTCAGCAAAACAGACTGGAATTCGGTCAGAATCGTGTTGATAGATTCAGCGGAAAATCGGCTTGCGTCATAAAGCGCCTCCAGCCACAAGCGCGCGCGCGGCGTCACTCGCAATGAAAGCGGAAAGTTTGAATGGCCGAGCGAATGCACCTGCTCGATGCACACCCCCGCAACCTGTTTGCCGGACAAGTCGCCAAAGGCATTTTGAAAAATGACGATGCTGTTAAACAGCGGCTGGCCGTTGGCTATTTCGCTCCAGCTTTGCACCGACCGCAACGGCGTATGCTCAAAATCGCGCAACCGCAACTGCGCGCGTTGCAATTCTTGCAACCAATCCAGAAGCGTTGCCTGCTCTGGCAAGAACACGCGCGTCGGCAATGTATTGATCAACGGCCCAATCATTTCGGCCACGCCCGGCAATTCCGGCGGACGCCCGGACAGCACCGTGCCGAAAACGATATCGCGCCGTCCGCTCATTCGCCCCAGATACAGCGCCCAGGCGCCAAGCAACACGGTGTTCAGCGTCAGTTGCTGTTGTCGCGCGAAAGCATTTAGTTCTGCCGTCGCCTCTGCCGACAAAAATGCTTCTTCCTGGCCGAACGGTGCAGCCGACGACGGCGCGGTTTGAACGTGCGGTAGCGGTGTCGGTTCAGTAAAACCGCGCAAGATTTGCCGCCAATAACTTTCGGCATCCTCTAACGTCTGCCGCTTTTGCCAGGCGATGTAATCACGAAAAGCAGGCGCGGGCGGCAACTGCGGTTCGCGCCCGTTCAGCAAAGCTTCGTAAATCGCCAGCACTTCGCCCAGCAACAGGAAGGTTGACCAGGCGTCGTGAATCAGGTGATGAATGCCCCACACGCAACGATGAACGTCGTCCGCCAGACGCAGCAACGACAAACGCATTAACGGCGCTTCGCTCAACGAGACACCGCGCCGCCGGTTGTCTTGCAAAAAAAGCCGTTCACGCTGCTGTTGCTCGGCAGCGGTCCGTGTGCGCCAGTCCATTTCCGCAAACGGCAATTGCACCGCGCGGTGAACGATCTGCACCGGCTTGCTCAACCCGGCCCAGGCAAAACTGGTGCGCAAAACGGCATGCCGCGCCACGACACGTTGCCACGCGTCGTTGAAAACAGCGGTATTGAGCGGGCCGCGCAACGTGCACACACCTTGCTCGAAGTAAACGCCGCCTTCCGGTTGCGCCAGTGCCTGAAACAACATGCCCGCTTGTGTGGGCGAAAGCGTGTAAATGTCTTCGATTTCTTCTCGTTTCATCGCAACCTCACGACGCCAACAGGCGCTCTAATTCGACCGGGCTTAGCTCTGCTTCGGGAAATTCGCCGGGCGCAACTGTTTGCGGCAAAGACGGCGTAACCGCACGATTGCGCTCGCCTGCCGATTCAATCACCTGAGCCAGTTCGGCAATCGTCGGATGTGCAAAGAGCTGGTTTGTCGTCAGATGCAAACCTGTTTCGCGCGCCTTGGCGACGATCTGAATGCAATGCAGCGAATCGCCCCCCATCTCGAAAAAATTGTCTTGTCGCCCGACGCGTTCAACACGCAACGCCTGACGCCAGATGTCAGCCAGAGCAATTTCGACCGCCCCTTGTGGAGCGGAATAATCGCGTTGCTGCCACACGCCGTCGGCTTGCTGTTCCTGCAAAAACAGTTCGAGCAGGGCGCGCTTTTCCGGCGAAAGCTCCGCCATTCGTTGTCTCAAATCATCCATTGCCATTTGCCTCATTGCATTCAGAAGTTAGGTTGTCGCAGTCATCCGTTTCTGTTCCAGCAACGCTTGCGCCTCTGCCTCTGAAAGCGCTTCCAGCCGTTTCAGCAAAGCCTGCAGCTCTTCCGGCGAAGCAGCGCTCCGCTGTTTCGCCAACGACGGCGGCGGCAATTGACGCCGGTCGAGTTTTCCATTGGGTGTCAAAGGCAGGGCCGACAACGCCGCAAAGCCGGAAGGAACCATAAAGCTCGGCAGCTTTGCCCCGAGAAACTGGCGCAATTCGTCGCCTGCCAGTTCGTGGCCGTCGTGCAAGACGACATATGCGAATAGATATTTATGGCCGGGAGACGCTTCGTGAGCGATGACAGCAGCCTGACGGATTGCCGGATGCTGTCCCAAAACAGCTTCGATCTCGCCGAGCTCGATGCGATGGCCGCGCACTTTCACTTGCTGATCCAAACGCCCCAGCACTTCAATGCGCCCGTCTGGCCAATAACAGGCCAGATCGCCTGTTTTGTATAAGCGGCGTCCTGCTGAAGACGACGCCAGCGAAGCGAACGGATCCGGAATGAACTTTTCCGCCGTCAGTGCCGGACGCTGGTGATATCCGTCGGCCAACCCATCACCGCCAATGTACAGTTCGGCAGGGGCTCCGGGCGGAACCAATTGCAGATGCGCATCCAGCAAATAAAGCTGTGTGTTGGCAATGGGCTGACCAATGGTGATGGGCGTTGCTCCGCTCTTAATGACCGCCGCCGCCGACCAGATGGTGGTTTCGGTCGGGCCGTACAGATTCCACAATGCCTGGCCGCGTGGAATCAGTTGCGCGGCCAAATCGCGCGGCAATGCTTCGCCTCCGCACAACACCTTTAACCTGTAGTCACCGCGCCAACCAGCGGCTAACAACAAACGCCACGTCGCGGGCGTCGCCTGCATCAACGTCGGAGCCGCAGCAGCGAGCACCGTCAGCAATGCAGCGCCATCCATCGCCGTTTCGCGGCTGACCAATTCCACGCAAGCGCCGACCGTCAACGGCAAAAACAGTTCTAGCGCCGCAATGTCGAGAGAGAGCGTGGTGACCGCCAGCAATTTGTCTTGCGCCGATATGCCAAGCGTCGCGCGCATAGCGGTCAGAAAATTGGCCAACGCGCGGTGCGCCACGCGCACACCTTTTGCCCTGCCGGTCGAACCAGAGGTGTAAATCAGATATGCCAGATTCTCGGCGTATTGGCCGCGCGCAGGGTTTTGCCGGGAGCTGCGCGCAATCAGGGATTGTTCTTCGTCAAGGCTGATGATCCGAACGGTTTGCCCGGACATACGTGCGGCCAGGTGACTTTGGGTGAGCAACACCGAAGGGGCCGCGTCGTGCAACATAAAGGCCAGCCGTTCTGCCGGATATTCGGGATCAAGCGGCAGATACGCGCCGCCCGCTTTCAAAATGGCCAATAACCCCACGAGCATTTCCGGCGTACGTTCCAGGCAGATGCCGGTGACGGATTCCGCGCCAACGCCTGCCGCTTGCAGATAATGCGCCAACTGATTCGCACGCTCGTTCAATTCGCCGTATGTCAGTTGCCGATCTCCGCAACGCAAGGCCATGGCTTCGGGGCGTTGCGCGGCTTGCGCTTCAAACCAATCCGGCAGCAACTGGTCATCTGCCAGCACAACAGCGGTGCGGTTCCAGTCGTGAACCGCGCGCAGGCGTTCGGCTTCACTGAGCAGCGTTTGCGCAGTGTGACTGGTTTGGGGTGCGGTGGTCAGCGCAACCAGGGCATTTTGGTAATACCCGGCGATGGCCTGCATTTGCTCATCGCCCAAATTGGCCGCGCGGTAATCTAGGGCCAGCCGAATCCGGGGCGAGGCGTGATCTACGTTAAACTGCGCCGTCAGGTCAAAAAATGTCTGATCCGACGCATACCCGTCGAGCACCGCCATCCCGCCCAATCCGTGCAGATGTTGGTAAACGTGAAAGTGGGTAAAGTTGAAAGCCGTGTCGAAAAGCGGCTGGCCGCCTAAACGCCGCTGAATTTCGGCGAGCGGATACCAACGGTGGGGCATAGATTCGCGTTCAACACGAAAAGCGCGGCGCGCCAACTCGGCCCAACTGTCAGTCCCCAGCGGCAACCGAAACGGCAAAGCATTCAGAAATAATCCCAACACCCGTTCGCCGTCGCGCATTTCGGGGCGACCGTTGTAAAGCACGCCGGTCACCACATCATCCTGCCCGTTGATAAAGCCTATGACTTTGAGATGCGCCGCCAACAACAAACTCTTCAACGGCGCACCGGCTTCGCGTGCAGTGCGCCGCAACGCGGCAGACAGCGCCGGCGAAATCGGAACGTCCAATCGCCGCACTTCGTTGGCAGCAGAGCTTGCGTCGCCAGCAGCGCGGGTTGCAATTTGCGCCTGGGGCCAACGCGGCAACTTGCTGGCGGTAACGCCCGCCAGCAAGCGGTTCCAGTACGCGCCGGAAGCGCCTGATTGCAACGCCCTGCGCTCAGCAGCGACATAATCCCGAAACGTTGCTTGCAGCGGCGCGGCGGCGTAATCGCCCCGCTCCAACAAGGCAAAATAGATTGTGAACAGCTCTGTCAGCAGCGAAGCCACGCTCCAACCGTCAAGCAGCGGCTCGCTCAGGATAAGCTGAAAGGAATCATCGCTGCGCCGCAATACGCGCAACGCAAACAGCGGCGGCGTCCCCCAATCAAAACGACGGCGGCGTTCAGCAGCAATCAGCGCCGCCAGTTGCGTTTGCTGTTCGGCGAACGACCTCTGCCGCCAGTCTTCAATGCCCAGCGGCAACGGCGCAGTTTTATGCACCAACTGAAGCGGCGTGCTGAAATGGCTCAGGTTAAACGAGGTGCGCAAAATCGCGTGTCGCGCTTGCAAGCGCGACACCGCGTCGCGCAAAGCCGTGGCGTCAAAGGGCGCGCGCAAATGCAAGCTGGTCACATACGTTTCGTAATCAGCGCTGTGTTCGCTGTGAAAGACCAGTCCCATTTGCAATTGCGTCAGCGGATACGCATCGGCAAGTTCAGCGGGTAAAGCCGCCCGCTCTGCCGCACTGATGAGCGCAAAAGCCGCCACCGGCTGTGCATCGGCCTGAAGCTGCGCAACGGCGTCACTTGTGGCAACCTGCGCCAGCGCCTGAACAGTCGGATGCTCGAAAAGTTGCGCCAGGGTAAACCCAAGCCCGCGCTCCTGAGCCAGCGCCTTGACGCGCAAACTGCGGATCGAATCGCCCCCCAGATCGAAAAAATTATCGTGAACTCCCACGCACTCCAGTCCTAAAGCCTGTGCCCAGACTTCAGCCAGCGTGGCTTCGGCTTCGCTGCGCGGAGGTTCGTACCTCGTTTCCAGTTCCGGGCGCGTCGGTTCCGGCACGGGCAACGCCTGCCAGTTCAGCTTTCCGTGCGCCGTCAATGGCAGTTTATGCAGCTCAACAAAAGCCGCCGGAACCATGTGCACTGGCAATTTGGCGCGCAAATGAGCGCGCAATTCGCCCGGAACCATTGCTGCTCCGGGGTGGCGCACAACGTAAGCGATCAACCTGGCTTCCGTGCGCAGATCGTGCTTGAGCCGCACAACGGCTTCGCGAATCGCCGGGTGCTCTTGCAGCGCCGCTTCGATTTCCCCCGGTTCGATGCGGAACCCGCGAATTTTCAGTTGCTGATCGGTGCGCCCCAGATATTCAAACTCGCCGCGCGATAAATACCTGGCACGGTCGCCGGTGCGATACAGTCGCGCGCCCGGCTGGCCGCTAAATGGATCGGGTAAAAATCGCTCCGCGGTCAGCTCCGGACGCGCCCAATATCCGCGCGCCACGCCCGCGCCGCCGACATACAATTCTCCCGCCACCCCTTGCGGCACAGGGCGCAACTGCTCGTCCAGCACATAAAGTTGCCAGGCCGATAGCGGACGCCCGATCAAACTGCCCCCCAGCCTGAAGTCTGATTCTGTCAGCGGACGATGCGTCACATGCACGGTGGTTTCGGTGATGCCATACATATTAACCAGTTGCGGGCGCTGATCTCCGCGTCGCCTGAACCACGGTTGCAGGTCGCTGAAGCTGAGCGCTTCGCCGCCAAAAATGACCCAGCGCAACGACAATGGCGCGACATCGCCGCTGGCCGCTTCGGCGCTGATCAGTTGTCGAAACGCCGACGGCGTTTGATTGAGCACGGTGACGCCTTCGCGTTGTAACAGAGCCCAAAACGCTTCGGGCGTACGGCTAACCAGATAAGGCACAATCACCAAACGGCCCCCATACAACAGCGCCCCCCACATTTCCCACACTGAAAAATCAAACGCGGCGGAATGAAACAGCGTCCAGACATCATCGGCCTGAAACTGAAAGTGTGGTTGCGCGGCGCTCAGCAAACGGGCCACGTTGGCATGCGTGATCAGCGCGCCTTTGGGTTGGCCGGTCGAACCAGAGGTGTAAATCACATAGGCGAGATTTTCCGGCGTGGTTGCCGAGGGCGGATTGCAATCCGGTTCGCGCGCAATCACAGCCTGCGCGGCATCAAGGCAGATGATGGCTGGCGCAGTTGCGCCGGTTTGACCGAGCAAGGATTGTGTGGTCACCAGCGCGGCGACTGCCGCATCGGAAAGCATGAAAGCCAGCCGCTCTGTCGGGTATGCAGGATCAAGCGTCACATACGCCGCACCGGCTTTCAGCACGGCGAGCAAGGCCATCGGCAAATCCGCCGAACGCTCCAACAATACGCCGACGCGTGTTTCCGGCCCGACGCCCATCCCGCGCAAATGATGCGCAAGCTGATTGGCGCGCCGGTTTAACTCGCCGTAACTGATTTCCGCGCGTACGCCGTTTTCCTGGCTGACGACCGCGATGGCGTCGGGTGCGCGTTCTGCCTGTGCGACAAACCGATCGTGCAAACATTCGCCGGGCAACGTCACGCCCGGCCCGCACCATTCCGCCAACAAACGCTTTTGCGCCTGGGCGCTCAACAACGGAAATTCCGAAATTCTCGTCTGCGGCTCGCGGGCGATGGCGGCCAGCAACACTTCAAACCCCGCCGCCAACGCTTCGACCATTTCCGCGTCAAGCAGCGACCTGTCATAACTCCAACGCGCGACAATCCCGCGCTGATGTTCTGCCACGGCCAGCGTCAGCGGAAATTGCGCGGCGGTTGCGGGTGTCGCCATCGCTTCCAGCCGCAATCCGCCCAACTCCATTTCTGCCCCGGCTGCGCCCAAAGCAAACGCGGCCAGGGTGGCGTCGCCTTCTGCGGCAGCTTGCTGCATAACAAACATCACTTGCAGCAAGGACGCGCCGGCAGATTCGCCGCGCAATTTCATGCGCTCTGCCAGCAGGGCAAAAGGATAATCCTGATGCGCAAAAGCTTCGCGCGCGGTTTTCTCGGCGCGCGCCAACAGGTCAACAAAACGCGGATTGCCTGTCAGGTCAGCGCGCAAGACGACCGGGTTGACCAGATACCCCAGCATGCCCGCCCATTCGACGCGGCGACGCCCCATCACCGGCGCGCCCAACAAAAACTCTTCCTGGCCGGTAAACCGATGCAACAAAGTTTGAAACGCGGCCAGCAACGTCACAAACAACGTGGCGTTTTGCTGCTGACCAAGCGCTTTCAGCCTTTGGGTCAGTTCCGCCGAAAGCGTAAACGCCTGCGTACCGGCCCTTGCCGCTGCCTCGTCAACCTGCGCGCGACTGGCCCACAATTCCAGCGGCGGCGTTCCATCGCGCAATTGCGCTGCCCAGTAGTGTTCCAGGCGTGCGCCTTCAGGCCCGGCCAACATTTGCTGCTGCCACGAAACAAAGTCCTGATACGCCAACGTGACGGACGGCAAATCGGCTGCTTGCCCGGCGTTTTCAGCGGCATAGAGCAACCCCATTTCGCGCAACCACAACCCCAGCGACCAAAGATCGGCAGCGATGTGATGCACCACAAGCAACAACACGTGGTCTTCTGTCTCACGCGTAAACAAAGTCACGCGCAACAGCGGCCCGCAGCTCAAATCAATCGGGCGGTTGGCTTCGGCGTCCATCGCAGCCGTCAATTGCTCTTCCGCCCAATTGCCAATGGCAACGTTTGTAAATTGAATTTCCGTGCTTTCGGCGATTTGTTGCCACGGCTCGCCGCTGTTTTCACCAAAAGTCGCACGCAAGATGGAGTGCCGTTCAACAAGCGATTGCAAGGCGCGCCGCAAAGCGGCGACATTCACACCAGAACGAATTCGCACCGCATTGGCAATGTTGTAAGCCGAGCTTTCCGGGGAAACCTGATGCAAATAATAGAGCGCACGCTGGCCTTGAGAGAGAGGTAGTTTTTCGCCCGATGCCGTTTTCGGCGCGGCGGCGACCGGGCGGCGTTCATCCGTCAAATGAGAAAAAAGCTGTGCGGCCAGTTGCGCCAACGTCAGGCTTTGCAGCGGCTCAAAGGATGAAAGCGAAAGTCCCAGTTCAGTTTCGATGACGTGCGCCAGTTCGACCGCACCAACGAATCCAG
>WBZQ01000560.1_pt2 | contig 20128 bp, 11 predicted proteins | sample 5204251 | NCBI WGS metagenome assembly WBZQ01 (sample SAMN12412402, study PRJNA552823) | activated sludge metagenome | isolation source: activated sludge from nitrification reactor of wastewater treatment plant... | place: USA: Virginia | collected 2017-09
GCCGGGCAGCAACGGTAAAATGTCGGTTAAAACGACCACGGAAAACCTGCCGCAAACCCTGGCCACCCTGCAACAGACCTGGACGCAGTTTTTCCCCGGCAATCCGTTCGAATACAAATTCCTCGACCAGCAGTTCGACAAGCAGTACAAAGCCGACCGGGACTTCGGCCTGATCTTCGGTATTTTCAGTTCGCTGGCTATTCTGGTGGCTTGCCTGGGGCTGTTCGGCCTGGCCTCCTTCACCACGGCACAGCGCCGGAAGGAGATCGGCATCCGCAAAGTGCTGGGCGCCTCGGTGGCCGGCATCGTCGGCGAACTGGCCCGCGATTTTTTGAAACTGGTGCTGGTCGCCATCATATTGGCCGCGCCGGTGGCCTGGTTCCTGATGCAGCGCTGGCTGGAGGATTTCGCCTACCGCATTGATTTGCAGTGGTGGATGTTCGCTGCCGCCGGCCTGGCTGCCGTCCTGATCGCCTTTTTGACCGTGAGTCTTCAGAGTATCCGGGCGGCGCTGATGAATCCGGTGACCTCGTTGCGGAGTGAGTGACCCCGCTCCCGGCCCGAGGGGGAGGTGTGTTCAAAGCGCCGGGCATTTTTGGGTAGGGTTGGATTTGATTCGATCATTTTCAAGAAAAACCCGGAGGCAGCGTGTCTCCCCTCCCTGCGGGGGAGGGGCCGGGGGTGGGGTTGCCCGGGAATTTTTGGTGGAGATGGATTTGATTTGAGCGTTTTTCGATCATTTTCAAGAAAAACCCGGGGGCAGCATGTCTCCCCTCTCTTCGGGGCCTGGGTTGCCCGACAAGCACTAAAAGCGCCATCGATGTCTGCCCAATAACCCCGGAAAGACCCCTCCCGGTCGAAATACTTCTCTTTCGGTAAACCGGGGTTTTTCCTTTGAAAACGCCCTTTTAATCGCATCCGACGCATAACCCGGTCAAACGACGCTACCACCAACCATCGCGATGCTTTTCAACTATTTCCTTCTTGCTTTCCGCAACATAGCCCGGCAGCGCAGTTATGCTCTGGTCAATACGCTCGGACTGTCCCTCGGCCTGGCCTCGGCCTTGTTCATCTTCCTCTACGTGCGTGACGAACTTACCTTCGACACGCACCATCCCCAGGCTGAATACACCTACCGGATGGGCACCAGCATCGACTTTCCGAACGGCGACCACAACGCCTTTCCCGCTACACCTGCGGGCTGGGACAACTACATTAAAAATACCTATACAGGCATCGAAGCCATCACCAGTTATACCGCCGATGGGATGCCCACCACGGTGAATTACGCACAGAAGGACAAAAAAATACTGACCGAGGACATCATTTGGGCGGAAAACACCCTGACTGGAATACTGTCCGTCAACGTGATCCAGGGCGACCGGGTGGCGCCGCTGAAAGACGTCAACAGCATTATGCTCAGCCAAAGCGCGGCCCGGGAACTATTCGGGACGGAGGATCCGGTCAACAAGATCCTGCAGGTGTCGCATACCTTTACTACCAACGGGCAAAAACTCGACATGCTGGTGAGTGCGGTGTACGAGGATTTTCCCTCCAATACCCACGTACACCCCAAATACATCTGCAATTTCCTGGCGCTGAAACCAGTCGTGCCGAATCTGGAGAACATGCTGGACAATGTCATGGGCACCGAAGAGCAGGGCTACTGGACCAGTTCGTTTTTCGTTTGCCGCGATCCGGCGCAAATTCCGGTTATCGAGGCCGACCTGCAAAAGAAGATCGAAGCGGTCGTTACCCGTTTCGAGCCGCAGGCCAAAGCCAAACCCGTCATCCGCAAGATCACCGACGTGCATTTCGACCAGGATGTCGACTGGGCCACCAACCACAAATCGGCCAACCGCAAGTACCTCTCGATCTTTCTCACCATCGCTTTTCTGATCCTGGTAGTGGCCTGCATCAACTACATCAACCTGGCTACCGCCCGTTCGGTGACCCGTGCCAAGGAGATCGGCCTGCGCAAGACTTTCGGCGGGGTGCGCCGGCAGTTGTTTTTCCAGTTCATGGCCGAATCCTTCCTCATGGTTTGCGGCGCAGCGTTGTTTGCCTTGTTACTGGCCATGGTCTTTCTCCCGGCCTTCAACAACGTGACCGGCAAGGACTTCGGCATCGCCCACCTGTTCAGCGGCCAGATGCTGCTGGTCGCCTCCGGCATTGTTGGCCTGGTCACGCTGCTGGCCGGCAGTTATCCGGCCCTGTTCGTGTCGGGGTTCCAACCGGCCGTGGTGCTCAAGGGCAAATTCGCCTTCCGCAAAGGCTCCAACACCTTCCGGCAGTTTCTGACCACGGTGCAGTTCACCGTGGCCGTCACCCTGTTGGTCGGCGCCGTGGTCATTGTGCGGCAAATGGACCTGATGCGCAACTCCAAACTCAACGAAGCCGGCAAACAGATCGTCTCCATTCGCTACGGCGGCTTCTCCGGACCGGCGACCGACAGCAAATACGGGACTTTCAAAAACCTCATTCTGCAGGATCCAGATATTCAGTCGGTTACCCTGGCTAACCACCTGCCCCGCCTGGACTTTTTCGGTCCCATCAACATGCGGATGCAGTTCCCGGAGATCAATGCCGACCAGCACGAGTGGTTCCAGTTGAACGGCGACTTCGATTTCCCCAAAACCTTCAACATGAACATCGTGGCCGGCCGTGACTTCGACCCCGGCCGCGTAGCCGATTCCAACGCCGTGCTGCTCAACATGGCGGCCGTACGGGCTCTGCAACTCAGCCCGGAAGAAGCGGTAGGCAAATCCATTATCCGCCCCGACTTCGTGATGGGTTTCTCGCGGCCCGACAGTACCCGGGCGCCGGTGAGCGGGCAGGTGATCGGGGTGATCGAGGATTTTCCCTACCGTTCCATGCACTACAAGATCGAGCCGCTGGCCATCTCGCCGCGGCCCCATACGATGGACCGCATCATCCACGTGCGGCTGCCGGCGCGCAACATGAGCGAAAAGATCGCTGCCCTGGAAAAAGCCTGGAAACAGACTTTCCCGGACTTCGCTTTCGACTACTGGTTCGTGGACGAGGAATTCGGGCGCATGTATGAGAACGAGACCCAGGTCGCTCAACTGACCCGGCAGTTCTCCGTGCTGGCCATGCTCATTACCTGTGTGGGTCTGTACGGCCTGGCGGCCTTCCTGTCGCGCCAGCGCATCAAGGAGATCGGCATCCGCAAGACCCTCGGCGCCAGCAACCGGCAGATCCTGCTGCTGCTGCTGCGGGTCTTCGGCCGGATCATGCTCATCGGTTGCGTCATTGGCATCCCGGTGGCCCTGTTCCTCTCCAGCCGCTGGCTGAAAAACTTCGAATACCAGGCGCCGGTGTCTTTCCTGGTATTCGTGGGGGCCATTGGGGCCATTGCCCTGGTAACCCTGCTGACGGTGGGCTGGGAATCGCTGCGGGCGTCGATGACGAATCCGGTGAAGACGTTGCGGTCGGAGTAGGGAAAAATGGCCTAATACGGCCCCAAAAACCTTTCCCCATTAAAATGTATCATATGCGAAGGCGCATCTGCTACCCACACTTCCGTTTCCCAGGCAATTTCTCCAAGATATTTTCCCATTATGGAACGAGTCGGGAAAGCAGTGACAAATACTATCCCTGCGGTAGCGGTTTCAAAGAGGCGGGCCAGTTCGATGTGCCTTTTAGAGTTTACCGGCCCGTGACTGGTTACGGACTCAACCAAAATCAACCAGTTGTTTTCAGGCCAATATAGCACGACATCCGGCATTTTACCGTGAGCGTCAACTTCTATTCCCAAACCAGACAAGGCCTCTTTGTCAAAATAACCCCATTTGTTACCGGTATCGCCAGCGTAAATCAATTGAGCACCAGGAGTAAATCGTGGGGCAAATTCTTCAATAATTGCTTTGATAAGGTTGCTATGATCGCCAGGGCTCAAATGGAACTCCAGCCCGTCTTTCAACTTGACCGGAAGTCTGTTTTGTTCTCTTTCCCTGGTATAACGCTCTGCCAACGTCTTATAACCAGTCAAATATTGATTCAGGGCATTGCTCCATTGTTTGGAGCCGAACGACCTGATTAACTCCAAGGTGGCAGGCTCAATCTGATAAACAGCCTTTGGGCTGTTAACCGATCTGGTCGGTTCATCGGGATTGTAGAGAGCGATACCCGCATCTACAAATTGGTGCATCGTTTGGCGGCGAAATGTCTCGCGTGTATTAGGAGCGTATTCTTTGCCATAGTGCTTCTTGGCAAAATCCATCATCGGCGTGATGCCCATAAGGGGAGCCTCAACATTTTTCCAGGATTTTTTGGGTGTAAGATTAAGAAGAGCGAGCAAACAGAGCGCGGAACGTTCATTATGCTGTTCTCGCGGCAACCCCAAGGATTTTATTATTTGTAACGCCTCGTCTATTTTCTTTTTGGTCATAAAAAGGAAGCAATCTTCTTGTCTATTAAGGCTTGGTCAAAATTTGAGATACTTGTTCCCCATAATCCAAGTTCGGTCAGGGCTTCCCTACTTGGATATTTCAGTAAACGCAAGTCGGTGGCATTCACTTGGGTGTGCCCGTTGAATTGCCGGAAATATTCATCCACCAAAGTAGAGTTGAGATATACAGCCAAACCCAAAGCAAGTTCCTCCGGAAGCCCTTTTTTGCCCTGATGGAAGATATTCAGGTGATTTTCAAAACCGAAATAGTCCCCAGGAAGGTCGGCAGGCGTAACGATGCGGGCAACGAGCCGCCGCTTTTCTTCTTTTGCCGAAAAGCGCCGAACCAGCGTGTAACAGCCCGCAGGAAAAAATTGCTTTTCGGTTTCCGGCACGAGCAGCAGGGCATTCCACTTCTTGAAATTCGCCTTTGGCCAGTTCAGATGTTTGTCTCCAAAGTGGGCGGGATAGATCAAAGGTGCGGCGCCGCCAACCGGCTCTTTTTGCAAAAAATCTTTGACTCTGAAATCAACTACCGGCCCGGTTGATACTTCCACACCGATGTCGGTCAGGGAGTAGGTAAAATGCTCCGAGTGAGTCAGGTTATGACCGTTTTCGCTTGTAGGAATATGAATGAATTTCTCCGGATCTGTGTCAAAAACAATTTTTCCAAAAGGCAGGGTGAACTCCGTGTAATCCTGGAAACTGTCATCGGAAGACGATGAGATTTTTACTTCACCCTGCGGGGCGTTTTTCACCAGGTGAATGATGACATTTTCCTGCAAGACTCCATCCTCTTTGAATGCCTTGTTCCTTGCTCCAAAAATATGGATTTGCCTCATAGAGACATGGTTCAGCAAAAACTCGCGGAAGGGCCGGTAGTAAGGCCCGTTGCAAAAACTTCTGGGTATGATCGCTACTAATTCGCCCTTGTCTTTCAAATGCAGTATGGCCAACGCTACAAAGCCGGAATACAGGTTTACAGTCTCAATACCGGCTTTACTTAGTAGGCGGCGTTGTTGCGAGTCGGTATTAATTTTTCGGTACGGGGGGTTGAGTATGGCGAAATCGGCCGGCTTGTGCCTCCCGAACATATAACTCACGACCCCTTCCTGGATAAAATCGCCTTCAATGACTTCGGACAAAACCTGAATGCCGGTTTCAGCCAAAAGAGCAGCATACTCAGCAAGGTTCGCCTGTAGAGCGGCAGAAACACTTCGGTCCAACTCGTAGGCGAGCAGGTCGATCTGCCGGCGGGGATGCTTTCCAAATTTTTCCAGAAAGGCAACGGTAAGGGAGCCGACACCAGCGCCGGCGTCGAGAAGCCGGATATTTTGCTGGCCATGCTCCGGAAAAAGGGAGGCCATAAAGCGGGCAATCTTGAAGGGCGTGAAAAATTGCCCCAGATCAGAGCGTTTCGCCTGGTCAAGTTGCCGAACTTTTTCTCTTCCGGATATGTCGATTTGTGCGAACATTTTTGCCCTGTTGGATAAGGGAGGAAATTGCCAACGAAGGTAAGGGGAAAAAGAAGGTTGCGGGCAAATGAAAACAAAATGAAAGTTTACTGAAAATGACGCCACCTTACGACCGGAGGATTTCAACATCTTTGCACCCTCTAACCTGCCCAACCACTTTTCTCATGTCCGACCAAATCCGCCAACTCGAACCTTCCCTCCCCTGGAGCCTCTTTGCCGACCTGAACGCCATTCCCCGCGCCTCTAAAAAAGAACAGCGCATCGCCCAGTGGGTCCGGGAATTCGGCCACAGCCGCGGCCTGGAGGTCGTTACCGATGATTTTGGCAACATCATCATCAAAAAACCGGCCTCGCCGGGCCGGGAGAACAGTCCGGTCACCATCCTGCAGGGCCACCTCGACATGGTGCATTCGAAAAATGCCGGTGTCGAGTTCGACTTCGATACGCAGGGCATCGACATGTACGTCGACGGCGACTGGGTGCGGGCCCGGGGCACCACGTTGGGCGCCGACAACGGCCTGGGGGTGGCCGCCATCCTGGCCGTGCTCGCCTCCGACGACATTTCGCATCCGCCCCTCGAAGCACTGTTCACCCTCGACGAGGAGCAGGGCCTCGGCGGCGCCAAAAACCTCGGCCGCGGGCTGCTGAAAGGTACCGTCCTGCTCAACCTCGACACCGAACAGGACCACGTGCTGACCATCGGCTGTGCCGGCGGTATCGATACGCTGGTCGACTGGCCCTATCGGGAAGAAGCGGCGCCCGCCGCCTCCGCCGCTTTCGAGATCCGGGTGAGCGGCCTGCAGGGTGGCCACAGCGGCATGGACATCCACCTCGGCCGCGCCAACGCCAACAAGCTGCTACCCCGCGTCCTGATGGCCTGCGCTCCGGCCGGCCTGCGCCTGGCTGCCTTCGACGGCGGCAACCTGCGCAACGAAATCCCCCGTGAAGCCAAAGCCCGGGTGGTCGTGCCGGATGCCGCGCGCTTTTCGGAACTCTTCCGGGCCGTCGAACAGGAAATCACCGCGGAATTACGGTCTGTCGAACCCAATCTGCGTATCGCGGCTACCGAAACCGCCCGCCCTGAAAAAGTCATGCAGGCCGGCGACCAGGAAAAACTGCTGCAAGCCCTGCGCGCCGTCCACAACGGTGTGTTCCGCATGAGCCCCGAAATTTCCGGCCTGGTGGAAACCTCCAGCAACCTGGCCCGCGTTCAGGTGGACGGCGGCCGGATGAAGATCGGCTCGCTCCAGCGCAGTTCGGTCGAGTCGGGCAAAGCCGACGTGGCCAGTACCTTCCGCGCACCCTTCGACCTGCTGGGCGCCCGGGTGGAAACGGCCAATGCCTATCCCGGCTGGCGACCCGATCCCGGCTCCGGCATCGTGCAGAAAATGGCCGGCATCTACCGCAACATGTTCGGCGAAACACCGGTCATCGAAGCCTGCCACGCCGGACTGGAATGCGGCATCATCGGTGAAGCCTACCCAGGTCTGGACATGGTGTCGTTCGGGCCCCGCATCGAAGGCGCCCACAGCCCCGACGAGCGGGCCTCCGTTTCGAGTTTTCAAAAATTCTGGAAGTACTACCTCGAAGTGCTGAAGGCGATTTAAAAAGCCGCCTTCACCTATTCGCTCCGCAACTTGGCCGCCGGGTTGTTCATGGCCGCCCGGACGGTTTGTATCCCTACAGTGAGCAAACCGAGCGACAGCAAACCCGCCGCGCTGCCGGCCAGCAGACCGAAGCCGATGGAGATGCGATAGGCGAAGGATTGCAGGATCTGGTTGGCCAGAAGATAACCGATCGGCAGGGCGATCGCTACGGCCAACCCCAGCAGCAGCAGAAAATTGCGCGATAGCAGCAGGGTAAGGTCGGCCGCCGTAGCCCCGATGACCTTGCGCACGCTGATCTCCCTGGAACGCGTCTCCACGGTAAAGGTTACGATGCCGAGCAGCCCCAGGCAGGCGATGGAGATGGACAGCAGGCCGAAGAAGCCGATCATGCCGGTAACGGCTTCCATTTCGGCATAGCAGTCGCGCAGCCTTTGGTCCACGAAAGCAAACTCCATGGGGTGTACGGGGTCGAACTTTTTCCAGACCCCTTCCAGGGTGGCCAGCGTGCCGGCCGGGTCTCCGGCACTGAGGCGTACATCGAGTTGCCTGAAGTCGTGAGGGTTGTACAGCAGCGCCAAAGGGCCGATGGCGTTGGTAAGCGGACGGAAATGATAGTTTTTGACCACGCCCAGTACCCCCAGTTCGGTGGAGTCGTCCAGCCAGAGGGTCTGTCCTACCGCTTCCTGCGGACTGCCCAGTCCAAAGGTTTCCAGCGCCTGTTCGTTCAGGATGACGTATTGCTGGCGACGGGCGCTGGCGTTGGACGGAAAGTTGTTGCCGGCAACCAGTTCGAGGCCATGGTTGGCAATATAATTCTGGTCGACGGCAAAATGGCGCACCACCACCGGTTCGCTCTCGCGGGTTTTGCGCAGGTCTACGGTACCGTCTTCCCAGGTGCCCAGCGTATGCGAGGAGGCCGACACACGCACCACCCGGTGGTCGCGGGCGATCTCATCGGCCAGGCTCTGATAATTTTGACCCTGCAGGCTGATCTCCAGAATATTTTCCTTGTCGAAGCCGTATTCCGCGCGGGTGGCATAGTTCATCTGCTGCCACATGGCGCTCACCACGATCACAAAGATCAAAGAAATGGCAAACTGGCTGACCAGCAAGGCCTTGCGCAGGTTTACTCGGGAGAAAAGGCGGACCCGGGATACGTCGCGCAACACCAGGTCGGGCCGGAAGCGCGACAGATAGCGGGCCGGAAGCCATCCGGCGGCCAGCCCGGTCATCAGGGCGAAGGCGCCAAAAGCCACCCAGGTCAGCGCATCCACCGCCAGCGGATTGTAGAGGTCCGACTCGAGTTCGGAAGCCGGGATCAGGCCGGTCAACAGGCTTTGGAGCGGAAAGCGCAGCAACCAGGCCACGGCCACCGCAATACAGGTGGTGAGTATGGATTCGACCAGGAACTGGCGGGTGAGTTCGGAGCGGCGGGCGCCCATCACCTTGCGGATGCCCACTTCTTTGGCCCGCACCAGCGCGCGGGCGATGGTGAGATTGGCGTAGTTGAGGCAGGGGAAAATGGTCAGCAGCAAGACGAAAGCCAGCAGGCCCCAAATGATGAAAAGGGGCAGGGCGTGTCCCGAACTCTGACTGAGCAGTTCCCGCGCTGGCGAAATGTGGGCGAGCGGCTGGGCCTGGAAGCGATAGCCGGCATCGCGGGTTTCCAGGGTCAGGCCCCGGTAGCGGGTATCGGCAATTTCCCGGAGAGCCGCCGTCAGGTCGGCCTCCGTTTTGCCGGGGCGCAGCAGCACGTAGTTATAGGTCGAGTAATAGTCGAGCCAGTCTTCCGATACAGCGGGCCCCGGGCGGCTTTCGGCATCCTGTCGTTCAAGAGCCGGCATACTGGCTGCCGAGGTCAGGGCCTCAAAGTCGAGGTGGGTTTTCCGGGAATTCTTTTCCAGGACGCCGGTTACCTTAAACTGGCCGAAACCCCGGATGTCCACCGGTTTATCCAGCGGATTGTCGTTGCCGAAAAAGCGCCGGGCCGTTTCCTGGGTCAAAATGATGGAAAAAGGCTCGCTGAGGGCGGTAGCAGCGTTGCCGGCCTCCAGCCGGAAGCCGAAAACGCGGAAAAAAGCCGGATCGGCGTACATACTCTGCAACGGCAGTACCCGTCCCTGTACCGTCGCGTCGCCGGAAGGCGCCCTCAGGCCCAGGGCGGTCACTTCCTCGGCTACGGCAAAATCTTCCCGCAAAATCTTTCCCAGCGGATACGGTGTGGAAGCGTACTTTTCCGAATCGCCGTCTTTGCGGATGGCTTCGGTGACGATGCGGTAAATCCGCTCCCGCTCCGGATGAAAGGTGTCGTAGCCGAACTGGTTGCGCACCACCGTGATGATCAGCAGAGATACGCTCATGCTCAGGGCCAGGCCCAGGATATTGAGCACAGAAAAAAAACGGTATTTGCGCAGGTTGCGCAGGGCGGTCCGAATGTAACTGTTTAGCATAGTTCCTTAGTTTGCCAAGTTCATATTGTCACAACCTGTGCCGAAACGGTTCGGAATTGACAATCAGGAACTTGTATGGGTTTACTTACAAAGACTTTGTACGGAATCGAACATTTTCGTTCGGTAACGCACGGCCGGCAGCAACACCGGTTCCGGCTGGCTGCCTTGGGAAAAATATCCTTTTTCCCTGCATTGAGGCTCCACACCCGGATGACGCGGATCGGTACGGCAGGGTGGATCCGCCCGATCCGGAGTGTTTGGCCAAATATTTCGATCTTGTCCGGCAAAACTGGTCGAATCCATGCGAGCAAACCTTCTCCTCTCCGCGCTTTTTCCCCTGATCTCCACCCCGGCTATTCCCCAGCCATCCACTTCTTCTCCGGTCTTTTCCGCCCTGCAATGGCGCTGCATCGGCCCGCACCGCGGCGGCCGCACCGTGGGCGCCGTGGGTGTGCCGCAGCAGCCGGGAACCTTCTACATCGGGGTGAACAACGGCGGCGTCTGGAAAACCACCGACTACGGCCGGGTCTGGACCCCCGTTTTCGACGATCAGCCCACCGGCAGCATCGGCGACGTGGCGGTGGCGCCCAGCGACCCGAACGTGATCTACGTGGCCAGCGGCGAGGGTATCCAGCGTCCCGACCTTAGTGTGGGCGACGGGGTGTACCGCTCCGCCGACGGCGGCCGGACCTGGATCAACACCGGCCTGCGCGACGGCCTCCAGATCGGCGGGCTGGCCATCGATCCCGGCAACCCGGACCGCGTGTTCGCCGCCGTGCTCGGTCACCCCTACGGGCCCAATGCCGAACGCGGCGTGTACCGCACCGGGAACGGCGGCAAGACCTGGGAAAAGGTCAAATACGTGGACGAAAACACCGGCGCCGTGCAGGTGACCATCGACCCTCGTAACCCCCAGATCGTCTACGCCGACCTGTGGGCCGCCCGCCTGGCACCCTGGGAGAACGGCGTCTTTCAGGGCCCCGGCTCGGGCCTGTGGAAAAGCACCGACGGCGGCAATACCTGGCAGCAACTGAGCGGCGGACTGCCCACGCCGGCCCAGGGCCTGGGCCGCATCGGGTTTTGCATCTGCCCCTCGCTGCCCTCGCGGCTGTACGCCACGGTGGACTGCGGCGAAGGCACCGAAAACGCCGGGAAATACAGCGGCATCTACCGCTCCGACGACGCCGGGGCCACCTGGTGCCGCACCAATCCCGACCCGCGGCTCTGGGGCCGGGGCAGCGACTTCGCGGAGATCAAGGCCGATCCGCTTAATCCGGACATCGTGTACTCCGCCAACGTGGTGACCTGGAAAAGCACCGACGGGGGCAAAACCTGGCAGGGCTGGCGCGGAGCGCCCGGCGGCGACGACTACCACCGCATCTGGATCCATCCCGCCGACCCGAAGGTCATCCTGCTGGCCAGCGACCAGGGCGCCATCATCACCGTCAACGGCGGGCAGACCTTCAGCAGCTGGTACAATCAGCCTACGGCGCAGTTCTACCACGTCAGCACCGACAACGCCTTCCCCTACAACGTGTACGGCGGGCAACAGGAAAGCGGCTCGGTGTGTATCCCCAGCCGCGGCAACGACGGTCAGATCACCTTCCGCGAGTGGCATCCGGTCGGGGTGGAGGAATACGGCTACATCGCCGCCGATCCGCTCGATCCGAACATCGTGTACGGCGGCAAGATCACCAAATACGACAAGCGTACCGGCCAGACCCAGAACATCAGTCCGGAGGCCGCGCGCAGCGGGAAATACCGGTTTATCCGGACAGCGCCGGTGCTCTTTTCGCCTGTCGATCCGAAAACCCTGTATTTCGCCGGCAACGTGCTGTTCAAAACCGGCAACGGTGGCCATTCCTGGGATGTGATCTCCCCCGACCTGACCCGCGAAACCTGGCAGGTGCCGGCCTGCGTGGGCGTATTCAGCCCGGAAGCCGAAAAGACCAAACGCCGCCGGGGGGTGATCTACGCCGTGGCGCCGTCGAATCAGGACACCGCTACCATCTGGGCCGGCACCGACGACGGGCTGATCCATCTCACCCGCGACGGCGGCAAAAACTGGGCGAACATTACCCCGCCTTCCCTGAGCGACTGGTGCAAGGTGTCGCAACTCGACGCCGGCCATTTCGACAACAACACCTGCTACGCGGCCATCAACCGCATCCGCCTCGACGACCTGCGCCCGCACATTCTGCGCACCCACGACGGCGGTAAAACCTGGCAGGAGATCGTCGCCGGCCTGCCCGCCAACGAACCCGTCAACACGGTGCGGGAAGACCCCCGCCAAAAAGGCCTGCTCTACGCCGGCTCCGAACGCGCGGTGTACGTCTCTTTCGACGACGGCGACCACTGGCACTCGCTCCGGCTCAACATGCCGGCCACCAGCATCCGCGACCTGGTGGTGAAGGACGACGACCTCGTGGTGGGTACCCACGGGCGCTCCTTCTGGATCCTGGACAACATCACCCCCTTGCGGCAGAATGCGGAATTCCTCACCCGGAAGACGGAACTGCCGGGAGTGCACCTGTACAAACCACAGGTGGCCTGGTGCGTCCGCTGGAACCTGAACACCGACACCCCGGTACCACAGGAAGAGCCGGCCGGTCAGAATCCGCCGGAAGGGGCGATGATCGATTACGTATTGGATAAAGACGTGAAGGGAAACCTGGAATTGAGAATTTTGGATGCGGAGGGAATCCTCATCCACTCCTTTCGTGAAGATGATCCCGCACCGGAGATAAGCGGCGTGAACATTCCCTTATACTGGGTACGTCCGCATCAAACCATCTCAAGGAAGAAAGGGGCACATCGCTTTTGCTGGGATATGCGCCATGCGCCCATAAATACCACCGGCGCCTCGTTCCCGATTGCCGCTATATACGGGCAAACGGCGCCCGAACCCGATGCTCCTTTCGTAATGCCGGGCATGTATAAAATACAGTTGGTTATCGGGAATCAGGTTGTAGAACAATCGCTGGAAATCAAAATGGACCCCCGGGTAAAGACAGATCCAAAAGATCTGAAAGAACTGCGCGGCCTTTCGTGGAGCGTATATCACGGGCGGAGTTATGCGCAAACCAGGAGCGACGACTTCTTATTTAACCGGGAGGTGCTGCCGGCCATTTTTCCCGGACCGAACGCCGGGTTACAGGATAGTTTGAAAAATATGATGGTGGAAAAAGAGGCGATCTTCAAAAAGGCACAGGAGTATCTCCGTACTTCCGCTTCCGTTTATGCCATGATGATCGAGTCCGATATGCCCCTCACGGCCCCGATGATTGCCACCGGCGAACAATTAGGAGTCGCTTTGAAAGAGATAAAACAAATGGTAGTGGAACAAGGAAAAAAATATAAAAACATTGAGGCGAAGATCGATCAATACCGCGCCGTACAGCGTAAGGCCGTGGAGGCACTGACCACCGGTATTTCTGAGGACAGAATACTGCGGTATCTGTACAATAAACGCGTGCTGGATTGGCAGCCCCTCTTCAATCCCGACCTTTCCAACGCCACCTTCCCGCCCCGCGTCTGGTCGGTCGATGCCGCCGGCGAACTCACCGCCACCGAAGACCGCTGCATTTTCACCAAAAAGAAGTACAAAAACTTCGTGCTCGACCTGGAGTTCAAAACCGCCGACGGTACCAACTCCGGCGTGATCGTGCACTGCTCCGACGCGGAAGACTGGATACCCAACTCGGTGGAGATCCAGATCGCTGACGACTATGCCGAACAGTGGAGCAAGGCCGACCCGACCTGGCAGTGCGGGGCCATTTTCGGCCACCTGGCTGCGGATAAAAAGAACCTGAAGCGGCCCGGCGAGTGGAACCATTACACCATCACCTGCTGGGATCGTCAGATCTGGGTAGTGCTGAACGGCGAACCGGTAAATTACCTGGACATGAGCCGCTGGCTTTCTGGCGCCCGCAACCCTGACGGTTCGGCCATCCCGGAATGGTTGCCCAAACCTTTGGCCGCGCTACCGCTGGCGGGGCACATCGGCTTGCAGGGCAAGCACGCCGGCGCGCCGGTGTGGTTCCGGAATGTGCGGGTACGGGAGATCGATTAAGTCCAGGCGGGGCCCTCCGCCGGTGAAAGGCTGCGGGCCCTGCCGCTTTCACCGCGTTATTTCCGGATAAAGTGTATCTCTACCCGGCGTTGCAACTGCTGGTTGAGCAGCGGATCCTGGGATAGAATACTGCCTTTGGCCGGGCGGGAGGAGCCGTAGCCCGCGTACTCCAGGCGCGATGCGGCGACCCCTTTCGAGATCAGGTAGTCGTAGATCTTTTTGGCCCGGGCGTCGGAAAGGGTGCCGCCGGCATCTTCGGCGGCGCTTTCGACGTGCCCGGAAAGTTGCGCTTTCAGGTTAGGGTCGTTGGTGAGGATGGTGATCACCTCGTCGAGGGTTTCGTCGGAGGTTTTGTACCAGACGTCTTTGGCCGCGCGGAAATAGATGGCTTTGTCGGGCGGCGGCAGCGGCGGGCAGCCCTTCTGGTCCTTCAGGCCCGCCACGTCGGGGCATTTGTCCTCATTGTCGGCAATGCCGTCGTTGTCAGTATCGGGGCAACCGGAGAAGCTGGCCGGGCCGGCGTCGTCGGGGCACTTGTCGTCCTTGTCGGCCACGCCGTCCTCGTCGCGGTCTTCGGGCAGGCAGCCGCGGTAGGCGGCCTGGCCGGGTACGTCGGGGCACTTGTCGTCCTTGTCGGCGATGCCGTCGTCGTCGGAGTCGGGGCAGCCGGAGAGTTCCACCGGGCCGGGTTGTTCGGAGCAGAGGTCGTCTTTGTCGGAAACGCCGTCGCCGTCCTTGTCAGGGCAGCCTTTCAGGCTTTTGAGTCCGGGCACCAGGGGGCAGTCGTCGTCGAAGTCGGCCAGCCCGTCCTTGTCGGTATCCACGAAGGCCGGTTTGGCTTTCGGTTTGGCCGGCCGGGTTTCTTCCGGTTCTTCCGGTTTGGCGATGGGCTTGGGTTTAGCCTTGTTTTTGGAGAAAGGATAACTGAAGCCGATCTGAGCCGTAAAATACCAGTCGTTTTCCCGGGGATTACCGACGAGGCTCACGCCGTCGAGGTAGTCGGAAAAGGTGGGGCGCAGGGAAGCCTCCAGGCCGAAGGTGCTGTGGTCTTTCAGCACAAAGCGCAGACCCAGACCCATGGGCGTGACCAGGTTGATTTTGTTGGTTTTGGCGTCCTTGTCTTTCTGGGCGAACTCAGGATCGATGTATTCGTTGCCGTTCTTGTCATTCCAGTTTACTTTGGGGTTGGTATAGGCACCCCCGAAGCCGAGCAGCACGTAAGGCGTGACGGCCCGGCGCATTTTGGCGCCCCGGCCGCTTTTGGGGTACATACCCAGCGGGTAATATTCGGCTACGGCGGTGAGTTCGACCAGCGGGCTTTCAAAATTGAGGCCGCGCAGGGGGCGCCACTCCGGTTCGGCGAAGTTGTTATCGTCGCCGGCCAGCTTGCCGGCCAGCAGGTTGAGGCGCGCGGCAAAGTTGTTATTGATGTTCTGGCGCAGGTACGCGGAAGCAGAGAAATTGATCTCGCGGAAACCGGCGTTGACGGTGAGCGCGTCCAGGTCGCCCTGGTAAGAGGTAATGCCGAGCGCGGCGCCGAAATCGTATTTAAACGGGGTTTGGGCCAGTACCGAAAACGGCAGGCCCAGCAGCAGCAATGGGAAGAAGAATTTCATGGCATTCAGTATTAAAGAGGGCCGTAACGTCATTTGGAGTGAAAACTACGGGTGTAAACGGTTTTTATTCAAAAACCACCCGGTTCAAATATTTTGCCATGTTGTCCTCATAACCGGTGCCTGTCTCAGTTTTCAGCACGTTTTTCCTGACTTAACACGGAAAAGGTAGGTAAAAAGCCGGCAAAGCCGGCAAGGTAGGGCGAATTGGCGACCGGCAGCGTACTTTGGCTGGTTTGCGTCAATCTTTTACGGATCCAGGGGAGTGCCGCTCCGGAACAGCGCCTCGTCGCTGGCTTCGCCGGTATCGGCGTCGAGCAATATTTTCCAAAGGCCGTTTTCGCGGCGCAAAATGACGTTGAAGCGGCCGTAAAATAATTGCGGGGAACCCGTGGCCGGGGTGATCGTAACCTTATAGTAGCCGAGGTGATAAGCCACCGTAGGTGTGTGGCTGCGCCAGGCGAAGCGCAGTTCGATGCTGCGTTTTTCGCCGGGATGGGCGCTGCGCTCCCAGTTGCGGAAATTTTGCTGGCGGTAGGTCTCGAAATCGCTGGCGCCGTAGCCGATGGGCAGGCGGATCAGTTCGGCGGAGTGCACGGCCATGAAGGAATCGGTGCGGCCGGCGTTGAAGGCGCGGATAAAGGGCCTCCAGACCTGATCGTCGATGGCCTGTTCGATGGAGTCGGCTTGCGCGCCAAGGGCGGGGATCAGAACAAGCAGGAAAAAAACGGGGAGCAGGGTTTTCATAGCTGTGGCGGATAGAATGAATAACTGCCGCCAAATATAAAATATTACCCGGATTTTTCAAAAAGCCGGCTCCCTGCTGCGGATTTAACCTTCAATCTGCAGGGAGGTTGTAATCGGTAGTGTAAACAATTGAGTGATTCATTATCTTCGCCGGAAATAAATCATTCATATGGTTACAGAAGTGAAATGTTGTCAAAAATGTGGTTCAGAGCATATTGTGAAAAACGGATCAAATGCCTCTGGCAATCCTAAATACAAATGCAAAACCTGCGGTTTTGGAGGCGTTTTTCAGACCAAACGCCCCTCGGAAGATTATAAAGACTTGGTTGTTAGGGCTGCCCAGGAACGTGCCTCATCCAGGGGATTAGCCCGTACGTTTGGCATTAGTCACCAAACAGCACTCAATTGGATTAAAAAAAAGCAGAATCACTCCCCGACATAGTCTACACACTGTTGCCGGCCAAGAAGAGTGATGTACTGGAGTTGGACGAATTGTGGTCATTTGTCTATGCCAAAGCCTTCAAAAGATGGATTTGGATAGCCGTATGTCGTAGAACCCGGCAAATCGTCTCCTATTTCATCGGCGACCGCAGTGCAGAGACATGTCGGAAATTTTGGAGTTTAATACCCTCCCAGTACCGCCACTGCAAGTCATTCAGCGATTTTTGGGAGGCATATGCTCAAGTGATTACAACAGGGCGTCATTGTATGGTGGGTAAAGAATCTGGTGAAACCTGCCATGTTGAACGCTGGAACAATACGCTACGGCAACGAATCTGCCGTTTCGTCCGAAAAACCTTGTCTTTTTCAAAGAGCGATGAAATGCACGAATTGTATCTGCACCTGTTTATTTACAATTACAACCTATCACTCAATTGTTGACACCACCGTTGTAATCCATCGGGATACATGAGTTCCTGGCCGTCAAAATTTTATGGCGTTCGCAACCCGCTAATCCGTAACCCCCTGTTTTACCACTTCTTCGCTCTCTACCCGGCCGTCCATCAGGTGCAGGATGCGGTTGCCGTAGCGGGCATTGACGTCCGAATGGGTCACCTGGATGATGGTAACCCCGTCTTCCTCGTTGAGTTTTTTGAAAATGTCCATGATCTCCTTGGCCTGCTGGCTTTGCAGGTTGCCGGTGGGCTCGTCGGCGAGGATCAGTTTGGGATTGCCGATCAGCGACCGGGCAATGCCCACGAGTTGCTGCTGGCCTCCGGACAACTGGTTGGGGAACAGGTCTTTTTTCGCCACCATGTTGAAGCGGTCGAGGATGTCGGCGATGCGGCTTTTCCGCTCCGGGGAGGGCACTTTTTTGTACATCAGCGGAGTTTCCAGGTTCTCGTACACGGTCAGATCGTCGATCAGGTGGTAGGCCTGGAACACGAAGCCGATGTACTGCTGATACAGTTCGGTGCGGCGCCGTTCGTTGAATTTGTGTACCGGCTCGTCCAGAAACCAGTATTCGCCGGCGGTGGGTTCGTCCAGCATGCCGATGATGTGCAGCAGGGTGCTCTTGCCGGAGCCGCTGGGTCCCATAATACTCACAAATTCGCCCTCGGCGATGTGGGCATTCACGTAGCGCAGGACGTAGGATTTGAGGGCGCCGTTCTGGTAGTACCGTTCTATATTCTTGAGTTCGAGCATTTTTTTGGACGTTGGATGGCTGGACTGTTGGACGTTGGACGTTGGACGTTGGACTGTTGGACTCGTTGACATTGGACTCGTTGACGTTGGACTCGTTGACGTGGGATGCCGGGCGTAATTGGTCCAACGTCCAACAGTCCAACGTCCAACGTCCAATAAAAAGCAGCCGACACCGTCCGCCGGCTTATTTTGGATAAAGACGGCTGAATAACAGGTGGTTAGACAGTCTGGCCAAACGCACGGCCGGCTGCTTTTTGCGTAGTAGTTTTTGTTTTTAGTTGTTGTCCCGTTGTACCCCGCAACGGCGCTCCGGCATACTATACGTGAAAGTTCTCGGTCACCACCTTGCCGTCGAACAGGTTGACGATGCGGTGGGCGAAGCCGGCGTCGTGGGGCGAGTGCGTCACCATGATGATGGTGGTGCCGCCCTGATTGAGTTGGGTGAGCAGGTTCATGACTTCGAGGCCGTTGGTGGAGTCGAGGTTACCCGTCGGTTCGTCGGCGAGGATCACCTTGGGATTGGCCACCACGGCTCGGGCGATGGCCACGCGCTGCTGCTGGCCGCCGGAGAGTTGCTGGGGAAAGTGGTTGCGGCGGTGCATGATGTTCATGCGTTCGAGTTGGGCTTCCACTTTTTTCTTGCGTTCCGAGGCCGGCGTTTTCAGGTACAGCAGCGGCAGTTCCACGTTTTCATAGACGGTCAGTTCGTCGATCAGGTTGAACGACTGGAACACGAAGCCGATGTTGCCTTTGCGCAGGTTGGCGCGGTTGCGTTCGCTCATGCGGGCCACCTCGGTGCCGAACAGCCCGAGGATGTTAAGCAGGGTGGATTTACCGCAGCCGGAGGGGCCCATCATGGCCACGAATTCGCCCGGCTGGATTTCGATGCTTACGCCGTTGAGGGCAGTGGTCTCCACTTCGTCGGTCGTAAAGAGTTTGTGCAGGTTGCTCGTCTTTATCATTGTTAATTCGATGAGTTGTTGTTGAGTGGAAGGGTTGATGGGGTTGATAAGGGTTGATAAGGTTGATAGGGGTTGATGAGGTTGATAAGGTTGATAGGGTTGATAATCGCGGCGTACTCTACACTATCAACCTTTATCAACCTTTATCAACCTTTATCAACTTTTATCAACCTTTATCAACTTTTATCAACTCTCATTGCAAATTCAAAATATCCTTGTCTCCGAAATTCTCGTAACTGCTGGTGATGACCTGTTCGCCCGGTTCGAGGCCGCTGAGCACCTCGAAGAACTGCGGGTTTTTACGTCCCAGCGAGATGTTGCGTTTTTCGGCATGTGACCCGGATTCGTTGAGCACATAGACCCAATTGCCGCCGGTGTCGCTGAAAAAACCGCCGGTGGGCAGCAGCGTGGCTTCGGCGGGTTTGCCGAGTTGCAGGCGCACCGGCACCGACTGGCCGCGACGGATGCCGTCGGGGATTTTCTTGTCGAAGGTCATATCCACCTCGAAGCGGCCGTTGCGCACCTCGGGGTACACTTTCGACACCACCAGTTTGGTCGTGGCGCCGTTGAATTCAAAAGACCCTTCCAATCCGGGAAAGATGCGTGAGATGTAGTGTTCGTCCACTTCCACCCGCATTTTAAATCCGTTGAGGTCGTCGATCTGGCCGATGTTCTGCCCGGCGACGATGCTGGCGCCGATCTCCACGTCGACCCGCGAGAGCAGGCCGGAGACGGGCGCGCGCACCGAAAGGTTTTCCAGGTTTTGCTTCATCATGACCAGGTTGGTCCGGGTGCGGTCGAGCGTGCCTTCCAGTTGTTTGATCTGGACCAGACTGTTCTCTTCCTGGAATTTCTGGTTTTCGATCTCGATCTCGCGCTGCTGGGTGAGGCGTTCGAAGGTCACCTTGGTGCGTTCGTACTCCTGCTGGCTGATGATGTTGTCGGCCACCAGTTTGATGTTGCGGTCATGGTCGTATTTCGCCTGCTGGATCTGGTAATCCAGTTCGGAGAGGGTGCGGCGCAGGGCGAATTTGTCCTGTTTCAGGCGGAGTTTGGTGTTTTCCAGTTCATTGATGAGGCGGTACATTTCGGTTTCGCGGTTCACGAAATCCATGGTCAGGCGCTGGTTTTCCAGTTTCAGGAT
>WBZQ01001031.1_pt1 | contig 20117 bp, 10 predicted proteins | sample 5204251 | NCBI WGS metagenome assembly WBZQ01 (sample SAMN12412402, study PRJNA552823) | activated sludge metagenome | isolation source: activated sludge from nitrification reactor of wastewater treatment plant... | place: USA: Virginia | collected 2017-09
GACTTGCGCGGGCGCACCGGCGGCCTGATCGCGCTGGCGCGGCCCGCCGCCGTCGCCGCGCAGGCCTGGCTCGGCGCCCTACGCGCCCTGTTTGGCCCGGACCACCTGTTCGTCGAGATGCAGCGCGGCCTGCATCTCACACCGCCACCCGACGGCGGTCAACGACTCGCCCAGAGCGACGGTGACGAAGTCTTCGAAGACGCGCCACATGTCGAACATGTAGCCCGATACCCGAAGGTCGCCGATCTGGTGCTCGAAAGATTCTGCTGCCAGCACGATCTCGGCGAGGCGCAGCGCCGAGTGATACCGGGTATTGAGGCGGTTCGGTTGCCAGCGCGGCAGCACAGCCCCGCGCGACAGCCCCGACACGTCGGCGAGCGCACGCCGCAGCCGCTGCAGGCGCCGGCGGGCGGTTTCGCTGATCCGGGGCACGGTCAGCAGCCGCAATGTGGCGGCCAGCAGCAGTTGATTCTCGGCGATGTCGACGGTGAAGTCGTCGTATTCGACCGCCAGTGGCACCGGAAGGCCGTAGAGCCGGGTCATCTGCTCCCCCGCCAACATCCGGCCACGCAGCACCGGCAGTCTGTCGGAGACCGTGCGATACCCCTGCAGCAGACCCTGTTCGATGGCGTGGCCGGCGATTCGGGAGAACGCCTCGGCGATGCCGGGCAGCAGTTCCTCGGCGGCCGCCAGGTTCACCCGCTCGTCACGCCACAGTCCGGGGTCCTTGGCGTAGCCGATCAAAAACAGCAGCCGGTTCAAATCGGTGATCTTGGGGCGCACGACGAGTTGACGCTGCCCCACCGTCACCGCGCCGACCTTGCGGCCCGCGGCCACCTCATAGCACCCGGGGTCGAGGGTTGAGGTCACGCTGACCAGCGCAAGCTGCTGCAGGGCGCGGTATTCCGCCGCGGTCAACGTCACCGTGACCGCATCACCGCCCTCAGTCAGAACCAGCGGCGGCGTCATCGCCGGGGTCCTCCGTCGCCCCCGCGGTCGCGGTGGTGTCGCTGCTCGCGGCGCCGGCCTTCGCCTGGACGGCCTTCTCGATCGCCGCCAGCCCGTATCGGGCCGGCACATCCACCGAGCGGTCGCCGTAGTGGTGTTCTTCGAGCAGCGGCAGGATCGCGGTCCGCCACACCCGCTGCAGGCCCTTGCCGCCGGCGTCGTAGACGGCGGGGCGCATGAAATACGACGGTCCGATCTTGAAATCCGGATCCTCGATGCGGACGTTGAGTTCATCGAGGAGATCCGCGACCTGCCGCGGATGACGTTTGGCGGCCAGCCATTTGCGCAGGATTCCGCTGGTCGGCTCCTCCGACGGGTGCAGCGGCAGGAAGGCGAACCGGCGGCGCATCGCGGCGTCGACCAGCGCGATGGAACGGTCGGCGGTGTTCATGGTGCCGAGGATGATGATGTTCTTCGGCAGGGAGAACGGCTCGGTGTTGTCCGAGGAGTACAGCAGGTCGATGGACTTGTCGCGGTATTCGAGCAGGAAGTACAGCTCGCCGAAGATCTTGGCAAGGTTGCCCCGGTTGATCTCATCGATGATCAGGACGTAGACGGCTTCGGGGTTCTCCGATGCCAAGCCGACGAGCTTGCGCAGCGGTCCGGCCTTCAGCCGGAAACCCACCTGTCCCGCCGTGTCGTCGGTGGGTCGGTAGCCCTCGAAGAAGTCCTCGTAGGAGTAGGCCGGGTGGAATTGGACGATCTTGACCTTGTCCGCGATGGTCAGGTGCGCGGCCAGTTCCTGGGCGATGAAAGTCTTGCCGGTTCCGGGTGGGCCGTAGAAGATCAGCTGCGGTCGATCCCGCAACAAGTCGACGCATTCCTGCAACCAGGAACGTGGCACATGCAACCGGGTAGCCAGCTCGTCGGTGGCATCGGGCAGGTGCAACGATCCAGCCCCGGCTGGCAGCCGGCGGCGTTCGGCGAGTGCGCGCAGGGTGTCGAGGTGCTGGCTCAGGTCAACTACCTCACCCTGTGCGTTCAGGCGCGCGGCGACCTCGGCGGGCAGATCTGCCAACGGCAGCGCCGTGTCGGACCAGGTCACGGTGCGGCGCAGGTTTGACCGCCCGTCGCTGCTTGTCACCGATTCCGCGTCGCTGGTGATGGTTCCGAAGTACACCTTGCCTTGGCTGACGGTGACCACCAGGTCTTGCGGGTGCATGCGGGCCAGGAACGCGTAGAACTCGTCGAATTTCTCCTGGCGCTGGGCGTACCCGGACGAGCGGTAGTCCTCGTCGACGAAGGCCTTAAGGTCTTCCCGGCTGACGTCGGCACCGACGTGACGCAGCATGCTCGCGGCCAGCGAAACCGTGCCCTTGCGCCGCCAGATCGGCACCATGTCTTGGCCTTTGACACCTGCGCCCTGCACCTTCCAGGCGTGCCGGACCGGCGGCGGGGGCGTCTTGAACCACCAGTAGACGTAGGGCTCCTCGTACAGGTCGACATAGCCGCCCTCGGCGTCGGTGATCGCTGCGTAGATGGCGGCGATGTCGGCGTCGAGGTCCCCGGTCGAGCTGTCCAGATACTTCTCGGCCAGCCGGTCGCGCAGCAGTTGCCGGTGCTCGGCGCTGACGATCGGCAGGAAGAACTTCGGGAACGCCAGGTACAGCAGCGACTGCTTCTGCGCGGCTTGCCCGGTCGGGACGGCGTCGACTTCCTTGCGGAAGGCCAGCGGCTCATCGAGTACGTCGACGAGGCGCTGCTCGGGCAGGGTTTTGAAGTGTCGGGCGGCCTCGATGAGGTAGGCCAGTTGCGCCCATCGGTGGCTGGTGAACGCCTGGCCGCCGTTGAATACCCCCGGCGCCTCCAGCACGGCTGCGACGTCGGCCGGCATCGCGACCGGGGTCGCGCTCATGTCGAGTACGCTGCGGATCTGCTTGGCCTTCAACGTTCCGCTGACGTTGGTGATCGGTGCGGTGTTGAGGATCAGCAGTTCGGCGAACAGCTGCACCGCATCCGGTGAGGCATCGGCGAGTTGCGCCTTCAGCTTCTCGAAAAACCCGCCTGAGCCGGCGTCCGGGCGATTGACGTAGACGCGGGTCAGCTCGTCGAGATTCGCCGCGGTCCAGATCGGCCGGCCCGGGGTGAGCACCGAGTCGTCCTGGGCGAACCCGGAGTCGACGATCCGCCGCCCGAGCGCCTCCAGCGCGGTCGCCGCCGCCCACCGGTTCGTGGTGACCTGCTCGCTCATCGCCTACTCGCCGCCCTTCGTCACGACCTCGTCCAGCGGAGAGACGTACGGCACCCCGGTTGCCTGGGCTTCGGCCATCGCGTCGTAGACCTCCAGGATCATCCGCTTGGTTCGGTACTCACCGTGCTCGGCGACGTCTTTGCGTTTGACGATCGGGAAGGTCTCCATGATGTAGTCGACGTCGTCGCGCTCGATGCCGTACAGGTGGAAGAACAGTGCATCAATCTCGGCTCGCACAGTAGTCCTGTGCCTACCAAACTCGCCGTGTTGGAGATCCTGCACACACGCGGATAACCAGTGGCCAACATTATCGGCGATCAGCGCCGACCGTTGACTAAATAATTCTGGCTGCGGTACCGGCAGTTGTTGGAGGTACCCGTACGTCATATGCGTACCGCCAATTTTTTGGCGCGCAACGAAGTCGAAAACGAACGTGGATAGTACCGACTGCAGCCAGTTAACCTCTCTGTCGACCAACATAATCGGGAGAGTGTGCCCGACCCCGGCGCGCCGAAAACTGCTCAAAATCATTGTCCGCTCGTCAGTGCTCCGGCAAATGTCACGGAAGCCCAACAACCAATCCCGATCCCACCGCCCCTGGAGCTTGGCGTCCACTTCCTTCCCGACAACCCAATACCTCGGCATCACAACGAAGTTGGGGTCTTGTTTCTCTGCCACGGTGACGTCTCGAACGGTGCCGTCCCGCTCGTAGGTGGCCCAACGATGGTCGTAGTGGTGGATCATCTTCGCCTCGTACAGCGGCAGCATCCGCTTCCCGCCGCGTTCGAACACGTTACCGACGAGCACCCACCCGTCGGCCTCCAGCTCGTCGCGGGTGTGGAACAGGTGCGAGTCGTTGGACATGTCGAACATCCGCATGAACTTGATGCCCCAGGGGTTTCCGTCGGGGTCGCCCTCGCGGATCAGGACCGGGACGCGGCGGTAGATGCCGAGGGTGATTTCGGCGTCGCGGCGGGTGCGGAACACCGGGCAGGTGCCGGTGTTGGGGTTGAGCAGCGTGATCTCTTCGGGTGTCAGGGTGAACCGGGCGTTGGCGCGGTGCAGGTCGGTGGGGTCGTGGGCGAAGAACGCGAAATCGGCTGCCGGTTCCCGGTCATCCCGGCCGACCAGGGTCAGCAGGCAGAACTTGAAACGGCTATCCACTGCTGCGAAGAGTGGCTTGCGGTTTTCGAAGTCGTAGAGGCTGGCGATCGAACCGTGCTCGACGAGGTCTTTGAAGAAGTACTGGGTGGTGGCATCGGTGGCGATGCCGGTGGGCAAGATGATGCCCAACCGGCCGGCACCGGCGAGCAGATCGCGTTCGGCTTCGGCGAAGATCTGGTAGGTGTTGATGTCGCCGCGGCCGGTCAACGGATACCGGCCGGAGTTGCGCAGGAAATGCGAGACACCTTCCGCGCGGCGCTTCTCCGCGGCGAAGACCGCGTACAGGCCCGGGTTGCTGGCCGGCAGGTCTTTGATGAGCTTCTTGCGGGCGGCGGCGTTGGGTGCGGTGGCGATCTCGGGGTCGCGGGCGGCGAAGAACTCCTGCTCCTGCAGCTTCACCCGCTCCCACGGCGGGTTGGAGATCAGCACCGAGAAGCCGCCGGCCCAACCGGTGGCCGGGTTCACCGTGTCGCCCGGACCTGCGGTGACCGCGAACAGGTGCGGGAACTCCAGGTGCCAGTGGAAGAACCGGTATTCGGCGGCCAGTCGCGCCACCTCGGCGCGGGACGCCCCGCTCAGTGCGTCGGCGCCGTCGATCAGGGCCGCGATGGTGTGGTGGGTGGGGGCGGTGGGTGCACCGGGGGTTTTCGGCCAGACGAACGCCGCGCACCAGGCGTCGGCGGCCAGGTGCTGGCCCCGGTAGGCATCGGAGTCGGTGTAGCTGCGCCAACGTTTCTGCTGGATGTGCACGTCGGCCAGCGACAGCGCGGACGCCGCGATCACCTGGTGGACCTGCTCGCCGAGTTTGCCGGTGGCGGTGGCCATATCGATGTCGAACAGGCTGCCTTGGGCTTTGCGTTCGGCCCGGTTCTGTTTGGTCAGGGTGGTGGCGATCTTCTTGTCGTCACCCTCGATCGGTGTGAACGCCTCGTCGGGCAGCCCGTCGGCCAGCAGTTTCGGGGTGGTGCCCATCAGGGCGTGGCCGACCTTGATCTGGGCGTCGAGGAACGCCAACGGTTTGCCGGCGTCGAGGGTTTCCATCCACAGTGACACCTTGGCCAGCTCGGCGGCCAGCGGGTTCACGTCGACCCCGTAGATGCAGCGGCCCACCACCTCGCGCATCGCGGCCCGGACCGCCGCCGGCGCCGGTTCCGGGTCACCGGTGCGCAAACCGGCGAGGCGTTTGGCGATCCGGCGGGCCGCCCCGACCAGGAAATGCCCACTGCCACAGGCGGGGTCGCACACCGTGACCCCCAGCAGCGCTTCCTGCGGGTTGGCCGATTTCTGGGCGTCGTCGAGCACCGGGTCCAGCGCGGTGTCCAGCAGCGATTCCACCAGGGCGGTGGGCGTGTAGTAGGAGCCGGTGTCCTTGCGCTGGTTACCGGAGGACACCGCCAGTTGGTAGGTCTTGGCGCCCGGATCCCAGGCGGGCACGAACTCCAGCAGCGCCTCGTAGATGCTGCCGAGTTCTTCGGCGCCCAGGTTGCGGTAGTCGACCACCCGCAACAGCTGGGAGCCGGGTTCGCGCACCAGCGACAGCGAGTGCACCGCCTGCTGCAGCGCGGCGTTGCTCAGCGCGCAGTCGGTGAGGAAGTCCAGTTCGCCGGCGTCGAACAGGCCGCCGATGCCGGGCAGACCCAGTTCGGGCAGCCCGTTCTCATCGCCGAGGCCCCGCCACACCAGGGTCAGCGCCTGCCACCGGTCGCCGTAGCGGCCGCCGCGGCGGCGCCGGGAGATGCGCCGCAGCTTCTCGGTGGAGAAGTAATCGGCGTAGCGCTGCCGGGCCGTCGGGTCGGCGGCCGGATCCAGCAGCACGCCGCGGTCTTCGGCGACGAAGGTGAACAGCAGCCGGTACACCACCCGCAGCAGCGCCTCATGCACATCGCGCACGGTCCACGTGCCGTCGTCGAGGTGCTCGCGCAGTGTGGTGTTGTCGGGGTGGGCCAGGAATCCGGTGCCGAGGGTCTGCAGGGCGTCCACCACCCCGTCGCGCAGCAGGTTCAGCGCCCGGGAGCCGGATTCCATCGCCTCCTCGCGCCACCGTTCCAGCCAGCAGGAGGCCGGGCCGACCTCCGGGTCGCGGATCTCCAGCCGGGACTGCTGGCACAGCGTGTAGAGCAGCAGGAAGTCGGCGAACAGGTCACCGTCGAAGATCGCCTCCAGGTCGAATTCGACGTAGGCCGAGCCGACCAGGGAGGTGGAGTCGCGCAGCAGCCGCAGCGTGGTGTCGTTGGCCAGCAGCGCCCACAGGTGCGCATCGGAGCGGTTGAGCAGTTCCTGGACCATCGACTGCGGGGAGGCGCCGGCGGCGCCGGCCATCCCCTTGGTGCGGGTGTCCAGCGGAACCCGGCCCAGCAGGTGGATGGGAACCGACTCCCACAGATGCGAGATCGGGAAACTGTGCTCCCCGACGGTGATTCCGCCCCTGGGTGTGGTGGGCACCCGGCCGTAGCCGAGCTGATCGAGCAGCACCATGCTGAATCGTTCCCGGGTCAGCGCGGTGGCCGCATCGTCCTCGGGTAGCGCCGCCAGCGCCTCCCGGTAGGCGGTCCACGCCCCACGCAGGTACGCCCAGATACGGTTGGCGGCGTCGGACACCGATTCCCCGGCGGCCAGGTGGTAGTCGGTGGACGTCAATCCGGTGACGTCGGCCCGGTTGGCCAGTCGGGCCAGCAGGTCGGCGGGCAGCAGCCCGCCCTGGATGCGCACTCCGAGGAATGCGGTGGTGCTCATTGGTGGCCTCCTGCAGGTGGCACGAATACGAAGACGCCGAGAACGTCGGCGCCGGGTTCGACGGTGACCTTCAGCCCGCGCACCACCTCGGCGGAGGCCTGCCGGACCCGTCGATGCGCGTCGAGCAGTCGGCCGGCCAGTTGTTCGCCGTGGGCCGCGAGGTGCCCGGCGATATCGGGCAGGCCGTCGAGGCTGCGGGCCAGGAACGTCGCGGCCTGTGGGGCCGGCACGTTCCCGCAGGGTTGGGCGTGCAGCAGTGGTTCGACGGCATCATGGTCCAGCCACTGCGCCTTGGCCGGCGCCCCCCGGAATGCCAGGGTGGCCACATCCTCGGCGACCAGTTGGCGGGTGCCGGTGCGCGACGGCAGCTGCAGGTGGAATCGGTAGCGCACCACCAGCAGGGTGGTGGCGGTGGTGACCGCGGTGGTGCGGATGACCGCGCAGCGCCGCGCCGGGCGGTGCTCGCCGGGCAGGGTGGGGTCCAGCGCGGATTCCAGGGTGTAGTGGGCGACGGCCTCGACGCTCGCGTCGGTGCGGTTGAGCACCGCATCCCCGCGGCGCACCGGCAGGTCGGCGGCGAAATGCAGCGGGTCGTTGCGCCCGGGTGGCAGGGCATCGCGCAGACCCAGCGGCAGCGGCGCCAGGGTGGCGGTGAAGCCGGTGTCGGCGGCGGTGACGGTGGAACGCAGGGCGCGCAGTGCCTGTTCGACGAACTCGGCGACCGCCGCGTTGCTGCCCAGGGTGTCTCGGGTTTCGCGCAGTTCGACGGCGACGTCCTCCGGTTTGATGCCGTGCTGGGCGTATTTGGTTTGGGCGATCTTCTCCCGCTGCGCCGCCGACTCCCACTGCCCGTAGAGGGCATCGCGCTGTTCTTGGACACCGAGATCCAAGCTGAGCTGTTCGGCGTCCTTGCCGCGCAGCAGCAGTCCCTCCATCAGTGCCTGCACCACCGCGTCGCTGCTGTCGGGCACCGGCACCGACACCCCGGTGGCCTTACGGATCGCCTGGTGCTTGCGCAGCAGCACCTCCAGCACAATGCCGTCGATCTGGTTGTCGCGTCCGTAGAGCATCACCGTGCGGACCGTCTCGGCGCGCTGGCCGAACCGGTCGACGCGGCCTTCGCGCTGTTCGTGGCGGGTCGGGTTCCAGGCCAGGTCGTAGTGCAGCACCGCCTGGAAGTTCTCCTGCAGGTTCACCCCTTCCGACAGGCAGTCGGTGGCCACCAGCACGTGGCGGCCCGGTGTCGCGGCCAGCTCCTCGATGCGGGCGATCCGCTCGTCGGGCGGCAGCGTCCCGGTGACCGCCCGGACCGTCACGTTCTTGCCCAGTGCCGCCGAAAGCTGTTCGGCCACATAGTCGGCGGTGTCGATGAAGCGGCAGAACACAATCGGGTCGCAGCCCAGCCCCAGCAGCTCTTTGACGCTTTTGACCAGGGCCGTGACCTTCTTGTCGGCCTTGCCTTCCAGTTTCTGCACATCGGCGAGGAACCCGCGCAGTTTGCGGGCCTTCGCGTTGTCACCCCGGCCGTCGGTTTCGGCGCCGGGGGTGGTGTCGGCGGCTTCGATCACCTCGTCATCGGACTGGTCGAGCACGATGGCCCGCCCGATCGCGTCGGCCTCCTCCGGGGTGGCGGCGGCGGCCGCCGCGGCCCGGGTGCGCAGGGTTTGCGCCGCCGCCCGCGGCGAGGAGGCCAGGGCACGCAGCAGCGCGAGCGCCGACCACCAGTTGACCCGCCGCGCGAGCCCGCCGTCTTCGGTGCGGACGGTTTCGCGGGCATAGTCGAGCACCTTGTCGAACAGCGCGTGATACTCGCCGCCGAGCGTGTAGGGCACCTCGGTCGACAGCCGGTCCTTGGGGAACGGGGTGTCCTCGTCGAGGTAGCGGCGGATGTCGGCGCGGCGGCGCTGCACGAAGTGTTTGGCGAGCAGCTCACGGCCGGCCTTCTTCTCCAGGTCGACGCCGGCCAGTTCGGGGTCCAGCAGGCCCAGCAGGTTGCGGAACGGTTCCTCTTTGCCGCTGTGCGGGGTGGCGCTGGCCAGGATGAGGTGTCGCGTTCGATCGGCGGCCAGCTCGCGCAGCAGCTCGTAGCGTTGGGTGCGGCCGCTGCCGGTGGCGCCGGTGTCGGCCACACAGGTGTGGACCTCATCGACGATCACCAGATCGGGGCAGGTGCGCAGGAATTCGTAACGGCGTCGGGCATTTTTGATGAAGTCGGTGGAGACCACGGTGACCGGGTAGCGCTCGAAGATCGACTCGACGCCGATCCGGCCGCGTTCCAGCCGCCGCACCGTGCTGGGCAGCACCAGTTCGGCTTCCAGCCCGAACTTTCCCCGCAGTTCGCTTTGCCACTGTTCGGCCAGCGCCGGGCTGCACAGCACCGCCAGGCCGCGGGCATCGCCGACCTTGAGCAGTTCGGTGGCCACCAGCCCGGCTTCGATGGTCTTGCCGATGCCGACGTCGTCGGCGATCAGCAGCCGCACCACGTCCTGGCGCAGCGCCATCATCAGCGGAACCAGTTGGTAGGCGCGCGGTTCGACGGCGATCGACGCCAGGCTGCGAAACGGGCCGGCGGTGGAACGGAAACCGATCCGCAGGGCACTGCGCAGCAGGGTGGCGCTGAGGTGGTCGCCGAGGTCGTCGGGTTGCGGCGGGGGGAAGGCGGCCGGGCGGACGCCTTCGCGCAACAGCACCCCGGCGATGTCGTCGTCGATGCCACCGATCGGCCGGAGTACCAGGAAGTCGTCGGTGCTCTCGGGCAGCACCACCCACTCCCGGCCGCGTGCTGTGACCAGGTTCCCGGGAGCGAATCCCATTGCTACACCCTTCCTTCACCGAACACATACGGGTGCCGGCGCACCTGGGCCAGCCAATCCTGGTCGGGGTGCAGCCGCAGCACCGACCAGCCCGCGTCGATGAGCCGGTCCTCGATCTCCTCGACGTCGGCGGGGGCCTCGGGTTCGACGAACACCGCCAACCCCGCTCCCTGCGCCCGGAAAATGAAGTGCGCCCGAATCCCGGTGCCCGAAACGTCCTGACGGACGGCGGTGGGCAGCGCGAACTCGTGCCGGATCAGCAGGTCGACGAAGTCGCGTTCCAGCTCCGACTCACATTGCGCGCGAAGCGCATCGGCGCCCTCACCTCGCGGCTGCGTATCGGCCTTCGGCACGGTCTGGGCTCCGACGAGCCGCAGCAGCAGGTCGCGGACGGCGTGCCGGTCGATGACCGCGTGGTCGGTTTGGTTCGAATACGACAGCAGGCAGTCGTAGCAGGCCTTCTCGCAGCGTTCGCGGGCGCCTTCGGCGTGCCCGAGGTCCGTACCGTCGGGGGCGAAGTGGGTGATCTGCAGGGCTTGACGGGCGGCCCGGGCCAGCGCATCCGGTTCGGTGTGCAGGCGCCGCAGCACACCGGCACCCCCCTCGGCGGATTCGGTGAACAACATCCGGCCGCGCCCGGCGTCATCGGGGAGCTCCTCGCTGGACAGTTCGGAGTCTTCGAGCTGGAACTCGGCTTCGATGCCGCGTTCCAGCGCATAACGCAGGCTGGTGGCGATCTGCTCCGAAACCGGCGCGCCGAGGCGCACCACCAGGATGTTGCGGGTGTCCTCGACGTAGGGGATCACCTTCTGCTTGGTCTGGGTGTCGGCGGCATCCTCCAGGGCATCGTCCTGCGGGGTGGTGTCGGTGGCTTCCTTCTCGGAAAGCCAATCCCCCTTGACGGTATCCAGCCAGTAGCCCAGATCGTTGGGGTGCTTGCGCCGGCGGCGGCCGACGTTGGTGACCCGCACAGTGGCGGTGTCGCCGTAGCTCAGCATCGCCAGCTCCTGCGACGGGTCGCCGGAGTGGACGGCGGCGTCCAGTCTGCCCAGCCGCGGGCCGTGCTGGCTGAACCGGTAGGAGGTGTGCAGCTCGAACCCGGCCCGACGGCGCTCTTCCTCGTCGCTGGAGATCCGTTCCCGGCGGCGGGTGAACACCGTCTGCATGCGCATCAGCCCGTGCTGCGGCTGCCCCAGCGCCGTGCCGCAGTGTTCACACACGTCCAGGCCGGGACGGCGAACGTGGTGATAGCCGCAGGATTCGCACCGGTAGGCGTCCTGCAGTTCGACGGTGCCGATACCGCCGGTGGTCATCGGCACCTGGATCCGCTTGACCACATAGCGGGCGCCCTCGTGGTAGATGATGGCGCCCGGGCCGAATTCGCTGATCGCCAGGAACCGCGGCCGCTGCAGATATTCACCGCCGCCCCGGCCGGAGCCGGTTTGGCGGACGCCGGGAATGTAGGCCGCCAGCGGCAGTCTCGGGAAGCTGTAGCCGGGCAGGAAACCTTCGGAGGCGAAGTAGCGGTAGGTGTAGAAGTCGGAATAGTTGTGGTCGGTGTCCTCATTGCGCAGCAGCCGCAGCTGGCCCTCGGCATCACGACGGCGTGCCTCGGCGGCCTGGCGGGCCCGCGGGCTGACCGAATGGTCCAGCACGATGCGGTTCTGCTCGTTCTGGTCATCGACCGCCGCCCGGTACAGCTCCCGCCAGCGGCCACAGGACCGGTCGAAAGCGTCGGCGGCACCGGCGATCACGTCGGCAGCCCACTGCTCGTGCCACCACGACGTACGTTGCAGCTCCGCTTGCAGCGGCGCGATCAGCTCGCCTGCCCGGTCGGTGGCACGCCTGGTCGCATCCGGGTTGGTCATGGCCCGCTGCAAATCGGTGGTCAGCAGTAGGTCGGCGGTGTCGATGTCGAGTAGCTGCGGCATCCGCGTGTGCAGGCTGACACCGGTTTCGGCCAGCCACACCGCGTGCAGGTGCGAGGCCAGCAGCGCCTCGTTGGTCAGATCGAGCCGCGGGGCGGCCACCGATCCGGCAACCATGTCCGCCGAGCGGCGGAAGTAGTACTGGTCGTGGGCGTTGCCGGTGGCGCAGTAGGTGGTGACCAGTGCCGGTTGACCGGATCGGCCGGCGCGGCCGCTGCGCTGGGCGTAATTGGCCGGTGTCGGCGGCACATTGCGCAGCGCGACGGCGTTCAGGCTGGCGATGTCGACACCGAGTTCCATGGTCGGCGAGCAGTACAGCACCTTCAGCGCGCCCTCCCGGAACGCCTTCTCCCGCTGCTCCCGGTCGGCGGCGGTGACCTGGGCGGTGTGTTCCCGCGCGTGCATCCCGGCCAGTTCGGGTGCGGTGCTGCGGTAGAGCTCCAGGAAGAACGGGTTGACGCGGGTGCCCTGATCCGGGTCGAAACCCTTGCGCAGCGGGTCGGGCGCCCCAGTGCTGCCGTCCCCGGGTGTCCAGATCACCGCCGAGGCCTTCAGCCGGTAGTTCGGCCCCGGCAGCTCCCGAATATCCACCTTCGTCAGCAGCCCGGCACGTTCCAGGACGGCGAGAAGATCTTCGATGACTTTCTGCGCGTCCGCGGTGTCCAACGCTCCCCCAGGCATCCTCAACCCGCTGGATTCCCGGATGTAGCGGCCCACCGCCGACCTGCCGGTCATCCGGACGTCGGCACGCTGGCCGCCGGGCCGTCCCGAACCGCTCGAAACCACGCCGGGGCGGGGGCGGGGTTCGTGTGCCGGGATCGACCACAGGCCCGTCAGATGCTGATCCGATTGCCGTTTGACCCGGTCGAAGCCGTCATCGGTCAAGCATTCGATGTCGACCGCGAGGTCGCGGCGGAACTCGTCAAGCACGATGCGGCACAGTTCTTCTCGCTGCCCGGTTCGCGCATCCCGCAGCGGCGGGTAGCTGCGCTCCCACAGCGCGCCGTCGGCGGCGATCTCGGCCAGCGACTCGTATTCGATGCGCAACAACCCGGTCTGCTCGAGGTTGGGCATGGTGATCCGCCAGCCGCGTTGCAGATCCGTGTACAGCCGGTACTCGATGAAATCCCGGAACGCCCGCTCGGCGGCGGTGCGTGCCCCGTACACCGCGCCGGGGTTGGCGGCGTAGTCGGCGAACGTCAATCCCAGGCTTTGCACCACCTGCTGCGCGACATCGTCGTGGCGCAGCGTGTGCGCCTGCACGGCCTGATTCAGGGCGCCGCGCAGCTGGGTCATCTGCACGAAATCGTTGAAGTGCCCGGCTTGCAGGCTCGCGTCCTGCCGGTTGTCGACGAACGTCAGCAGTTTGCGGGCTTCGGAGCTGAGCTCGTGCTCGGGGATCTGGTCCAGCGACCGAACAATCGAGGCGCTGAGCACCGACATCGCCGAGCTGCGTCCCTCCATGTCGAGGGTGGCCAGTTTGGCGAAATCACTGCCACGGGCCTGCTCATAGGAAACCTTGCAGCGCAGGCAGAATCGGAATGGCGCCGGGACGAAGGCCGCCTCGATCCCGCCGCCGGTGACCTCGTTGCCACCCACATCGACCGTGACCCGGCGCGGCAGATACGGCCTACGCCGATCGGCGATGTCACCGTCGATCAGCCACGAGTCCGGCAGCCGGCCCTCCGGCAGTGGATCAACCGGCCACGGCTGGTCGCCGGAGATGTACAGGTAGCCGTTGGCCTGGTCACCGCCGCTGGCATCACGATCACGCCGCGGCCGAAAAACCGTCTGGGCGCCGGTGGTCGAGCGAGCGACCACCAGATATTCCTGCCCGCATTCCCGGCAGAACGCCAACGGCATCAGCAGGTGATCCGGCCGGTCCGGAACCGTCACCTGGTACTGCGAAGTGATGTGCCGCGACGCCGCACCCTGGATCGACACGTACACGGTGTCGCCCTTGGACAGAAACTGGTGCAGCCGGAACGCGAACAGCGGCCGCCCGGTCATCGGGTCCTGCGCCGCCGAACCGGCCAGCAGACTAGTGCGGATCGCGTGCGCGCACTCGTCGACGGTGCGACCGGTCAAACCGGCGAGTCGGGCGGCGGACTCGCGCACCCGGGCCGGTCGCTGCCGGATGACCCGGCCGGAATCCGCTTCGGTGGCCAGGCCGAACGTCTCCTCGATCCACGTCGCCAACGGCGACCGGGCCAGCATCGTGTAATCCCCGGTGGCACCGCCGCGGCGCACGTCGGCCGTCAGGCCGGCAACGTCACCGGCGGCGCCGGTGGTGGCGCGGGCCAGCGTCTCGCCGATCACCCGCTCCGGGGTGACCTCGGTTCCGAACACGGCGGTGGCCACCTCGGCGACCGCACGACGCTGATCGGCCTGGGTGCCGGTGCTGGCCATGGTTGCCGATGTGCCCACACACTGCAGCTGCGGGGATTGGCAGGCGCCACGCACCCGCCGGACCAGCATCGCGACGTCCGCGCCCTGCCGCCCTCGGTAGGTGTGCAGCTCGTCGAGCACCAGGAACTGCAAGCCCCGCGCCGCGTCCACCAACTTCCGCCGCTCCTCGGGGCGGGTGAGCATCAGTTCAAGCATCACGTAGTTGGTCAGCAGAATGTCCGGCGGATTACGCAGGATGGTGTCGCGTTCTTCGCCGTGCTCCTGGCCGGTGTAGCGGGCAAAGGTCACCGGCTCCCGGTTTTCGCCGTAGCCGTAGCGCAGGAACTTCTCCAGCTCACCGACCTGACTGTTGGCCAGCGCGTTCATCGGGTAGACGATGATCGCCTTCACCCCGGGTTGGCGCGGCTCCTGCCGCAGCACGTGATCAACGATCGGGATGATGTAGGCCAGCGACTTGCCCGATCCGGTGCCGGTGGTCAGCACATAGCTGCGACCCGACCGTGCGGTTTCGATGGCCTCCCGCTGGTGGCGGTGCAGCGTGATCGGCTTGCGGCCGGGATCGGCGAGGTTGCCCTTGGGCCGGAAGATCTTCGCGCACTCCGGGTGCAGCAACTCCTCGGCGACCAGCTCGTCGATCGATCCGCCGGAGGCGAACATCGGGTTCAGCGACAGCCACGGCTCGGGCCACTGCGTCTGCTTGGCCAGCTCGTCGGCGACGTGCTGCTTGATCCGCGGGTCGTGCGGTTCAACGGTGCTGGTGGTGAACAGTCGATAGTCGTCGATCAGCTGCTGGTGTACCCGGAAGATGTCCATAATCAGCACCTACCGACAGCCGACAGGACGGGTCGATTCGTCGTCAAACTGCCATCGACAAGTCCCACCGACCCCCGACCGGTACTCACCCCACGGACCCTTTCTGACCAGCGCGCCCACCTGTACAGAAAACATACAGGGGGTTACCGACAGGTGAGGCGGCTCGGGAGCCCGGTGCGGTCACCCGAGGATCCCACCGGCGCTGGCCTGGCGGTGGTTCGACTCAGACGGTGAAGCCCAGGGCCCGGAGCTGCTCGCGGCCGTCGTCGGTGATCTTGTCCGGGCCCCACGGCGGGTTCCACACCCAGTTCAGCCGGATCTCACTGACCAGGCCGGCACCCACCAGCGCGGTACGGGTCTGGTCCTCGATGACGTCGGTCAGCGGGCAGGCCGGCGAGGTCAACGTCATGTCGATCAGCGCGATCTTGCCGGGATCGCCCTGCTCGACGTTGAGCCCGTAGACCAGGCCCAGGTCGACGACGTTGATACCCAGCTCGGGGTCGACCACGTCGCGCATGGCCTCTTCCACGTCGGCCAGCAGGGCCTCTTGGGGCGTCAGTTCGCTCATTCGGACCGCTCCTTCGTGTTGGCCGGCGCATGTTTTTCCCCGCTGGCCTGGGCCAGCGCATCTTTGAAGGCCATCCAGCCCAGCAGCGCACACTTGACCCGGGCCGGGTACTTGGCGACGCCGGCGAAGGCGACGCCGTCGCCGATGAGCTCCTCATCGCCGGCGATGGTGCCGCGCGAGGAGATCATCTCCTGGAAGGCGGTCACGGTTTTCAGCGCGTCCCCGACGGTTTCGCCGATCACCTCGTCGGCGAGCACCGAGGTCGCGGCCTGGCTGATCGAGCAGCCCTGCCCGTCGTAGGACACGTCGTTGACCGTCTGGCCGTCGTCGGACAGCGTGACCCGCAGGGTGATCTCGTCGCCGCAGGTCGGGTTGACGTGATGCACCTGGGCGTCGAACGGATCACGCAGCCCGCGATGGTGCGGATGTTTGTAGTGGTCCAGAATCACGTCCTGGTACATCTGCTCCAGCCGCACAGATCAGCTCCTACCGAAGAAGTCGATGGCCCGGCGCACCCCGGCGACCAACCGGTCGACCTCATCGAGGGTGTTGTAGACGGCGAACGACGCCCGCACGGTTGCGGCGATACCGAAACGGCGGTGCAGCGGCCAGGCGCAGTGGTGCCCGACCCGCACGGCGACCCCGTCGTCGTCGAGCACCTGCCCGACGTCGTGGGCATGCACCCCGTCGACGACGAACGACACCGGCGATCCCCGCAACTCAGTGCCGCGCGGCCCGACGATCTGCACCGCCGGGATCTGCTCCAGCCCGGCCAGCGCGGCCAGCACCAGCTCGTGCTCGTGGGCCGCCACCGCATCCATGCCGATCGCGTCCAGGTAGCGGACGGCGGCGGCCAGACCGACGACCTGCGAGGTCACCGGGGTGCCGGCCTCGAAACGCTGCGGGGCAGCCGCGTACGTCGAGCGCTCCATGGTGACCGTCTCGATCATCGACCCACCGGTGAGGAACGGCGGCAGCTCCGCCAGCAACTCCCGGCGGCCGTAGAGCGCACCGATACCCGTCGGGCCGAGCATCTTGTGCCCGGAGAACGCCGCGAAATCGACGTCCAGGGCATGGAAGTCGACGGGTTGGTGCGGCACCGACTGGCAGGCGTCGAGTACCGTCAGCGCGCCGACGGCCTTGGCCCGGGCCACCAACTCGGGCACCGGGGCGATCGCTCCGGTGACGTTCGACTGGTGGCTGAATGCCACCACCTTGACCCGCTCGTCCAGGGTCAGCGAATCCAGGTCGATGCGGCCGGAATCGGTGACCCCGTACCAGCGCAGTTCGGCGCCGGTGCGACGGCACAGTTCCTGCCACGGGATCAGGTTGGCGTGATGCTCCAGCTCGGTGACCACCACGACGTCGCCGGGACCGACGGCCCCGGCGAACCGGGCGTCGCCCAGCACATACGACAGCAGGTTCAGCGCCTCGGTGGCGTTGCGGGTGAACACCAGCTCGTCGGTGCCGGCGCCGACGAACGCCGCGATCGCGGCGCGGCCGTCCTCGTAGGCGTCGGTGGCCTCCTCCATCAGCTGATGGGCACCGCGATGCACCGCACCGTAGTGGTTGAGCAGGAAATCACGTTCGGCATCGAGCACCGCCAGCGGCTTCTGCGAGGTCGCACCGGAATCCAGGTAGGCCAGCTGTTGCCCGCCGCGCATCACCTTGCCCAGGATCGGGAAATCGGCGCGGATGGCGGTCAGCCGGTCGGCGTCAAGCCCGGTTGCGGTGGTCATCACGCACCGGCCGAGGCCTGGGTGAACCGTTCGTAGCCGCGCTCTTCGAGCTGGTCGGCCAGCTCCGGGCCACCGGATTCCACGATCCGGCCGTCGACGAAGACGTGCACGAACTGCGGGCGGATGTAGCGCAGGATCCGGGTGTAGTGGGTGATCAGCAGGATGCCGCCGCGCACCGGCGTGCCGGTGCCGTCGTCCCAGCCGGCCTCGGCGTACCGGTTGACGCCCTCGGACACGATCCGCAGCGCGTCGACGTCCAGGCCGGAGTCGGTCTCGTCGAGGATGGCGATCTTGGGCTTGAGCAGGCTCAGCTGCAGGATCTCGTGGCGCTTCTTCTCGCCACCGGAGAAGCCCTCATTGACACTGCGCTCGCCGAAGGTCGGGTCGATCTCCAGCTCGGCCATCGCCGACTTGACCTCTTTGACCCAGTGCCGCAGCTTCGGCGCCTCGCCGCGCACGGCGGTGGCCGCGGTGCGCAGGAAGTTCGACATCGACACCCCGGGCACCTCGACCGGGTACTGCATCGCCAAAAACAGCCCGGCCCGGGCACGTTCGTCGACGTTCATGGCCAGCACATCGGCGCCGTCGAGGGTGATCGACCCGGACGTCACCCGGTAACGGGGGTGTCCGGCGATGGCGTAGGACAGCGTCGACTTGCCGGATCCGTTGGGGCCCATCACCGCATGGGTCTCCCCCGAGCGCACGGTCAGGTCGACGCCCTTGAGGATCGGGATCTCGGTGCCGTCGTCGGCGATGACGGCGGCGTGCAGGTCTTTGATTTCCAGGGTGGTCACGACATTCTCGATTCGGTGAGTTCCAGCTCGTGTTCGATGGCGGCGGTGAGGCGATCCCGGACGGCCGGCACCGCGATCTTGGTGATGATCTCGTTGAAGAATCCGCGGACCACCAGCCGGCGGGCCTGGTCTTCGGGAATCCCCCGGGCCCTCAGGTAGAACAGCTGCTCGTCGTCGAAACGTCCGGTGGCGCTGGCGTGCCCGGCGCCGACGATCTCGCCGGTCTCGATCTCCAGGTTGGGCACCGAGTCGGCGCGGGCGCCGTCGGTGAGCAGCAGGTTGCGATTGACCTCGAAGGTGTCGGTGCCGGTGGCTTCGGCGCGGATCAGCACGTCGCCGATCCACACGGTGTGCGCGTCGGGCCGCCGCGACTCCGGATCCCCTTGCACCGCACCCTTGTAGAGCACGTCGGAGCGGCAGTTGGGGTGGGTGTGGTCGACCAGCAGCCGGGACTCGAAAAACTGGCCGTCGTCGGCGAAGTAGGTGCCGAGCAGCTGGGCGTCCCCGCCCGGGGCGGTGAACCGGGTGGTGATCGCGGTGCGCACCACGTCGCCGCCGAGGGTGACGTTGACGTGCCCGAACCGGGCGTCGCGGCCCAGTTTGGCGTGGTGGGCGCTGACCTGCACCATGTCCGGCGCCCAGTCGGCGATCCAGATGACCCCGAGTGCGGCGGCGTCGCCGACGATCAGTTCGACGTTGTCGGCGTAGGTGCCGCTGCCGCGCAGGTCGACGACGACGATCGCCCGGGCGAGTTCCTCGACGCGGATCTGCAGATGCCCGTAGGCCACCTCGCCCTCGCCCGGTCCGTCGATGGTGATCCCGACGGCGTGCTCGACTTCGGCGCCACGTTCGACGGTGACCACGGTCGCCGAGTCGAATGACGAGAATGCCTGGGCCGCAACTCGATCCGTGGGCACTCCGCCCTGGCCGAGCCGCTGGTCGTCGCGGCCGACGGTTTCGGTCCGCACGCCGGGCGCTTCGGTGACGGTGATCGTCGCGTGCCCGGTCGGCGTGGCCGAGCCGTCGTGCAGGCCGCGCAGCCGCCGCAGCGGGGTGAACCGCCAGTTCTCGTCGCGCCCGCCGGGTACCTCGAAGGCGTTGACGTCGAAGGAGGAGAAGAGCTCGCCCTTGTTGACCACGACCGGTGCGCCCGACGTGGCTTCCAGTTGTGCCATTATCCGACCGCACCTTCCATCTGCAGCTCGATCAGCCGGTTGAGCTCCAGCGCGTACTCCATCGGCAGTTCCTTGGCGATCGGCTCGACGAACCCGCGGACCACCATCGCCATCGCCTCGTCCTCGGTCAGTCCGCGGCTGCGCAGGTAGAACAGCTGGTTGTCGCTGACCTTCGACACCGTCGCCTCGTGCCCCATGGTGACGTCGTCCTCGCGGATGTCGACGTAGGGGTAGGTGTCGGAGCGGCTGATGGTATCCACCAGCAGCGCATCGCATTTCACGCTGGCCTTGGAGCCGTGCGCACCCTTGTTGATCTGCACCAGCCCGCGGTAGGAGGACCGGCCGCCGCCGCGGGCGACCGACTTGCTCACGATGTTGGAGCTGGTGTTGGGCGCCAGATGCAGCATCTTGGCCCCGGTGTCCTGGTGCTGGCCCTCGCCGGCGAAGGCCACCGAGAGCACCTCGCCCTTGGCGTGCTCGCCGGTCATCCACACCGCCGGGTACTTCATGGTGACCTTGGAGCCGATGTTGCCGTCGATCCACTCCATGGTGGCGCCGGCCTCGGCCCGGGCCCGCTTGGTGACCAGGTTGTAGACGTTGTTCGACCAGTTCTGGATGGTGGTGTACCGAACGCGCGCACCGGGCTTGACGATGATCTCGACGACGGCCGAGTGCAGCGAATCGCTCTTGTAGATCGGCGCGGTGCAACCCTCGACGTAGTGCACGTAGGAGTTCTCGTCGGCGATGATCAGCGTCCGCTCGAACTGGCCCATGTTCTCGGT
>WBZQ01000512.1_pt1 | contig 20106 bp, 16 predicted proteins | sample 5204251 | NCBI WGS metagenome assembly WBZQ01 (sample SAMN12412402, study PRJNA552823) | activated sludge metagenome | isolation source: activated sludge from nitrification reactor of wastewater treatment plant... | place: USA: Virginia | collected 2017-09
AATCGCAGGCTGTCCAGTGTTTTTTCGGGCGGCATCGATCCGGGCGCCGGGAAAAAACGGGTTCGATAACGGGCCGTTTGGTCGCCGGTCAGCAGCCCCAGAGAAAGGTGACGCGGAAAGGCGGCTCCATCCGGCATGCACAGGCCTATCTTGCGGATCATGGTATCGCGTAATTCGTGGTAGGCAGCCGTTAGATCACGCAACAGGTCGAAATGATACTGAATACCGGTCACGGGTGTAGCGGGAAAACTGAAATGTGCAGGCAATTGGCTTATGCCGCCATCGGTCAAATCCGGAATCAGGTTCTTGAGCGACAGGTAGGCATCGTTGAGCGCAGACTTTAGTCGGTGTACCAAAGTCTTTCCCTGGATGATCTGCTGGAAGTAGTTTCGATAGGTTTGTTCGTAGTTCTGTAAATGCCCGGGATTCGTGATGGCAATCCTGGGCAGCGGCACTTCGGGCAGTTGGGAAACCGATTCCTGAAACTTCACCAGCGGTATATCCATGATGATTTTATCGAGGTCGCTTTTCCCGATCAGCAAACGGCGCACCGTCGTGGTCACTTCAGCCCCGCGGTCGTCGCAATTGTTGGGACTGCAGTTGCGCAAATTATCTTTTTTCAGTTCCCAAAAAAGTAACACCGCCTTTTCCGACAGAAAATCGGCAGTCAGTTTGGTGGATTTGGGTTCATCCTTTTCAAACAGTTCCCACAAGTCGTACTGCTTGCGGATGGTTTGCGTATTATTTTGCGGGTCGGGAACATTGAATTTGAAGGGAAGGTACTCCGAAACTTCATCGGGCAGAACGTATTTTTTGTACTCTTCCAGCCTTACGTCCTCCTCCGGTTCCACAATCGGGTAACCCTCCGAGGTCACCCCGCACCCTTTCGTCAGCACGATGGAATTGCCGCCGGCAGCCAGTCTGACCTCCAGTCCGCACATGATGCCGATACCGATGAAATCAGCTCGCGTCAGGCGCCCTTGCTCCTCCAAATGATCAAAAACCTGATTCAGATGACGGTTGGTCAGCACCTGATTGGCCTCAAAGACCGGATATATATCTTGCTTTGGTTGCATGACGTGACTGTTTTATCGGTTGACGAATGGTTAGTTATCTTTTTTCTTCGGCTTTCGGGTCGGTCGGGGTTGGCGTTCAGGGCTGGGAACCGGCGGAATTGCCTTTTTTTCAGGGGATGATTTCAGGACATCCTTGCTTTTGGTCGCCGGTTTCGGAGATGCAGGCGTCGTTTTTCCTCCCGGCTTCACTGGTTGAGCCGCCGCCTTGGGCGCCGGGGTCGGAACAATTTTCGCCTGCACCCGGCGCCGGCCCAAAGCCGTACTGCCGAGACGTACCGGGTTGTCGTCGCTGCCGTCATCGCAATCGTGCAAGGTTGCGCCGGGGTAAGTATTATACAGTTTGCCGAGCAGATCGAGCACAATCCACAGTCGATAGGACACCTCTCTGTACGCCTCGTACCGCGCCTGAAGCAGACTATTTATCGCTGCTCCGGTGCCGGGGCTGAAAGAGAAACCAGCCGGCAAAATGATGTACGGAGCCGGGTCGGGTATGACCCAAGTGGCTGCATCGAAAATTTCGCCCGCATCCAGCCGCGATTTCATCCATTCAAAGAACTGCATGCCGTAGTTGGTGAGGATCTGCGCCGCCCACTGACAGGGTACGTACACCTCCGGCTTTGGAGATTCGGCCAACAATCCGGCGATCAGTATCGCCTCTACCCGATCCTGTAGGCGCTCTTCCGTCCAATCAAAGGCTTTGTTGACGTTGAGCCACTGTTGCCAGGCCAACTCGAACCGGTCGAATTGCCACCCGGAATAAGCGATACCGGTGAAATGGGCGAACAGCAATGTCTGTATGTCTGCCCAGGTCTGGTCGGAAATCACTGCCGAACAGGTGAAATCGGCCTTGGAGAATCCGGCGAAAAGCGGAGTCAGGAGCGACTCCCAGCCGGTTTTCAACAGGTGAAGGGTGGTTTTATCCTTAAAAAAAGCATCGAAGGCGGTATCGTATTTTTCTAAAATAGCCAGGGAGCAGGTTCTTGCTTCCTGGCACAGGATAATCCTTGCGGCATCTGCGTTGGGATTTTCTTTCAAAATATCGGCGACCCGGGCCTGCAACTCGGGATCGGATTCCAGTCTTTGGTCCACTTCCAGTTTAAAGTCCGGGTCATTTTCAAACTTTTTGCCCATTTCGGCAACTACCGGGTCGCAGTGGCCGGGCACATATCCGTCGTTGCCCACCCAGCAAATTTTGGGCAGCAGGTGCGCGGGGGTTTCCCGGCGGATGGTGCGGTCGGCGAACCGGCGCATATCCAGATCCGTATCGAAGGGTTCAGCCCAGCCGGTCATTACATAGGTAAGACGGAACGAGTAAGGATCTGCCGCCCCGCAGTTCATGCATGCACCATCCGAACAGGCCGGATACAGGGCGTCGCCATGAAATTTGGGCCGCAACAGCAAATGCTCTGCGATGATAAACCGTTCGACGGCGTTGCCGGGGGCTATACCGAGCAGCGCGCGCAGCCGCAACCGTAAGCCGGGAACGTTGGCCGGGTCGGTGGGATCGTTTTGATAGTCAAATGCCTTGCCGCGGTCATGGCTTACCTTGTCGGCCACGCTCAGGAATGCCAGTTTGTCCGTAATAAGTTCCTGCTGGGCCAAGACGGCGTCTGCCCGGGCGGTAAGCAATAAAGCGTACTCTTCGAACTGCTCGCCGAAACGCGACAGGAGGTGATTCAAAAAACGGTTGCGGCGATCCAGAAATTCATCAGTCGTTTCCGCCAATTCCTGCAGGCTACCGGCGCTGAGGCCGTTGAGCAGGTCATCGGTGCCTGCAAGGCTATTTTCATCAAGGAAACGGGTAAAATAGGTCTGTTTTGTAGTTGAGTCAATGGAAAACAATTGGGCGGTATTGGCGATCTGAGCCATGGCATTGGCCAGCAACTGCTCGAAAACCAGTAGATAACCCTTCAACTGCCTTGCCTGCGCCCGGCGTAATACGGGTGCATTCCCCGGCAGTCCCTCCGGGCCTACCCCATAGGTTCGCGGCAGGGCGTATTGTGCCGGGAAATAATCCTGCGGATCGCGGAACGTACCGAGGGGAACGGGCAGGTCTTGGGGCGCGTTCGGCACCTTGGGCCGGTCGGCAGCACCGCGCAGTTGGGTCAGGGTTTCCTGCGCTTCGGCAATCCGGGCCTGAAACGGAAGGCCGTTTTTATAGAACAGAAAGCGCGACAGGTTGAAATACAGCCGGGGTTGGTGCAGAGGTGTAACGGTGAGCGTCCAACTGGCGCTGGTTTTATAAGGATTCGCCGGTATAGTATGTAAATCGGCGGCCCCTTTCACGGGCATTCCTTCAGCATCGTACTTGGTCAGCAACAGGTTATTCACCGTTCGGACCCCCTTAATGTCCATGAGCAGGTTAATGAGGTCGGAAACCCTCAGTTCGGTTCTTAAATCCGCCGCCGCCAGTTCGTCGGGTTTTATAAACCCGCTGCTTAATTCGGGGCCGTTGAAAATATCTTCAACCGGCATACCTGCGTCCTGCAATTCCGGCAATGAATGAAACGGAACGGGCGGGTTGAAGTATCGGTCGATGGCAAACCAGATTTCAGCCTGGATTCGTTCGATATCGGCGTCGGGCGTCACTTCCACGTCGGCGCATACGGCGACATCCTCCACCCCGACGACGCGCACCCGGCAGTAGTCTTCGTCGAGGTTCCGGTGGCGGTGCAGCGCTTTTCTGGCGCTGTTCACGGCATCGGCGGCCTTACGCAATTTCCAGCGATACAGTTGGATAAAACCCGTGGCCGAAGTTCCATCGCCGGGCTCCGGTTTGGTTCCCAGCCAGTCTTTCAGCACAACATCCGACGTATTGGCCGCTAAGGTCACTTTGAGTGCGTTTTTAGCGGTCTCGCCACCGAAAAAACGCATGGATACATTCCTGATTATCAGCGGTGCGCCTGTATCGAACTCGATTTTAAAAGAGACGAAAAAGACATCGCGCCAGTAGCGGCGGAGTTTGGTGTCATCGACTGATTTGTCGAAGAGACCGTTCTCGGTGAGATCGCTCACGCTGCTGCGGGTGAATCCGAATGGCAGGATTGTCTTTATTTTATGCTTGAAAGCCGGGATTATACCGGCATTGTCGTACCGGATAAAGTTTTCCTCTTGCTGCCGGTCGAGCAACTGCCAGGCCGGAAAACGGAGTTCGAGGGTTAGCGGGTGGGGTTTGTTTTCGTCGTCGTATACAAAGACCGTTTGATCGATTTTCCGGTCGTTCAGGTCGCCGAGCAAGGGGTCGGACTCAAGTTCGAGCAGGGCTTCGTAGAGGCCGAGCGGCTGGACCGGATCCTGTTCACCGGTATTTTTCCGATAGGAGAGTTGCAACTGCCCAAGTTCGTCGCACCAGGCAAAATATTGCAGGTCGCAGGCACATTTTTTACAATACAACCAGGCATTGCGCACCGTGTCGAGGTCGATCAGCAGGCGCCGGAAATCGTCAGTTGTCCATGGATTGATGGTCAGAATCCGCCGCGCGGTATAAAATGCCTGGCCGGGTCCGGTTTGGCCCGGAGCGGGTGCCAGCAGGTCTTCAATATCCCAGCCGGTGCGATAGGCCAGGTCGGTGATCGCATAAGCGAATGCTTCGAGCAGGGTAATACCGGGGTCATGCAGGTTGTAATCCGTCCACAAACGGCTCCCCATTCGCTCGATAAAGCCGATGCCTTCCCGGCGAAGGTGATAAAAATCTTCGGCAGGCCGCAACACGGGTATTTTCGGTATGGTGGCGGGCGTCTTCATGTTTGACAAGGACATTTTTCGTGGGCATTCTGCTTTTCCCCTTCGGGAATCACAGTAATAAGGTGCCGGTTTGCAGGGGCAGAAACCAGTATGGAGACCGCCTTCGACGGCTCGATTTCGGACAGGTTTTCGGTAGTAACATCCTTGTTTTCGGCTTCGGAGAAATACGTGTGACGCAGCACGAACTCGGTAACGAAATCCACGTAGGGCCGCTCTTCCACAAAATTGATGAGTACCGACCGGTATATTTTTCCGCCGAACGTAGGACTACTGCCATCGGCGTAAGCCCAGGGGGATAGAAACCGGGTAATTTCTTGTTTCAATTTTTCCTTGTAATAGGTTTCGTCGTAGCCGGACAGGAGGGACACCTGAAACTCTGTGTTCACTTCTTCAAACTCCGGGTTACGGACATGAAGCGTAACAAAACAAGAAGTCCGCGCACGAAGAAATACCTCTATCTCTTGCAGCAGCCCCAGGCTGGCGAATGGTTTGAGCGGGTCGCGCTGGTTGTGTTGTTGATGATCGGGCACTACTATGAGGGTGACGTGCCCGGGCGCGAGTTCCCGGTACTTAGCCGGTTGCGCGGGCTTTTCTTCCTGGGTAGGAGTAGCGGGTTGATACGGCTTGGCTGGCTGGAATTGGGTATGCGGCAAACACTTTATCCGGTAAATCTGCGGGAAGGCTTCCAGTACAAGTCGTTCGTAGTCCCAAAGCGCTACTGCACGGTCTTTGTGGCGCAGTCGCTCACTGACGCGGGTGTAAAATGCCGAAGCGGCTTCCCGTCCTCGCCCGCCAAACGACTCGAAAGGCTGTAAAATGGTTTTGATCGCTGCATCCGGTTGCTCCAGTTGAGTGATGGTACCGGCGGGCAGTGGTTTTATCGAAAAGGCGGGATCATTGCCGGCATCGGCAAAGGTGGCCAGCAGCGCCTGCGCCGCTACGAGGCGGAGACGGCAAACAACATCGCTGTTGGTTGCTACGGCCACGCGTATCCAGTGCAGTTCGGTCGGAAGCAAGGTATTGGCATTGGTGGCATCCCGCGGTATGGCGAGCGTAACAATGCCGGAGCGGAGCAGTCCACCGGTGCCGTCGTTGACCTCGTTTAAGCCAAAAGGCAGCCACCGGTTGTTCGATAAATAACTCCAGTGGAAGTGTTGCGGCGGTTTTTCAGCCTCCGGGTTGGCCGTACCGTCAGCCACCTGAAACAGCAGCGAGAGGTTTTGAGGCGGCACCAGACCGGCTACGCCGATATAGAATTCCGCTTCCGCCTCCTGCATCTTGTCCGCCTGCAAAAATTGGAACTGGGGAAGCAGATATATTTTTTGACTGCCCGACAGGAAAGGATGCTGCTCGGCATGGCCAAATGGATATATGTGGAAAAACTTGGCCTGACGCCGGTTAAAATCCGCTTCTTTGTCAGAATCGAGAGTAATATCCTGGGTACTGTCGTAATCGATGGTTATGGCGGTGGCGAACGGACCGAGCGGCGGAGGACCGGGGTGTGGGATTTCCTTTCCCTGGTCGTCCTTGTCTTTTCGCAGGTGGCTGACCAGCCTGGCCTGGTATTGGTCCTGGCCAAAACTGTCAGAAATGTTCAACCGCACAAATCCATGCCGGGCTGCGGTATGATACTGCTCATTTTCCGACAAATCCGGCGCATCGAAGGCGGCGCCTTGGGCAGCCGTTGTCACCGTCATTTCATTTTCAGTAATACCAAAATCATTGCCGCCACTGGTGGGGAAGGAGGGCCAGTTGCCGTCGGCCAGGTGGGAAATCCGAATTTTAGGAACAGCACCGGTAAACGGTTTCGGTTGGTTTTGCCATGCCAACTTTAACCTGGCAAAAGTCAGTTTTTTCTGAAAGACCTCCTTCGAACCGATGACCAGGCTGTTGTTGGTCAACGGTTGCGCCCCGAATGGCTGGAAAGGTTTGGAGGTATCCACCGGGCCGAAATCGTTGGACACGGCGAGGAACTTCAAGCCTCTCACCTCCAGGTCCAGCGTTATCCGGGTAATCACCGTATCGTGTAGTGCCGGGTACAGAAAAAGATCGGCGGGGTCGTTTCTGAGCCGGACCAACATCACCGGGAGACCGGTATTTAACCCATAGCCATGCACTTTGGCGGAATAAGGGACCACCGGAGGGAAACTGCCGTTCAAACTGATGGTCAACGTTTTTCCGGTAAACGAATCCGCTGCCGCTTCCAGCCAGCCCTCCTCTGTTGTAAACAGACATTGAATCCGGCTTTTCGCTTCATCAATGGATACTGCCCCCTCAAGATTTATGGTTACCTTCCGGGCTCCTCCTGCCAGCAGAAGGTGATGCGACGTTACTGCAAAACCTACTTCGCCGGGCGGCATTTTGATGTCCGACAACATTCCGTCGATGTAGACCTTGTTGAAGAAAGGATGCCATGAGTGGTCCGGCGACGTCAATTCGGCTCCACGGCCATCATTAGAGTTGGCAACAGGTGAGGCGTACAGACGCCCCAAATTGGCTGAAGGGAAGTCGGTGGCCGCATCTCCGGGATAGAGGTAGCGGTAAACGGTTTTCAGAGCGGTGACCTTTGCTTTATTGGCTACGAAATCGCGGTTGTTTTGGAAAAAAACATCGTGGCCCAAGGCATCCTTGCCGGCGGCAAATTTCTCTCCGGCCGGAAATTCACGGGGAAGGGCATGTTTGGCCAGTTCGACCAATACGTGTACCTGGCCCGGCCCGGCAGGCTTTTCCCGCAGGCGCAATACCTTTTTATAGTAAAAATCGAGGTGCCGCTCAGTAAGAGTATTGGCTTCGGTCCGGGCCAGGTCGAGCAGGTGCAGAAAAGCGATGAACAGCGTGTAGTGCGGGGCATGATTGTCATAGCGGGCAAATGAGTCCTCCAGCGCTGTTTTCGCTTCGGCCACTATGCGGGCATAGGCGCGCAGGAACTGATCGAAAATGGCCGTAAACAGATTATTGGTGCTGAGACGGTTGATTTGGGTAAATGGGCTGCCTCCCAGACCGTAGCCATTTTCGCTGCCTAAAGCACTGAAAAATGCCGGCCAATCGCTGGATGCGGCACCCGGCGGAATCCAATCGGTGGAAAAAGACCGCATGGAAACGGTGGCCGCCGGTAGGGCGGGAGCCCCCATAATACGCAGTACCGCCGGATTGGCCACAGGGCCGGTCAGGGCCGGCACCGGATCGATCAACCGGTTTGCACCGAGGTTGTCGTCGTACTTGTAATAGGCCCAGAATCGCTGAAAATGCGGGGCCAGTTGTGTCTTTATTACGTTTTCCAGAACTCCCCGCAGGCGGTGGTCGGCCGGCAGAGCCTCCTTCCATTCATCGAGCCGGGCGGCCAGGGACGCGACGCTGCTGAACAGGTAGCCCAAGTGCTTTTTGCAGTTAGTCTCTTCGGCCGGGAGATCGTGGGCCAGGTCGTTCAAAAAATCAAAAGAGCGTTTTACTTCCTGCCGGTAAGCATCCACATTTTGTACGGCAGCAACAGCAAACAGCACCGAAACATCCTCTGAGAAAAATTTTTGCCACGAGTCTGCAGGCTGGTTCTGATCGTTGAAAAATCGCAGAAATGTCGCGTACTGACGGGCAAAACCCATCGCGTGCGCCACGGTGTGCTCATTGACCGGTGCGTATGCCGGGTCGAGTGCCGGAAAACCGCGTTGCTGCTGACTCGTGCCATCGCGGGTGAGTTTTAGCGAATCTCGATTATCGGTACAAGGATCGGACATGACGCAGCGGTTATCAATTGGAATGGTCGGGAATAAGGTTTATACTCGTAGTCAGGTTAAGGTCGGTTCCTTCATTTTTATAAAAAGGGAAGACGAAATTGAACCGGGAATTGGTGGTACGCACACGATAGACGATTTCAATCAGGATCACACCCTCCCACTCGCGGCTGTCGTCCAGGCGTACCGTTTCAAGATCGATCCGCGGCTCGAAGTAAAGGATGGCATTTTCAATTTTATCGGCTACCAGGGTTTTGGTGGTAGTATCCACGTTTTCGAATACCAGTTCTTCCATATCGCAGCCGTAATCAGGTTGCATGATGCGTTCCCCGGGGGCGGTGGTCAACAGCACTTCAAGGCTCGAAGCGATGTCGGCCTCCTCTTCCAGCATTATCACGCCGGGTGGATTACGGTTGAAAAGGGGTGGAAAAGACCAGCCACGACCAAGGAAGGGAAGATTCATCTCGTCAGTTACGATTAAAGTGTGATGATAAACATGGAGCACTAACCGCCGATCAGTACGGTCGGGCAGCCGGGGGGCATGATGGCTCCGCCGCCGCCGGTGAGGTCGCCCATCCGGGCGGCAGGCAGGCCGCCGATTTGCACAGTAGCCGAACCTTTGACAATGACGTCCGCGCCGCAGCCGTCACCCATCCGGGCGGCCGGCAGGCCGCCGATGAGCACAGTCGGAGCACCGGGAGGAATAATGGGCGTCGGCACGCCCAAAGTGGCGGTGCTGACAATCAGGTCTGAAATACGTGCTGCTGGAAGCATTTTTTAAAGGAGCAGATAGAAGGTTTCAAACAATATCTCACTAGTTGATCTCTACAATTCCACCCTTAATGACGGTTCGGCTACTGCCTTTCACGCTGGTACTGGCCCCGGAAATATCCGCACTGGCAGCCCCTTCGGCTTTGAACCCCGTTTGGGCTTTCAATTGGATGTTAGCCCCCTCCGCTTTCAGGTCTTTGGCGGCTTTAAGAATCAGGTCTTTGGCGCTTTCAATGGTAATTCCTTTGTCGTCAAGCGTGATTTTATTGCCATTTTGGTCGGTCAGTTGCAGACCTTTTGCATCGTCTGACAGGATCAGCCTGTTGCCTCCGGGGGTTTCGAAAACAATGGCCTTCTTGTCGTCGTCGAAGGTCATTTTTAGTTTTTCCCGACTGACGTAACCCTTCAGATGGTTGTCGTCTTTGGCTGTTTCGGGTGCTGGCTTGGCGCTGCTGTGGCAGGAGCCGAGGACAATGGGACAGCGTGGATCGTCGCTGATAAAACCAACCACCACTTCGTCGCCGATTTCGGGCCGGAAGTAGGTCCCCCGTCCTGTACCGGCATCGAGCGCGGCGATGCGAGCCCAAATCCCATCGTTCTGTGGGCTGACCAACGGCAGGCGTATCCGAATACGGTCCTCACCGTCGGGGTCGGATTCCAGTTGGGTTACTACCCCAATCTGCAAGCCACTGACGCCCGGTACCAGTCCGGCGGCAGGCAAAGGGCGTAGGTTATAGGTTTCGGCGACCGGCTCGGGGTTAAGCCCGAACTGCACATCGGTTTCCCAGTTGCCGCCGGCTACGGAATGGCGAACGCCAGCCACCAGTACTTTCCCTTCGAAACGATCGCCAATGCCCTTTATCTCGAGGAGTTTGCCTGGTAATACGCCGGCAAACCCCTGGAAGCGTACTCTGCCGCGCACCTTGGCGAAGCGATTTTTAAGCAGCCTGCCGTCGGCCCAGGCCTGGAGTTCGGGTTTGCCAAGATGTCCGCCATGACGGAACTCCCGGTCGCTTCCGCCCAGCACCTGGGACAGGGTTGCCGGACTGATATTGCCGTTGTTGGTCGCAGGTGGCTCTTTGGCCGTGGCTTCGGCTACGGCCTGGTCAGCCATTCCCCAGGCTTTGGCTTTCAGTCCGGGATACTGGTAGCGGGCATCCATTTCCGCATCCAGCTCCAACACGACGGCTCCATATTGCACGGTGAGCACCGGCGCCTGGGTAACATCCGGCTTGATGACACGCACCTTACTGTCTTCCACGGCTACAAGCAAGCCGTTGGCTTCGGCGCGGCAGAGCAAAAAATCCCAGTCGGTAGAGTCGTATTGAACTACTTCTTTCAGTACGGAGGCGGTAGCCGTCACGTCTTTTTGCAACCCGTGGCGGCCCACTATTTCTTCCAGAATGACGCTGTCTTTTTTATTCACGTAATAGTTGCTCTGCAGGGAGCCAGTCATTTTCACGGCTTCATCACGACATTCTACGATAAGGAAACTGCCACTGGAGCGGATTTTAATGCTGTTTTTGACGATGACACCTTTAAAAACCGGGTCTTCCTGCCCGTTGTAACCGAGTTTGATCTCTATTTTTTTCCCGGGCACGAAGTGCGCCGAATTGCTGGCCTCGAAGGTGGCCCGGGAGGCTTCGCCATCCTGCAGGTGGACCATAGCAGAAGGTATCCGGTTCAGTTCGCGCATCACTGAAATAGTCGCTATGTGGAACGTGCCCGGAATTTCCGTGCCGTCGATCAGAATTTTCACGGTGCACACATCGGGCGTGGCGGGGGTCGGTACGCTGGACTGGCTGTTTTGCGGCATGGCGGATCAGGAGGTCGGTGTGGCCGGCGCGATGGGCGGGAACGTCACGACCATGCCGGGGACGAGTTTGCGAAAATTGGTGATGCCGTTGATTTTGGCCACTTCCAGGTAATACTTCGAATGCCCGTAAATACGCTGGCACATCAGCGGCAGCGTATCCCCTGATTTGACCGTGCGGATATGCGTGAGGTCGGGCGAGCGGCGATTCTCCCGGGCGGTGCGTTTTTCTTCTTCGGTGCTTTTTTTAAACTTGACCTTGACGACTGCCCGCAGCGGCTTACCGTCGGCGGAGAACAGTTTGTACGTGATATTCAGTTCTATGGCCACGCCGATGAAAATGTCGTTGGCGCCCCAGGCCAGCTTCAGGCACATAGGTTTGTGCGAATCGCCTTTATAGCCGATCAGCAGGTCCCGGAGTTTTTTCACCTCGTCGCCGATGCCGTTTTTGCGGGGTTTGCCGTCGATGACCCCGCTGCTGTCGATCAGGAATTCGAAACTGATTTCTTCCGGTTCGATACGCTCGAATTTCTGTTGTTTGCTGCTGGTTCCCTGTCCTTGTCCCGATTCGGCATATTTCACCTTGTAATCAAGGCTGTACGATTCGGGGTTGATAAGCACCTCGATCTTTTCTTTAGCGTTGCCCGGTCCTCCGCTTTCGGCTTTTTTGTTGTCTTCAAAGCCGAGGATGAGCATTTTTTCCAATTTTCCGGTCGTGGCCATAGGCAGGTTGTTTTTCGGTTATCGCTCTTGTTTTGTCCGCAGGATCTGCAATACCTGCTCGACGCATTCGGCTATCATCGCTTCCTTGTCTGCGGCAGGTTGAGACGACCCAGACTGCGGCATGGAAGCGAGTGCGGTGCCGCCGGGTTTGCTGCCGTTTTCGGGAGCGTTCACGGTGACCTTGATGTGCAGTTCCTTTATCTCGACAGGCATAGCGGTACGATAGTTAGCGGAGTGGTGCGGATCGGTTATTTTATCGTGAAACACTGGTACGTCAGTTCGAGCGTCTCGATGACGATGCTGTTTTCATTGGCGTTCAGATCGCTTATCAGCCACTTCTTAGGAAGGGCGCGGACGACATTCCATGTCCGTAGTGCCGATCCTTCTTCATTCATCAGGATGATGTCGATGTCGGCAGGCTCAAAGTCACGATCCCGAAAGGCGGCGAGGCACCACTTCAGAATTCCGGCTTGAGGATCCGTCAGCATGCCGCGCTTCAGTACCAGGTCGGCGTATTTCGTGCGCACGGGAAGTTTGTGGACGAACCGGTTTTCTCCTCCTTCCTTATACTCCTCGTATTCGTACTCTACCGACAAGCCGGATACCGCCTGAAAGCGCACGTCATTTTTGCTGTTACTGATGCTGAATTCTACTTTGTAGTAAAAGCCCCAGGGTGGATAATAATACTCCATTACTGTAGTTTTAACCCTTCGTGAGCAATTTCAATGCTTTCTATGGCGATTTCGTTGGCGTCCGACTTGAGGTCGCCTGCCGTTATTTTGACGGGGAAGCAGTTTGACGCAACCCAGGTGGCTACCGGCTGGTGGGTTTCATCCAAAAGGCTTATCGTGACGGTACGCCGAGGTTTGCTCTGATCGTATACATCTTTAAGCCAGTCATCGAAGCCCTTGTCATCTTTAAATTTTCCTCTTTTCAGCGTAATGTTGCTGTACTTGCGCATACCCGGCAGTTTGATTTTGCTAAAATCAGGACTGTCGCTGTGACGGTATTCAATTGCCTCAACCTGCATATCGAGGCCCGTTACCTCGGTGAAACTGAATTTCCGCGTCCCCCAGTCTACCCTGAAGTGAAAACGCGGCATAGGATATTCGGCCATAATTGAGTGTGGTGAAAAGGTGAAGAGTTGAACTTAAGCCCCTTAGGATTCCGCCATTTTGTGGGAGAACTTAAGGACGATGAATTCGGCGGGACGCACGGCCGCCATACCAATTTCTATGATCATACGCCCCTCCAGAATGTCGAGGGGGGTCATTGTCGTACCGAGGCCGACCGCCACGTAGAAAGCGTGTTCGGGTTTTGTGCCTTGCAGGGCTCCCTGCCGCCAGAGGTTGGTCAGAAAATTCTCGATCATGGCCCTTACCCGGACCCAGGTATTGCCGTCGTTCGGTTCGAATACAAATTGTTCGGTGGCTTTTTTTACGGACTCCTCCACGAAATTAAAGAAGCGGCGAACGCTGACGTAGCGCCATTCGTTGTCATTGCCGGCCAGGGTACGCGCGCCATAGAGGAGGATACCTTTCCCTGTAAACGCCCGGATGACATTGATGGATTTTCCGGCGGTAGTGTCTACATTGAGCCGTTCCAGTTCGGTGGCCGTAAAAATATTGGTCGGTTCGACTCCGGTTACGCTTACATTGGCGGGAGCCTTCCACACCCCCCGCTGATTGTCTACCAGGGCGAAAAGACCGGTTATCGGGCCGCTCGGCGGCAATTTGGCCGCATCTGCTTCAATCCCGTTGATAATTGCCCTGTACTGTGGGAAAGACGCATACAGGGCGTCGTTGAGGGCTTTTTCGTACTCCAATGCCGCTTTCCAGATGCTACCCACCACGATGCCATTGATTTGCTGAAACGCGGCATCCAGGTCATCCAACACACTGTCCATCCGCTCCGGATCGGTTGCGCCGGTCATGATGTCGCTGGCAACCGGTGAACTGCCCGCAAATACGGCGCCCCATTCCATGGCGGACGGGACCGTACCCGTACTAAACTGGACCGTATAAGCATTTCCGCTGATCTCGTTGGCAGCCTCTTTATCGTATCCGATCAGTTTTACGTATGCGGGCTTCAAACTGCTTACGGCAAGTTTGACGGCATTGAGCAGGTCGGTATTTTCGATTTGGGTCCCCCCCGGCACTACGAGCGAATCTACGGCACGGGCGATCTCAAAGAAAAAATCGGTAAGTGCGGTAAAATTGCCAACCGTTTTGCCCGCCAGATAGGTATTTCGAAGTGTACTGTATTGAATGTCGAGCTTATCCAATTCAGCGGGCGCGTTGATTGCTTTGATGCCGTCCACATCGCCCATTACTTTCTCTAGATTGGACAGGGTTCGTAAAACCCCGGTATCCGACGTCAAGGCATTGAGGGAAATGTCGTTAAACGTACCTGAATTCGGCGCGCTCTCTTTCTTGATCTGACTGGCTGTGTTTATGCTGCGGTAAGTGTAGTTTTTCAGCAGGCTGGTACGCAGCCACGGTGTGTAGGCCATGCCGTATTTCAGGTTGTTCACACCACTGTTCGAGCGGAAGTGATCTCCTTTGGAATCGTCTTCTTTCAGGTCGAAAACCCCTACCCGGTCCTTGAGTTTTTCACATTGCGCGAGCGCCGCCGTTTGAACTTCATACAATTCATTACCCGAGAGCAGGGCAGCATCGGGGAACAGCAGAATGGTCGGGGCATCGTATTTTTCCAGGGCCAGCATGCCCGCCAGAACATTCGTTTTTGACGGCGTTTCCGAATATTTGCCTACCGATACAATGAAACAATCGCCCCCCCCGTTGGCATAAAACAGCCGCAGGCTGTCGTAGAGAAAAAAACGTTTGGTGAAAGACGCTTTTTTGAAATAGCCCTGCGAATCGAGGCGCACCTCCTGGATGGCGGGTTTAAAACCCGTCCCGAAAAGCAGTTCAAAATCCGCAATGGAGGCGATTCGCTTCGGTACATTTATCAGATCGTCCGGGGCCAGCTCATCCGCCTTTTCCGTGTACCCGATAAATGCCGGTATCGCCGTTTCCACCGGTGCAATGGAAGGCGGAAACTTGGGAATTTCCTCGACATAAACACCCGGTGTATTATATATTCCTGGCATGTTGTGGTGTATTTAAATGTGGTATGATATGGTTGCGAAGTCGTTAAACAAGGCTGGTGGTTTGCTGAACATTCGTATACATTTTCAGCAGGTCTCCCCCGGCATTGGGGAATACCTCCACGACTATGGGGTATGGTTTTCTTGGCTTGGGCATACCACTGTTGACCGTAGTCATGGCATTGCCGAAGGCCGTCAGGTTTCGCGGCGGGCTGGCCGGCAGTTCCAGGTACTTTTTCTGGTTTTTGCTGAAATACCGCCAATAGGTGGCCCGGTTCTTAAAGTGGATGTAAAACACTGGATGCGGTTCGCGCAACTGACCGCCGCTGAGTAACTGAAAATCGGCCAGCGGCGGCATGGCTTCCATTTGGATCAGGGCGAATATTTCGTTGGGAAGGTCTTCCGTCAACTCAATACCCTTGGCCGGCACGCCTGCAACACCCGGCAGGGCCGTGATGTCGGGAATGTCATTTTGGGTTACATAGCCGGGCAATTTCGAATAAATGTAGGCGGGGTCGTCGGGATCGGTGATGACTGCCGAAATATTTAGTTTTTGCCATTGGGTGGAAGGAGGAGCGCCGGGTTTGTCCCGCATGGCGCGGAAGAGCGCGTCATTATGCCGTACCACCGATTCGGCCAGGTAGGTTTCGGTGCCAAGATATTCGGAGATTTCCCGGGTGAGAAAAAAGCGCCTGAACGGGACGCTGCCCATCGGGTTCCGAATCGTGGATTGCCCCCCGTGGTTATTGCTGAATACAAAGACGTTGGTTTTAAAACGATACGCCTTCTGATCGTGCCGTACCTCCACGATCTTTTGATTCCGGGCGATTTTATCGGGGCTGTTTTTAAAAAAAGGCAAACCGGTGTATTGGTAAAAATTGCTGTCTGTTACGGTCATAGCGAAGTCAAATCGCGCCGATGACGGCACGCTGGCTGTAGCAGGCACGGCAATGAGAAAACCCGTAGCCGTGAGCCGGAAAATCCCGCCTAATTTTCCGATCTGAATTTCCGTTTTCGGAGTCGGCGTTACCCTGAGCACCTTGCGGATATCATAAAGACCCCAGTTCTTTTCGCGTTTTTGCAGTTTGGCATTCCGCACCTCCGGCGAGTCGTTCAGGATAAAAGGCGCCTGAAAGTCGTCCATCCCGTCGTCCAGAAAATAATGTTGCACGATGTGCACTTCGAACAGGCGTTTGTACCCGGTGATGATAAATTCTGCCATGGAGTATCGCGGGGCTATTTGTGACGAAACTCATGGAACACTTCGGTGATGAGAGGACCTTCCTGCGGCATTGCCCGGTATTTCAAGTCGAGCAAACGCAGCGTATACAGTACAAACGGGTACTGTTTGCCTCCAAGCGTACCCCACAAGTGGTTGACTTCTTCTAATGTCGGCGAGTACAATTCGAGGATCAGTTTAAACTCATCCATGCGGTCGGCTTCCGGTACGTTGCCGCCGGTGAGCAGATCAGGGTCCACATTGTCCTGCGTAAACACATTTTTATACTGAAAAAAACGAATAACGCGTGATAAGGCGGACAAGGCCGGAACATACACGCTATGGATGACCGTAAATAACAGCAGAAGATTGGCAAAGACCGGCGGATTCTCATATGCTGCCTTCAGCGTTACATCATTGCGCACATAATTGGGGAGATTTTTAAGCGCTTTGTCCTCCCGGATATTGACCAGGGTAATCAGAATATCCGTTTGCTGGTTCGGTTCATTTGCCGGGGATACCGAGGAGATGGCCACATTGTAAAGCCCACAGGTGAATCCGCTCCCGGGAGAAGCAACCGGATATGAATTCAGATTTGCTTGGAGTTCCGTTTGGATAATATCCAGGGCGTGCGAAATCATGCCTGATAATTTCTTCAATTGACCAATGCAAACTTCAGCCTTATTCCACAACTATTTTTCCCTACAAACCACCACCCTCCCAATATCCATGTTTCCCGGGAAGGCGCACCGGACAACAGGCGCGTCCTTTGCAGTGGCAAACACGGGAGTAGTAAAATTATGTCCCTGCTGCGGCTTACCTTTCCGCGGAGGGTTCTATTTTGTGCGCTCTTTCCGAACGTTTATCTCGCTACCAAACCCGGTTCGTTTCCCTATGCTCGCCATGCTTCAAATCGTTATCGGCATCGTCTTCGTCATGCTGTTGTTCAGCCTGCTGGCTTCTACCGTCATGGAGTTCATCGCCGGTTTTCTCTCGCTGCGCGGACGCCAGTTGGTACAGGCCATTCAAAGCATGGTGGGCAGCCAGACCGGGCGGGAGTTCGTCAGCCACCCTTTTTTCCAGCAATTGTCGATCGGTTCCAAGGAAAGCACCGGACGCTTCGGCAAGCAACGCATCGCCCTGCCGTCGTACATCAATGCTTCCACCTTCAGTTCGGTGCTGATGGACGTTCTGGCGATCGATACGCCCGAACAGGTGGAGGAAAGGATCGATACCCTGGACGACGGCGCGCTGAAAAAAGTGCTGCTGTTCCTGCACAAGCAGGCCGGGGGCGATGCCGTGACCTTCAAGGTGAAAATGGAAGAATGGTTCAACGAGGTCATGGACCGCGCTTCCGGCGCCTACAAGCGCAGTTCCCAGCGCTGGCTTTTTGCCGTCGGGCTGGCCATCGCCGGCATTTTCAACGCCGACGCCCTGATGGTGTACCACAACCTCTCGGTGAACGCCACCCTGCGGGAAACCGTGGAAAAAGCCGCCGTCAACTTCATGAACACCCAACCGGCCCCCAGCGCCACGCCGCAGGAATATTCCAACCTGACCGAGGTGCGCCAGAAAGTCGGCAGCCTGGTGAACGAAAACATCGCCGCCCTCGAATCGCCGCTCGGCCTCGGCTGGTCGACGGTGGACTGGTCGCAGGCCGACTTCCGCTGGTGGCTCTACAAGATCATCGGCTGGATCACTACCGCCCTGTCCATCTCGCTCGGGGCAACCTTCTGGTTCGACATCATGAAAAAACTCATCAACATCCGCTCCGCCGGCCCGGCTCCGGCCGCCATGCCCATGACCACGACCGTGGTGACCCAAACCACCCCCGCCCCGGCGCAGGCCATCGTGAGCAGCGGCAGCGCGCTGACCCAGCCCGAGCCCGACAGCGTACTGGAAAGCACGCGGCGGGCCCCGAAAGCCCCGAAAAAGTCAGCCGGTGACAAGAAATAGAACTTTTTACAGGATTTTAATCGCAGCACTGTAAAAAAACCCCCTTACTTTGAAACCCAATATTCATTAAACCAATCAAAACCGAAAATCATGGGCGCGATCAACCTGAAACTCATCCTCATCATCGCCTCGGTGTTCCTGGCCGGCGTGTTCGTCCGCGGCGAATTCGCCAGCCGGCAGGAGCTCCGGCGCGAACTGAACGAGATCAAGGACCAACAAAAAAGGACCATGGCTACAGTAGACTCCGTGAATGCCAATTACACCAAAAAGAAACTGGAATTCCTGGAGTTGAACAAAAAACTGTACGCCCAACTCGACACCCTGCTCGACCTGAAAGTCGTGAATTCGCAACGGCTCAAACAGGCGGAGGAGAGGATCCGTGAAGAACGCATCCGGCTCGACGATGACATCCGTGATCTGAAAGACCTCGTCCGCGACCAGGGTATCCAGTAATGCCCGCCCCTTCCACTTCCTTTGATTAATCCACCCTAAACACCTGATAAAATGAACCGACTGCACAGCATTCTACTTTTTTGCCTGTTGGCCGGCGCGGCTCCGGCCGGCGCCCAGAGTACTTTTTCCAAAGAAACTTTTTACCTGCTGGAAAAGGGCGATACCACCCGCATCAACGCAGCCCTCTGCCCCGACAACAACGCACTGAGCATTCTCCGGCTCGATCCCGTGAATTTCCCCACCGTCACCCTGCCGCGCAGCATACTGGAAAAAGTAGTGCGGATCTCCAACCGCAAAGGTTCGGTGGAAGCGGCCATGCTGGAGGAAACGCGCCTGCTGCGCGAACGCGATACCCTGAACAGCCGCGAGATCGCCACCCTCCGCAGCATCCTGGCCGTGCAGCAGAAGAACATCGAAACCTGCGAGCAGACCAACGTCCTGCTCAACCGCTCCATCCAGTCGCTGAACAGTCAACTGGAGGCCAGCAATGATCTGGTCAAGTCGGCCAACAAACAGAAGTCCGGCGGCAAACTCCTGGGAATCTTGATCGGGGGCGGTCTGGGCCTCGGTCTTGGCATACTGCTTGGCGTAGCCGTCAACTGATTTTTCCACCCGCCCCGGATACCGGCCGCCGCCATTTGGCGTTAGCCGTTCGTCGAGGCTTTTCCCGTTCCCTTCACCGCGAACCGTTGCCCATAGTTATGATCGCATCCCTGCAACAACTGATCGATACCCAAAGAACCGCCACCACGGACGAACTGAACCTGCCGGAAAATAAAGCCGCAGCCATGGAACTGCAAACCCGGCTGACCCGCCTGGGGATCCTCGACCCGGCCTTCAAGGGAGATAAAACCACTCCTTTCGGCCCCGACAGCCAGCCCGACGGCGTGATCGGCACCATGACCCGCAACGCCATCTTCGAGTTTTGCCAACTGGCCAAACTCCCCTACTCCGACCGGCTCCTGACCGTCGAACTGGTGGAACGGCTGGTGAAAGCCGAACCCGGTTCTTTTCTGCCGGTGGGTTTCGACAATCGCCTGCTCGACAAACAATCCACCCGGCTGGCCCGGCGCATCCTGCGCTGTATGCGCGACAAGGGCTACTGGATCGCCCGCAGCCCCAATGCCTACAACATCGTATACATAGAGGGCGTGGACGCCAACGGCAAGGAAAATGCCGATACCTTCGACCAATGGAACGACCGGCGCATCGTTATCCGCATTCAGCCGGGCGGCAAGCCCGAGATCGTGATCAACGAACAGGCCACCACCGAGCCGGGCAAGTTCTACACCGTCAATCCGGTGAACCCGCAGGGCGCCGCCCGCATCGCTTTCGGGCAGTACAAAGCCTGGGTGGACGGACTGCACCAGGGCAAACAACCCGCCCTGGTCCAGCGCGGCGAAGTGCGCGTGCACCGCGACCTCGACCAGAACGGCAAACGCAGCAAAACCGACCCCATCGACATCGGCGACTGGTTCGGTATCAACCAGCACTCCACCGACCCCAATTTTACG
>WBZQ01001032.1_pt1 | contig 20095 bp, 12 predicted proteins | sample 5204251 | NCBI WGS metagenome assembly WBZQ01 (sample SAMN12412402, study PRJNA552823) | activated sludge metagenome | isolation source: activated sludge from nitrification reactor of wastewater treatment plant... | place: USA: Virginia | collected 2017-09
GGGGCCGGCCTTGAAGAGGCCCCTTTCCTCAAGCGCGCCCATCCGTCCCGATGCGACGAGCAGAGTGCAGGCCCGACGAAAATTTTTTCTGGGAATCGTCGTAGCGGAAGCAGGTTGGCAAAGCTCTCTTCAGATTCAGAAGCTCCCTCGCTGGCCGATGGATGTTTCGTTATCACAGGTATTCCACTGCCCACCAATGATTCCGGCAACTCCCGCACCGGAACCGGCTGCGTACGCAGATAGGCGCACGCAAAAGCCGCAGCGGCACCGCAGGCATACTTTGTCCATGCCTCTTGGCGCTTGTACCCAACGATATCGCTGAGGCTTCGAATGGCCAACATCGGCGTCCTGTCTCGTGTGGCGCGATGGACCCCAGACGACTCCATCTCCACTGCGAGAATACCGCGGGCGGTCGTAATCCACGGAATAAGAACTTCGGGGTCTTTGACTAGACGGTCACTTGAAGCAATGGGTCCAGCACTAAAGGTGGGTGGGCGCGGTGTGGAGCTTTTTCCATAGTGCGCCTGCATCTTCTGGCGCACGCGACGTTGCCACATCTTGGGTCCATAGAACTTACTCTGCGACAAACTTACCGCTGGCTTCGCGGGCAAGTCAGCCCACCACTCCCCGAGTTCATCTGCCCGGGCATTAAGATTCGCGACCCCCGCAGCAATACATTTGGCGATGGGACCTCCCGCGACGTTGTACGTTGAACTCTCTTGGAAGGTCCGAGCCTCAAGACTGAAATCATGGACTCGTGTCGCAAGGACGACATCCCCGAGACTGATATCGTCTGAAGGCAATCCACCGGCAATCCCCACTACAATCAGCAGGGAGGGTTGAAGATCGTCGATGAGGTCGCGCGCAGCCTCCTGGGCCTCGCCATTGCCCTGCTCGACCTGGCGCAAGATCGCGAGGCGATAACGAGCCCCTGAACCTGCCTCTGCCGTGCGCAAGGCGTATTCTCGGTGCCGACCCTTGTAAATCGCGTGGTCGTCGGGAAAGACTTGCAGGATAGCCAGAAATTCGTCTTCGCGGATTGTTAAGATACCGACATCGATAATCGGTGCACTCATCTGGCTCCCCGCGCAAAAACTGCCCGAGACTCCGGCGGAGTTCGCCGAAACCGTGAAAATCAGCGACATCGTATCGCCGGCTGCCGTTATGCGCAAGATGTTCCTTTGGCAAATGTTGGCAAAGCTGCCGACTACTGGACGATAGAACCTGGGATTCTCCGATCGGTAATCGTCAGGTAGGAAGTCTGACCGGGTCATCAGCAGGCCGACAAGGAATAGGTTGAAAAGCGCTGCAACCGATGTGTTGTGCAAGGACATAGGGAATTTCCTCTTTTAAATGGGTCTTTCGGTTGCTTGTCTGGACTCGCTCCAGGCGTCTCGGTGATGGCCCTAGGCTCTGCAACCTTGGAGTAGTGTGGGGAAGGAGGGATGCTGGCGTCGTCTTGTGGGTGAAGGACGCTGCTGGAAGGTGCCAGTAGTGCATCTTGCTCGTTGGTTCGTTGACCGGTGTGGCGGTGAGCAAGAATGCCTAGGTCACCCCCCGCAATGGATCTGATTTGATGTATTTCTAGTGTTGTGAAAGACCGGTCCGAATGGTATATTGCCGCCGGCAAACTTGCCGGCTAAGTTGTTTGAGCGCACAAACTACAATAATAATTGAGGATTTAGCCTTGTTGTCCAAGTTTTATTCTCCGTCGATGAGCACAGAGGAAGTGGTCCGATCGGGTTTTCGCTCGGGTGCCAAGGGCGCCCATACCAGTCGAACCATGATGTTTCCGGAGCTCAGCACCACGTTGGATATGACTCGCGGTACTGCCTCGCGTGACGACTATGCGGCAGCCATCATCGACGCCAACTGCCTCGGCAAGCCGACGGCAGCGACGCGCAGGCTTACCAATCAACGCCTCGGCGAGCTGTATGCGCTCGATCCCGAGGTGCCGCTTTTCCGGGTTCTTCGGCGCCTGTGGGAAGGCGACGAGGCCGGCCGGCCGCTGCTCGCTCTCCAATGCGCGCTTGCACGGGATCCGTTATTGGCTGCGACCGCGGCGCCCGTCACCGAGCTGCCCCTGGGCGGTGAGTTCCAGCGCGACGCCGTCCGGAGCGCCTTGCGCAAGGCGGTTGGCGACAGGCTCAACGAGGCGACCTTGGAAAAGGTGATCCGCAACGCCGCGGCTTCGTGGTCGCAATCAGGCCACCTCGAGGGACGCACCTTCAAGAGGCGCCGCCGAGTGAACGCGACGCCGGCGTGCGTCGCCTACGGCCTCTATCTGGCACGTCTGGCAGGGTTTCGCGGGGTACAGCTCTTCACTTCTGGCTGGGTGTCAGTGCTCGACTGTACGCCCTCACGGGCCCGCGAGCTGGCGGTCGAGGCCAAACGCATTGGGTTGATTGATCTGCACGCCGTCGGTGACGTTGTGGATATTTCTTTCGCACCTCTCGAGCGAGTGGCCTGACAAATGGCGCGCATCGAAGATCTCGCGGAACGGTTCGGGCGGCACATCGCGACGCCTTGGCAACGCACCGTCGCCGGCGCTCAACGTGTCGTCATGGTGGTCTACGACAAGGAGATCGAGCGCACGCTGCGCGCGAGAAAGCTCGCGTTCGAGACCGCGACGCGCGAGGCGGGGCATGACTGGAACGAGCTGGACGTCTCCGATTCCTTTGCGCGATGGATGGCGCAGGACGATTACCGCGACGAGTACTTCGCCTCGCCGGACGACCTGCATCTGAAGCTGGAAGCCGAATTCTCCGAGTACGTCGCCGAGCGGATACGCGAAGTTCTGAACCGTGCGGACGTGACGGAGAACTCGGTGGTTGCGTTGTTCGGGGTCGGTGCCCTGTTCGGCCTCGCACGGATGTCGCACATCCTCAAGCTCGTCGAGGGCGACATCAAGGGGCGCCTGGTGGTCTTCTTCCCCGGGCACCTTGAGCGCAGTAACTATCGCTTGCTGGACGCTCGTGACGGATGGAACTACTTGGCCGTGCCCATCACGCTGCACGGAGAGGGAGCCTCGCTATGAAGATCAACGAAGTCCTGCAGCGCGATCCAGCGACCTACCCGCTGGTGAACCAGGGGCAGGCCCGAATCGTCGATGTCAAGAACCAAAGGGCGCTCGAGGAGCTTCGGGGCGAGCTTTCGACCTTCGTCTGTGAAGGTCAGTACGCCGACGGCATCCAGAAGATCATTCGGTCCTATTTGGACGGGCTGGGAAGGACCAACCAGAAGGCCGTTTGGGTGAGCGGCTTCTTCGGAAGCGGCAAGTCGCATCTGCTGAAGATGCTGTGCCATCTCTGGCAGGACACGCCATTCCCGGATGGCGCAACGGCGCGCGCACTCGTGCCAGCGCTGCCGGACGAACTTCGCGAGCTGCTGCGTGAATTGGACACGGCAGGTCGGCGTGCCGGCGGGTTGATCGCGGCAGCTGGCTCACTGCCAAGTGGCACCACCGACCAGGTCCGCCTTACGATCCTGGGCATCGTGCTTCGCGCGGCCGGGCTGCCAGAACAGTACCCGCAGGCCCGCTTTTGCCTTTGGCTTCTCGCGCAGGGGTACTTCGACAAGGTTCGCAAGGCCGTGGAAGCGGCGGGCAAGACCTTCGACCGGGAGCTGAACAACTTGTACGTCAGCGGCCCGATCGCGAAGGCACTGCTTGCCTGCGATCCGAGCTTCGCTTCAACCGAGGCCGAAGCGCGGCAGACGTTGCGGGCAAGCTACCCGTCCCTGTCTCGCGACATCACCACCGAGGAGTTCCTTTCCATCGTCAAGGAGGCATTGCTGCTAAAGGGGCGCGACAGTCGCATTCCTTGCACGCTGCTCGTGCTGGACGAAGTGCAGCAATACGTCGGCGAGTCCAACGACCGTTCGGTCATCGTCACCGATGTGGCAGAGGCCGTGTCGAAGCAACTCGACAGCCAGGTGATGATCGTCGGGGCTGGGCAGAGTGCGTTGACCGAAGTACCCCTGCTCCAGAAGATGATGGATCGGTTCACCATCCGGGTGCCGCTTTCCGATGCGGAAGTCGAGCAGGTGACGCGCAAGGTGCTGTTGCAGAAGAAGCCCGGCGCAGTTACGGAAGTGCGCAAGCTCACCGAGTCGCACGCGGGGGAAATCTCGCGCCAGTTACAGGGAACCCGTATAGGCGAGGTCGTAGAGGACCGAGCGGTCATCGTCGATGACTATCCGCTGCTGCCTGTTCGGCGGCGCTTCTGGGAGAACTGCTTCCGGCAGATCGACGCCGCCGGAACGCACAGCCAGCTGCGCTCGCAGCTGCGGATCATTCACGACGCGGTGGCCAAGCTCTCCGGCAAGCCGCTTGGCGCCATCGTGCCGGGCGACGAGCTGTTTGACGCACTCGCCCCCGAGATGGTCAATACCGGCGTGCTCCTGCGAGAGATCAACGAACGCATCATACAGGTCGGCAAGTCCGATGGCCCTCTGGCCCAGCGCATCTGCGGCCTCGTCTTCCTCATCGGCAAGCTCAAGCGCGAAGGCGGTGCCGACATCGGCGTCCGTGCCAACAAGGACCACATCGCCGATCTGTTGGTCGACGACCTGAGCGCGGACAACGGCAAGTTGCGCTCCGAGGTCGAAGCCCTGCTGAACAAGCTCGCATCGCAGGGCGTCCTCATGCAGGTCGGCGACGAGTACCGCCTGCAAACCCGCGAGGGAAGCGAGTGGGACCGCGAGTTTCGCAACCGCCAGACCAAACTCGGCGGCGACGACGGAGCCGTGCAATTTCAGCGCGACCAGCTCCTTTACTCGGAGACCGACAAGATCGTCCGCGGCATCAAGCTCATCCAGGGCGCCGCGAAGGAGTCGAGGCAGTTCTCGATCTCGCGCGACGCCTCCTCGCCCGTCGCCGATGGCTCAACGGTCCCGGTCTGGATTCAGGACGGTTGGACCGCCTCAGAGAAGCAGATGGTCGACGCCGCACGGGCCGCGGGCGCATCGAGTCCGATTCTCTATGTCTTCATCTCGCGCCAGTCCGCCGAAGACCTTCGTCGCCTGATCATCGAGGCGGACGCAGCCCAGCAGACGCTTGATTTCAAGGGTAATCCGACGACACCAGAAGGGCAAGAAGCAAGGCTCAGCATGGAAAGCCGAAGAGGCAAAGCCGCGGGTGAGCTGGACCGCCTCGTGGGCGAAATTGTTGCGAATGCCAAGGTATTCCAGGGTGGTGGCAACGAGGTCATCCGTCTCACGCTGGATGAGAAGGTTAGGGAAGCGGCCAACGACTCCCTGGTGCGCCTGTTTCCCCGATTTAAGGAGGCCGACTCGGCAAGCTGGGAGGCCGTCATCAAGCGCGCGCGGGACGGCGCGGACCATCCCTTCCAGCCCACGGGCCACGCCGACGCCACGGAGAAGCACCCCGTCTGCCAGCAGGTGCTCGCCACCATTGGCGCCGGCAAGGTCGGCGGGGAAACTCGGAAGAGCCTGCGTGCATCGCCCTGCGGCTGGCCCCAGGACGCGATCGACGCGGCGCTGATCGCACTCCACCGCGCACAGCACATAACTGCAACGCTGAACGGCGCGCCGGTCCCCCTGGGACAGCTCGACCAGAACAAGATCTCCAAGGCCGAGTTTCGCGTCGAGCACGCGACCCTGTCGGTGCAGGACCGGCTGCTGATCCGCAAGCTGATCACGCGCCTCGTCCCGTGCAAGAGCGGCGAGGAGGGCGCCAAGGCCCAGGAGTTTCTCTCCGCACTCATCGCGCTCGTGCAGGGCGCAGGCGGCGAGGCGCCGCTCTCGTCTGCCCCGGCGACGACCGACATAGAGGACATGCGCCGCCTCGTCGGCAATGAGCAGCTTGTTGCCATCAAGGACCGCGCGTCCGAATTGGAGGCGCGCGTCACCGCCTGGACTGCCGCGCGCGACCTCGCCGCCAAGCGCCTGCCTTCCTGGCAAGTGCTTGAGCGGCTCGCGCGCCATGCTGTCGACCTAGATCAGGCGAAGCCGCACCTGGAGAGCGTCGAGGCGATCCGGCAGCAGCGGCTTCTGCTGGAGCCGACCGATCCCGTGGCGCCGCTGCGCGTCGCGATTGCGGCCATCCTTCGCGAAGCGGTCACGAACGCCTACTCGGCACACACCGCTGCCCACGATCAGGCGCTGGCAGTTCTCGGCGCGAGCGATGCCTGGCAAAAACTGGACGCGGCGCAGCAGGCAGCCGTTCTCAGAGATGTGGGCCTGCAGGCGCTCGGCAAGCCGGATGTCGCGACCGACGAGGCCTTGAGCTACCAGTTGGACGCCCGTCCGCTCCGGGTCGTCCAGGCCGAGCGCGATGCGATCGCCGGCCGCGTGCAGCAGGCCATTGAGCGCGCCGCCAAGCTGCTCGAACCGAAGGTACAAATGGTCAGCGTGGAGCGAAGTACGTTGCACAACGAGCAAGAAATCGACGCCTGGCTGAGTCGGCAGAAGGAAAAGCTCGTCGCTGCCCTGAAGGCTGGACCGGTCCTGATCAAGTAAGCGAGGAGAGGCAATGAAGACCATTGCAACGATCAACTTTAAAGGGGGTGTCGGCAAGACAACCGCCACATGGGCGCTCGGGCAGGTTGCATCCCAGCAGCCTGGTATGAACACGCTGATGTTCGACCTCGACGCTCAAATGTCCCTCACGCAGGCGATTGCGCTCAACGAGGATGGTAGCCCTTTCAAGAACTTCTCGGACTGGTATGAGCGCTCGCTCAGCAGAAAGAAGACCATCTTCAACGCGCTCGACGAATTCACCAAGCCAGTAACCTTCAACTTTGGTATCAACTACGACTTCATCTATAAAATCTCGGAACGATTCCACTTCATTCCGTCCGCTGAGGATCTCTATTGGACGGAGCTCGAACTGTTTGATCGTGAGAAGGTTAAGTTCTTTATTCAGCGGCTGCTTGAAAAGATTCAGAACTCCAAGAATGTGCCGAAGTATGACTACGCCTTCTTCGACTGCCCTCCGTCGTTCAGCCTGCTCAGCTATTCAGTGTTGTCGTGTTGTGACCTGGTTCTGATCCCGATCAATCCAGACTTTTTCGCGGCAAAGGGCCTGAATTTGTTGCTCCGCAGTCTGCAGATGCGGATCGAGCCGTTTCCCGTTCCCCGGATCGGTGTGTTCATGAATCGGGCGAAGAAGCCTGGTGGGTCGTCGACGAAGCGCTTCAGCAATGAGACTCAGCGCTACTTGGGGGATGCTGCCGATGTGCTGGATCACGTCAGCAGCGAGCTGGGGTTGAAAGTTAAGCTGTTCGATAGTGCGATCTTGGAACGGGTCGGAATCAAGCGAGCAATTCAGGAAGGGATGGATCGGCCGGTCCATGAACAGTTTCAGAGCCTGTGGAGCGAAACGACGTCATTCCTACGGGAGAAGTAGACATGAGTATGGATATCGAAGGCGAACTGCGGGCGATTCACGCAAAGCTCGATCGACTTATTGCCGCTGTCGAAGAGTTGTGCGGTGCGAAGCGCGAGAAAGCGGAGGCAAAGAAGGCCAAAAAAGAAAAGCTACCACCGCCTACCGAAGAGGAGATCAAAACTCATCAATCGCGGTTCTCGGAGCTGTTCCAGCGTTGGACAGCAGGCAGTGAGCTTGAGGTTCAGAATGAACTCGAAGCACTTGATGCGGAGCAACTCCGGCGGTTTGCTGACGCAAACAATCTGAACGTGACCTCGAAAATGCCTGCGCAGAAGGTGCTTCAGTTGATCGGCGCGCGGTTTCGGGAAAAGCGGCAACTGCTTGGCGGACTTCGTCCCCGTACGGAGGGAATCGAGTGAGCGAGTCGGTGCGTCTGTCGGTCACGCTCCTCGCTGGCCGCTATCCTGAATGGGTGATCTGAGATGGCAACGCTCTCACGCGAGCTGCGTCGATTACTCGAAAACACCGTCCGGCAGGCGCGCCGCACCGCCGAGGGCGGCGCACGCAAGGTGATCGAGCTGCTTGCGGTGCATCACCATGAGCCCTGGCCGAGCATGACGCCCGCGCAGCGCGAGCTGCGCAATCGGCTGCGCGTGCATGGTCGGCAGCTCGGGGACCGGCGCGACGATCGGCGTGGGGTGCAGGGCATCGATCGGCTGACGACCGAGTGCGCCTACGAGCATTGGCATCGCATGCTCTTCGCCCGCTATCTCGCCGAATGCGAACTCCTCATCGAGCCGCAATCCGGCGTGGCGATCTCGCTGGCGGAATGCGAAGAGCTGGCCCGCGCCGAGGGGCGTGACTGGCTCGAGCTGGCCGCCGACTACGCGCAGCGCATGCTGCCGCAGATCTTCCGTTCCGGCGACCCCCTGCTTGAAGTGGCGCTCCCTCCGGAGACGCGTTCGGCACTCGAAGACCTGATGAAGGCGCTGCCACGCGAGGTGTTCGTCGCCGACGACAGCCTCGGGTGGGTATACCAGTACTGGCAGGCGGACCGCAAGGAAGAGGTCAACCGGTCGGAGAAGAAGATCGGAGCCGACGAGCTGCCGGCGGTGACGCAGTTGTTCACCGAGGACTACATGGTGCTCTTCCTGCTGCACAACACACTGGGTGCGTGGTGGGCGGGAAAGGTGTTCGCGGTGAATCCCGCCCTGGCCGAATCGGCATCCAGCGAGGAAGAGCTGCGTGCGGCTTGCAAGGTAGGCGACGTCGAGTGGACCTACTTGCGTTTTGTGCGCGAGGATGGGAAACCGTGGCGGCCGGCTTCTGGCACCTTAGACGGGTGGCCGAAGGGGGCCAAGGACATCACGCTGCTCGATCCCTGCATGGGCAGCGGCCACTTCCTGGTGTTCGCGCTACCGATGCTTTCGGCCATGCGGGCAAATGAAGAGGGGCTCTCCCAGGATGCGGCAATCGAGGCCGTGCTGCGCGACAACCTCTTCGGACTCGAGATCGATCCGCGCTGCACCCAGATCTCTGCGTTCAATCTCGCGCTGGCCGCATGGCGGCGAATCGGCTACCGGCAACTTCCCCCGCTTCACCTCGCCTGTTCGGGGCTTTCGCTCGGCGTGTCCAAGGCCGAGTGGCTCAAGCTCGCTGAGCGCGCCGCGCAGGCGCTGCCAGTTCCGCCGAAGACGGATCTGCTTGGCACGGAGGACAACTTGTTCTCGGATGCGATGAAGCGGGGCTTTGAGCGGCTTTATGACCTCTTCGCGCTCGCGCCGTGGCTCGGCAGCCTGATCGATCCGCGCGCGGCCGGCGGGGATCTGGTCGAGCACGGCTTCGCTGAGCTCGAACCGTTGCTCGCACAGGTGATGGCCAAGGCCGAAACGGCGGAACTCTCGGAGATGGCGGTCGCGGCGCAGGGGCTGGCGAAGGCCGCCGAGATTCTCGCGAAACGAGTGACATTGGTGGCGACAAACGTGCCGTACCTCGGACGTGGGAAGCAGGACGATGTGGTTAAAGAGTTTTGTGAGCAGCATCATCCTTTGGCGAAGGCGGACTTGGCTACGTGCTTTGTCGAACGATGCTTGGTGTTTGGTGAGGATGGGGGTACCGCTGCTTTGGTTACTCCTCAAAATTGGCTTTTCCTCAGCACGTATAAGAAGCTGCGCGAGGGACTGTTCCGAGATCGGACATGGAACGCGGTGTGCAAGCTAGGACCGGCGGCTTTTCAAGACATGAATTGGTGGGCTGCGAAGACGGCTCTCGTTATGCTCTCAACGGAGACCCCGATCGCTGACCACATGATCTGCGGATTAGATGTGTCGGGGCCTCGCGACCCGAAACTCAAAGAGCCACTTCTGGTATCGAATAGCCTGCTCTCGATTCAGCAGGCCAGACAACTCATGAATCCGGATGCTCGACTCTTGCTAACGACTCTTGACGATATACCCCTGTTAGAGAAATTCGCAGTTGCCTATCAAGGCATAGCCACTGCTGACTATTCGCGGTACGGGCGAACCTTCTGGGAGTTGCCTGGAAATTGTTCGGAGTGGGAGTACCAGCAAAGCACGGTTGAAGAGACTCAGAGTTTTGGTGGGCGAGAACACGTGCTTTTCTGGGAGCGAGGTAAGGGTGCGCTGGCCGAGAGTGACCAGGCCCGGATTCAGGGGCTCGAAGCGATATCCAAACGTGGAGTTTGTGTTTCGCAGATGAACCGACTTCCCGTGACGTTATTCACCGGTGAGTATTTTGACAACAATTGCTCAGCGGTTATTCCGAAAGACCCTGAGCTTGTGCCAGCTGTCTGGACCTTCTGCTCAAGCGACGAATATCGCGAGGCAGTTCGTGAAATAGACCAGGCCACAAAAGTGACAAATGCCACTCTCATGAAGGTTCCATTTGATCTTGAATATTGGCAAGGAGCGGCTGATGAACAGTATCCGGGAGGTCTTCCGGAACCTCATTCAGATGACCCGACACAGTGGCTTTTCAGCGGCCATCCGAAAGGATCCGATAGGCCGCTGCAGGTGGCGGTCGCGCGGCTGGTCGGCTACCGTTGGCCACGCCAGACCGGCTCCAGCTTGCCAGACTGCCCCGCGCTTGGCCCGGATGGACTTGAAAAGCACGCCGACGATGACGGCATCGTCAGTCTAAGCACGGTGAAAGGCGAGCCGGCGGCCTCACAGCGGCTCGTCGCGTTGCTCTCCGACGCTTTCGGCCCAGAATGGTCAGGAGCGAAGCTCGACAGTCTCCTGGCAAAGGTCGGGTTCGCCGGCAAGACGCTCGATGACTGGATGCGTGACGGCTTCTTCGAGCAACACTGCGATCTATTCCATCAGCGGCCGTTCGTCTGGCACATCTGGGATGGGCGCCGAGACGGCTTCCATGCGCTGGTGAACAACCACCTCCTCACTGCCCCCAACGGTGAGGGGCGTCGTACCCTCGAAAGGCTCATCTATTCCTATCTCGGCGACTGGGTCAAGCGCCAGCGTGATGACCAGAAAGCCGGCATCGAAGGCGCGGACGCGCGCGTGGCTGCGGCGGAGTATCTCAAGACCGAGTTGATGAACATCCTCGCCGGCGAGCCGCCTTACGACCTCTTCGTCCGCTGGAAGCCGCTCCACGAACAGCCCATCGGCTGGGAGCCGGACATCAACGATGGGGTGCGACTGAACATCCGCCCCTTCATGACTGCGAAGCCCCTCGGTGCGCGCGCGAAGGGTGCCTCCATCCTGCGAACGATGCCCAAGATCAAGTGGGACAAGGACCGCGGCAAGGAGCTGCAGCGCGCGCGCGAGGACTACCCGTGGTTCTGGGGCTGGGATCCGGACAACAAGGATGACCGCCAGGATTTCGCCGGACGAGGCAAGGAGCCGGACGGCAACCGCTGGAACGATCTGCACTACACGCGGGCATTCAAAGAAGCCGCGCGGGCGAGGGCTAAGAAGTGACCGCGCCCGCCGTTCAGCTTGAGCTGTTACTGCAACCCGCACCGGACCTGGCGAATCAGGTCCGGGAGGCGCTGCTTTCGGTTCTGGCGAAGCCGATTCAACCCTCAGCGAGGGAATTGCTGGTGACGATCGAGCGCCAGCTCGGCGTGAAGGCGCGGTGGGAGATCAATGCGGCCATGCAGGCGCTGATTGACGAAAGGGCGACTTCTCAAGCGATCCGGGCATTCCTGCGGTCGTTGCTCGAATCCGGGGATATGGATGCTGCGCGGCGCGGCGAAGGAGCGCCCGATAGGGATTTCGTGTCGAGCATCGACTCCCTGCTGCATCACAGCCGGGAGTACCGCGGCTCCGCCAAGTTCGCCGAGATGATCGCTTTCATGGGCAAGTTTCGCGAGTATGCACCGTTCAACAACATGCTGGTCCGTCTCCAAAACCCGGCATGTTCGTTCTTCGCGACGGAAAGCCACTGGCGCAAGAAGTTTCGCGCATCGCTCAAGGAGGATGCGCGGCCCATGATGATCCTCGCGCCAATGAGCCCGGTGATGCTGGTCTACGACCTCGATCAGGTCACGGGGGCGCCCCTCCCCGAGGAGCTGGAACGCTTTGCACGCTTCGAAGGCCAATGGGACGAAGCGTGGCTTGCGCTTGCATTGGAGAACGCCGCGCAGCGCGACCGAATTCGCGTGGACTTCAAGCCGCTCTCAGCGACGCTTGCTGGATTTGCGACGTTTGTCCATGGCGATGGGCAGTGGAAGCACCGTATTGTCATTCATGAGACACTTGATGGACCGAGCCGCTTCGGCGTCCTATGCCATGAGCTGGCCCACATCTACCTTGGGCACCTCGGTTCGGACGCGGACCACTGGTGGCCCAGCCGGACCAATCTGACCAAGAACGCGGTCGAGCTCGAGGCTGAGGCGGTGGCTTTCCTGGTGACTATGCGGCTTGGCCTGCAGGGTTCGAGCACCGCCTACGTCTCTCGACACATGCCTGACGGCAATGTGCCTCTCGGCGCTTCGATGGACCTCATCGCGAAGGTCGCAGGACGTATCGAGCAGATGGCTAAGGAGCGGCTACCACGTCGAGCGCGCAAGGACGGGGCACGGAGACAGGCATGACCAAGCCGGCCGAAACTGACACGCTGTTGGATGCAGTGACCGCATCGCTTGCTGCGGCTACGCGTTCACCCGACGGCATTGCCGATCCCGTCGCGCTGCTTTGGACGGATGCGGACGGTCAGTGGCGACCGCTCTTGCTGGTTCTGCAGAAGGCCTGTTCCCACCTGTACGTCCTGGGCGACTACGCTCCTGCGCATCGGACCGGGCCGGCGATCTGGCTCAAGTGCGTCGTCGATCGCACGCTGCCGGATATCGCCCCGCCGGCGGGAACGGTACCGATCCTGTATTTGCCAGGAATCAGCCGCCAGGAACTGCGGGCAGGCGGCGACTGCCCCGCGCGACTCCACCCGCTGATTGAGCTTCAGTACCGCGGCGCCGTCTGGCATCAGAAGAATGGCAGGGACTGGTCGGTGGAGGCGTTCCTGACCTCCGAATCCACCCTCGGCCTCGACATGGCGCTCGACGCACGGACACGAGAGGCCTTAATGCGCGCGCTTCCGGCGCTGGCCACCGAACCGCTCGCGCCGCTGCGCGGGCGACGCCTCGACGCGGATGACTTCGACCGTCTGACCGTTGGCGACCCGATCCGGGATCTTCTGAGCTGGATGAGCGCGCCGCAGCCGTTTCAGGATCGCTGCGAGCCCGGCCGCTGGCAGACGTTCCTCAACATCTGCACGCGCGACTTCGGCTTCGATCCGGAGCGGGAGGGTCCGGCCGCCGCAGCCGACGGCCTGCTCAACGGAGGCGGCAGGTGGGACGACGTGTGGCAGCGGTTCCGCGATTCGCCGCGTGCCTATGCGGGCCTTGCGGACCTCCTCCGTACAGCCCAGCCGAAAGACCTGCTCGCCGACCAGTCGCGGCAACCGAAGGTCAATGATGCCGCGGAAGGCGAGCTGTGCTCGTCGTTAGGGGCCGCGATTGGGCTCCCGCATGACGCCGCATGCCGGCGGATTCTCGAACTAGAAGCAACACATGGCGAGCGGCGCAAGTGGGTATGGGCGGACATGGGTCTTAGTCCGCTGGCACGAGCGCTCGCGCCGCTCGCGCGCTTGGCCGAGTTAGCGCAGTCGCCTCTTGGGGGTGTCTCCGCCGAGGCGATTGCGAGGGATTACGCGGCGAACGGATGGAGATGCGATCGCGCCGCGATGGAATCGCTCGCGGAACCGCGATCCGCGGCCGACAGCGCCCTTGTGGCGAAAGTCGTCGCGGCGCAATACGCACCGTGGCTCGACAAGTCTGCGCGCCACTTTCAGGACGTGGTCGCCAAGGACGAGAAGGGCTATCGTGACCTGATTCGCGGCGTCGCGTCGGAAGCGGACACTTGCGTGCTTTTTGCTGACGGCCTGCGCTTCGACATCGGTGGCGTGCTGCAGGAGACGCTTGAGGCGCGCGGGCTGCGCGGCATCCTGAGCCACCGACTGGCGCCGTTGCCGACGGTGACCGCAACCGCGAAACCGGTGGCGTCGCCAGCGCACGCGGCCTTTGAGGCGGGCACGTCGGCCGAGGAGTTCGCTCCGGTGCTCGTCTTGAGCAAGCAGCCGCTCACCGCCTCCCGCCTCCGGGACGAAATGGCGCGTCGGGGCGTTGAGATCCTGGAGCCCGAGGAGACCAACCTCGCTGCCAAGACCGAGAACGGCGGATGGACCGAGGTCGGGCGCCTGGACGAGCTCGGTCACTCGCTCGGAGCAGCGCTCGTTCGCCAGGTCGAGACAGAGGTCGAGGCGATCGCGGACCGGGTGGTTGCGCTACTGGGTACCGGATGGACGCGGGTGCGCATCGTGACCGACCACGGCTGGCTCCTTCTGCCCGGCGGGCTGCCGAAGGTCGATCTCCCGCATTACCTCGTGGCGACGCGATGGGCGCGCTGCGCGGCTGTGAAAGGCGAATCGAGGACTACGGTGCCGGCGTACTCGTGGCACTGGGACCCGCACACACGCATCGCCTCGCCGCCCGGAATCGGCTCGTTCAAGGCAGGGGTCGAGTACGCGCATGGCGGCGTCAGCGTCCAGGAGTGCGTCGTGCCCGAGCTGCTGGTGGAGCGGGGCGAGGCGGCGATCAAGGCGCAGATCACGGACATCAGCTGGCGTGGCATGCGGTGCCGGCTGACGGTGGAGACTAATACCGTGGGGCTGCGCGTCGAGCTGCGCCGCAGCTGGACGCAGCCGGATCCTGAGACCCAGCGCATTGCGGCGGTGAAGGAACTCGGCGAGATCACGGGAAATGCGGCACAGGCGAGCCTGGCAGTGGAAGACGACAAGTACGAAGGCCAGGCGGCGATGGCCGTCGTTCTGGGGCCGGACGGGCGCGTGCTCGATTACCGGGCCACAACCATCGGAGAATCGTGATGACCATCACACTGGACAAGCTGGATACGCTGGCAGCGTCGAGTTTCGACGGCTACCTCGTTCGCAAAGACCTCGTCAGGAAATACTCTCGGCAGTACCCGGTGCCGACGTACGTGGTGGAGTTTCTGCTGGGACGGTACTGCGCTAGCGTCGACGAGGCGGAGATTAACGAGGGACTGCAGATCGTCGAGAAACAGTTGCGCGATCGCACAGTCCGCACCGGCGAGGAGGAACTGTTCAAGGCGCGGGCGCGTGAATCAGGATCGGTAAAGCTTATTGATATCGTCCGGGCGCGGCTGGATGCCAAGAACGACTGCTATCTTGCCGAGTTGCCCAGCCTGGCGCTCCGGGACGTGCGCATCGACGACCAGATGGTGCGTGAGAACGAGCGCATGCTCACTGACGGCTTCTACGCCGAGGTGACGCTCTCCTACGACGGGGTCATCGCCCAGCAACAGGGCGGGCGCCCGTTCAAGGTGGACGGATTGCGCCCGATCCAGATGTCGAAACCCGATGTCCTCGACGTGCTGGCCAAGGGGCGCCATGCCTTCGCTCTCGGTGAATGGATCGAATTCCTGCTCAGGTCGATCGGACTGGAACCGGCCGCGCTCAGCGACCGCGCGAAGAAGGTGGTGCTGCTGCGGATGGTGCCGTTCGTGGAGCGCAACTACAACCTGGTCGAGCTCGGGCCCAGAGGCACCGGCAAGAGCCACCTGTTCCAGCAGATCTCGCCCTACGCGCACCTTATTTCGGGCGGCAAGGCGACGGTGGCGAAGATGTTCGTCAACAACGCCACCGGACAGCGGGGCCTCGTCTGCCAGTATGATGTGGTCTGCTTCGACGAGGTCGCCGGCATTTCCTTCGATCAAAAGGACGGCGTCAACATCATGAAGGGCTACATGGCGTCCGGCCAGTTCAGCCGCGGAAAAGAGAACATCCGTGCGGACGGCAGTATCGTCATGGTCGGCAATTTGGACGTCGACGTGGAGCAGCAACAGAAGATCGGCCACCTGCTTGCGCCGCTGCCACCGGAGATGCGGGCGGACACGGCGTTCATGGACCGCCTGCACGCCTATGTCCCCGGATGGGAGTTTCCGAAGCTGAACCCCACCGAGCACGTCACCGATCACTTCGGCCTTGTCAGCGATTTCCTGAGCGAGTGCTGGAGTCGACTCCGTTTGGGGAACCGGGTTTCGGTGATGCAGGGGCGCATCTACCTAGGCGGCGCGCTGAGCGGGCGCGATATCGAGGCGGTGAACAAGACTGTGAGCGGCCTGGACAAGCTGCTCTTTCCCGATCCCGAGATGCCGGTGTCGGACGAAGACCTCGAATGGATGACGCGTCTGGCGCTAGAAGCGCGCCGGCGGGTTAAGGAACAACAGAAGCGCGTGTTTAAGAGCGAGTTTCGCAACACACACTTCAGCTACATCCTTGGGCCGGACGGGGTCGAACAGTTCGTTTCGACTCCTGAGTTGCACACAGACGAAGCCATCGAGACCGACCCGCTCCCGCCGGGCCAGGTTTGGGGCGTAAGCCCTGGCGCATCTGAAACTGGGCCGGGCTTGTATCGGATTGAAGTGACCTGCGGGCCGGGCAGTGGCGTCAAAGTTCTTAACCAGCCGACGCCGCCAGCCTTCCGGGAGAGCGTGCGTGTCGGTGAGCAGAATCTCTACACCCGGGCCAAGGAACTCGTGGGCGACCGCAATCCGCGCGAAGAGGAGTTCTCCATCCAGATGCGCGCCATGGATGCCGACAAAGCGGGCGCCGGACTCGGGCTGCCGGTGCTCGTCGCACTATGTGGCGCGCTTCTGACTCGCAACACGCGTGGAGGCACCGTCGTCGTCGGCACGTTGAATCTCGGCGGCTCGGTCGAGCTGATCCCCAATGCCATCCGGATCGCCGAACTGGCCATCGACAAACAGGCACAAACACTGCTGATGCCAGTCTCGGCGCGTCGCCAGCTCAACGACCTTCCAGACGAGCTGTGGACCAAGGTCAGCATCGAGTTTTACAAGGATGCGGCCGACGCAGTGTTTAAGGCGCTCGTGGAGTGAAGGGCTCAATGACGGATGACCGTTTCGAAGTGGCCGGCACGGATGCGAAGGCCGCAGCGCTGAAATGGTTGAAGGACTTTGAGGCAAAGGTTATAGGGACATTGTTCATGAAGCGCGGATAATTGCCGAGGAGGTCACCGCTCCAGAAACCCTGCACAAGTCGTTGGAGAATCTAGTCCGCAGCGCCGACTGCCGGAGGACTGAAAGAACTGCCCGAAATCGAAGCGAGGACGGCCCGGAATCAAGGCCTGCAACAAAGAGATGAACAACTCCTGCAACAGAGCGCTAGGACGGTCGACGAGGTATTGGAAATGCTGGTGGCTCGACGCCATTGCACGCAACATCGCAGAGGCGGAAAGCGAGATCAAAGTTCTAGAACGCAAAGTCGGCGATGCGCAGTTGGCAGTGTTAAACGCGAGGCAGTACCTCAACGAGATCGACGGCGGCCGCAGCTGAACGCAGCGATGACGATCGCGCCATGGTCACTGTTGAGTTGCTCAAGGAATTAAGTGGCAGGACTCATGTGCTTTTGTTTACGCGTCACAGTCACACAACTTTCTAACCATTGTTGTCAGTTCATTCAGTCGTCTCTGGCCGTGCACACTTACGGCTTCGGCGAAATCCTACCTGCCTCTGACCTGGCATCAGTTCGGCAATCTGAGCCTTGAGCACGTAATAAGGGTCATATTGAATGGGTTTCCCAGCTTGGACCACCGTGGGTGGATGTCCTGCAGCGCGGAGTCGTGTTCCCGCCGTCGGCCCGCTACACAGTAGGAGATTCGCTGCCTCGGTTTGAGCGAGCGGCGGCAGGGTAATGCGTGCGCTGGAGGCGGTGTCCTCACTCCTTATCGAAAGTAAGTGTAAAAGATCGAATGTATGCAAGTACGTGCTTATGGTTGTGTCTGGAGAGGCATGTCCCGCGATTCTGGAGATCGCATAGAGGATCGGATCATACAGGTCTGCTCCGTTAGTTGGTGGTTGCTTTCCAGGGCCATCGAGAAGCGTTCGGATGCCTGCTAGGCATTCCGACTTGAAGAGCCGATGTGAGAGATTAAGTGTGAGGTCCACAGGTGGAAAGTCGAAGCGGGCGAGCCAGTACCTCAGTAGAAGGAATGACAGAGCCGTGTGCCTAAAATCATGCAGGCTCGCATCCGCCTCAATGTGCATGGCCTTGTCGAGTTTCTTAATGTACTTCCCCAGAAGGGAACCAAATTCTTTCTCTGATAGTTCTGTACCCGGTTCCGCGAGAGTGAGAAAAGGCCGGCTGAGGTCTCCCCTGACCTCGTCGCGGCGTCTTGTCCACTGGTCGACAAATAACTGGAGGTCATTGGGGTGGAGAAGGGGTGTGAGGGGTATCGTGCGGAGCCCAGCTTGCGATTTGCTGATATGGACGAACAGAAAGATGATTCCTTGGCTGAGATAGAAGTCCTGCAGTCGCACGTTGTAGATCTCATGTAGGCGGAGGCCAAGGTGACCAGCCAGCAGGCACGCTAGGCGGAGGTCTTCAGCCAGACGTAACGGCTCCAAGGCCATTATTGTCTCGATAACCCAGTCAATATCTTCGTAGCGCAATAGAAAATAGGGCTTGTCATAACCTGGGATCGTGAGGCGGCAATCTCGAGTATCTAAAGAAGGTACGCCTTCAGTTTGAAGATGCTCAATGAAAAGCTTCCATTTCAGTCGGTAGGCGCGACAGGTGGCAGGATTGGAATGACGTCGTAATGCTTGAGCGACGAGATGAATGACTGCATCAGAGTCCCTTAATGCAAGAAGGTTCGTTGTGCCGGCCACTTCCAAGATGCTATCAATCATTCCAGCGGAGTAGTTCAGGATGGTTCTCGGCTCAATGGATGGGCGACCTGAAGGGCGCTGCCGCCGCAGCATGCTTACCAAATGCTCCAAGAATAACCGGACATTGGACTCGGGTGCCTCGTTGTCCATCGTCTGGGTTGGCGAGAGACGAACGAGTCCATTGAGCAATCTCTCGATGGTCTCTGCTTTACACATCAGTAGAGGGCGTTCTGTATACTTGGTGACGTTTTTGAGTTGATCGCGGACTGCCTCGACGGTCCTTTCCAGGTGCAGTGAGATGGGCGGTATAATAGGTTCATCCGTCCCTCCCATGATGGCAACGGGAGGAGCCTTAGGCATATCAATGTTGTTTGGAAGTACGATTGATTGTAAGGGGATGATTGAGTGCTCTTCTGGTAAGAGCGATGACATGAAGAGGCGAGTGAAAGACGGTTCGTTCATCGGCCGGTACGAAAGTAGTCCGCAAAGAGGCGCCACGAGATAAGGGGGCAGCCGGCTCAGGATTTCCGAACGTGAGGCATGAATCAGCTGAGTAATGATCCGGGTAGAGCAAGCCATAAAGTATTACTCCTCGCTTGATGAGACGTTGCTTTTAGCCGCGGTGGTTAAAGTGTTGAGCCAGGAGGCAAAGAGACCCAAGTTGTTACGATACTTTTGAGGGAAAAGGTGAGGATCGGAGGGCGGATGCCCTAACAAGCTTCCCCATTTCTGGTCGAAGATAAGGAAGCGGTTGACAAAGATTTGTGCCGTAACGTCCAGTTGAACGCGACAGTAGACTCCGGTGCAGCCATTTGAAGAGTAGGAGGTGGTCTGTTGTCCAAATCGCTGCGTCGTCGGGTCCCGCAGCGGCATCTGGAGCACACCCTGCACGGGATTTATGTCGGTGCGATGGAGCCATGCCAAATGATTCCCTCGCCAGTCGCGCACCGCTCCGCCAGTGGTTATAAGAGCGAACATCGCCGAACAGACGACTTCACGCTCTTCGATCTCTAACTTGCTGATGTCTCCAGGATCATCTGGATTAACCTGCAAGGTTGTCTGAATTTTGACGGTTTGTTTTATCCAATGGGCCATTACGCTGTTGAATTGAGGCCACAAGGCAAGGCGCTGTGGAGTTTGGTGGACCACGAGACGTCGAGGAGTCCGCAAGACAATACGAGGGCGAGGATTGTCCAACAGTCCTTTCCGCTCAAGGACGTTGAGAATATCGTCAAAACAGTACTTTAGAATGGCGATCTTATCCCAGGATGGAATGTTTCGGCAGATGGTCTCAACTTGGTGCTCAGTGAGGTGATACGGAGTCTCAATAAGTAAGCCAGGCTGCATCTCTTCCGACGTCCCCCCATGTTGAGTAGCAGCCACGTTTAGAGTCCGGGGACTACTGTAGCTGATTTGCTGGCCAATTGCTGTGCAAAGGCAGCGGGCGTCAGCCCACCCAGCGCTTTCTTCGGGCGTTCCT